>Ga0209536_100008549_pt1 | contig 15329 bp, 12 predicted proteins | sample DeeMarSeWOR28_12_FD_187461 | JGI IMG/M metagenome (GOLD analysis project Ga0209536, IMG submission 187461) | Marine sediment microbial communities from White Oak River estuary, North Carolina - WOR-2-8_12 (SPAdes) (version 2) | ecosystem: Environmental > Aquatic > Marine > Intertidal zone >...
CTTATGTACGGCATCACTGGTGGCGGCGGATTCGTGAAGCTGACCGGCGAGGTTGGCACCGGCAAGACTTTGATGATTCGTGCCATGCTGTTGCGGTTACCTGACACGGTGGATGTAGCGCTGGTGCTTTATCCGTTTCTGTCAGTGCGCGACTTTATGGTTGCCTTGTGTGATGACCTGCATATTAAGCGTCCGGCAGAGAACAGCCTGAAGACATTGATTGATACGCTCAATTCTTTCTTGCTCGAAAACCACGCGAAGGGCAGGCGCACCGTACTGATTGTTGACGAGGCACACCGCCTGAACCGCGAGGTGATGGAGCAGATACGCATGCTCACTAACCTCGAAACCACCAAGGAAAAATTGCTGCAGATCGTTCTGGTAGGTCAGCCGGAACTGAATAGCTTGCTGGCCAGACCGGACATGCGCCAATTGGCGCAACGCGTTACCGCCCGATACAACTTGCAGGCGCTGCTGCCGGCCGAAACGCGCGCCTATGTCAGGCACCGTTGCCAGGTGGCAGGCGCAGAAACACCACTGTTCAGCCCCATTGCCCTCCACTGGGTGCACTGGCTGACCGGAGGTGTGCCGCGACTTGTCAATATTCTGTGCGATCGTTCATTGCTGACAGCCTATGCACGCAGCAAGCCACGTGTCGGTGTCAGAATCGTGCGTGCCGCTGCCCGGGAAGTGGAAGACGGTATTCGTGTACGACCGCGCTGGTGGCTTGCAGTGCCCCTGTTGCTGCTGACAATCGCTGCCGGTGTATTCGGTGTCTGGCAATTTAAGCCGGAACTGGTTGCGCATCTTGTCAGAGCGAACGTCGGCAATTCCGAAGTAGAGGCACATACCGTATCGTCATCTACTTCCGACAAACCAGCCGCTGTTTCAGGAAGTTCGCCGCCGTCGGGGTTACCCGGCAGCACTGCGGCAGTCGGTGTACCCACATCGATGTCTCCGGACAAGCCTACGCTTTCCCGATTACTCGCGGACCCGACTATCCCGACAGATACTGATTCCGCATTCAGTGCGCTATTTAAGTTGTGGGGTTTCGATTATGCGCAGCTGACCGGTTCTACCGGTTGCGAACGGGCAGTACAGGTCGGGTTGCGTTGCCTGTTCGAATCCGGGACATGGAGCAATCTCCGCCAACTAAACCGTCCGGCAATTGTTGAACTTGTGGATGATGCAGGTCTTCGGCATCACCTGTTGGTTGAAAAATTGACGAGCGAAACTGTGACACTGCTGGCGGCGAGCCGGCAGTACGAGTTACCACTCAGCGATGTCGGGCGCATCTGGTTTGGTAAATACCTGGCACTGTGGAGCCCTCCGGATATCGGCGAGCGCCTGCTCCGCCGCGGCATGCGCGGTGCATCGGTTGTATGGGTGCGCGACTCACTGGCGCGTTATGGCTTGCCGCGCAATACCCAGCCGACGAGCGAGCAGTTCGATTCGGAGCTTGAGGCGCAGGTAAAAGAGTTTCAACGTCGCCACCAGATTCTGGATGACGGCCTTGTTGGTAAGATGACATTTGTGTATCTCAGCAGCTATTCCGCAAACGCCAAAGCCCCGGTATTGTCCGGATCACCGCCAGCAGAAATCCACTAGAATGATTCAGTCATGAGCAGGCGTGCATTCCCAGAATAATATGATTATTTTTCTTCCAGCGCGTTTACGCTAAATGTCTTCGATCCTGGACGCATTGAAGAAGTCCGAGCGTCAACGCAGCCTTGGGCGTGACTTGATCTTTCGCAATACCTCGCACGCCGCCGCGCCGCGCCTGACCGGTTTTGCCATTGCAGTGCTTATTGCGCTGGCCGTACTGGTCGTGTCGATCGTCGCACTATTGTTCAGTCTGCGCGATCCGGGGTTGCCGGTGGCGCTTTTGCCTTCAGAGAAATCAACAACACCGGCAGACACTGGAGCGAGTAAAAAGCAGGCAAGCAGTGACGCCATCGTTGCAGTCGTGCCAACCACTCCGGCAGGTACAGTTCCTGGTGTGGACAGCACAACACCTTCCGGTTCGCAGAAAGTGCCTCCCTTGTCGAAACCGCTACCCCCGAAACTAGAAAAATCCGTTGAGGCTCCACACAGCCCGGTGCAAGCGCTGCCTGCGCAGGCCAGCGGTTCAGTGCCGTGGTTCAAAGACATGCCGCAAAGTTTTCGCAGCAGTCTGCCGCCGCTGGCAGTAAACATCCATGTCTATTCCCCGGACCGAACCCAGCGTATCCTTTATATAAACAATCGCCCGGTAAAACAGGGTGAGCAAATCGAAGGCGGGGTCATGATAGAGGAAATCGTCCACGACGGTGTTGTCCTGCAGTATCGCGGTCAGCGCTTCAAACTGCCGCGACCCAGCTAAACACCGCGTGCGATTGTCGCACGGAGCCATTTTCTCAATTTACATTACGAAAAATTACAATTATGAAAGTCATGATCACTGGCGTCGCCGGGTTTATCGGCTCCACACTGGCCCTGCGACTGCTGGCGCGTGGTGACAGCGTCTATGGCGTCGACAACATGAATGACTATTACGACGTCACGCTCAAGGAAGCGCGCCTGCAGCGTTTTACAGGCCACAAGAACTTCACTTTCGAAAAGCTCGATATCGCTGACCGTCTCGGCATGGAGAAGATGTTCAAGCGCGAAAAGTTCGATGCTGTCATGAATCTGGCGGCACAGGCCGGTGTGCGTTACTCAATCGAAAATCCATATGCCTACATTGATGCCAACTTGGTCGGCTTTGGCAATGTCCTGGAAGGCTGCCGGCATTCCGGCGTGAAGCACCTGGTGTTCGCCTCGTCCAGTTCAGTGTACGGCGCCAACACCAACATGCCTTTCTCCGAGCACCACAACGTGGATCACCCGGTGTCGCTGTATGCCGCTACCAAAAAAGCCAATGAGCTCATGGCGCACAGCTATGCACATCTCTACAAGCTGCCGTGCACCGGGCTGCGCTTCTTTACCGTGTATGGTCCCTGGGGCCGGCCGGATATGGCGCTGTTCAAGTTCACCAAGGGCATCCTCGAGGAGTCTCCGATCCCGGTGTTCAACGAGGGCAAGATGGTGCGTGACTTTACCTACATCGACGATGTCGTCGAGGGAGTTGTGCACGTGATCGACACTATCGCCGCTCCCAATCCGAAATGGTCCGGAGACAAGCCTGATCCGGCAACCAGTTATGCTCCATTTACGATTTACAACATCGGCAATAACAATCCGGTGCAACTCATGCGATACATCGAGGTGCTCGAGCAGTGCATTGGCAAGAAAGCCAAGCTCAACCTGTTGCCGATGCAGGACGGCGACGTGCCGGCCACATCTGCCAATATCGACTCGCTCGAACAAGCTGTTGGTTTCCGTCCGGATACAACCGTTGAGGTCGGCATCACCCGTTTTGTCGACTGGTACCGGCAGTACTATCAGGTCGCGTGATTTATCGCTGACTCTAACGAACCTTTACACAGTTACCGGCATCATCCATGACCATTCGCACCCGTTTTGCCCCAAGTCCAACCGGCTACCTCCACATTGGTGGGGCGCGTACCGCGCTGTTCTCCTGGCTGTATGCACGCAAGCACGGCGGTACTTTTATTTTGCGAATTGAGGACACCGATCTCGAACGCTCCACGGCCGAGAGTGTGGATGCCATCCTGCAGGGCATGACCTGGCTCGGACTCGAATATGACGAGGGCCCGTTTTTCCAGACGCATCGTTTCCCGCGATATAAGGAAGTCCTCGACCGGATGCTGGAGGAGGGCACGGCCTACCATTGCTACTGTTCGAAGGAGCGCCTCGAAACCCTGCGCAATGAGCAGATGGTGCGCAAGGAAAAACCGCGCTATGACGGCAAGTGCCGACATGGCGTTCCCAACCCGCCGAAGGATATTCCGCCGGTGGTGCGATTCAAGAACCCGCAGGATGGTGCGGTGGTGGTCGAGGACCTGATCCGCGGCAAAGTGGTGTTTCAAAGCAGCGAACTCGACGATCTCATCATCGCACGCTCTGACGGCACACCGACCTATAACTTCACCGTGGTGGTGGACGACATGGACATGCAGATCACCCACGTGATCCGCGGTGACGACCACCTGAACAACACACCACGCCAGATGAACATGCTCAAGGCGCTTGGCTATACGCCGCCCGTGTATGCACACGTGCCCATGATTCTGGGTGCAGACGGCGCACGCCTGTCCAAACGTCACGGTGCCGTCAGTGTCATGCAATATCGCGACGAGGGCTTTCTGCCCGAGGCGCTGCTCAACTATCTGGCGCGGCTCGGCTGGTCACATGGCGATCAGGAGATCTTCTCCATGGAGGAAATGATTCGTCTGTTTGAGGCCACAGCTGTGCATACCTCGGCAGCCGCGTTCAATCCTGACAAACTGCTATGGCTCAACCAGCACTATATAAAGACAGCCGATCCCACTCATGTGGCGCACCACCTGAGCTATCACCTTGGCAAGTTTGATATCGACCCATCGCGTGGGCCGGATCTGATCGAGGTGGTGAAGGCGCAGCGCGAGCGTGCCAAAACGCTTGCCGAGATGGCGGCGGCCAGTGTGTTCTTCTACAAAGAAGTTGAGAACTACGAGCCGAAGGACGCGGCAACACACCTCAAGCCGGAAATTCTGGAACCGCTTTCCGAACTGCGTGAGCGGTTAGGTGGCCTGCCACAGTGGACTGCTGAGGCAATTCACGCGGCGGTGAATGGCCTGGCCGATGCTCGCGGTATAAAGCTTGGCAAGATTGCCCAGCCGCTGCGCGTGGCGGTGGCAGGTCGCGCAGTATCACCGCCAATCGACCAGACCCTGGCGCTGCTCGGACGCGAGCAAACTCTCAAGCGCCTTGACCGCGCACTCGAACACATCCGCCGTTTGCCCTCTGCATGATACCCGTACGCTTATTCCTGTTCTGCCTGTTCACGATCACGGCCCTACCAGCGCTGGCGGAGTGGTACTCGCGCGAAGAGGCCATCATGGGCACGGCGGTGCGTGTCGAGTTGTGGCACGACAACGCTGCCGCAGCACGTGCCGCCATGAGTGCAGTCATGAATGAAATGCACCGCATCGACGCGAGCATGAGTCCGTACAAACCAGAGAGCGAGCTGTCGCGCATCAACCGCGAGGCGGCGCAAAAGCCGGTTGTAATTAGCAAGGAAATGTTCGACATAATTACCCGCTCGATCGAGTTTTCGAAGCTGTCCGACGGCGCGTTTGACATCACCTTCTCGAGTGTCGGCTACCTGTACGATTATCGCGCACACGTCAAACCAACTGACGAGCAAATTGCCAAGACATTGCCCGGCATCAATTATCGCCACCTGCTGCTTGATCCCAACGCGCGAACGATTCACTACGCACGCACCGGCGTGCGCATTGACTTGGGCGGTATCGCCAAGGGTTACGCAGTCGATAACTGCATCGCCATTCTCAAAAAACGCGGTATCACGAATGCGATCGTTACCGCCGGCGGCGACAGCCGTCTGCTTGGCGACCGTCGTGGCCGTCCCTGGAATGTTGGCATCCGCGACCCGCGCCAGCGCGGTGAAGTGGCGGTAGTGTTGCCGCTGGCGGACGTCGCGATTTCGACTTCGGGCGATTATGAACGTTTCTTCGAGGAGGACGGTGTGCGCCACCATCACATCATCAATCCCAAGACCGGCAAGTCTGCAACCGGCGTGCGCAGTGTCACCGTCATCGCACCAGACGGGATTACCACTGAAGGGCTGACAAAGAGCGTGTTTGTAAAAGGCCCAAAAGAGGGTATACGTCTGATCGAATCCCTCAAAGGTGTTGATGCCATCATCATCGACGACACCGGACACATGCTGTATTCACCGGGCCTGCGCAATGCCATGCGTGACATGCCGGCATCCGGCGCACCAAGTCCAGGCACTCCCCGTTAAACGGGCTGGCCCACTTGCCGGTCGATAGCCGTTCCACTGGACCTCCTGCGGCCGCCGTTTGTCGGCTAAACCCCTGCAAACATATAGAAATTGGCCTAGGTCTTTGATAGGGTCTCGGCGCGAGTACAGTCAATAGCGCCGGTACAAGGGGTGTGCACGAAGAGATGCGGTACAGCTTGGCGTACTCGGTGCAAGACAAATAGTTTAAGAAAAATTATTGCAGCGCTTTGTAAGGGCAGAGCCTCCGAAAGGTGGCGACGCAAAGCACCGGGGCTAACGGGGTATATATAACTCCCATGCCAGTCGGGCCGCCGAAGCCAGACATTTCCGCCGTCATGTAATTAATAATGACGCTACGGCGGAATCAACGGTGAGGATCGACACATGCAGACCCTGACATTGTCAGCCGGCACACGCGCCTATTATTTCCTGGCCATTACTTTCCTGTCGATCCTGTCAGGCTGTAGCGCCGGAACCTCCGACTCAGTCACGATAGACGGCGATGTCGCCATCGCCTACGTCAAGCGCCCAACCGGCTCGCTTGGGAACCCCACCGATGCAATCACGTTCACCGCCGGTGGCGACCTGTTCATGCGTGAAAAGTCCTCGCCGAGTGCGACTGAGATCAACATCACTGGCTCACAAACCAATGGCTTGGGTGACGTCTCAGACCCCGAAGTTTCATACGACGGTACCAAGTTGCTGTTCACCATGCGTCGTCCGGGCGATCCCGGCTGGCGCGTCTGGGAATATGAAATCGGGCCAAAAACGCTGCGTGGACCAATCGCGTGCGTCGCTGCTGGCCCAACCCCTGCAGGCGATGACGTCGATCCGGCCTACCTGCCTGATGGACGCATTGTGTTCGTCTCAAACCGTCAGGTGAAGTCGCAACAAATTAACGGTTTCGCATACCTCGACGAGTACGAACGCGAGCGCGTCACGGCACTGCACGTGATGAACAGCGACGGTACGAACTGTCGCCAGATTTCCTACAATCAGAGCCACGACCGCAACCCCACGGTACTCCAGACCGGCGAGATCATGTATTCGCGATGGGATCATGTGGGCGGGCGCAACCAGTTCAGCATATTCTTCACCAACCCGGACGGCACAAATCTATTTGTGTTGTACGGCGCGCACAGCCCGGGTAACAGCTATCTGCACCCGCGCGAGATGCCGAATGGCAAGGTGCTTTCTTCCCTCATGCCGCTGTCGCGCACACGCGAGGGCGGGGCACTGATGGAGATCGACATCAGCAATTACTCCGAAAATTGTGAACCGGCGCCGGGTGTGGCAAGTGGCTGTAATGGCCAGTACCAACCGACTGCGGAGCAGGTCAATTTTGGCAGCGGTATCTCGCAATACGGACGCTTCAGCACGCCCTATCCGCTGTGGGACAACACCAACCGCGCACTGGTCAGCTGGACACCATCACAGCCGGAACAGGCCATCAATGCGTTAACCGGGCTTCCGGAAACAGTCGAGGGCACACCGGTATACGGGGTGTACATGCTCAACCTTGGCGACAAGACCATGCGCCCGGTGGTCACGGCGCCTGCCGGTTATGCAGTGCTGGACCCGGTTGCCATTCAGCCGCGACCGCTGCCGAACGTAATCAGCGACAAAGTGCTCGATCCCACGCTAGCCAGCAAAACATCGCTGATTGGCACGACGGGCGTCGGCATTTTGAATGTGAAGAGCGTGTATGACACCGACAGCCAGGGTCGCATGGGGAGCGCCGTGCTGGTGCCGGCGCTTGGCGAGAGCATCCCGATGCTCAACGGCGTGGCCGACATCGCCAGATTGAAAGACCCGGCTCGAACCACAGCAGCTCAGCGCCCGGCGCGCTTCATCCGCATTACCAAGGCGGTGCCGACCCAATCCGGCATTTCGCGTGAGGCGATTGGCGAAACTGACTTCGAGATGCAGCAGATTCTCGGCTACACCGAAGTCGAGCCGGATGGTTCATTCAAGATCGAGGTGCCGGCGGATGTCCCGGTTGCCATCACTGCCCTCGACAAGGACGGACGCGGTTTCACGCCACACACCAATTGGATCCAGGTACGCCCGGGCGAGACCCGCACCTGCAACGGTTGCCATTCGCCACGGCGCGGCAACGCCATCAATTCAGGTTCGGTGGCCAGTGTTCATCCGAATACATTGATGCCAGGCACTCCCGGCACGGGCGAATCCATGGCCGAGACACGCACGCGTCTCGTTCCTTTGGTAACGCAGCTCAAGCCGAACATCGAATATCAGGACGTCTGGTCGGACACGGGTGTGTCCGGTGTGACAGCAGGTTCGCCCATTACCATCCGTTATACGGGAAATCCGGATCCAGCCAATGATCTTACAACGGCAGTGCCAACCAATGGCGTGATCGACTACCCAACCCACATCCAGCCGTTGTGGACCAAAGCACGGGCTGGTGGATCCTGTGAAAGCTGTCACAGCGATCCTGCAGCGCTCGACCTGAGCAGTACCACGACGGGCACGGGTCGGCTGCAATCCTACGACGAACTGCTGATTGGTGATCCGGTGCTCGATATCAACGGACTGCCGACATTCGTACTCGAAGACGATGAACTGATGCTGGTCCGCGAGGAAGCGCAGGTCAATCCGGGCACGGCGCGTGGCAGCCATCTGATCGAGGTGTTGTTCAATCAGGAGCTCAGGTCTGCCAGGAGTCTGGGTACAGTAACCGTTAACCACGCCCCCATTCTGAACGCGGCGGAGAAGCGTCTTGTAACAGAATGGGTCGATCTCGGTGCACAGTATTATAATAGCCCACGCGACGGCAGCGGTGCGCTGCGCGGTGTCAGCGGTCTTAACGAAACCGTGTTTAACAGTACGATACATCCGATTCTGCTGAACCGATGCAGCGCTTGTCACCAGGCGGTGGGATTGCCGGGTACCGGCGGTACCACGCCGAATCCCGGATTCGTCGGACGGCGGTATGTGTTAACTGGCCAGCAAGAGGGAGATTTCAACGTGACCCTGAGCATGATCAGTAATGTCGCCAACCCGGGCGCGAATCCACTGCTGAGCCGGCCGGCATCTGATGGCATCAGTCCGAACCCGTTGCACGGGTTGGCAGTCGGAGGCGGGCCAGTAATGCCGGCAACAGACCCTGACTACCAGTGCATCGCCAACTGGATCCAGGGAGTGGCCTGCCCGTAGGAGAATCGACTTTGCGGTGGTTAAGGCAATACACGGAGGCGGGCAGATTGCCCGCCTCGCTTTTGATGAGCTTCGCGCTGCTGCTTGCTGGATGCGGCAGCGAGATTCCGTCGTCCGAAGTTACCACCGGGCTGACGCTCGACTGCGCCGTCTTTCAGACCAACGTCAATCCCATATTCGACCAGGATATTGGTGGCCGGACCTGTTCCGCAAGTGGTTGTCACAATGTGAGTGGAAGCGCCGGGGGCGCTTTCAAGATTTACCCGAATGCCGCAATATCCTCGATACAGATGCAAGCCAATTATCTCGCCGCCAAGGGATTCTCAAACCTGAGTTCGCCGGTGGACAGCAAGCTGCTGTTAGAGCCGCTCACCGGTTCACAGTCGATCGTCGGCAGCCATGCCGGCGGGGACATCTTCGATACAGGCGACGTCGAATACATGACGATACTGAGCTGGATCGCGACCCAGATACAGGGACCGAGTTCGTGCATTCCCTGAAGTGGACCGTTGCGCTGCTGATGATGGGAATTCTCGCAACGGTGCCGGCCCGTGCAGAGGATGTGACGTTGCGAGTGCAGGTGATGGAACCCTATGTTGACCTGCATACCGGTCCGGGGCGCGGCTATCCGGTAACACAAGTGGTCGAGCGTGGTGAGTGGGTCGATATCCTCCTGCGCCGGACCGATTGGTTCCAGGTGCGCACACTGCGAGGCAAGGAAGGGTGGGTATCGCGCACCGATCTCGAGAGCATGACCAGCGAGACTGGTGAGCGGTTTCAATTGCGTGATGTGCTGTACGAGGACTATCGAACTCGACGTTTCGAGGTCGGTTTTGCCGGAGGATTGCTGGAAGGTGATACGTTCATGATGGCGCGCGCCGGCTATCGCCTGAACGAAAATCTGACCGGCGAATTCACCATTGGGCAATCGAGCGGCGATTTCTCCAGCTCCTTACTCTATTACGTGGCCGTCCTCTCGGAGCCGTTTCCGGAGTGGCGTGTTTCGCCGTTCTTTTCACTCGGGTTGGGTCGTTTCAATAACACACCCAAGGCAACACTGGTGGGCGCCATGAAAACTGAATCGAATACGGCAAATGTTGCTATCGGCGCACGCGCCTACCTGACCCGCCGGTTCGTTGTGCGCGGCGATTACCGGCGGCATGTAGTATTTATTGACGAGAATCGAATCAACGAATACAACGAAGTTTCACTCGGCTTCTCTATTTTTTTCTACTGATTCCAGCGGATGCTATCGACTATGCGGAAACGCTCAATTTTTCCCTGCTCCGGCTTGTTGCTTGCCCTGTTATTTCCGGTCGCGGTGCTGGCACAGAATCCCGACAAACCGGCAACGGAACAAGTCATTCAGCCGGAGATAGATCGGAGGCAAGTTCGCATTCCGCGCATTGATACCGAGAATTTTGAGATCGGCGGCTTTGTCGGCATCCTGAGTGTCGAGGATTTCGGTGCCAGCCCGGTCTATGGCGGACGGCTGGTCTACCACGTCAATGAGGACTACTTTGTCGAGGCCATGTACGCCAAATCCACGGTATCTGATCAGGCACTTTGTGACTTGGGTTTGTGCCTGTTCCCGAGCCGCGAGGAAGACCTCACGTACTACGCGATGTCAGTCGGTTATAACCTTTTTCCCGGTGAGATTTTCCCAAGCCGCAAGAGGGCCATGACATCCACGGTCTATGCCGTGGCTGGTGTTGGCAACACGAATTTCATTGATGAGAATCGCTTCACGATGAACATTGGTATTGGCATTCGTATACTGCCGGTCGACTGGCTGGCGGTGCACATCACGTTACGGGATCATTTGTTTGAGTCCGATCTGCTCGGCAGCCAGGAGATCAAGAATAATTTTGAGTTGACCTTTGGAGTGTCAGGTTACTTTTGAGCGAAACACGCCTACTGGAGGATATGCATCCTATGCCTGCAATATCTGCAAGCAAGATTGCCGCGATAGCTTTTGCGACGCTGCTCACCACGCCCATCAGCCAGGCAGCCATGCCGACCATTGGCAGTGTTGCGCCCGATTTCACCCTGAAGAGCGACAGCGGCAAGAACCTGAAACTCAGCGAGTTTCGCGGTCAGGTGATTATGATCAATTTCTGGGCTACCTGGTGTGGTCCGTGCCGGGAGGAGATGCCATTGTTGAACCGAATTCACGAACAATACCGCAAAGCCGGGTTTACCCTGCTCGGAGTGAATATTGATGATCGGCCGGCAACGGCACAGGCGATGGCTAAGAATCTGGGCATTCACTTTCCCATTCTGTTCGACACTGAAAAGCGGGTCAGCCGTCTCTATGATGTGAACGCCATGCCGAGCACACTGTTGATCGATCGCGATGGCAGGGTGCGGCACATTCATCTCGGCTATCGTCCCGGTTATGAAACCCGGTATGAATCTCAAGTTCGGGAACTGCTAAAGCAATGAAGCCGAGCCTCATCAGTACAATTTTACTGTGCATGCTGTGGTGGCTTGCCGGTTGTGCGCAGGTCAGGCCCTATGAGCGCGAAATGTTGGCGGACCCGATCATGAGTTTTTCGCGTGACCCGTTGTCAGATCAATATCTGAACCATGTCTATGATGTGCGCGAGGGTGCGCGTGGTGCAACCACTACCCAGGGCGGCGGGTGTGGTTGTAACTGAAGCAGGTGGTGATGCGCAATGAAGGACTTTAAGCAACTCGTGAACAGATATCGCGCCCGTGATCGGGAGCGAATTGCACCGCTGTTGCTTCTTGCCGGATTCCTGATCTTCCCGTGCACTGGCCCGGCGGCTGTGCTGCCAGATGATCGTGCCGACACACTTTATCATTACTATGACGGTGGCGGTGTTAGCGTACGCGGGCCGGCGCTGTTGGTACGTAAAAGCGTGATGGACAATGTTTCTCTGTCGGGACGCTATTATGTGGACACAATCAGCAGCGCCTCAATCGATGTTGTCACCACCGCCAGTCCTTATAAGGACAAGCGCGAAGAATACGGCGTTGGCATCGATTACCTGCATGGTAACAGTCTCCTCGGCGTTAACCTGTCCAGCAGCAAGGAAAACGATTATCTGGCAAACAGCTTCGGCATGAATGTTTCGCACGATCTGCCCGGTGGCCTTACCACTATCCATTTGGGATACAGCCAGGGTCATGACATCGTGCAGCGTGTGGATACCTCATTTGAGGATGAAATTAACCGCTACAACTTCCGCCTTGGCGTGACGCAGGTGCTTACCCGATCACTGCTGTTGGGTGTGGACTTTGAAGATATTGCCGAAGAAGGTTATCTCAGCAATCCCTATCGCTCGGCGCGCGTACTGGGGGCCTCATTACCGGAACGCTATCCGCGCACGCGTGACAGCCAGGCGATTGCAGTGCGCGCTGTCCAGGCATTCTCCTCTGAATCGAGGCCGGCTATTTCCTCGCTGCGCGCGGAGTACCGCTATTTCCAGGACAATTGGGGAATCAGCAGCAATACCCTGACGTTTACCTTACAGCGCTATTTTGGTGATCGCGTGCTGGGCGAGGCGCGTTACCGGTATTACCAGCAGTCTGCAGCCAGTTTTTATAGCGATAACTTCACCACAGAAATGGTTTACATGGCGCGTGACAAGGAACTCAGCACGTTCAGCAGCCATTCTCTGGGATATAAAGTATCGTGGAAATTCCTGAATCGGAAATATTCCGTCTTTGACCGGATGAGTCTGAATTTCTCGCACGATTATATCAATTTCGATTACAAGGATTTCACCGATATACGCACCGGCGAGACCTATTCTTTCGGTGCGAATGTCTTGCAGCTGTACATATCAGCCTGGTACTGAATTAATCTGGAACCTTCCTATGAAAAAAACCGGCCGTCTTTTCTCAGATGTGAATTCCTGGCGCTTCCTGCAAGTACTCATGTTGTCTGGTGCGCTGCTGCTACTGATTGAGCCGGTATCTGCCGCCGAAAAGCAGGGAGGCACTGCCGCCTTTCAGAACCTGGACAAGAAGATTCAGGACACAAAGCAGGAAGTGCTGGAACTCAATCGGGATCTGTTTATTCTCGAAGAAGAACTATTATTTCCAGCCAGCACCCAGGTCGCCGTATTCCTTTCAGTAGATGTGGGAGAACTCTTCCAGCTCGACTCGGTACAGCTCAAGCTGGATAGCAAGGTAGTTACCAATTATCTCTATACCGAACGCGAGTCCGCAGCCCTGTTGCGTGGCGGGGTGCATCGACTTCACTTGGGCAATCTGCGCGCCGGAAAGCACGAACTGGTTGCCGTATTTACCGGCAAGGGACCACATGATCGCAACTATCGGCGCGCAACAACCCTGGTTTTCGAAAAAACGACAGAACCGAAATACATCGAACTCCAGATTCGCGATCTCGAGCAGAAGCTGCAACCGGATTTCCAGGTGAAGGAATCGAAGTAAGAATCCCCCATGCGCTGTTCCGTTTCTGAAATCCTGCATCGCGTGCTCTGGCGCATTGCGGTTGTGGCCATGCTGCTGTTGCCAGGCGGCTTGCACGCCGCGGGTTCTGGCGAGTCGCGAGTGGTCAAGGATCCGCATTATGGTGAAGTCTTGTTTGACTTCTACCAGCAGAAGTATTTTTCCGCGCTTGGCCGTCTAATGACCTCGCAGCATTTTGCGCGAATGCCCCGGCACGAACAGGAGGCAGAACTGTTACGTGGCGGCATGTTGTTGTCCTACGGTCAGCACGTCGAGGCCGGACGTGTCTTCGCGCAGTTGATAGAGACCAGCACAGTGCCTTCCGTGCGTAACCGTGCCTGGTACTATCTTGCCAAGATCCGCTACCAGCGTGGCTACTTGGCCGAGGCCGAGCAGGCACTGGAAGCAATCAATGGCGCACTACCCGAACTTCTGGAGGATGAGCGCCAGGTTCTTCATGCACTCTTGCTGATGAATCGCCAACAATACCAGCAGGCAGCCGAACTGCTGTCCAGCCTGCGCAGTCATTCCGACTGGGCACAGTATGGCCGTTATAACCTCGGTGTCGCCCTGATCAAGGCCGGGGAAACGGACAAGGGCGTGTTGCTGCTCGAACAGATAGCGCGTGCGCCTGCCACAGGCGAGGAGATGCTGACACTGCGAGACAAGGCAAATCTCGCACTAGGCTTCATTCAGCTGCAGGGAGGATGGCCGGCGCTGGCGACCGGTTATCTTGAACGCGTGCGCATTGATGGCCTGTTGTCCAACAAGGCGTTGCTTGGCATGGGATGGGCCTATTCCGCGCGTGACCAGCAGGAGCAAGCCCTTGTCTACTGGCAGGAACTGCAGAATCGCAACCGGCTGGATGTTGCCGTTCAGGAATCTCTGCTGGCGGTTCCTTTTGCGCTTGGTAAGCTTGGCGCCTTTCGCCGTTCACTGCATCAGTACGAAACGGCTATCGATGTATACACACAGGAAATGGCGCGCCTGGATGGTTCCATTGCGGCAATTCGCGCCGGCAAGTTAAGCGAGATGCTTTTAGGTGACGACGTGGTCGAGGAAATGGGATGGTTCTGGAAACTGGAACAGCTCCCGGATGCACCGGAAAGCGTGTACCTCGCACAGCTTATCGCCGGGCACGATTTTCAGGAGGCGCTGAAAAACTACCGTGACCTGCGCTTCGCGCTGGCGCGTCTCGCGCAATGGTCATCCGATATCGGCATTTACCAGGACATGCTGACAACACGCCGCGCCGCGTTTGCCGAACGCCTGCCGGCGGTGCTGGGTTCGAAACGGACGCAGGACTACGCCAGGTTAGCGACCGCACGTGACCGCTATGCCGAGGAACTCACACGTATTGAAGCCGATTCCGACAGCATTGCGCTGGCCACCGACAAGGAGCAAGAACTGCTCGATCGCCTCGAGCGCATCCGCCAGCGTCTGGCACGCCAGGTGGACGCCAGCGGCGAAACGCAGGAGCGCTATCGGCTGGTGCACGGGCTGCTGACCTGGAACATGGCCACCGATTTCAAATCACGCTTATGGCAGGCGCGAAAATCCCTGAATGAACTCGACCGCCTGTTAGGTGAAACGCAGAAGCGGCGCTCGGCCCTGGAGAAGGCACAGCAGGAAGAGCCGCGCCGTTTCGACGCCTTTGCAACAAGAATCCGCGCATTGGCTCCACGCATTTCATCGCTTCAGAGTCAGGCCAGGGAATTGGCGCGCGCACAGGAAATACACCTCGGTGAACTGGCGATCGCCGTCGGCATGAGCGTGATCGCGGTCCTCCTGCTCG
>Ga0209536_100008550_pt1 | contig 15329 bp, 13 predicted proteins | sample DeeMarSeWOR28_12_FD_187461 | JGI IMG/M metagenome (GOLD analysis project Ga0209536, IMG submission 187461) | Marine sediment microbial communities from White Oak River estuary, North Carolina - WOR-2-8_12 (SPAdes) (version 2) | ecosystem: Environmental > Aquatic > Marine > Intertidal zone >...
TTATCTCTTCTTTCAGTTTCTTTTGGAAATTTTGTGATTCTAGTAAGACTAATGACAAAATTATATAGATTACTATGAACAAGATCCCAAATTCCCATCCACTTAATCCAGGTAAATAATAACCGCCTCGAAAATAGCGGGCAGGAAATAAAATTAAAATGAGAATACAACATGAATAACGCGCGATTTCTGTCAAAATTGATATCCCTTGGTTTTATTACGTTTTTTTCTACCATTGTTCTGGGCCAATCCATGGAGGAAACAACAATTATAAAAAAGATCTGGGACAGAGGAGGTCATAATGCCTTCACTGATATCACGTATTTTAAAAATAAATTATATATCGTATTTCGTGAAGGAGATGGACATATCCCGAATAAGGACAATACCGGTAATGGGCAAATTCGAATTTTAAGTTCAACTGATGGAGAATTCTGGGAATCATCGGCTGTTTTAGAATTGGAGGGTATCGACCTGAGGGATCCCAAAATTTCAGTAACTCCCAAAAATAGGATGATGATCATCATGGGAGGATCCGTATACGATAAAGGCGAATTGCAACGCATTTCTACATATGTATCCATGTCTGATCCCAACGGAAATAAATTTTCAATACCTGAACCAATTGAGTTGGATGAACGCATCAAATCTGACTTTGACTGGTTATGGCGAGTAACCTGGTATGAAAAAACCGGTTATGGAGTAGTTTACCAATCTAATGTAGACGGCGAAAAAGGCAAAAGTAAAGCTTACCTGGTGAAAACAAATAAAGGTAATGAATATGAATTGATCACTGAATTGGATATTGAAGGAAATCCCAATGAAGCAACAGTTCGGTTTTTAGCCGGTGCTGAAATGATGATTTTGGCAAGAAGAGGTGGCGAAGATAAAATGGGTGTGATGGGAACAAGCAAAGCTCCGTATACAGATTGGACATGGAGAAAGCTCGATTTCCAACTCGGCGGACCAAACTTTGAAATCATCCCCATTGACAAAATATTAATCGGAACCCGGGTTTACAGTGAGGATGGCAACTATACTGCGTTATTACTAGGAAAAAAGGATGAACCATTTAAGGAAGTCATGCGATTGCCCAGTGGTGGAGATAACAGTTATCCAGGAATGTTTACCATCGCCGGTTATGTATGGATGAGTTATTATTCCAGCCATGAGGGGAAGGCATCCATTTATTACGCAAGAATTCCATATAAAGACCTGGAGTAGCTAATATTTCGATACTCTTATGCAAAAAATAAACGGCTTCATTGCCGCCCCATTTACCCCCGCACATCCGGATGGATCGCTAAATTTGGACATTATCCCTGAATATGCTTCATTCTTAAAAAGGAATGGATTGGATGGTGCTTTTGTCTGTGGGAGTTCCGGGGAAGGAGCATTATTTACTATTGAAGAAAGAATAAAAATAGTTGAAGCCTGGATGAATACCTCTCAGGGTAGATTAAAAGTTATCGTGCACACCGGCGGAGCCAACCTGTCGGACCAAATTGCCATGGCAGAACACGCACAAACCGTTGGCGCATACGCAATCTCTTCACTGCCACCAGCCTACCTGGGGCCAGGACGAATTGAGGAACTCGGAGAATTTTGCGCCTCCATTGCTTCCGCTGCTCCTGACCTTCCATTTTATTACTATCATATTCCCGGATTAAGTGGGGTAAACCTTCCGGTTATGGATCTACTTCAATTTGCCGATAAAAATATCAGGAACTTTGCCGGAGTAAAGTATACACATGATAATATGTATGACTTTGATCAATGCTTTCGATATAATAATTACAAATACGACCTGCTGCACGGATTGGATGAGACTTTGCTGTCAGGTCTGGCTTATGGGTGCACTTCAGGTGTTGGCGGAACCTATAATCATTGTTTTACCATTTATAAAAAGATGAAGGAAGCTTTTGAGCGAAATGATTTGAAATCAGCACGAGAATTTCAGCATCTATCTCATCTCTTTGTTAATGTTTTAATGAAATATAGGGGAAATATTGTTGGTGGAAAACGGATCATGAAATTCCTGGGAATTGACTGCGGTCCGAACCGACTTCCCCTTCAAAGTATCTCTGACATGGAAGAGGCGCAAATGAAAACCGAGCTGAAAGCCATTGGCTTTTTTGAATTTTGCAATAAATAATGTTTGATAAAAAAAGATATATATCCATCCGACACGTCATTCAAAATCGATTTCTTTTTCATATAATCCTGGTTTTCTTTCTATTCTCTTTCTCTGATATTGCAGGTCAAACTCCTTCAACATTCAATAAAATTACCTGGAATGAACTCGAGGATCTACCCCCGGGTAAGGATATGGTTATTCAACCAGGACTGGCTTCACCTTTTGCGGGAGTTTCAAACGGAGCTCTCGTTGCTATTGGGGGATGTAATTTTCCTGATGTTCCTGTGTTTGATGATGGCAAAAAGAAATATTATGCGGACATTTTTGTATTGGAACATCCGGACTCTTTATGGAAAAGTAGTACAAATTATCCATTTCCGGTTGCATACGGGGCTTCAGTAACCCTTCCGGAAGGATTGCTGTGTATCGGTGGAAAAAACGATCAGACCGAATTTAGTGAAGTTCACCTGGCAAGATGGAACACTGAATTAAACGCCATAGAGCTTGAACGTTGGCCAGATCTGCCTTTTACGCTATCTGAACACGCCACTGCACTGGTAGATAATTATATCTATGTAGCCGGAGGTAGCGCAAACGGACAACTTGCAAACAGATTCCTGAGGTTGGATATGAACAGGAAGGGATCAGACAAATTTACGTGGGAAGAACTTCCCGATTTCCCGGGACCAGCCAGGTTGCAGGCAATTGCGATCGGACAACATGCCGCTGAAGAAGCTCACTTCTACCTCATTGCTGGTTCCAGTTACCCAGTGGACTCTCAGCAACCATTGATTACTACTGATGCACTAGATTTCAATCCTAAGACAAATATGTGGTCAGTCCTTGGACAAATAAAAACGGATGAAAATTACTCATATTCACTGCATGGAGGAAGCGGAATTCCAATAGGTGTTCATCACATGATTTTTATTGGTGGAGTAAACAGACAGATTTTTCATGATGCATGGGAAAAAGAAAGAAAACTCCAGAAAGCTGAAAATAACAGCGATACTGTAAAAATTTCTACCATAAAAAAGGATATTAAAAATTACTTTATTCAATCCCCAAATTTCTACAAATTCAATCCAGACATACTGGCTTATCACACGATCACAAATACCTGGACAAAAATTGGGCAATACCCTTACCAAGCCCCCGCCGGAGCACCCATGGTAAAATGGAGGGATGGTTTCGCCGTAATAAGCGGTGAGATAAAACCCGGTGTGAGATCTCCCCATGTTTATTTAGGTAACATAACATCAGCACCACTTTTTGGCTGGCTCAACTGGACCATACTTTTTATCTATTTGTCCGGGATGGTGTTTCTTGGTTATTTCTTCCTGAAGCGCGAAAGTAGTACGAATGATTTTTTTAAAGGTGGTGAGCGGATCCCCTGGTGGGCAGCAGGTATGAGCATTTTTGCAACTATGCTCAGTGCAATTACCTTCATGGCCATCCCGGCTAAAACGTATGCCACAAACTGGTTGTACTTCATGTTGGCAGTAACCATCCTGGTTGTTGCCTTTCCCGTGGTAAAATACTATTTGCCATTTTTCAGAAGGCTCAATGTAACCACTGCCTATGAATACCTGGAAAAAAGATTTAATTACACTGTCCGGCTACTGGCCAGTCTTTTATTTATTCTATTTATGATTGCCCGAATGGCACTTGTCCTCTTTCTGCCATCGCTGGCCTTAACAACGGTCACCGGAATTGACATTTACCTGTGCATAGCATTAATGGGCATTATAACACTGGCCTATTGTACCATGGGTGGTATAGAAGCTGTCGTCTGGGGAGATGTGATCCAGGGATTTGTTTTACTTGGTGGAGCAATACTCTCAGTTTTGTTTTTAATTGGTGGCACGGAGGGAGGCTTTAATGCAGTCATTGATATTACAACACGGTATGAGAAAATGAAGGTTTTTGATTTTACGTTCGATCTGACAACAGCAACATTTTGGGTCGTATTGCTTGGCGGGCTGGCAAATAACCTGATTTCCTACAGTAGTGACCAGACAGTAATTCAACGCTATCTGACAACCAAAGATGAAAAGGCAGCGGGGAAGAGCATACTTCTCAATGGAGTTTTAAGCATCTTCGTGTCTTTTCTTTTTTATTTTATTGGTACTGCTTTATTTGCCTATTTTCACACAAATCCTGGAGAACTTGATATAACCATGGAAAATCCCGATTCGATATTTCCATATTTCATCATGACCAAAATGCCTGTTGGCATTGCAGGGCTACTGATTTCTGCCATTTTTGCAGCAACCATGTCAACTGTTTCTTCCAATATCAATTCCATGTCGACAGCCTTTACATCAGATGTTTATAAAAAACTCATTCCAAAAAAATCGGATATCCATTACCTGCAAATTGCCAGGATATCCGGAATTATCACTGGAGGTATTGGTATCATGTTGGCACTACTCATGGCCACCTGGAATATTTTGTCCCTGTTGGATTACTTTAATTTTATGCTTGGCCTGATGGCAAGCGGATTGGGAGGATTATTTGTCATGGGAATTTTTTTCAAACGTATCAACGAGAAATCTGCACTAATTGGTTTCCTGGTGGGTATTGTCACTTTATTATTCATAAGTAATTTCACAACCATTCATTTTTTGCTTTATGGTTTTATCGGCATTTTTAACTCAGTTTTCATTGCTCTCATTTTCAGTACGATTTTCAAACCAAAAGAAAAAAACCTCAATGGATTGACATACCAGACATTAAAGGTAATTCAAGATGAATAAGATATTTTCAACGGAGCGGATAGATGAATTAATACGGCTTTACAGCGAAGATCTACTCAACAATATCCTCCCATTCTGGATCAACAACTGTATTGATTGGGAAGATGGCGGATTTATGTTTTGCCTTGACCGCACTGGTAAGGTGATCGATACGGATAAAGGTGTCTGGCAAACGGGAAGATTCATCTGGATGTTGTCGACACTGTACAATCAAGTTGAGCCTCGCAAGGAATGGCTGGACATAGCCAGACATGGAATTTTATTCCTGGAAAACCATTGTTTCGACAACGATGGAAAAATGTTTTTTATCGTGGATAAAAAGGGAAATCCGGTGAGAATGCGAAGATATGTTTATAGTGAGTCCTTTGCCTCCATTGCCTGTGCTGCCCTTTTCAAAACTACAGGGGAAAAGAAATACGAGGTACTTGCCCGACAACTGTTCGATCAGTTTATTCGCTTTAACTCAAATCCGGGTTTATTCCCTCCAAAATTCACAGAGCATCGCCAGATGAAGGGTATGGGAGTACCGATGATCGGCATTTCAATGGCCCAGGAGTTACGGAAAAACCTTGGGAGTGATAGCTATACCAAAAGGATTGATCAATGGATCGAAGAAATAAGCACTGATTTTATCAATGAAGAATACAAAGCTGTGATGGAATCAGTTGGCCCAAATGGTGAATTTCTTGATCATTTCGACGGCCGAACACTTAATCCCGGCCATGCCATCGAAGGCGCATGGTTTATTCTGCAGGAAGCAAAATACCGGAATAACGACAAATCATTAATCGCTCTGGGTACAAAAATGTTGGATTGGATGTGGGAAATCGGGTGGGATAAGGAATATGGCGGTATCACTTATTTTAAAGATGTAAAAGGACTTCCAGTCCAGGAATACTGGCATGATATGAAATTCTGGTGGCCACAAAATGAAGCGATTATTGCGACGTTGCTAGCTTACCAGCTTACCAGTGATGAAAAATATGCAAGGTGGCATCAGATGATCCATGACTGGACATTTGGTCATTTCCCGGACCGTGAATACGGTGAATGGTACGGATACCTGCACAGGGATGGAAGAATATCTGTAGATTTAAAAGGAAATATCTGGAAGGGTCCGTTCCATATTCCGAGAATGTACCTGATGTGCTGGAAAATACTGGAAGAACTTAAATCCTAAAAAGCATAATTTTTAACCACTTTTTTTACAGTTTTATACAAAGAAAAATCTAGCTATGAAAGCCATTCAAACCGGATTTGGAGTTTCTGCAACAAAAGCTATAGGTATGCTATATCCGAAAGAAAAACGGATTTTTGAGGACCCGTATTCCGAAAAACTTCTCCCACCTGCTTACAAGTTTTGGATCGGACTCATGCGCTCCCGACTAATGTTTGATATGATCATGAAGTTGAGAGAAAGAATGACACCGGGAGTTATTGGCTGGATGTTTTGTCGTTTCCGGTATATTGATGATGTGATCAAAAGTTGTTTAGCCCATAATGAAATCGATACCATTGTTAATCTTGGGGCTGGCATGGACTGCCGTCCGCTGTATATACCTGGTATTGACCAAATAAAATACTTTGAAGTCGATCATCCAGACGTAATTCATAAAAAAAGAAAGAAAGTAAAAAAAATTTTAAGTAAGCTCCCCGAACATGTTACGTATGTGCCTGTAGATTTTGAAATGCAAAACCTTGAAGATGAATTAGGTAATGCAGGTTATGACTTGCATTCAACATCTCTTTTCATTTGGGAAGGTGTAACGCAATACATTTCAACAAAAGCAACTGATATCATTCTAAAATATATTTCAAAAGCATCAAACAATAGCAAAATCGTCTTCACATATATAATTAAAAGTTTCATTGAAGGCAGAAACATCCATAAAGGAGTGAAAAACATGTATAACTACGTGAGAAAAAAGAAAAATCCACTTTGGATCTTTGGAATAGATCCGGAGGAATTATCCGATTATCTATCCGACTATTCACTATCACTTATTGAGGATATTGGTTCGTCAGAAGTTAAGGAAAAGTACATGCAACCCCTTAATCTTGGATTGACTGTTTTTGAAATTGAACGAATTGCTTTTGCTGAGATCAAAAAATAAATCGGATCTTTTTCAGATTTGAACAGGATTTGATGCATAAACCAACTACTTTCCTGATAAAGTTGTAATTTTCACATCCATAAAATATTTTCGTTTGAAATAAACGTTTTCCATGATCAGAAATAAGGTAAAATGGGGCATCATCGGTTGCGGAGATGTCACAGAAGTAAAAAGTGGCCCGGCCTTTCAAAACGTCGATAACTCTGAATTAATAGCTGTCATGCGGCGAAATAGCGAAAAAGCAGCTGATTACGCCAAACGACATGGGGTTCCCAAGTGGTACGATGATGCAGAAAAGCTTATTAATGATCCCGATATCAACGCCATATATATAGCCACACCTCCAAACTCACATGCAGAATATGCGATCAGATCCATGCAGGCAGGGAAACCTGTGTATGTAGAAAAACCGATGGCCATGAATGCGTTTGAATGCAATGAAATGATCGAAGCAAGCAAAATGACTGGAATGCCGCTATTTGTTGCCTATTACCGGAGAGCCCTTCCTTATTTTGTGAAGATCAAAGAGTTGATTGAAATGCCGGCTATCGGTGAAGTGAAAATGATAAATCTGATCTTGCACTGGCCGGTTAAACCTGAAGAATTGGAGGGCAAACCCGGTTGGCGAGTAAATCCGGAAATTTCAGGAGGAGGTCATTTCCATGACCTGGCAGCACATCAGCTGGATTACCTTGAGTACGTATTTGGCCCAATAAAAAAAGTGAAAGGAACGGCTGTAAACCAGGTAGGATTATATGATGTGGAAGATGCCGTAACAGCTTCATTTCAATTTGAATCGGGTGTTCTGGGCACTGGCTCCTGGTGTTTTACTGTTCCGGAAAAGCAAACTATGGATGTAACCGAAATTGTGGGTTCAAGGGGAAGAATATCATTCTCATTTTTTAGCAACACGATGCTGCATATAGAAACAGATACGATGGTGGAGAATTTTAATATACCACATCCAAAACATGTGCACCAGCCGTTAGTTGATTTAGTCGTGAAGGATTTGCGTGGTGAAGGTACTTGTCCGAGTACCGGTGAAACAGGTATGCGGGTCAGTATGCTGATGGACAAAATTACTGGCAGATAGTTTGCGACTAAAATCACATAAGTGAAAATTCAGTATAGTATTATTGCGAAAAAATAGAACATATGGGACTTTTATCAATTTTTGGAATTAAAAGCCGTGCAGAATTAGTGAAGGAGGCGATGGAAGATGGAGCCGTAATTGTGGATGTCCGTACTCCTCAGGAATACAAAGATGGACACATTGCAAATTCACTAAATATACCATTACATCAAATTAATGTTCGAGTTTCCACGCTCCAAAAGAAAAACAAAACCGTGATCACCTGTTGCAAATCAGGAGGGCGAGCCCGCCAAGCCAAAGCAATTTTACAGAGGAACGGGATCAAATGTGTAAATGGCGGATCCTGGGGTGGCTTGAATTATATGATTCACTAATCCGTTATTTTTCAAAATTCGTAATATCCCAATCTTCCTCCCAGGCAACTGCCTGTGTGAATTTTAATAAAGATTCCTCGATATAGGACCAACCAGTGACTTGATCGTAAATAGGTCGCTCCAAAATAATCTCAAATATTTTCATAGAAAAATTGGGATCTGTATCCAATGGCCTCGATATTCTATTTATTTTGATTTCATTAATGGTCCAGTCAGTTTGTGTGGATATCTTTACCCCTATATTAACGTCATAAAAGTCCCTGAATAATACGCATACATGCCGATTTACCGGAGGTTCTCCAGTTCCATAATTATAATGAGCTATATCAATTTTAAGTATCACTTCATTCGATACTGTCTGATTCCTACTCATGATATCATGCTCATTTTCCTGGGAAAAATAGTCGTTTGATTCCAGGATAATGCGCTTGATAAATCCATCATGAAAGCCATTAAAATAGTCTAAAAATTCTTCGGTTTGTTCCTCACTATTAATGAGAAATGGTTTGTCTATGGTAAATGCGATCTGGGTCATTTCTGAAGTTTTACTTATTGATCTAATATACCAAATCATCATTACTTTGTAACTATTTAGTTTATTTAACTGAATAATCCGGATGTTTATTTTGGCACAATTGGTAAAAGGATAAAAATTATTATCTAACTATTTGTTCAAAATATTTTCATATGTATATTTACCGATATTCGGTAAACTTTTACCGATAAAAGGTAATATAATTTGAAAATCAGAACAAATCTGGATTATCTTCTAATCAAGAATAATATGACACTGGTTGAGCTCTCCAAACGATCAGGTATCAATATAAGCAACTTATCCGTATTGAAATCTAACAAGGCGAGAGCAATCCGATTTTCGACACTTTTAATATTGTGTAAGGAACTTAATTGTTCACCTGGAGACCTTCTAACAATTGAATGATATGAGCAATTTAGAAATTTTAAGCTTGTCCTGGTTAATTGCATATTTAATCTGTATACCTGGACTCTGGATGATATTCAAAAAATTGGAGATAATACCATGGTATAGCCTTATTCCAATATTTAATTTTATTGTTTTAATGAAATATTATCAATTATCAATGTGGTATCTTGTTATTATAATTTTCGGACCAATCTGGTTAATTTTTATGTTTCTAGTAAATTATAAAATTGCCAAATCTTTTGGTTTGGGTTTTGGTTTTGCTTTAGGATTAACGCTATGGTTTACCAGCCCAATATTCACCAATTTATTAGGTTTTGGCAATTATGAATTTATTGGTAAGGAAGGAATTGTTTAATTCATTTTTGATTAGGATATAGAATAATTTGTGTTTAAAAATCTATCAATTCTAAATACATTTATTGTTATTCGACATTTTATTCCATTATATTCTCAATCTAGTGTTAAGTAAAAGTTAATATGTCATTTCGACGTTAGGAGAAATCTCATTTATTATCATGTTGAAAGCAGATTTCTCACGCTGTTCGAAATGACAAGTTCGTCTTTTTATATTTTACATAACACTAGTACAGTTAGACAATATTATAAAAACAGATCAATCATTTTCATTGACATCCGTATTCAATTCCGGCGCAGCAAGTTCCGTATATTTTTCAGCTTCTTCTGTCATGCCGATTCTTTTTAGGTAAGTTACCAATACCTGATAATCTTCAGGGAATAAATACGGGTTCTGGGCTATCATCCGGTAATATAGCTCTTTAACCTTTTCTCGATCGCCGCGTTGTAATGCTTGCCGCATATGTTTCAATTCCACATAATCGTAATTCATGGTGAATAGGTCCTTTGGATTTCTGTTAACAAATTCAGGATAATTGACCACACGCTCCAATTCCCTGGCTTTGTCCACCAGAACGGGGATCTCATCTTGCCCGTTTTCATCGATATGTGTTAGGAACATATCGGTATAGGCGCTTAATCCCTTGGAAACAAAGACCAGCCATTTGCTGTTTGGCGACCAGGCATGCCATGAATTCATGGAGTTAAAATTACTTTTCAGTAACCTCGGCGCTCCCCCTTCCACTGGTATCATATAAAGACGGCTATCCGGCATTAATAGCATAAAGTCTTCAGCCTGACAATACGCCAGCCACTTCCCATCAGGGGAGACTGCCGGGAAATAATTGCTCTTTCCGTTATTTGAGGCCCCTTCTATCGGAATAGCCTCGCCCCCGTTACCATTGTTGAAAGGGATAATACATAAATTGAATTTAATTCCCCGTTCTCTTTTCAGGTATTGACTGATCAGGGTGTCATTTTGAACCACATACTCATTGATATCCTCCCTGGGTAGTGCATCGGCACGTGAAAAAATTATGTTTTCCCCATCCGGAGTCCAGATGGCATTACTCTGAACATATTCCTTCAGGTTGGCTCCGGGTAGCTCTTTTAATGTCTTTGTTTGCCTGTCATAAATGGCCAGATACCCATTCACCGGGAAAAACAGCTGGGAATACTTCACATTTTCCAGCGTGTTTGCCGGATAATTGTAAAATACCACCCTGTCCTTGACGGTAGTGGCGATATACCTGCCATCAGGAGATATTTTGGAAAAGAGGCCAAAGGTCCTTCTTTTCTCAATTTTCGACCATGACATATAGTTATCAATATTGAAAAGAATGGTATCTTCTATATCAGAAACAAAATATCCACCTTTGTCCCTGGCCCCTGCATCCAGGTCTAAAGCTATCGTACTACCATCGGCAGTAAATGAATGACAATTTCCGCAAACAACAAATCCCTTCATGGCTACATGAGGTGGGTTTTTACTCCCGATATCGATGAGTTTATAACTCATCGAATCCAACTGCCTTTCCGCTACAAGGGATGGGATGGGCATTTGACGATACAGGATTGGAGCACCGACAGAATCCGGACTCAAGCTGAACATGATATGTTCTGAATTTCTGATGCTGCCGGATTGATGCACGCTAAAGGAAATATTTTCAAATTTTGAAAAATATTTCAGACTATCCCATTTCAATTCGTCGGGGGTCCAGCTTGTTTTATCCGTTGATGCCTGGATGTGATAGCTTTCATCCTCAGTTTCCAGCTTAATTTCCCACAAAGATGAATCTGATCTTTCACTACTCCACACAAAGGTGGGCGCAGGAAATTCAGGTGGGAAAACAGCATCATTGAAGGGATAAGTGACAGTAATTCCTGTATCAGAAAAAATGTTCCTAATTATAATAATAACAGCAAAAACGAATATTGCTGGAAGTAAAACAGTTCTAAAAATGTTTTTATTCGCCATGAAACTAATTTAAAAAAAACTACAGGCCCTTGCTGGAAATTTAAAGATATTGAATTAAGTATTTATGACCAATGGAATTAACATTTACTCAAGTCTTTTTATCGAATATTCATGTAAGTCTGATTATTATTCCAATAAATTCAGGAAAAAGATGGCCACGATCCCTATAAGGATATGTGAAATGGCGACAGCCAGCAGGTTTTTCTTTTTAGTAAATAAATACCCCCAGAATAATCCCGGAATAATGGTTAAATAGGCATATTTCACATCGATCATGACGTGAAAAGAGCCGAACATCAATGTGGCAAGGATATTGGATTTCCAATCAGCCCATTTACCTGAAATAAACTGCATAAGGCCCCCCTGAATACACGCCCGGGCGATAAATTCCCGGAAAACTGCATGTACTGAGTATAATGCAATGACTAAAATCAATGAGATAAACTTCCGTCATCCGATCGATAGAACTCTAATATCTTATCCCCAAATTGCTCCGGGAAAAAGGAGATCAGTACAAACTTCACCAGGAAAAGTAAGATGATAAATATCAGCGTGGCCTTTAAACTAAGTTGAAGTGCCGGTTTGAAATTTTTCATATCCAAGCCAAAGGATGCTATGGATATACCGGAATGCCGCACATAATAAAAGACCAAATCGCATATGCCCCCAATAGCACAAAGCTGACGTATGTAGTTTCTGTCTGATCTGCCAGGTCGCTCAGATAGCCAAGAATAAACGTGAAAATAACCATGCCCAACACCATCTGAGCAAAGAAATGTGCAGACATGACCCGTTTCTTTTCCTCTTCAAAACGGCCGCGTGCCTCATTCAATCCAATTACATTTGTATTTCTTACAGCCTCTTGCTGATATTTCAAATAATTTGTCAACAATACAGTAGCAATTGATGAATTTTTATTTTGAATAATCTCGTTCCAACCCTCCTTACCTATCCCAAATCCCTTCGTTCCATTTTCCCCGGCATACACCGTGGCTGACCTGGGATTTTCATCGATGAGTGACATAAGTCCAACCACATTGCCCGGATGGATCTCAGATAATTTGAGTTCATCTTTCCTGACAGAAACAACACCTTCATCCACCAGGAAAGCAAATGATCCCTCCTCTCCTTCCTTCATGATCACTTCATTTCGATCAAAAGATTTTGGATAAAGATGAGGTTTGGCGGCTATCAACTGATCATCGCTCAAACCCTGAAACAGCATATTGGAGGCCCATGGTTTTTTGTTCACTTATAAATTAATTTAGGTTTTGTTATGATCTGGAAGCTGAAAAGTTAATAATATCCAAGAAAAAATAAAATCACTTGAAAAATATTGGAAATGAAATTTTGCTATAAATCAATATCCCCGCGTTCCTCCATTTCCTGGACTTTGGCCCTTCCGACCGCCTTTTCCTCCTGATCCTGCTTGATGATGGCCTTAAAATCCGGATCATTCCATAGATTTTTGAAAACGATATCATATTGTATAAAATTAATAGGGATTATGTCGTTGGCAGGATACAACACCTTATTCATATAATCCCTTAAATATTGCACGGCTTTTTCCGATTCCCCACGATACGCAGCGATGGCTGCCAGGTGATAATCATACCCATCCGTTCTGCCCAGTTGCTTTCTTCTCTCCAATTGATTCAATTGCCTTTCAATAAGTTTCATGCCCTCTTCTTTCCTCCCCAGTTCGGTCAGGGCAATGCCTTCCCGGTACAGATTATCCCATTGAATCCTGCCCCATGCTTCCCTGATTTCCCTGAATTTCCGGTAGTATTCGACAGCATTTTCAAAATCCCCGAGCTGAAAATACGTATTCGCGATAAGGTATAGGCAACGGTCTTCGGATTGATTTGGGTTGCACTTCTCGCCACAGTCCAGCACGGCCTTAAAATTTCCCAAATAATAATAAAAATAGCATTCGGTAATAACCCAATACCCCAAATCCTTTGATTGGTTGAGATAATGTTCAGCTTTCTCATAGTCCCCCATCCACAAGTAGGCTAAGGACAGCCAGTCGAAACTCGCCCTATTCTCCTGCTGCAATTCTTTGGCAACCTGATGGGCTCTTCGAATCAGGGAGATCCCTTTCTGATAATCCTTATTGTACAGGAAAATAAAACCTAATCTCCACATGGCTCTAAATTTTTGAATATTATCCCCGGAGTCATTTTTTATTGCCTTTTCGTAATGATGGATAGCACGTTTGATATCTCCTCTGTGTCCTCTGTGATGATACACCATGGCTTTAAACACAGAGCTAGCCGAGGATCCCGGATCAATTTGATCGGCTTTTTCAATATACCACAACGTACTATCCATGTAATTCTCCTCATAGTATTCCACTGACGGATGATGAAGATCGTAATAGATCGATGCTTTTCCTATCCACCCGCGCGCATAATCAGGATCGATTTTTATTGCTTTGTCGTACAAACTCTCCGCATTCTGCTCAGCCAGGGTATCACTAAATCTCCAGTATTTCCATTGTTCATGCCAGGCACGTAAAACGTAATCATAGGCCGTCACATCGATGGTAGGAGGTGTTGCCAATTTCTTGTTTTCCTCTGGTGTAATCACTACATTCAGGGCATCCGCTACCTGCAGGGCAATGTCCTGCTGAAAATTGAATATATTCTCATTATCGCCGTCATAGGAATCCGCCCACAGATCAGTACCCGTCTTCCCGTCGATTAAATGCACATAAATGCGCAGATCATCCTGTACTTTTCTCACACTGCCTTCAAGGATATAGTCCACTTCAAGTTCTCTGGCGATCTGGGTAATATCCTTATCCAGGTTTCTGTAGGATTCGGCGGAGGATCTGGATTTCACCCGTATATTCCGGATCTTCTGAAGATTGGTGATGATCTCCTCTGTCATCCCGTTACAGAAATATTCATTATCCGGATCGTAACTGTCGTTTCGTAAGGGTAATACTGCGATGGAATTATCATTCACCTGCGGTTTCTGAGAAACCTTAAATACTCCCTGCCAGAAGAGCAGGTAGATAGAAAATGAGAAAACGAGAAAAAGAAACAAGGTCCATCCAACCATTTTTCTTCCAAATATTCTCCTAGAAGCCGGCACTATCGGATCAATTTCTCCTTGAGAATCGATTTCTGTTTTCTCACCATTAACCAATTGTACATCCAGCTTTCCTTCCAACTTCAGTTTTTTGACTTCTCCGGGTGGGAAACCATAGTGATCACTAAAACACTTATTGAAATATGAAGGGGAAGAAAAACCGATTTTATATGCTACTTCAGATGCAGTAAGTTCTTCTTTTTGCATTAGCTTCATCGCTTCCTCAAGTCGGATTTCGCGAATGAATTGGTTGATACCTTTATTTACTTCCTTTTTTAGAATACGAAATAGCTGAAAACGGCTAATTGCTATTTCGGAAGCCAGCTCTGCTGCACCGAATTGCTGGTTGTTGAGGTTTTGCAGTACAACTTGCTCCAGTCGATCTAAAAATGCGGTTTTCAAGTCATATGTGTTAGTTGAAAGATTTTAAGCTAACGGATAGCATCTATAAATACTTTCTTTCACTTTAAATACAATG
>Ga0209536_100008551_pt1 | contig 15329 bp, 17 predicted proteins | sample DeeMarSeWOR28_12_FD_187461 | JGI IMG/M metagenome (GOLD analysis project Ga0209536, IMG submission 187461) | Marine sediment microbial communities from White Oak River estuary, North Carolina - WOR-2-8_12 (SPAdes) (version 2) | ecosystem: Environmental > Aquatic > Marine > Intertidal zone >...
GAGCATTCCCGGCCCCATACCCGAATAATAGTGGTGCGGCGAAGGGCTTATCAGCGTAACCTGATGGCCTTCCTTCTGAAACACATGACTGTTTACCATTACGGTCATGTGCGCATGCCCGCCGCCTGCCAGAACAATGCGCTTACCCATAATGAAAGAGTGTAGTGCATATCGTCATATGATTCAATCCGGTCCATGATTTATTCTATTCATTCCCTCAATTGCTCCTGCGGAGTCCGGGAAGGGTGTATGTGATGTCTGGAGGAACCTGACCAAATGAGCAGATGATCACGAGGCAGGATACAGCATTGACAAGCAGGATTGAATCCTATATATTTAGGAATGAATCCTATATAGTATCGATGTGATTTCTGTGGATGCGAATACGATGATGCAGCTGTTCAGGGATAAATGCAAAAAACATAATCTCAAGACCACACCGCAGCGGAGATTATATACAAGGAGTTGTGCAAATCAAAAGACCACCCCTCTGCAGACACCATTTTTAAAAAAATGAGAAAGATCTTCCCGAACATATTTTTTGATACAGTCAACAGGACAGTGCTGACCTTTGCGGACATAGGACTTGTCAGTGTGGTAGAAGGCTGCGGAGAGTCCAAGCGGTTTGATCCGGACACTGACAACCATCATCATTGAGATGCATGAAGTGCCATCGGATAATGGATTTTCATAACACCTGTTAAGACGCTATTAAAATATTCGAAGAACTGAAAAAAGAATTTACTGTGTTGAGAAAAAAGGTATGTATCGAAGGGATATGCAGCGCGTGCCAGTGATGTGGGAACGGAGCAATGTGTTTTTTTGCATTTATAGTAGTAACTAATCCTAAAAAGGAAAATAAACTATTCGGGAGGAGCTATTAAAGAAATAATTAATTGACAGTCTCAGGAAAATGAGATATATAGACAATACCTGACTCTGAAAAATTTATGAAACGGGAAGACATTATGGCAAAAAGAACAGAAAGGGCAAAAGCAACTGCCAAATCAGTGGTGCCATTACAAATGGAACAATCGTCGGAACGACGGAGAAAAGAGAGGAGAAGCATATGAAAAAAATGATTGTTGCAATCCTGGCGTGCAGTCTGATCGCCGTATTCGGACTCTGGAATCAGGCCCTGTCATCCCATCATGAGGAAAAGATGGATGCGGAAAAGTTGTTTGAAAGCAAATGCAGCATATGCCACACAATTGACAGGCCAAAATCAAAGAAAAAGACAAAAGCAGAGTGGGAGACGACCGTAATGAGAATGAAGAACAAAAACGGCTGCCCAGTTTCAGATGAAGAAGCAAGGGCGATTATCGATTATTTATCCGAAAAATACGGTACGTCGGAGTAGTCTGTGTCACATCAGAAGGTGACGGTTTTCAAAGCGTATCCGCTCCATCAGGGGCAAAAGATCAGAATTGAGGGATCGAGACGCAGCGGCGACTGGGAGGTTGTCGATATCGGTGAACACAAAGTCACGCTGCGCTGTCCCATATCAAATAGGCAGTTTACATGGGACCGGTTCTGTTACTTCGTTGAAGAGCAGGAGAGCGCGCCCTGGCCCATGGAGGAATGAGAGAGGCAGGCCGATGCTTCCAGATGCCAGCCCCTGACCATCAGTCTGAGCCTGAATGAATGTATTTCTGTGACTCTTTTGTGATAATTGATGGTTATAATTATGATAAAGGCACAGGAATATCGTCGGGACCTGATTGATGGGAAAACACATTCTGATAATTGAAGATAACAGGGAGCTGGCACAGCTTCTCGAGCTGCACCTCAATGATCTTTCTTTCGAAGTTGATATTGCTTTTGACGGTGTTTCCGGTGTTACCAGGGCAGAAGCACACCCGTATGACCTTATTATCCTTGACCTTATGCTCCCCGGTCTTGACGGCCTCGAAATCTGCAAGCGCTTGCGCAGCAGTTCCTCGTTTGTCCCCATTTTAATACTGACGTCAAAGTCCTCTGAGATGGATCGGGTGCTCGGACTTGAACTCGGGGCGGATGATTATGTTACGAAGCCTTTCAGCATCATGGAGCTTATGGCTCGGGTGAAGGCAATTATCCGCAGGGTGGACAGTATGAAAGAAAATGAAGTGAAAGAAGTATCTGACATTATCAGTGCAGGCGGGATGGTTATTGATATTGAAAGGCGGCTCGTGACACTGAATGGCACTTCCGTAGATGTTACAACCAAAGAGTTCGATCTTCTTTTGCATTTTGCACGGAATCCGGGGAGGGTGTATACAAGATCACAGTTGCTTGATAAAGTGTGGGGGTATGGCCACGAAGGGTATGAACATACGGTCAACTCGCACATTAATCGGCTCCGGTCAAAGATTGAGGAAAATCCGACCAATCCGCGCTATATTCTTACTGTATGGGGCGTCGGATATAAATTTGCAGACTTCAGGAGTGAGGGCGGATGATGCTGAGATCTCTCTATGCGAAATTGGCCCTTGTGCTGTTCGGACTATTTATTGCGATAGGCACATCCTTTATTGTAATCAGCATTTTTACCACAGAGAAATATCAACAGGAAGTCAACCAGAAGCTCAATCGGGAACTGGCTGAACTTATTGTAGCTGAAAAAATTATTCTCCGGGACAACCGGGTAAACCAGGAAGCCCTGAAGGAAATATTTCACATGCTCATGGTGATAAATCCGAGTATTGAAATTTATCTCCTTGACCCCGATGGCGCCATCCTCGCTTTTTCCGCAGAACCCGGCAGGGTAAAGCGAAGGAGAGTTGATACTGAGCCGGTACAACATTTGATAAACGGACAGGTTACCCTGCCTCTGCTTGGAGATGATCCCCGGGATTCAGACGGGAAAAAGATTTTTACTGCCGCGCGTATCGAACAGGAGGGAAAGCTGGAAGGTTATCTGTATGTTATTCTGGGCGGCCAGACATATGACACGATCATTCAGAAAATCCAGGGGAGTTATATTCTCCAGTTGAGTATCCGGGTAATTGCCATCAGTCTTGTGGTTGCGCTGGCGGCCGGATTGATCATCTTTGCTTTTTTGACCCGCCGCTTAAAACGTCTCGCTGCAGAGATGGACGGGTACAGGAGCGGAATGCCTCCGGAGGAACTTGCTCATTCTTTAGACAATCGGGGACGGATGAGTGACGAAATAGACAAGCTCGGTTTGACATTTAAGCACATGACAGCCAGAATCAACATCCAGATGGAAAAACTCGAGAAATCCGATGCAATGAGACGTGAACTTGTCGCAAATGTCTCTCATGACCTTCGTACTCCATTAGCAACATTGAGAGGATATGTTGAGACGCTTCTGATGAAGGACGGGAGTTTATCACCGGAGGAGCGAAGGAACTATCTGAAGACAGCTGTCAGTCACTGTAAACGTCTTGGTAAATTAATCGACGACCTGTTCGAACTTGCAAAACTTGACGCCCATGAAAGGGTCGTCCGCTCAGAACCGTTTAGTATCAGTGAGCTGGTGCAGGATATCATACAGAAATTCGAGCTGCTGGCGAAGGAGCGGGATATTCATATTGTTACCAATATTGGAGAGCAGCTGCCTTTTGCGTATGCTGATATTGGTATGATCGAAAGGGTGCTTGAAAATCTCCTTGACAATGCACTGCGCTACACACCCGAAGGAGGATCTGTCAGTATCGTGCTGACGAAAAGGGATCACATAACAGTCCAGGTCAGTGATACCGGCTGCGGCATTCCTGAGAACGAGCTTCCACACATATTTGACCGATTTTATCAGGCTGACAGGAGCCGGAAAGGGAAGTCCTCTCATTCGGGACTCGGCCTTGCAGTAGCAAAGAAAATATTGGAACTGCACGGATCTCCCATTGAAGTTCAGAGCGTTCCCCATTCAGGGACAACATTTACCTTTCACCTGCCGGTCCATACGGGCGGTCATCCCCTTCCGGCATAGTCTGCTGGGGAAATCTTTTTTCTGTTTCATCCGTTACCATTCAGTGTTGTTAGCTGCTCAGGGGACGAACGTCAAGGGACACGGAGCGGCGAGAAAATAATGTTCCTTCTATCATTTCGCAGCAGTAAAAATGTTCGTGATATAAACGTTATGATTCCGTGATAGTCCTGTGATCTTCTCCTGATATTCTCAAAAGCAAGAGGGATTCAGGTCTGTCCTCTGACAGCCTCACTCTCTCATAATGCGGGCAAATAAAAGGGAAAGGAGGGGTAAATCGCCAGAAAGAGCTACTGTCAGAGCAAGAATCTGTTGAAAGAAGTCTTCTCACAGGGTTTACAATCCGCTCGCGTATAGATCGAAGCATATACATCAAAGAAGGAGGATCGAAGATGAAGCAAAATGTAATCATACTGATCGGCTGTTTACTGGCAATTTCCTTAATCGGTACGTCATCGTATGGAGGTGAAAGAGAACGCTTTTATGAGCTGACCGTAACAAATATGACGAAGGGACAGACGTTCACTCCAATACTTGTTTTAACCCACAGGAGAGGTGTCAGCCTCTTTACTCCGGGTTCGCCCGCAAGTATGGCACTGGCAGCACTGGCCGAGGCCGGAGATACCGGTCCATTGACCGAAATGATGTCAATGAATCCTGGAGTCAGAGATATTGTAACTTCTGATGGGCTGTTGTTCCCCGGTGAAACCAAAACGATAATGATTCCGCAGAGCGAGAGATATCGTTACATCAGTATTGCAGCCATGATAATCCCGACAAACGACGGATTTATAGCGTTAAACGGGGTTCAGGCACCGGCAGGCGGAAATGCAGTAATGTACCTTTCCCCTGCCTACGACGCCGGCAGTGAAATGAATGATGAATTGTGTGATAACATTCCCGGTCCTGTTTGCGGAGGAGTAGCAATCAGCGAAGAAGACGGGGAAGGCTATGTGCGCATACATGAAGGAATTCATGGTATCGGCAGTCTGGATGAATCCATATATGACTGGAGAAATCCTGTGGCCAGGATCGTTATTCAAAGAACTGATCATCATTATGATAAGTGATAATCAGGAGTGTATGAGGACGGCAGGTGAGCTCAATGTCTCGCCTGCCGGTCTTCTTTTTTCATCTATGGAGGTAGATATGCTGAAAATACGAAACAGTGTAGTCATGGTGCTGTCGGTTTTCCTGTGCGTGTGCTTCCTGGCTTCATACTCCGCAGGGAATGACGGGTCTCAACAGGGAGCACCGGGGAAAACATACATCAAGCCGCCCGATGATGTGCTAAAAAAAATATTGACACCGCTCCAATACAGCGTTACTCAGGAAGACGCAACAGAAAGGGCATTTGACAACGAATACTGGAACAACAAAGAAGAAGGTATCTACGTTGACAGAGTTTCAGGGGAGCCGCTTTTCAGTTCGGTTGACAAATTTGCATCCGGTACGGGATGGCCGAGTTTTAGCAGGCCTCTTGAGGCGGACAATATTCTTGAGAAGGAAGACAACGTTTTTTTCATCAGGAGAGTAGAGGTAAGAAGCAGACATGGCGATTCACACCTGGGACATCTGTTTGATGATGGTCCGCAACCCACTGGAATGCGTTATTGTATAAATTCGGCGTCCTTGCGCTTTGTTCCTGTGCGGGACCTCGTCAAAGAGGGTTATGGGGAATACAGGGCACTTTTTGCAGGAAGGACGTCTATGGATGAAAGCAAACATCACGATATGTCAGGCAACACGATGAAAGTGAAGGAGGGCATGTAATGCAATTAAGTCTGCGGGTTTTTGGCATACTATCGCTACTCCTTCTCGCTGCAGGAGGGTTCCGTATGGTAGATGAACGTGGCGTCACCACGGCCGGCGCGGTTCATACGGCCTTAATGAATGAAGGGGTCCCGATGATAGATAAAGACGTTCCGGCGGTGATTGAGACGGCGACATTCGCACTGGGGTGATTCTGGGGACCCGACTCCCGGTTCGGGAGTATTCAGGGAGTTGTCCGTACCCGGGTTGGATATGTCGGCGGATCGTCGGGCAGTCCTACATACCATAACCTTAGCGGCAGTTCTGAGGCGATACAAATCGATTATGATCCGGCAGTCATATCCTACAAAGAGCTGCTGAATATCTTCTGGGAGAGTCATGATCCGACCGTACAGGCTTGGTCGCGGCAGTACAGAAATATGCTCCTTTATCATACCGAGGAGCAGAGAATTGCGGCTGAAGAATCTAAAGAAAGACTGTCTTCAGGGAAAAAGCGGGAAATAGTTACCGACATCATTCCCTTTACAAAATTTTATCTGGCAGAGGACTATCACCAGAAACATATGCTGAGGGGCAATCCTGCACTGATGAAGGAGTTTGATGCATTGTTTGCAGATGTTGAAGAACTCATAGCATCTACAGCGGCTGCCCGCGTGAACGGGTATCTCGGAGGAAACGGAACATGCGACCAGCTCAAATCAGAAATTAAAAGTCTGGGTCTTTCTGAAGCCGGGAGCACTGTGCTTCTCAGGGAAGTGTGCGGTGGAAACGCGGCGATGTCCTGCCCTGCCGGCGGGTGCGGCTCTGGATAGACTGATGACGGGCTGTTATGAGAGTCGTGTTTAATGAAGGAGATGCTTCTGGATGAGCAGTTTCAAACTGTTAAAATCATCTTCTGACAGCTTCAATATTTCGAGGGCTGCCCTGTCCAGCCGGTATGATGATTTTTTCTTTGTAACACTTAATATGCTTTCTGACGTCTCCAACATATGCAGAGTGTTCGGAAATCCTCTCGTAATCCATTACTTTTTTGCCTTTTTCATCACTAAACACGCTCATCAGGGACAATCCGAAAGCGATATTTTTGACATTGAGAAACCCGATTCTCAAGATCGCTTCATTCAGGGTCTTTACAGTGGCGCTGAACCAGAAATATGCTGAGTTGGTGACGTTCAGGATTTTAGCTGAGATACTGACGTCCTTATCGATAATTTTCCACAATGTTACTACGGAGGCCAATTCATTGTCAGCGAGTTTCAGGACTTCCTGAGCGGTTACGGGGATTGTCGGCAGATAGTCGATTTTACTCAAGACATTTTGTATAGATATTGTCTCACACGCACATTAAGATCAAACGTTGCTGCAGGGATGTTAATCGGAATATTTCAAACGGCACTTGAGCAATATGCCGCATCCATTCCGAAAACGTTTATTAATTCAAAACATACCAGATCAACGTGGAGTGCAGATTGCATCAGTTCGTAATCTGTTACAATAAAGACCGCGAATCGGGAAAGGAACAGCAGCTGTGTCTGAAATACTGTCTCTTTATGAATTAAACCAGTTAATAAAGGATGTTATCGAAACCGCCTTTCCGCAGGCCTTTCTTGTCACGGCTGAAATTGCGTCCTGTGACGTAAAGAGGCATTGCTATCTGACCCTGATAGACAAAGAGGACGATACTATTCGTGCAGAGATGAAGGCAGTCATCTGGGCCAACAGATACCAGGTTGTGTCCAGGTTTTTTGAAGAAGCGACCGGCGTCCGGCTTTCGAAAGGGATAAAGGTGCTGTTTCAGGCTGAATTAAGTTTTCATGAAAGATACGGCCTCAAGTTAAACATCCTGAATATAGACCCTTCATATACGATCGGGGAACTGGCAGTCAGGAGAAAGGAAATTCTTGAACGGCTTGTCCGTGAGAACCTGATCAGCAGAAATAAGGAGATCGGATTTCCGCTCGTTCCGCAGCGCATAGGGATTATATCTTCATCGACCGCTGCGGGCTACGAAGACCTGATGAATCATCTGATGAATAATCCCTATAAGTATCAATTTGCCTGTATACTGTATGAGGCGGTCATGCAGGGGGACCGGGCGGAAGACTCGATTGTCGAAGCCCTGCATCAGTGCGCTGAGGATGCATCGGGTCTGGATGTCGTCGTGATAGTCAGGGGAGGGGGAGGGCAGGTTGATCTCCACTGTTTTGACAGCTACGAAATTGGAAAGGCAATTGCACTTTTGCCGCTTCCCGTGATTTCCGGCATCGGACACCAGAGAGACATCACGGTCGTTGATGAGGTTTCAAACAGGAGGGTAAAGACGCCGACGGCTGTTGCTGACATGATCATTACATCCCTCAAGGAATTTGAAGGAAGAATAGATTCCTCGGCGCATGATCTGATTTATGGAGTGAATACGATGAGGACTGATTTAAAAGAAAACCTCATGTCAGTGTCAAAGGGCCTGGAGATTGCCGCGAGAAACCGGGTGCTCGACAACGTTCACCGGTTAACCGCCCTCTTCAAGGGGCTTCGATACTGCACAAAGCTGGTTAAGAACGAGGCGCTGAATCTCAGGGTGAAAGAGAACAGTATTCAGCACCTCAATCCCAGAAATGTCCTGAAAAGGGGGTACAGCATTACCTATAGCAACGGAAAAGCAGTAAAGGCGGTGAGTGATGTATCAGAGGGTGACAGTCTGAGGACGGTCCTTTACAGGGGAGAAATAACAAGCATGGTAGAAAAGAAAAAGAAAGGCAAGAAAATCTAAAATTGATGTGCTCAGGGGCGAACGGTACAGTTAATGGAGGGGAAGATATGAAAGATAATCCGGATTATAAGGATGCAATCGGGGAGATAGAGTCAATTGTCGAAGAAATCGAGAGTGAGAGCGTCGACGTTGATGTGCTGGCTGAAAAGGTAGAGAGGGCAGCCTATCTCATCAAGCTGTGCAAGGCGAAATTAAAAAAGACGGATGATGAAGTCAAGAAGATCCTGAAGGAATTTGAGGAAAAAGAAGGTCAGGAATAATAGGGTCCCGGCTACTTATTATTGAAAAACTCTAACGGAAATTCTTGAGCATTGACAGTCTTATTATTTTCAGGAAGCTTCAGCGCCTCCTCAACGGATGCGCCGTTTAAGATAGCATCGAACATGGCCCGGTCAGTTTCGTCCGTATACCTGGACTTGATCATTTCCTGAAGACCGTGCCATTCATATGGATTAAAGAGTTGCTGAGGAGTATTGATCAGTTCTGCCATTGACCCCGGAGAATGACTGATATGAGAAAGCCGCTGGGATAATTTATCATAAAATTGAAGCGCCGCAATTACCCCGTTCATTTTTGCAGAAATGCCATGACAATTTGCCAGAATGGCAGATTTTTCTCCTGTTTCGGACAAATTTTCTGCAGCTTTATTAATAATCTGGATTTTCCCGGCCAGAGGTGAATGTTTCTCCTAACGTATTGATTGAGTCATCTCCGTCTCTCATCGTCTTTTCAATATGGGAGACAGCAACATTCATCATGAGTACGGTTTCTTTCACCTGACTCCAGTTTAAATCCGGTTTGCTTATGATGGCCAGCAACCAGACAGTTGCTGGTTGAAGACTTTTTATGTTGTCATTCCCGCAGGCTCCGCGCATCGGGAATCCGTCCTGCAAATCGATTCCGGACTCCGAAGTATCGGGACTGGAAAGCCGGAATCACAGGCTGGTGTCACCCGCACGGTAATGGTTGCGATGGATGTATTTAACAACTTGATTAAAAAAACACTGAAAAGTTATGATATCAGGGTTTTACTGTATTACTAACTTTTGATATCCGGAGGGTATATTATGTCTATGGTGTTAAGAAAAAAAATTGGAGCTTCGGGCATGTCCCGTAGCATAATGGAAGCCTTTATGTCTTTCGCGAAAAGCTTGCTGCTTATCCCCTTTCTGATGGCGGGTACTGTTGGTTCGATATATGCGATGGCAGCCCCTCCGGGAGGCGGCACAGGCCAACCGCAGGGGCCGGGCGCAATGTTTTCGTCTTTCCTTCCACTGATTCTGATTTTTGTCATTTTTTATTTCCTGCTTATCAGGCCGCAGTCTAAAAAGGCCAAGGAGCACAAACAGATGCTCGAAAATATTAAAAAAGGCGATAAAGTAATGACGAACGGCGGGATTTACGGTCTGATTGAAGATATTGATGGCGACGCGGTCACCTTGAAGGTCGGTGTTAAAGATGATGTGCGAATAAAGGTTAATCGGAACTATATCGCGAATTTGCGGACTTAGGAGAGATTCCCTCAGTGAAAAAGAAATTTTTCTGGCGCATAGCACTCATAGTAGCAGCAACTGTTTTATCAGTCTTGTTTTTTCTGCCTTCTACGCAGATCCGTTCATCATTGCCGGAATGGCTTCAGAAATACGGTATGGTGCTCGGACTTGATCTGCAGGGGGGGGTGCACCTGGTCTACGAAGTTATCGGTGATAAGGCCGTGGACGTAACGCTTGACAGAAGAGTGTTGCATTTGATGAATGTGTTTAAAGAGAAAAAAGTGGAAGGTGCAAAAGCTGTACGGAATAACCGGGACATTCTTGTAACACCCGACACGAAAGAAGTGATCGGCATTGTCTTGGGGGAATTCTCTGACCTCGTTGAGTACTCACGGTCAGACGGCGGGCTTGTCTACAGGCTTGATGACCGTGAAATTGCGAGGATAAAGGACTTTGCCGCAGAACAGGCCCTGGAGACAATACGGAACAGGGTTGATCAGTTCGGTGTTTCAGAGCCTACGATCCACCGTCAGGCTGAAAGCGAGCTGGTGATTCAGTTGCCGGGGGTCAAGGATGCCAAACGTGCAATCGACCTGGTCGGGAAAACAGCAATCCTTGAATTCAAGCTGCTTGACGATGAATCGCCGATTGCCGCTCAGCTGCCCTCGAGCATTCCTCTCGACCTTGAAGATGAAACGCGACAGCAGTATGCAGATCAACTGCCGGAAGGCGATGAGCTTATGTTTGGAAGAGAACGGAACAAGGAAACGGGAGTAGAGACAAAGCGTGTATATCTGATGAAAAAACAGAGTCTTATGACGGGTGAATTCCTTACGGAGAGCCGGGTCAATATTGATCAGAGATTTAATGAACCGTATGTCGGCATCTCTTTTGATTCGACGGGGGCAAAACTTTTTGAAGAGATCACTTCCAATAATATCAATAAGCGTCTGGCGATTATTCTTGATGGAAATGTCTATTCGGCGCCGGTCATCAGAGACAGAATTGCAGGCGGCGACGCCCAGATTACAGGCACCTTCACGATGCAGGAGGCCAAGGACCTCGCGATTGTTTTACGGTCAGGGTCGTTGCCTGCACCCCTGAAAATGCTCCAGAATGTTACAGTCGGCCCTTCTCTGGGCAGGGACTCTATTGACGCGGGCTTTAAAGCCGGCATCATCGGCGCAATACTGGTTATCATTTTTATGATTCTTTACTATAAGATGTCCGGATTGATCGCGGACTTCGCGCTTGTCCTGAATATCGTATTTCTTGTTGGAGTTCTTTCCGCCTTCAGTGCAACGCTTACCTTGCCCGGCATAGCCGGAATTATTCTTGCCATTGGGATGGCGGTAGACAGTAATGTGCTCATGTTTGAGAGGATCCGTGAAGAAATACGGGTGGGGAAGACCCCGCGGGCGGCTATTGATTCCGGTTATGACAAGGCATTCTGGACCATCTTTGACTCACACGTAACAACGCTTATCACCGCAGTCGTGCTGTTCCAGTTTGGTACAGGCCCGATAAAAGGGTTTGCAGTAACCCTTGGGTGGGGTGTGTTTATTAATCTTTTTACGGCACTTATCGGTACAAAGACAATTTTTGATTTAATAACCTCAAAACGCGAAGTGAAGAGCCTCAGCATATGATAGAAATTATAAAAAAGACAAACATTGATTTTATGGGCAAAAGGAACATTGCCCTTGCGGTATCAGGGATTTTAATTCTGATCGGGTTTGTAGCTATTATCCAGATTGCGAGAGGGGCCGCCAATCTCGGCATTGACTTTGCCGGCGGGACTTCAGTACAGATTAAGTTTAACCGGTCCATTCCTCTTCAGGACATCAGGGATGTCCTTGCACAGGGAGATGTGACCGATTTTGACCTGCAGGACCTGCCGAGTGAAAACAAGATTCTCATCAGGATAAAAAAGGGAGAAGAAACACTCGGCAATATGTCCACTAAAATAATATCAATTCTTTCACAGGAATTTTCCGAAAGCAATGTTGTTGTAGATTCGACGACCGAGATAGGACCGAAGGTGGGAGCACGGCTCAGGAAGGATGCAATGTGGGCTATTATGGCTGCAATTATCGGTATTCTTATCTACATAACCGTGCGATTTCAGTTCAGGTTCAGTGTCGGCGCAACGGTCGCTACCTTTCACGATGTGCTCGCAGTGCTCTGTATTTTTTACCTCATGGGAAAGGAGATAAACCTTATCCTTGTCAGCGCACTGCTCATGATAGCGGGGTATTCCCTTACCGATACCGTGGTTGTATTCGACCGGATCAGGGAAAACCTCAAATTCAAGGGCAGGAAGTCGACAATAGATATCGTCAACCAGAGCCTGAATGAAGTTCTTTCCAGAACGATCATAACATCATTGACAACGTTCTTTGCCGCGTGTGCCCTCTTCGTGCTGGGCGGTGAAGTTATCCATGATTTTGCATTTGCGATCATGCTCGGCATCATTATCGGCACCTACTCCTCCATGTTTGTTGCCAGTCCTATTGTGCTTTTGATGGGGCATGAAAGGGCTTTCAGCAAAAGATAGCTGATCTCTAATCGGTCTTCGTTGATCGTTATTCGTTGATTGGTGATCGGTTTCCCACGTTTTCATTTCATAAACACGTACTTCCAATCTGATTTCAGGATCCACGTCTGAAAAAAATTGCAAAAGTGGCGAACAAAATGCAAAATAGTACAAATCATTTCAGACATTGTATCTTATGCTTGTTTAACGAATAACGAATTACGAATGATGAATAACATGACACGATGAACCGAAACTGGATCGTTACGAGGACAAACCCGGAGTTCCTGGAATACCTCTCGAAAGAAGCGTCGGTATCATTGGTTCTGGCGCAGGTAATGGTTAACAGAGGATTTAAGGACGCTGCATCCATCAGGGACTTTCTCGACCCGTCTCTTTCAAACCTGCATGATCCGTTTCTCTTGCCTGATATGAAAAAGGCAGTCGATCGGCTGCGGTCAGCGATTGACAGGAACGAGACGGTTTTTGTTCATGGAGATTACGATGCTGACGGTATTACTGCGACGGCCCTCCTGGTATCATCATTAAGAAACCTGGGGGTGAACACCTGCTATCATATCCCGAATAGAATTGTAGAAGGCTATGGGTTAAGTAACAAGGGGGTTCAGAAGGCAAAGAACTGTGGTGCAGGGCTTATTATAACCGCTGACTGCGGGATCAGCTCCGAGAAGGAGGTGATGAACGCGGTGTCCCTGGGGATGGACGTGATTGTTACGGACCACCATGAGCCGCCTGAGAAACTTCCTGATGCAACTGCAGTCATAGATCCTCACCGGGCAGACTCGCAATACCCGTTCAGGCAGCTTGCCGGTGTCGGTGTTGCGTTTAAACTTATTCAGGCCCTTTACCAGGAGCTGCGGGGAAAGGATGATGAGTTTCGGATAGAGGACCTGCTTGATCTGGTGGCACTGGGGACCGTGGCAGACTCGGTATCGCTTGTTGATGAAAACCGGATTTTTGCGACGTTTGGGCTGAAGGCCATCAATCAAGACCAGTGCAGGATAGGAATCAAGGCGATCAAAGAGGCAGCGGGAATCAAAGGAGAGATAAGACCCGGATCACTTCCATATTCACTAATTCCGAGGATCAATGCGGCCGGAAGGCTTGACGATGCAAGTGAAGTGGTGGAGCTTTTTCTCACCCATGAAAAAGACGTTGCCAGAGCACTGGCATCGGTTCTTGAAACGCAGAACAAAAAGAGGCAGAATATTGAGGGGGACGTTTTTCAGTCGGCGCTCAGCATGATAAATCCCGACGCTGTGGGAAGTGCAATCATACTTTCTTCAGGGGACTGGCATCCCGGAGTCATTGGGATTGTTGCTTCACGGCTTGTCGAAATGTTCTACAGACCGGTGTTTCTTTTCTCGGTGACGGATTCCGTAGCAAAGGGGTCTGCGCGAAGTATCCCCCCCCTGCATCTCTATCAGGCCATTGCCGGCTGCTCAGAACTTCTCCTCGGATTTGGAGGGCACCGTCAGGCCGCAGGACTGAGACTTTCGACAGAGAATATGCCTTCCTTCATGGCGCGAATGGAGGCGACTGTAGAGAAGGCATTGCGTCCCGAGGACATGATTCCTGTACTCGAAATAGATGCAACCGTTAAGTTTTCGGATATTAATTATGCTCTTATAAAAGAACTCAGTCTTCTCGAACCTCACGGCGATTCAAACAGGGCCCCGCTATTCGGCTCAAAGGACATATCTGTGTTAAACCACAAAATTGTCGGCAACAATCACCTGAAGATGCAGCTTAAGCAAAAAAGTGTGCATGTTGATACCATAGGCTTTAGTATGGGGAATGAAGTCAACCGTATCATGAACGCATCCTCTATTGACATCGCCTATCATCCCGGCATCAATGAATGGCAGGGCATGAAGAACCTCCAGCTGCACCTGAAGGCGATAAGGCCGAACTCGTAACGATTAAATTTTAAATTCAAAATATCAAATAACAAATAAGCTTCAAATCTCAATAGTCAAAACTCAGTAATGACTGATGATATTGCCGATAACAGTAATGTGTAATTTGGTCATTGGGATTTGTTTGTCATGCGGTGTTTGGATTTTATAATTTAAAATATGGATTCATTAAAGTTATGAAGGCCTTAACTTCTTAGATTTCTACAAATATTTCGTTTTTGCACTATAATAAAATTATGGTTGTATTAAGAGATATAAATACCGTTGATGCGCTGATCGACAGGGTTTTCTCATATAACCCTGAGGCAAATGCCGACCTTCTTCGGCGGGCCTATGCATACTCCAATGAAATGCATTACAAGCAGAAGAGAAAAGGGGGGTCTCCGTATATCGAACATCCCCTTGCGGTTGCGGGCATTCTGTGCAATATGCGGATGGATACAAACTCCATTGCTGCCGGACTCCTGCATGACACCATTGAAGATACTGATACGACCGTTGAGGACATCAGGGCCCTGTTCGGTGAAGACATCGCTTTTCTTGTAGAGAGCCTGACAAAGCTGAGCAAGATGGAGTTCAAGACCAGCGAAGATGCCCAGGCCGAGAATTTCAGAAAAATGTTCCTTGCCATGGCTGAGGACATGAGGGTTATTCTGATCAAATTTGCTGACAGGCTTCACAATATGCGGACGCTTGAGTATCTGCCCCCTGCCAAACGGGAGGTCATCGCCCTCGAAACGTCAGAAATATACGCGCCCCTGGCAAACAGACTCGGCATCGGGTGGCTGAAGTCAGAGTTTGAAGATCTGAGTTTCAAGTTCCTGATGCCGGATGTTTACCGAGAACTCGAAACCAAGGTTGCCAAAAAAAGGGAAGAGCAGGAAGG
>Ga0209536_100008552_pt1 | contig 15327 bp, 10 predicted proteins | sample DeeMarSeWOR28_12_FD_187461 | JGI IMG/M metagenome (GOLD analysis project Ga0209536, IMG submission 187461) | Marine sediment microbial communities from White Oak River estuary, North Carolina - WOR-2-8_12 (SPAdes) (version 2) | ecosystem: Environmental > Aquatic > Marine > Intertidal zone >...
GGAGTGCTCCCGGAAGCCCCAGGCAGATCGGGCACGTGTTCGCGTTCGGCGAAGCCCCGAACTGAGTACTGCAGTTACAGAACAATTTGCTGCAGGTAAGCAGCTGTGCGTGTACTTCAAGGCCAATAACAGCTTCAAATTCCATGTGCGTATTATAGATGGACTGATGAGAATTTGCGATGAACGATTTTCAATATAAAGAAGCGGACAGGTGTTCATCGAAGATAATTCGCATTCATATTACAAATAAGTGAGTCTGTCGAATCACTTTGTCTTTTCCGGTCGCGTCCGAAGCCGCCTTCTCTACGGCATAAATCCTTTATTAACAATATATGTGGTGGTTTTCAGGGTGGCGCAGGTTTCTGGCACGGGAAATGCCTTACAAGAGAACGGAGTACAGCCGGGAATTGAATCTGATTAATGGGGCATAAGAATTCGAGAGGGAATTCGATTCAGGTTTCCGGCAGTACTCTATCTATGTGAAAGAAATTTTTTAACCAGGGCTACCGCCGTTGTATCAAGTTTGGCGGCTTCTCCCCGATCTTCAATCCATTGAATGTCGGGATCCCGATGAAACCAGGTCATCTGCCTTTTGGCGTAACGGCGACTCTCCATTTTTGTGTCTGCAATGACCTGTTCCATAGATTGTTTTCCATCCACGTAATCGACTATTTGACGGTATCCAATGGCTTTGAATGCGGGGGAACTTCTCGGGTACAATGCCAGCAGCGCCTGCACTTCTTCAAGGAAACCATCTTGGAACATTTCGTCAACGCGGTAATCGATTCTTTTATAAAGCTCTGCGCGTGGTATATGAATACCCATTTTCAGCCAGTTGTAGCCCCGCAGAGCGTTCCTCGGCTGCTGCTGCCACCAGGACATCGGACGACCGCTCGCGAGGTATATTTCATACGCACGCATAATCCGTTCCCCATCCGCTTCCTCTATCCTGGAGGCCGACTGTGGGTCGATGCGCTCGAGAGCCCGGTGGAGAATCTTCGTCCCCCTGCGTTCGATGATTTTCCTCATGCGTACACGAAGTGTTTCCTCCTTTGCAGGTCCGTCGAACAATCCGTCCAGGAATGCTTGGAGGTAGAATCCGGTTCCTCCCACAACAAAGGGTACGTTGCCGCGTTTACAAATCTCTTCAAGGGATTTTCTTGCCGCCCGCTGGTAGGCGCCGGCGGAGAAATCCTCGTTCGGGTCCAGAATATCCAGCATATGATGGGGGACGCGTTCCCGGTCGGATGCACTCACCTTAGCGGTGCCGATATCCATGCGACGGTATAACTGCAGTGCGTCACAGCTTATGATCTCGCCTCGGAAGCGTTCGGCCAGCGATATCCCCAGCCGGCTTTTACCGGAAGCAGTGGGTCCGACAACAATGATCCCGGGATATTCCTTCGGCACGGATCTATCCAAGTTTGAAATAAAAGCGTATACAGGCCAGCAGTAAAAAAAGTACCGCCAGCAGGATAATTCCCAATATTTGAGAGCGTTGACGATCCATTGCAGCGTCTAGTTTCAATACGCCTTACCGATTTCAATTCCCTGGTAGTAGGTTTTCAGAATCTCTTCGTAGCTTTTTCCGGCTTTTGCCATACCGGCGGCCCCTACCTGGCACAGACCTATTCCGTGACCGAATCCGCGTCCATGAAAAGTGAACTCGGCGATTGTGCCGTCAGGATTTTGTCTGCGTGTCAGTGTGTACAATGTATCCTGAAGTCCCAGCGCGCCGCGGACCCTGTACCCGTTCAATACAACAGAAGACCGGCTCCCGATGACCTGGAGTTGAACAACACGCCCGGAATTTCCGATGCGCGAAGGTTTCATGTCCCTGAATACTCCAATATTCCCCGCAAGACTGCGGAGTTTTTCTGCAACATCCGGACGTGAAAGGGTGACGTCCCAGGTCGCCGCCGGAGAGTACCGGTCGTTGGCCGCTCCCTCAGAATTCAGTTCAACTTCCATGAAATCAATGTTTTGGTGTGGGCCGAAATGAAAGTTTGTTTTTTCATTTCCTATAATTTTCATGCTTTCGACGGGGATTTTACGATCTGCCTCCATCCGGAATATGGGAAGGGTATCCGAAATGGGGTATTTTTGTGTCCTGTTGCCCCAATGGATCTGAAGTTCCGAAACAGGATCACTTGTCGTGTTGAAGGAATCGGTTCCGTTAAGCACGCCATGGTGAAGGATATCGGGCCGAATGGATTCGATCCAGCGGATCAGTAAAAAAATGGCTTCGCTGCGCCGCATAGAATCGGCCGGTCGAACGGTATTATCGGAGAAGGGTCGCCAAAGAGCTTTCTGCATGAGGTACGCCAACGAGGCATGCGCATTGGTCGGTACGGTATCTCCGTCCTTGAGATTGTCTATGTAATAGGCGGCATCCCGGGGGGAGATTTTACGCAGGATTTCGTCGGAACCGAAAATAGATTCCGCCGCATATTTCAGGAACCCGATCCGGGTTACTATCGATACGGTATCAGGTTTCTCATGGTTTTTTTGAATTACTGTCAGCGTATTTTCCACCCAAGCGGCCGCTTCGTTCTTTGTGATTGCTCCGGCCAGGAATTCCGGGGAGAATTCGTTTGCTCCGTCGATGATGCCGAGGATACGGGCAAATTCCAGATTCCGGTTGGCCAAGCTCCCGTCGTCAGCAAGCACAGGCACTTTGAGCATGTGGTTTCCGGCGATTCGTGTCAGCCCTTCTTGCGGGTCCCCTTCAATGGTACAGAAAACGCTTTTCAGATAAGGGACCGGCGGGGCATCGAAAACATTGGAGAAATCTTCCGTTCGTCCGCCACATGTTGACGTGTACATGGCGTTGATGAGTTCATCCTCATAATAAATTGCGAGCCCGGCGGTTCGACGCACCGCATCGTCGGAGGCATCCCTTTCAATACTTACGCCCCCGTAAACCTGTGTTCTTGTATCGTCGGTCAAATCGAATCCCTGGGAGCTGTATCCTCCCATGTGCTTCAGCGCGTAAGTTCTGGCGGCAATGGATTGTGCAGCCTGGGCGGCAAATTCCGGGTATTTGGAAGGGCTCAGTTCCGCAGGGATGACGCCACGCAGATATTGCTCAAGTCTGAGCTGGTTTACGACCGTGATCCGGTTACGGGCGTTGAGCCGGATGTCCAGAATGCCTCGATAGGCTTTTCCGTTGACGGATAGGAAAACTGTATCTGAAGACGGCAGGAACAGAAATCCGGAGCTGTTTACATAGAAGAGGCTGTTTTCCCCCCGAAGAGCCAGAACCGGTTCACCCGTCATTGTAAATAAAACGTCTTCAACCATAAACGCATCGGGATACCCGGAACGTTTCAGGGCATCCTGCATTCCACCCGCTTCTTCCCTGGTTTGATACTCTCCCACGCGTACCCGGTTCAATGTCGCATCGGCGTTCTTGCTTACTGTTACCTTCACATCGTACGTTTCAGCCAGTTTTTCCCGGAGTTCCTCGGCCGATTCCAGACTTTTGAGGGACGCAACCTGGACTCTGAAACAGGGGGTGTTTTCTGCCCTGTCCCCCTCACTCTCTACTCGTATCTTTATCGTTCCTCGAACCAGTTGTTTTGAAGTTTCAGGCCTGTTCTCCACCAGGTAGTAATCGCCCCCCGAAGATAAAAGGATTTCTTCAGCATCCGTCATGAGGCCGATTCGAACGATCGGGCCCAGGGGCGTTCCCTTTGCCGAATCCAGCCTTGTTGCCGGAGGTGCGAGCGCTTCAGCGACTGCGGCGGGGAGAGAGATGATTTCAGACCGGGCTCTCGAAGAATCGGACGGAGCGGTCGATCCTGCAGATTCTGGGCTATGGGCAGGGGGCGAAGGGGGACGCGGAGGTTCAACCCGGGCTTCTTTTTTGCCGCAGGAAATAAAAAACAGGACAATAATGATTAGAAATATTCCCCCAGGAAGGAAATTCCGCATCAGCCTTTTCAAACTGCTTAGCCGTCGTGAATCGTTTTTTCTTTTTGACAATGAAGAACTCGGGTTCTGGGCATCTGCCGGTAAAAGTATCATTGAGGTTCGCGTATGAAAATGTACTTTACGCCTATGTGGTCTCTGGGAAAACCTTGTGGAAGCGGCGGAAAGGGATTGGAACGGATAATGGCGCTCAGGGCCGTAGTATCCAAAGAGTGATTTCCGGATGATTCCACAATGCGGGCGCCGAAATTCTGGCCGCTCCGGTCAATGAAAAAAACAATCGTTATATGCCCTTCCATATCACGCAGATTCGAAGGTATAAGCCACCTTTCCGTAACGCGTTGTTTTATCATACTGGCGTATTCTTTCAGCGGCCAGCCCGGTGGTGCGTCAAAAATTCCACTCTCCCCACGGTGGTCGATCGCCTGCTGTTCATTCTCGAAAATTTTAATGTTCTCGGGTGCGCTGGTTTGTACGGATGGCGGTATCGTATCCGGAATCCGCGTCGGAGTGACGTTCAGGGCAACGTCCTCTTCTGGAGAAGACCCTTCCACTGGAGTTACTGCTTCCCTTTTATCGGCTGTCTCGAGCACCATGCCGGCGGATTCTGAAGATGGGAATTCCGCTGTTCCTGCCGGCTCAGAAACAGTATCCTCCAGACTGCCTGCCAGGTCTGAAGCGTCGTCATTCCCGGCCGGCGCTGGCGCCGGCTTTGTTTCAACGGTGGAGGATATTTTTATATCTTCATTCAGTGCGGTTTTTTCATCATTACCCCATCGGATCCGGGCGGGAGGCTCGTCCCCTTCGTTTGGGGGATTATCCCAATCATAAATTAATTTATTCAATATATCGGCTGAAGGGGCCGACATAGGCCTCAGGACCGCTACTACGCGATAATTTTCATCTTCAGTATCTGGTGTGATTTCCGCAGTTTTGTTTGTGGAGAGTACCAATCCGCGAAAATGACGGTAAATTCCCCCTTTCAGGATCCATGGATTTTCGATAAGTACTACCAGCATCAGTATGTGTAGGATGCAACTCACTACGGCAGAAACAAAAAAGCGCCCTGTGGGTCTCCGCCTCTGATTGTGTGATATTGCAAAATCAAACATCCATTTGCTCCGACTCTAACCTGAATATCTCAAAACTGTTCTACTATCGAGGCCTACAAGCGTATGCCGTGATGCAGAACACTTCTGAGAAATACATGTCAGCATACATAAGTATAAAAAACGCAGCTAAGACCTGTCAATTTCAAGAGCCTGAGCTTTTTCTGCCTGCTCCAGAATCTGAAGAGCCAGGGCAAGGGCACGGCGTCCCTCCTCACCACTGCACTGAACGGGCTCCATTCCCCGAACCGCTTTCAGGAAGGAACTCAGTTCTTCATAGAGTGGTTCCTTCCTTTCAGGCGTGATTTTGCGATCAACGATTTCCGGAATGCCTCCGGCAGGATTTTGCCGCAGGCTGAAAACCGCCACATCCTGCCTTGTATAATCCAGGGAGATATATTCGGGTTTCTGAAATAAACGCAATTTGCGGATTTTCTCCATGGAGACGCGGCTGGCGGTAACATTGGCAACGCATCCGTCTTCGAAATGGATTCTGGCATTGGCAATATCAATGCGATCTGTAAGGATGGCAATTCCGACTGCATGGATCTGAGCGACCGACGAGGGTACAAGCAAGCAGATGATATCGAGGTCATGAATCATCAGGTCCAGAATAACATCGATATCCAGGCTGCGGGGCGAGAACGAACCCATGCGGTGCGATTCAAAAAACCGGGGACGTTTAACGATCTTACAGAGCTCCTGAACCGCTGGATTAAAGCGTTCCAAATGGCCGACCTGCAGAACACAATGATTGGCTTCTGCCGTCTGGATCAGCCGGTCGGTATCCTCCAGCGTAGGCGCGATAGGCTTTTCGACCAGCACATGGATTCCCTGTTTCAAAAACTGTTCTCCGATCTCTGCATGAACTGTTGTCGGGGTGGCGACACTTACGGCATCCACCTTTCCGAAAAGATCCGTGTGGGTTAAAAATGCTTCCGTTCCAAGAGATTCTGCTATCGCTTCAGCACGGCCCGGGTGTATGTCCACAACGCCCGTTAATACGGCATCCGGCAGTGATGCATATACCCGTGCATGATGCTTTCCCCAGGCACCGGCTCCGACGACGCCGACTCTTATTTTATCCATCAAATACTCCAGGATTAATTACGGCTAAAATTGCTTTCCTTTCCAATATTTTTTAGACAGCCTGATCACACGGATTATCCAGGGGCTTGCACTCCCTGGCTAATGTTCTGAACGCCCCTTCCACCTTCGCCCAAGCTGAATCGAAGATTCAAGCTGAATCGAAGATTCAGCCAGGCTACGGCGGACAGGTTGGAGCTATAGCATCGTTTACGGCCATTTGTGGATGGATAGGCGGAAGTGCAACGACGGCAATCTTATGGCTGTCGGCCACAGCTACCATTTTCTCCCGGTCGAATACAATCGTACGTGTTGCGTCTATTACCAGTGCTGTTGCTCCCGACTCGATCATCGTTTCGATTGTAATCAACCCGACAACGGGAATGTCGAAGCGCATATCCTGCTCCGGTTTGCTGACTTTAATTATGGTCAGGTTGTTCTTGTTGGCGAGGGCTCCCGCGCGTCGAATTACGGAATCGGTTCCCTCCATTGCTTCAATCGCTACGACCGCCTGGTCTCTGACCGCGATTGTCTGGCCTATATCCATTGAAGCGATTTGATGCGCGATTGGGCGGCCGTATTCCACGTCCAATTTTTCAGAACGGCTTAATCCTCTTCGGGTTAAATTTCCTTCGGAAGCGATATGCGGTTTTAAAAGTACGGTGGAATCCACGACGGTGATACCCGCTTCGGCCAGTACTCCGGACACACCCCCTATAAGGGCGTCGGTGTTTCTGCTTTTCAATCCCGCCAGCATGCGCATCATGGTCAAATCCGGCAGGGAGGACCCGAATATCTGAACATGTTTTACCTGGCCGGCCATAATGGCTTTGCGGATACCTTCTTTGCGGAACAACCGAACTAGCTTGCCCAGTTCCCCAAGACTAAGCCAGTGGACGGGGTATCCGAAGGAATCGATTTCGGAAAATGTCTCCCCTTTGATGGCTGCGACGACGATCTGAATATCCTGTTGTCGGGCCGACTGCAGAATCTTGAAGGGGAACTGACCGTTCCCGGCAATCAACCCTAATTTCTCCTTGTCACCAGTCATAGTAAGATGAACGAATTTTCAATATTCAACTTCGGATTCGAGGCTCGCAGCCCGTAGTAAAAGTACAACAGGCCGCGTTCCGAGCGCCGCCGGAACCCTTTGGGCGCATAGGGGTTGCGGGCAATCTCTTCGCAGGTGAGCCTTGGCTCACCCCTTGTCGTCGACAATGTCCAGGCTACGCTTGGATTGGTCCCCGCAATGTTTACATTGCGCAGCATTAGACTCCTCCTCGCACCTTGAGCTTGCCTCGCAAGCCGAAGCTTTTTTACAAGCCCTGTGCGCGTGACCTATTGTACTTTTACCACGGGCTGCCAAGGCACGGCAGCCCAATACAAACGAGGTCAGCGGATAAAACCACGCTCAGAATGTTCCATGAACTCGATAAGCGTTTCAACTTCTGGAGCCGTCCATTTTATTTCGCGCATCTTTGCCAGGGCATCTCCGGTGCTCAATCCGGAGCGAAAACATATTCTGTAAACCTGTTTCAGTTCCTTTATGGTTTGTTCCGGAAAATTTTTCCTCTGTAATCCCAGGGAATTAATTCCATATATTTTTGCCTGGTTTCTGTCCCCTACAGTTTTAATGAAAGGCAAAGCGTCGCGCGTGATAACGGAAAAACCGCCAATGAATGCATGGGGACCGATTCTGCAGAACTGGTGTACGGCGGAAAATGCGCCGATTGTCGCGTGGTCTCCAACGGTGACATGGCCAGCGAGAGTTGCAGCATTCGACATTATTACATGATTGCCTACGATGGAATCATGAGCAATGTGGGCGTATGCCATAATAAAGTTGTGATGACCGACAACGGTAATTCCGTGTCCGCCCTTCGTTCCCCGATTCAGGGTGACAAATTCCCTGAATACGTTGTCATCACCGATTTGCAGATGTGTCTCTTCTCCTTCATATTTCAGATCCTGAGGATCGGTCCCTACTGAGCTGTGGCTGTAAAACCGGCAGCGCTTTCCTATTGAGGTCCATCCATGAATATTGATATGGGAATCCAAAACGGTGCCGCTGTCGATTTTCGTATACGGTCCGATGATGCAATAAGGGCCGATAGTGGCGTCAGGGGAGATTTCACACGATGTATCGATAATGGCAGTGGGGTGTATGGGCATTAAATTAAAAATCCGTTGAACGTTGAATGTTGAACGCAACAACGTTCTCAACCTTCTGTTGTGGTAATAGGCTACCTTTCACTTTCTATTGGGATGCGAACTATCGTTTCAGGCAGTTTCAATTCCAGGTTCAGATCTGATCTATCACGGAACAGGAGAGCTCTGCTTCCACCGCCAGCCGATCCTCCACGGTTGCCCGTCCCTTCATTTTGAAATAACGTTCCCTTTGCCTCAAAACATTCACTTCAATCCTGAGTTGATCGCCCGGGACGACGGGGTGACGGAACCGGCACCTGTCAATAGCGGAAAAATAAACTAATTGGGAGGTTCGGTTTTTGTCGCTGCTTAAAAGAAGAACGACTCCGACTTGTGCAAGAGCTTCAACGAGCAATACGCCCGGCATAACCGGATGGTCCGGGAAGTGTCCCTGGAAATAGGGCTCATTGATGGTTACATTTTTAAGCCCTACCATGCGCCTGTTGCCGTCTGTTTCAAGAATTTTATCAACCAGCAAAAACGGGTAGCGATGAGGCAATATGCGAAGAATATCATTGATTTTTTGAATTGAATTACCGCTCCCCATACTGCCCCCTCGGGTTGTATCAACAGCAGGACCAACCTTTTGTACGGCTGTCAGCAGCCGGGACCTCCTCAAAACCAATCCTGGACTTACTCAGCGGGAGGAGCCGATGGTTTTGGCTTGCTGACGGGATAGGTCGCATTATATGCCTTGACCATTTCATCGGTAATATTTAGTGTCTCATCGATCCAGATGACGAAGTCCTGTTGCGAATCGAGATTCAATATCGCGGCGTAACCCTTCTCCCGTGAAACTTTATCGATTACAGGCTGCATCCTTTTAAGGATATAAGCGAATGCACGATCTCTCTTGTTCGTGATTTCTCTCTGCGTGTCCTGCTGGAAGCGCTGTAACTCGGTTTCTTTAACCGTAATCTTATACTGCAGGTCGACCTGGGCTTCTTCTGTCAGCTTGGATCCCTGAACGCTCAACTGGTTGTTGAGGCTTTCGTATTCTTTCCGCATTTTGCTCATCTCGGCGTTCTTCTCGTCCACGTATTTCTGGATTTCTCCAAATTCAACCTGTCCTTCATCACAGCTGAAAACAGCCTGTTGAGCATTCAACCAGACTATTTTGCCTGCCGGCGGTGTTGCGGTTTGTGCGGCTGCCTGGGACATGGCGATCACCGATATCCAGATAGCTGCGAGAAGAATGCGTGAAAGTAATCGAATCATTGATTCTGTTCTCCTTTGCAATCAGGCAGGATCAACCGGCCTGAAATTAGTCGAGTTTTCTGCCCGACATGTTAAATTATTGCTTGAAGCATGGCAATGTATTACAGTTCCTTGAAGAGAAAAAGGGGAATTAATCCCCTTTTTACAAACTCACCGATCTATCTTCCGGGTAGCCCTGCACTGCAAAAGCGACTCCGGGAATTGTTTGCTCTTTCACTTTCCCTGAACTGTATGCCCGGATACGGGGCGAATCTCCTGTCCTGTGGTTGAATTCAACAATTCAACTTGATTGTAAGATGATTAAAAGCTGCGTCCAACAGTGAATTTTATGTCACTCGCGGGTTCGCGTAATTGAAAAGGACGATTCCCGACATTGATCGTTTGATCCAACTTTTGTGGATTGACGGCAAAAATCAGCCGGAATGGCGCACTGACAACCGGCAGTACGAACTGGACTTCTATTCCGGTAGAGCCGCGGATCGCATTGTTTACCGAATCGACGATGTCGATAGTGCTGGCGCCGAAATTGCCGAGGGATTCCTTCCTGGTTACCCTGGTGATTCCCATATCGTAGAAAGCGGCGATTGAAAGCGGTCCCGCGATAGGGATGCGATACTCGAAATTGAAAATTCCCAGGGTGTCGCCGCCGACGGGGGTGATATTGGGCACAACCCTGATCAGACCTGTTTGAGGATCTATAATGGGATTCCCTTCCTGGTCATACAGCGGAGTGTTGATTATGGCAAGGGGACTGATTGAACGGATATCGAATCCACGAATCGTGTTCTCTCCTCCTATAAAGAAACGACTGTAGAAGGGAATACTGGAATCGGCGTAAGACTGTATGTACTGGCCCATTAAGTGAAATCCGAATACATTGCGACCGCCACTGAGCCATCTGTCCGGGAAAAAATGGCGAAATTCAACCGACGGTTGGATCATGCTGAAATCCCCGCCTAAAAAACCTCCTGAAATCCGCGTGGATAGACTCAGGCTGGTTCCCCTGGTAGGATTAAAATAGGCGTTGGTTGAATTATAGCGGAGCATTGGGGTGAATTCACTCCGGATGATTCCTTCCAATGCGGAGGAGGAATCTCTGGAGAGTCCAACGAACTGGCCCAGGGCGAAGGATTCAAATCCCTCTTCAATATTGCTGATTCCTATTGATTGGAAGGAATACATTGCCCCTGCAGACCATAGAGATCTGCCGAGACGCCGGTTGAATGAAATGGTTGTTCCCGATGTATTTTGGGTAAAAAGCTCCAGCGGTTCCCCGGTTGTCAAGCTCGTCACACCGTACGTGGAGTATGTGTCGTAACGGAAACGTCGTTTGAAGAGCTGAATTCCCATGCTCCATGGCGTGTCCAGGAGATAGGGCTCGGTAAAACCTACCAGATAGTTCGTCGTGCGGGTTCCGCCCTGAAAACTTAATTCCAGGGTTTCTCCCCTGCCCAGGAAATTGTTGGTGGAGTAGTTAATTCCGACAAAGCTGCCTGAAATGCCGCTGACTCCTCCCGTAAAACCGATGGACTGCTGGCTTTGCTCCTTTACCGTTACATTTACGTCTACCAAGCTGGTTTTATCGTCGGGGATCACTTCATAATCCTCTTCCTCGATATTCTCAAACAGACCCAGCTGGTTGAGATTCAATACCGACCTTTCCAGCGACGCACTGCTGAAGGGATATCCTTCCTGCAGGAAAAACTCCCGGCGCATTACCTTATCCCGAGTTTTTGTATTTCCCTTGAAGTCAATCCGGTTGACAAAAAATGGTTTTCCGGGGTCGAATTCCAAGGTCAGGTTATAAAGCTTTTTATCCGTATCGAGACTGTAATCGGGTATATAGGACCAGTTTATATACCCCAGATTAGCGTAAAGCTTTTTGATGGATTCAATTGTTTCCTGGATCTTGGTGAAATTTACTATATCCCCGCTTTTAAAATCGAGACTGTTTTCAAGCAGGTCGCAATCGAAAGGATCGCAGTTTTTAAATCCGAACTCCCCCAGTCGGTATTGGTCGCCCGCATCCACCGGTATTTCAATTAAAAACTGCCGCTTGGATTTTCGAAGAATGGGAATCAATCCCCTGGGGCCCTCCATAATTCGGATTAGGGGCTTTCCTACCTGGACTGTCATATACCCATGCTCTTTATAGAAGGCTTCCAGGTTCATGCCGATATCCATGTCAAGCTTTTCCGGGTGGTATTTGTCCGTTTGTTTGAACATGGTCATAATTCCATGTTCTTTGGTGAGTTCGAGAGATTTCTTTAATTCACTGTCGCTGAATACCTTATTGCCGACAAAGCGGATCTGTCCGATTTGAACAGTGGGCCCTTCATCCAAAACGAAACGTACCAGTACGCTGGAGGGTGGAATATCTTCAGTTTCGGTCCGAACGGATCCCAGTGGTTTCCCGTTCAGCGCCAACATGCTTTTAAGGACCTGTTCCGCGGCTTTGATTTTTGAGGGCGCATATCGGCTGTCGATTGAAAGGCCTACCTTATTTTCCTTGAAGGAGTCGAGAATGTCAGCTTCGCTGAAGGAATCGTTTCCCTCGAATTCAAGTACGCGAATATGCGGTTTTTCCTTCAAAATGAAGGTGATAATCTTACCTATGTCACCGTCCCTTTCCTCGATTTGAATGTCATCGAAATAGTTGGATTGCCAGAGTGCTCGAAGGTCGAAGTCCAGCTGTTCTTCGCTGTACGTGCCTCCCGGGTAAGATTGTACAGAATAACGGATTCTTTCTTCCGTGATACTCCTGTTTCCACGGATATCGATTCTTTCAATCTTGGTCTCTTCTGGCTGTTGCGCGAACACTCCCAGACCCGATAAAAGGAACCCGAGGATGAAGATTCCCATGCTTGCCGATTTAGCCATTCAACCTCCAGCCGGTTGTAAAAAAACGATCCTCTATATTAGATAAAACAGGGCACGAAATCCAGCACGAGTCCTATCAATCCGCATTTCTTACCGGATATCCGGTATGGCGGTATAGAGTATCATGCCTGATTCGGTGCACTTCTTCAGTTATGCTCCCTTGATAAAGACTCCACAAACAGCATTTGGTTCGATTTTTTTCTGGCTTAAATTAAGAGTTTTACTTCGGCGCCTGCGGTTTGCCCTGTGTGTGTATAGTAAAGGGAGTCGTCTTTAAGGAAGATCTCCAGTGCAGAGTCAGGCTTGATACGATTCTGGATGATACCCTCTGAAAGCGGATCTTCGATATATTTCTGTATGGCCCTTCGAAGAGGTCGCGCCCCATAAGAGCGATCGTGGCATGTCTTTTCGACGATCCACTTTCTCACTTCGGGCTGCAGTACGATCGAAATCCGTTTCTGTTTCATGACTTCATTGACCGTACCGATGAGCAGATCTACGATTTTCTCCAGGTCTTCATCGAGAAGAGAATCGAATAAAATGATTTCATCCAGCCGGTTAAGAAATTCAGGATTGAAAGTGCGTTTGACTTCGCTGTTGATCAGCTCCTCAGTCTTTCGTGTGTCGGATTCATCGGTTGTGTGGAAACCCAGGTGTCTGCGTTTTTCCAGGTGGCGCGCGCCTATATTGGAGGTCATGATGACGATTGTGTTTCTAAAATCTATCCTGTTGCCTAGAGAATCTGTCAGTTGACCATCCTCGAAAACCTGCAACAGGATGTTATAGACGTCCGGGTGCGCCTTTTCTATCTCATCCAACAGGAGCACCGAATAAGGATTCCTCTTAATTTTTTCTGTCAGTTGGCCGCCTTCCTCATGCCCCACGTATCCTGGCGGTGAACCGATGAGCTTGGACACGGAATGCTTTTCCATATATTCCGACATGTCCAGGCGGATCATTGCATTGTCGCTCCCAAACAGAAACGACGCCAGGGATCGGGCCATTTCCGTCTTGCCGACACCGGTCGGTCCCAGGAAGAGGAAGGATCCCACCGGTCTTTGCGGTGACTTTATACCCGCTCGCGATCTTCGGATCGCTTTGCTCAAGGCTGTGATAGCCTTGTCCTGGCTGATAATCCGCTTGTGCAGTTCCTCTTCCATATGGAGAAGCTTTATCATCTCTTCTTCATGGATGGAGGACAGGGGTATGCCCGTCCACTTTGCAATAATTTCCTCGATGTCTTCACGCGTAACCTTCAGCGGGGGAGAGGGCTTCAGTTTCCAGCGTTCCTGTATAACCTGGAGGTTCGCCTGTTGCTCATCTCCTTCGAGACGGTACTGTGCCGCTTTTTCAAATTCCCGGGCGGAAATAGCATCCTCAACCCTGCTGTCGATAACGCTTATCCGTCGTTGGACTTTTACCATTTCATCCGGGACGGATGTCGCCTGTAGTTTGATCCGGGCTCCTGCTTCGTCGATCAGATCAATTGCCTTGTCGGGCAGGAATCGGTCGGAGATGTAACGGTTTGAGAGATGAACCGATGCTTCAATGGATTCCTCTGTGTATTGAACCTGATGAAAGCTTTCGTACTTTTCTTTTATGCCGTTTAAAATCTCTATGCTTTCCTGCTCGGTGGGGGCAGCCACCTTGATGGATTGAAACCGTCGTTCCAGGGAACGGTCCTTTTCAATAGATTTGCGGTATTCGTTCGGCGTTGTGGATCCGATGCATTGAATATCCCCGCGCGTTAAAGCAGGTTTCAGAATGTTTGCAGCATCCAGTGATCCTTCTGCAGAACCGGCCCCGACGAGTGTATGCAACTCGTCAATGAAGACGATCAGGTCACGATTTTCCACGAGTTCTTTCATGATCGTTTTCAGCCGTTCTTCAAACTGGCCTCGATATTTTGTCCCGGCAACGATTAAAGAAATATCCAGCGCCAGAATCCTTTTTTCCAGTATGGGAGGCGGTACATTGCCTGAAACGATTTGCTGCGCCAGTCCTTCCACAATCGCGGTTTTGCCGACGCCCGGTTCGCCGATGAGAACCGGATTGTTTTTTGTCCTGCGGCAGAGTATCTGGATCATTCTTTCGATTTCAGTTTCTCTGCCGATTAAGGGATCCAACGCATCGTTTCTAGCGGCTTCAGTCAGATCCCGGGAAAACTCAACAAGGCTCAGAGGCTCTTTGGACTTGGCTGGAATAGGCTTTTCGGGAGCGGCCCTGCTCAATTCTTCCCGGATCAGTTCCGGATGAATGCCGTATTCTCTCAGGATCTCAGCGGCAATTGATTTGTCTTCCTGCAGCAACCCCAGGAGGATATGTTCTGTGCCTATATATTTATGGAAATAACGGTTGGATTCCTCTGCAGCGGTGTTTAATACGCGTTTACTTTCCTCGGAAAAAGGAAGATCCACGGAAGTGGATACTTTTTCTCGAACCAGCGTGCGTCCCTCGATCTCTTTGCGTATTTTCTGGATTGTAGACTGGGTTTTGGGGAAATAGCGCGTGGTCAGATTCTTATCTTCGCGTATTAACCCGAGAAGCAGATGCTCTGCTTCTATGGTCGGACTGCCGAACTGGCTGGCCTCGTACCGTGCAAAAAATATGACTCTTCGAGCCTTTTCAGTGTATTTTTCAAACATACGATTACTCGCTCATCCCATATGCTCCTTATATTATACGAATAGACCTGAAACAGTGTAAAGTTTGAAGTTTGAAGTTCTATGTTCTGAGTTCTAAGTTCCGAGTTTGAAGGAATTTATTCCCGTACACTTCCTTGCAGAACCCCTACTTACAACCCAGAACCCAGAACCCAGAACCCAGAACCCAGAACTCAGAACCCAGAACCCAGAACCCAGAACCCAGAACCCAGAACCCAGAACCCAGAACT
>Ga0209536_100008555_pt1 | contig 15325 bp, 17 predicted proteins | sample DeeMarSeWOR28_12_FD_187461 | JGI IMG/M metagenome (GOLD analysis project Ga0209536, IMG submission 187461) | Marine sediment microbial communities from White Oak River estuary, North Carolina - WOR-2-8_12 (SPAdes) (version 2) | ecosystem: Environmental > Aquatic > Marine > Intertidal zone >...
CCCGTATCGTCTCCGAGGTAAGGGAGAAGCTCAAGGTAGAGCCAAAACCGTCTGAGAGCCCCGAGGAAGAACGCTACCGTCTTATGCAAGCGGTTACCAGTTTCCTTACCAATGCCGCTAAAGTCCAGCCGTTACTGATTATACTGGAGGACCTGCATGACTCCGACAAGGGTACGTTGGAGATGCTGACCCATATCTCACGCAACCTGTCAGGTGCCAGACTTCTGATTGTTGGTACCTATCGAGATGTAGAGGTGGACAGAACTCATCCCCTATCTGCTGCTTTGGCTGAGCTACGGCGTGTGGCTACCTTCGACCGTGTTCTCCTTCGTGGCCTCAATGCCGATGAGGTCAGGCGGATGCTGGAGAGCATCACCAGAGAGGAGGTGCCGTGGAGTCTGGCTGAGGCAGTGCATCGCCAGACTGAGGGTAATCCCCTCTTTGTACAGGAGGTAGTACGGTACCTGGTTGAGGAAGGTCTTATCAGCCGGGAAGGGGGACAATGGCGGGCCACTACACTGGAGATGAGTATCCCCGAGGGGCTTAGGGATGTCGTTGGTAAGCGTCTCTCAAGCCTGAGCCAGGAATGTAATCGAATACTAAGCATCGCTTCTGTCATTGGCAGGGAGTTCCGGCTGGCAGTCCTGCAAAAGGTGGCCGATATACTCGATAACGAGCTATTTACTACCCTGGAGGAGGCCAAGGGGGCTGCCGTGGTAGAAGAACGGTCTGCGGTGGGAGCGGCGGTGACCTACCGTTTCAGCCACGCCTTCTTCCGTCAGACGCTTTATGAAGAGATTATTGCACCAAGACGGATACGACTGCACCAGCAGGTAGGTCAGGCACTGGAGGGAGTTTACGAAAATCGATTGGAGGAGCACGCCGCCGAGCTGGCCGAGCACTTCTCCTACTCTCCTGATGCCGAAGGGCTGGATAAAGCTGTAAGCTACGGTGAGATGGCCGCCGAGCGGTCCAGTAGTGTTTTTGCCTATGGGGAGGCAGTGCGATTGCTCGAGCAGGCATTACAAGTACAAGAGGTGCTAGATCCTGAAGATAAGACCAAACGGTGCGATTTGCTCCTCGCTTTAGGTCAAGCTCAGATGCTGGCTGGAGATCCACAGACGACGACTCAAGTAACTACGCCCTTGGCACTCTCTCTGGCCGAAGATGAAGATGATCACAGGAGAGCTGCTGCATCGTGTCTCGTGGCTATGGAAGCAACGACTCTCTACGGAGCTGGCCCTGCCGTGTTAAGTCTGGAGTACGAACAGTGGGCACAGCGTCTTGACAAACATACCCAACCTGAGGATACAGAGCGTGCTCTAGTTGATATAATACTTGGAATAATACTGAAAAGACAGGATCTGCATACCGGAAGGCAGCGTATAGATTCTGCCTATGATCTAGCACGTCAGAGTAGCGACTTCACGGTGTACTGGCGAGTTGCCTTCTGGTGGCTGTATGCCTCAACAGTCCCACAGTACACCGAGAAATGCCTACGTGTAGCAGAGGAATTATTAGAGAGTTCACCCCGCAACTTGTCTCCACCGTTTCTCGCCGCAATCCCAGTAACTATTACTCATGTCTTTATAACATGTGGTCAACGCAATCGGGCAGAGGAAGTCTGGCGTAAAATCGAGGAGTTAGCCTAGCGTACAGGACAGTTCCATGCTATGGTTTACACGATGTTTTGCAAGGGTTATCAAGCTTTCATGGATGGACACCTAGAAGAGACGATCCAGATAGCTAGGCGCATGATAACACTTGGTAACGAAGTAGGGCTACCTGAGTTTGTACTTACCTGTGTGGGTAATCTTGTGCTCCGACCACGGACGTATCTCGGTGATGCTAGCAGAGTTCTAGAGCGTTATGCTCAACCACAGGTAGATATGTTTAACATATCTACCACTGCTGCGACCATAGTTTATAGCCTGGCCCATCTCAGCCGCGCTGACGAAGTTACCGAAATACTCGAACGACTTGTTGTGGCACGCACTACCATGGGTACCCCTGAAGATGAGACAGGCATGTCTTTGGACACCATATGCATAGAGGCAGCGACACTGATAGAACACCGGCAGGCAGTTGAGCTTTTACTCAAACGACTGGCTGGTAGTAGTCGATATACCACGGGGCTCTACAATGCGACATGCGTCGGTCGTCATCTGGGAGCAGCTGCTGCTTTCCTAGGCAGAGCCGAAGAAGCCCGCAAATACTACGCTGACGCCCTGGAAGTTGCCGCTGATATGAGGTTCCGCCCGGAGTTAGCCCTCACCCGACTCCAGCTTGCTGAGCTGCTCCTGGAGCACTACCCGAATGAGAAATCTGATGCACTGGAGCACCTTGACTTCGCCATCAACGAGTTCCGTGAGATGAAGATGCAGCCTTCACTGGAGAGGGCACTGAGGCACAAGGAGATTTTGGGGGCATAGGATGAGATGGACGACGCTCATTGGCGTAAATGACACTATCAGGACTGGACTGCTGGTAGCATCAGTAGCGGCTCGGATTATGCGAGCCCGTAGTAAACTCACCCCATATATTGCAGATTGGTCATATCTAGTGGACTCCACTGGATGTATTGTGATGAAGCTCAACATCACCATATTCAACAAGTCTGCGTCTGACGAGATGGTAGGGCAAGTTCATTTAGTAGCTAGAGAGAATAAAACCCTCACTCTCAAACCAGCCAGGCTAGGAACATCGTGGCGAGGTCAGGCTAGAGTAAGGCTGGATGACCGACGTGTGTTTGATGTCTGCAGGAACGACGAAATACTTACACTGCCGTCCACTATCACAAGCGGTGCAACTGTAAGTGGTTGGCTTGCCTTTGTTATTGATTCGAGTCAAGTTGAGCTGGCTAGGCAGCACAAGTGGTACGTAGTAGTGCTCGACCAAGATGGCAAGCAGTACAAGTCAAGAGCTGAGCAGGACCAGAGCATCGGCTAAGATATGCCCTAAGGAGATACTGAGGGCGTACGGTTGCTCATAACCCGCGTAATCGTCTGAGCTCTTGCTCCACCTCGTCATTCACCACATACCCCGAGATATGCATCAGCGTGTCGCCCGTGGATTCCATCTGCATGGAAGCCAGGCAGGGATAATGGTGGGCATGCAGGCCCGCCTGCGGTACCGCCTCCGCAACCGGGACACCGACCAACTTCTCGGCGACATAGTGGGTGGAGCCGCAAGGAGCACTCCGCTCCACCGTGACCTTTACTATTTTCTCACCCGCCTCATCGACCTCTATCCTAAGCCTGGGCCAGCCAAAGTACTTGGCGAAGGCAGCGATATACTCGTTGTCATACGCCTCAAGGTCGTCGCCATAGCCGGTGGTCTTCTCGGTCAGGGTGCAGAATGTCCTGGGGAAGACAGCCGCAATCCCCAGCCCGGCAATCTCGCGCTCCAGCTGGTTCTTCAGGCCGAGAGGCAGCCACGCCGAGTTATCGACGGGCATAATCACTGCTTTTACCCCTGAGAGCCTGGCAATGGCAGGCACGAGCTGTGCCGTCTCGGGTGACTCACTCAGGGCCAGCAGGAGGTCGGCCTGCGGTATATTCTCAGGCAGGAAATCCCCGGGGTCATCTATGATAACAGGCAGCACGCGCGGTGGAACGATAGTATCGAGTGTCCAGTCTTCCGGTACCGATTTCCTGATGTGCTCGATGATTCTCTCGCCGTAATGCCCCTGGTGCAGTGCCAGAATACGCATCACGATATCCGCTCAGCTAATTTCTGACCCGCCTCATAGGCCTGCTGCTTGATTTTCTCGGCATCGACCCCGGTTACCCAGCGATCTCGGAGCAGGGCATCGGTCTGCTCGACAACCTGATTGACATAATAATCATGACTGGGGTACAGCTTCTTGAGGAGCGCCTCATCAAAGGGGATAACTTTCCCGTTCCAGGTATAGATGGCCATGGGCACATCGACGTAGGGAGTGCGGACACCACCCTTGATGTTACCGGACTCATCAAGTACAAAGGCTACGTCCGGATACTCACCCGTGGTAGCCAGCCTCTCAGCCCGCGGCGGCGGTACACCCTCCCTCACCCAGAGGTCGAGATTGGCGAAAGCACCATTCATGATATATTGCAGCGGGAATTCATGCTCCGGCACCGCGAAAGGTCCCGTCCAGATTCCCTTAGCAGCAGCCACGTCCTCCTCAGACGGATTGGAGAGAAGACAATACTGGATGCCAATATAGGAACCGGCGACCTCGTACAGCCGGAACTGCTTTCCCGGTTCGTCGCTGTCCGGCTGCCGGTACACCCACGACCAGTCGGGATGAAAGCCCCTGCCCAGAATATCGCCTTGTGTCATCACACGGATTACGGGGACATCAACGTATAGCTGGCAGCGCGCGTCATCAGGCGGCATTCTGGGTTCGCTCTGGTTGATGCTGCCGGGAACACCGGTGCACTTGATGAGATAGCCATCATAGATGGGCCTGCCGTTATCGAGTACAGCCAGCGGGTGAATGGCGCTGACATAGGCCGAGAGGTCACCACCGGTGGCACCAGCCGCATAGACATACTCGACCCTGTATCCAGCCATCGGGCTGGCAGTATCGTCACTCTTCATGATAGCGCCTACATGACTGATGATATCCCAGATCAGACCGCTTTCGGTTGACGGAGAGGCAGGCCCGGGATAGGCACCAGAGTCCGGAGGTCTCTCATCGGGCGGCAGGGGGTTGGCAAACGATAGGGGAGCATACCGCTCCGGATTAAAATTCTTCAGTCCCGTCACATTGGCCGGCCTGATAGTGATGCCAACCCAGGCATCACCGTGAGCCAGGAAGTATTCGTAGGACTCCCCCCAACCACCCCAGGGATTGTCAAAGTTCCTGGCCCAGTTGAATATCTCCACAATTACATTCCCACTGAACCTGCCCGGGTCTTCCGGACGGCGTAAAAGAAAGCGGGTGGTATACGGAGCATCAGGAGTCCTGACCGTAGCCGGACTGGTGCCACTATCATACCACTGGTAGATATTGGCCAGGCCGCTGATAAAGAACTCCTCTTCGACGTACCCATAAGAGGCCAGGTCAATCGGAACACACTGCCGGTCGGCCGCATTAAACGGGTACGAGTCCTCTGTGACCGGTATCGGCCCGGTTACAACGGGAGACGCACCTTTGTAGCTGATATTAACCGCTCTACTGTTCATATCCGAGTGTCACTCCTGCACCAGCCACTGCCCCGCTTCGTAAGACCGTGTCAACTGAGGAGATGCGGGGGATGGTTAGCATAAATCATACTGTTTAAATACTTCTCTGTGCTTGCCAACGAGATATAGTGCACTGAAATGTATATCCAAACTTACGATATTGTCATGTACGAAACCATCGATTTCCATATCGCTCACAACTTCACGGAAGAGATACCCGTCGTCGAACCACACTAATAAAGACGTATCAGGGGGATAATCCTTGCCTTCCTTACGTCTCACAGCATCTAGTACCTTATCAAGCTCCCGTCTGGCCATTTCTGGTACCGACTCGGCCTTAAACTCCGCTGAAATACTCATGCCCTTCTTCTTGGTACCTTTCTTCGTAACAGGACCGTGAGCAGGTACAAAACCATGTTCATTTAAATACATATCGCGGAGATGCCGTTCTTCCCCCTCATGGGCTTGCGTAACCTCAATATAGCTTACTGAAGCGGGAAAATGTGAATTGTCCGTGACTACTGCGTCGTAGTTCTGGCTTCCGATGACAGGGCTTATCTTGATATAATTAGCCTCACCGTACTTCTTGAGCGCAAATATTGCCAGTGGATAGACCTCCTCAGCTAGCGGCTTAGCTAGCCCAACACCCAACCGTAGATCTCCTACTCCACTCTCAGATGAGCCCAACTCCTCAAATTTTAATTCGACCCAAGACAGCAACTCGGACGGTGTCCTTTCTTGGCTGATCTCCTCTTCACTCAGTGCATAATCGGTCATGCTATACCTTATTGACTATCAAGTGACTATTTATTCCACCAGCCGCTGCCCTGCCTCGTAGGCCTGCCTGAGGGCATCGGGGTGCTCTTTTATCGCCCCCTTTTCGTCGATACCTTTGAAAAGCAGCTCCCCGGTATACTCGATATTCAGGATGTGGAACCAGGTCTTCACAATCGCCAGTGACGGCTCGAACATGTTCTTCAGCTTCGTCCCGCCGACGGAGATAAAAAATCCTTTTCTTACCCGCTCGTCACCCAGAGGCGGGACTTTGAGCACGTATTTACGTGCCCAGAGACACTGGCAGCGGTCAATCATCGCCTTCAATTGGGCCGTCGGCCCCACGAACTGCACCGGAGATGCAACCACAATGATGTCGGACTGCTCAAGCTCCCGGTAGATGTCCTGCATATCGTCCTTCACCACACAGTTGCCTGTTTTGAGGCAAGCATCACAGTGACGGCAGGTCTCAAACTTGAGGCTCCTCAGCTCGATAGTCTTTGTCTCCGCTCCCTGGCTGGCGGCTCCCTTCATCAGTTCGTCAAGCAGCAGGTCGGTGTTGCCACCACGCCTCGGACTGCCGGCGATACCGAGTACCCTCACCAGCCCTTCTCCTCGATTAGCCCCAGGATTTCCGTCTCCCTGTCCCTCATACGTTGCTCCCGCTCCGGCACATCATGGTCATAGCCCAGGAGATGCAGCACGCCGTGGACGACGAGGAGGGCCACCTCCTTCTTGACCGGGTGCTGGTGCTCCTCGGCCTGCATGAAAGCCTGGGGGAAAGAGATAATCACCTCGCCGAAGTGGGTAATTCCGTCGGGGGGCATTACGAAGTCGGGCATATCCGAGCCTTCATCGGGGCTCGTAGGGAAGGCAAGTACATCGGTCGGTGCATCGATACCGAGATGGACCAGATTAAGCTCCTGAATCTTCTCCTGGCCGGTGACTACCAGCCCAAGCTCAGTCTCCGAAGCAGCGCCTTCGGTAACTAGCACCTGTTCAGCAATACCTCGCAGCCAGTCAGCCTCGAGCTCGCCTTCGAACTCCTCATCAATGAGAACGTTTATTTCCATCCCTGCCATGATAACACAAGCCAGAAACACCCTCAAACACAAATTACAACTCTGAAAACTGAAGCCACCGGGCATCGTTACGTTGGCATCTTTTAGCGTAAAGTAGTAAAATATGTTAAGTAAACAGGTGCTGGAGGGGTCGCATAGTCGGTCTAGTGCGGGCGCCTGCTAAGCGCTTGGCCTGGGAAACCGGGCTCGTGGGTTCGAATCCCACCCCCTCCGCCACGAAAACAGATACCAATCCATGCCCCTAAAAAGGGGCATATTAGCTTGCAGGACGTGAGGAAATGCCCCATTATCACATCTGGACAATCGGTTGTCAGATGAACAAGGCCGAATCGGAGCGGCTCGGCAGCCTCTTTGAGCGGCAGGGCTACGAAGCAACGCCAGCCGCCGATGAGGCGGACATCATTGTGCTCAATAGCTGTGTGGTGCGCCAGAGTGCCGAGAATCGTGTCATCAACAAGCTCCACGCCCTCAGAACACTCAAGAAACAGCGCCCGGAACTTACTCTCGCTGTAACTGGCTGCTGGGTCGATTCCAATGTCGACCAGCTCAAGAAAGATTTCTCATACGTCGACCACTTCTTCGGGCCGGGGGAGCGTCCCGGCTGGCTGGAGGAGAGCGATTGGAACCACCTGACTCCACTTCACGCAGAGCCCACCGCCTACGTCCCCATAATCCAGGGCTGCGACAACTTCTGCAGCTACTGTATCGTCCCTTACCGCCGGGGAAGCGAAAGGAGCCGGTCGATAGATGACATAATGTGCGAGGTGCGGGAGCGGGTCCGTCATGGCACCAGGGAGGTCACCCTGCTGGGGCAAAATGTCGATTCGTACGGGCATGACCTGCCCGACCGACCGGACCTGGCCGACCTGCTGGCTGAACTGAATACCATTAACGGGCTGGCGCGGATACGTTTCCTGACCAACCATCCCAAGGATATGAGTCAACGACTTATTACCACCATGGCCAACCTCGATAAGGTCTGTGAGCAGTTAAGCCTGCCGGTACAGTCCGGCAATAACGAAATCCTGAATGCGATGAAGCGGGGTTACGCCGTTGAGGACTATCGGCGGCTCGTCGGGGAGATACGGCGGCAGGTGCCGGGGGTAGCCCTGAGCACCGATGTCATCGTCGGCTTCCCCTCGGAAACAGAGCCGCAGTTCCAGGAGACTTATGACCTGCTGGCCGAGCTAAGGTTCGATACGGTACATATCGCCGCCTACTCTCCGAGGTCGGGCACGGCGGCTGCCCGGGAGCTTGAGGACAACGTTCCCGCCGCCGAGAAGAAGCGGCGGCTCGACCAAATAGAGCGGCTCCAGGAGCGTATCGCCACCGAAATCAATGCCTGTCTCCTCGGCAAAACGGTAGAAGTCCTGGTGGAGGACAGGAAGGGTGACAAGTGGCAGGGAAGAACGAGGAGTGATAAACTGGTATTCTTCAATAGCGAAGATGACTGCCGGGGATGGCTGCTACCCGTCATAATCGAGCGGACCAGTCCCTGGTCGTTGCAGGGCAGACCTGATATTGAACAACGGAGGGAGAGACCTAGCATATAAACGAAATAATAACCATGAAGTCGTGGCAAGAGAAGGCAAGCCGACTTAAAACTGAGGTACATGCCCTCTATTTAGCCCTTAAAGACCCGAGAGTTCCCTGGTATGCAAGGGTTCTGGCAGGAATGATTGTTGCCTATGCTTTAAGCCCGATAGATTTAATTCCGGATTTCATACCTGTCCTGGGCTACATCGATGATTTGATTATTATACCTGCCGGTATATATTTAACGATAAAGATGGTTCCCAGAGAAGTATTAGAAGAATGCCGACAAAGAGCCAATTATGAAGCAATTACGAGCAAATCAAAGTGGGTTGCGGCGGCTATTATTATCCTGCTCTGGTTAATGATAGTATACTTGATAGTAAGATTTATCTGGAAAATCGCCAGTTAAGATTAAAACAAACAGTTTAGGCAAGGAGGCTTGATTTAGTGAGGAAAAAACAATGGTATCTGGTGGTGTTGGTAGGACTGATTAGCATTACGGTCCTTCTCGCCGGGTGTTTGCCGGTAGATACCGAAACCGACGGCGAGGAGGCTGGTACAGGCGATTTTTTGACCAGCATCTGGCCGATGCTCATTTTTGTTGTACTGCTTTTCGCCATGATGTACTTTGTCATGATTAGGCCCCAGCGCAAGAGACAAAGGGAGCACCAGGACTTCGTTGAGCAGCTGCACCGGGGTGACAGGGTAGTCACCGCTGGTGGAATCTACGGCGAGGTTGAGACTGTCAGTGAAGACAGCGTCGTCCTGAGGGTCGAATCAGGAGCAACGATGAGAATCAGCAAGGGCAGTATTATCGCAAAACAGTACGACGAAGAGCCGAAAATCGGTTAGAGAGAAGCTACCCGCACATTTCTGTGTGGATACAGGGGTTACATCAGGTGAGCTATTACGACTATATCCTGATCGGCAGCGGGATTGCCGGGCTTTATACCGCCTTACTTGCCCGGGAGCAAGGCAGCGTCCTCATCATTACCAAGGGGAACATTGACGACTGCAACACTAAATATGCCCAGGGAGGCATTGCTGCCCCCATCGGCCAGAATGATTCTCCCGAACTCCACTTTCAGGACACTATTGCTGCCGGTGATGGACTTTGCGACGAAGAAGCAGTACGTATCCTCGCCACCGAAGCCCCAAACCGCATCTCTGACCTTGTAGACCTGGGTGTCCCCTTTGACACCGTTGACGGGCAGATTGCCCTCACCATCGAGGCAGCCCACAGCAGAGCACGCATCCTCCATGCCGGAGGCGATGCCACCGGAGAACACATCGAGATTACACTGAGTAATCGGGTACGCTCCTCAGGAATCCGTGTGCTGGAGAACTGCCTCGCTACCGATATCCTGATAAATAAGGGCAGGGTCAGTGGCGTGAGGACGATGGACTGCCATACCGGCTCGGTCGAGGAGTTTGAAGGCGGGGCATTAATCATGGCCACCGGCGGGGCTGGTCAACTTTTCCTCTTCAACACCAACTCAGAAATTGCTACAGGTGATGGCATCGCCCTGGCCTTTCAGACTGGCGCCGAGATTATGGATATGGAGTTCTTTCAGTTCCACCCCACCGCCCTGCGTCTGCCAGGAGTAGCCCCATTTCTCATCACAGAAGCTGTCAGGGGTGAGGGAGGCGTACTGCGCAATGTAAACGGGCGCCGCTTCATGCAGGACTACACTCCGGATGGGGAACTGGCGCCAAGGGACGTGGTCGCTCGAAGCATCTTGCAGGAAATGGAAAAGACAGACTCCGACCATGTTTTTATCGACGTCACCCATCTAGCAAGACAACTGACCCTGACGCGATTTCCCCACATCTACCGTTTCTGTCTTGACCATAGTCTGGATATTACCCAGACACCGGCACCGGTGGCACCGGCTGCCCACTACATGATGGGAGGCATCAAAGTCAATACCTGGGGTGAGACCAATGTGGCAGGACTCTTCGCTACCGGTGAGGTGGCCTGTACCGGCGTTCACGGGGCCAACCGGCTGGCCTCAAACTCGATGCTGGAAGTACTTGTTTTCAGCAAGCGAATTATCGAGAGGACCAGACCAGGGAAAACAGGCAAAACACCAGACCAGAGACATCGTCAGGAGGTCCAGCACCGGTTAGGCCAGTGGCCAGCCGGAAAAACAATATCACCACCCACGGTAACCGACGTGCAGACACTTCTCTGGGACAATGTGGGCATTGTGCGTAATAGGGAATCTCTCACGACGGCGACAGAGACCCTGGCTGCCTGGCAGGATGTCCTGCCCCCACCCACCGACCGCCCCTCCTACGAATTGAAAAACCTGATAATAGCCGGTCGGTTGATGACCGAGGCCTCCCTTCTCCGCGAAGAGAGTCGTGGCGCTCACTTCCGCAGTGACTTCCCGCAGAACTCATCGGACTGGCTGCATCACCTAGTATTCACCAATGGACGGTAATCATGACAGATAAATCGCTAACAACAGAAGAGCAGATTGACCGCATTATAGACCTGGCCCTGACTGAGGATACCAGCCAGGGAGATGTAACCAGCGAGTCACTGATTCCGACGACACTCCTGGGGACGGCTACCATACAGGCCAAGGTTGAAGGTATCCTGGCAGGCGTAGACATAGCCGGCAGGGTATTACTCAGGGTGGACCCGACACTCGAAGTTAAGGTATTAATCCCGGACGGGAGTACAATCAGGCCGGGAGATAGGATTGCCACCGTCTCCGGCAGGGTCATTAGTATCCTCAAGGCTGAGCGGGTCATGCTGAACTTCCTGCAACGGTTGAGCGGTGTCGCCACGTTAACAGCCTGTTACGTGTCCCGTACTGAGGGCCTGCCCGTCACGATAGTTGACACCCGCAAGACCACCCCCGGTGTCAGGATGATGGAAAAACATGCGGTCCGCATGGGTGGCGGGAAAAACCACCCTCTCCGTCTCCACCTCGGTGACGGCGTCCTGATTAAAGACAATCACCTGGCAGCGCTGCACGCCCTCGGTAAAGACCTGAAGGATATCATAGCCCAGGCCAGGCAGAACGCCCCCGAAGACATGAAGGTAGAGGTAGAGGTCACCAGCGTTGCGGAGGCCAAAGAAGCAGCCGAGGCCAGGCCGGACATCATCATGCTGGACAATATGAGCCCGGAGGAGATGTACCGTGCTGTTAGCCATATACCGGATGGCATCATGGTGGAGGCTTCGGGGGGCATAAACCTGGAAAACGTCCGGGCAGTTGCCGAGACCGGGGTCGACATAATTTCACTGGGAGCACTGACTCACTCGGCAGAGGCGCTGGATATCAGCCTCGAGATTGAGCCGCAGACACTTAGACTCAGTTGAGCTTATAATCACTTTCGACACGGTAATTATTAGAAGAGGGACTATAAAATTGCCTGACAAAGATATGTCGGACGAGACACAGATAACCGATGAGTGGTTACATCAGATACTGGAGAGGGTCAAATCGGGAGACCTGCCCGTTATGCAGGCCCTAGAAGAGCTTCGCATTCTCCCGTACGAGAAGCTAGGTTTTGCCAATATAGACCATCACCGGGGCTTAAGAATGGGGTTCCCGGAAGTCATATTCGGCCAGGGCAAGACCGGTGAGCAAATTGTTTCTATCTCCGAACGGTTGCTCAAATCTTCCAAGAAGATATTAGTTACCCACGTCAGCGCCGAGGTTTTTAACGATTTAAAAGCAAAAATAGCCGATGCCATTTATAATCCCATGGCCAGGACTATTACGGTCGACCGCTCGAAGAATCGCAGACCAAAGCCCGGCGTTACCGTAGTGACTGGCGGCACCTCTGATATTACCGTAGCCGAAGAAGCCGCCGTTACCGCAGAAATAATGGGTAACAAGGTCGAGAGATTTTTTGATATCGGCGTCGCCGGGCTTCACCGGACGTTAGACCGGCTACCCGAACTGCGCAAGGCCAGGGTGATAGTTGTTGTCGCCGGGATGGAAGGTGCTCTCGCCAGCGTTGTCGGGGGGCTGGTATCGGTACCTGTTATCGCCGTGCCTACCAGTGTCGGATACGGGGCCAGTTTCAACGGGTTGGCCCCTCTACTGACGATGTTGAACAGCTGTGCCCCCGGCGTGGCGGTGGTCAATATCGATAACGGCTTCGGGGCAGGGTACCTGGCCAGCCTGATTAATCTGCAACAAGGCGGGGAGTGAAGTAAATAACATGCAGACCGAAGCGAAAGTCGAACACCTTAAACATATCCTAGAGGAAATGAAGACTGTCCTGGTCGCCTATTCGGGCGGGGCGGACAGCACTTTTTTAAGCGTCGTCGCCCATGAAGTGCTCGGATCGAAGATGCTGGCGGTCCTCGCCTATTCACCGACTTATACGCCGGCGGAGCGCCAGGAAGCGGAGGAAATCGTCCATGAGATAGGATTCCGCTACAAAGCCATCGAGAGCAGTGAGATGGACAATGCAGACTTCGTGGCAAACCCTCCCGAACGGTGTTATTTTTGCCGCATGTCTCTCTTTGCCGAATTAAAGAAAATAGCCGATGAGGAAGGCCTGGCCTGGATAGTGGACGGGATGAACTATGACGACCTTACGGACTACCGTCCCGGCCGCAGGGCCGCCGAAGAATCAGGCATACGGAGTCCCCTCGTCGAGGCCGAATTGACCAAAGAGGAAATCCGCCAGCTTTCCCGCGACAGAGGTCTGCCTACCTGGAACAAACCGGCCTCTCCCTGCCTGGCCTCGCGCATTCCCTACGGCACGCCGGTTACTCTGAATACCTTGCAGCGGATAGCGGAGGGGGAGGAGTTTTTGCACAGCCTGGGTCTGGGACAACTCCGGCTGCGACACCATGGAGACATTGCCCGCATTGAAGTCGACGAACAGGACATGGGTATTCTGCTTAAAGACGACATACGACGAGAGATAGCACAAAAACTGAAATCCCTGGGGTATAAATACGTTACACTGGACCTCACCGGTTACCGTATGGGTAGTCTGAATGTGGGAATTGCAGATGCTGCGCAGTAGAGGGATGAAATGACCAAAATCGCCTACTTCGACTGTTTTTCCGGATGCAGCGGCGACATGATTCTGGGAGCACTGCTCGATGCCGGTCTCGACTTGAACGAGCTTAAAAACGGACTGGCAGGGCTGAAAGTCAGCGGATATGAACTCACGGTCGAGAAGGTAAAACGTGCCTCCATAACAGCCACCAAGTTTAACGTGAACATCGACAAGGATGCCCATCAGGAGCACCGTTCGCTAACCCACATAATCAACCTCATCGAAGAAAGCCGGCTATCCGATGGCGTGAAGGCGCAGAGCAGCCGTATTTTCCGTCGTATCGGCGAGGTTGAGGCTAATATTCACGGCATCCCGGTAGAAGAAGTCCATTTCCACGAAATCGGCGGCATCGACTCAATTATAGACATCGTCGGGACAGTATTCGCCCTGGAATTCCTTCAGATAGAGCACTGCTATGCATCGCCATTGCCTGCGGGAAGCGGTTCCGTGACGACTGCCCACGGGAGGCTACCAGTCCCGGCGCCGGCCACCCTGCAGTTACTCGCTGAGGCAGGAGCACCACTGGCCTCGGGCTTCGAATCATCCCGCCCTCAGGGTGAACTTGTGACCCCCACCGGTGCGGCACTGGTCACGTCGCTGGCAACCTTCGGCCAGCCTCAGATGAACGTGACCGGAATCGGTTACGGGGCGGGCAATAAAGACTTTGAAGGGTGGCCCAACGTGGTGCGTATCTGGCTCGGCGAGCAGTCCACCGCAGACCATGGTGACGAACTCAGGTTGCTTGAGACGAATATCGATGATATGAACCCTCAGATTTACGGCTATCTAATGGAGCAACTCTTCGCAGAACAAGCGGCGGATGTCTGGTTCACCCCCATCCAGATGAAGAAAAACCGACCGGCCGTTATGCTCAGCGTGCTGGCGCCAGCCCAGGTCGAATCGAAAATAACCCAAATAATAATGCGAGAGACTACCACACTGGGGATAAGGGTAAGACCCGTCTCACGACATATCGCTCAGAGGGAAATAATCGAAATCGACTCGTCCCTGGGGCACGTTCATGCCAAGGTCAAACGGTATTCAGGCGATATCCTGGCGGTCTCTCCCGAGTACGACGACTGTCGCAGCATCGCTATCGAACGCAATATGCCATTTCCCGAAGTCTACCGGATTATAGACAGGGAAGTACGCCAACACCTGTCTAAGGACAACCATTAAAACAGTTTCTAGCAAATGTCTAAGCTATTTGCTCAGGCGTCTTCCAGCAAGATACTGTGGGATACCAGGTCAATCTCTTTGATACGGGCATCAATCTCCTGTTGCTCGCCAAAGAGTGTTTTTAGCCGGAGCTTCCCGTCATCAACAACAACAGAGGCGACCTCATCAAGGAGGACCTCTTTCTTACCACCCCGGTCAAAATATACCTTAGACAGGCACATTTCAGGCCTCCCTTCCCTCCAGCTTCTCCCGAGCCTGTGCCAGGAACTGCGTGGCTTTGTCCATCTCTTCGGAAGCCTGAAGCAGGTCTTGGCCAGCATCTTCCAGTCCGGCCACTTTGTCCGCCCATTCGCGGAACTCCTGACTGTGTTCCTGGTTATGCTCTATCCAGTAGCCCAGCAGTGTTTTCAGCTTGGTCAGGTCATCGTTACCCAATAGAACCCTCCATGCATCAGTCGATATTTATGCAGTAATTTGAGTGCGTTACTCCCCTTATATCTGGCTGTAACCGCTACCTGGACGGTCAACGCCGGCTCCCC
>Ga0209536_100008556_pt1 | contig 15324 bp, 15 predicted proteins | sample DeeMarSeWOR28_12_FD_187461 | JGI IMG/M metagenome (GOLD analysis project Ga0209536, IMG submission 187461) | Marine sediment microbial communities from White Oak River estuary, North Carolina - WOR-2-8_12 (SPAdes) (version 2) | ecosystem: Environmental > Aquatic > Marine > Intertidal zone >...
GGGCCTGCCTCTCCGATGAAGAGGCCCTGAAGGTGGCCGAATTGGCCAAACGGCTGGAGGCCCATTACGGCGCACCCCAGGACATGGAGTGGGCCGTTGATGAGGCCTTATCGTATCCCGATAACATTTTTCTGGTACAGACCCGGCCGATTACCGTTGCCATGCAAAAAAAAGAGGGCGAATCCACAGAATACATCGTGGACCTGATGACCCAGATGTTCAGACAGATCAGAGAAAGTGAACCGGATCCCAACAGAAAAAAGAAAAAAAAATAATAGGCGACAGTACCACTGCGCACATCGCACGAGCAAGGAGGGGCAATCGATGAACATGGAGAAAAAAAAGAGACTCAAAATACTTTTGGCCAAATCCGACCAGGATGCTCATGATCGGGGAATTCGTTACATGGCGGAGATACTGCAGGATGCCGGCATGGAGGTTGTTTTCATCCGCTACCGCATCTGCGATCAGGTGGCCCGGGTGGCCCTGGAGGAAGATGTGGACGTGATCGGAATGAGTTTTTACAGTTCCGGTTACAGTTATGACGTCCCGGTCGTATTGCAGCAGTTGAAGGAAAAGGGCAAAAAGGTCAAGCTGGTTTTGGGGGGTATCTTCCCCAGTGATGAAGTCCCCCAGTTGATGGAGATGGGAGTGAGCGGGGTGTTCGGCCCGGACACGCCGACCGAGGAAGTCATCCAATGTATCACTGCGTAGTCATGGGAGATGAATATGTTCACAAAAAAAGTGCTAGAAAAATCCGCTCAGACGGAGAAAGAATGGCAGAAACGCACATCCGCATCCGAAGGTAAGCCGAAACAGGCCGCTAAAACGGCCGGCGGTATTCCGGTGAAACCTGTATATACCCCCCGGGACATCGAAGCTACGGAATATGACGATATTCCTATTCCCGGACACTATCCTTACACCAGAGGCTTTCGTCATCTTCCCTATGCCGAAGACGGCTGGATGATGAGACAGCCCGTCGCATTGGGATCCAGCAAAGATACCCGCGAGCGAATGGAGTATCTGGAACGTATCGGGTGGCGGCTCTTTATTGGGCAGGAAGAAAAAAACGAGCTCTTCGTTCAGAATGTGGCCCTGGACATACCATCGCAGCAGGGGTATGACCCGGATGCCCCGGAAGCGCGGGGAAGGGTCGGTCGCGACGGAATGTCCCTGTCGACGATGTGGGACCTGGATGCTTTTTATGAGGGCCGGGATTTGGCGAGGACGGAAATCTTTTATGCGTCGCCGGATGGCCAAATGCCCTGCCTGGCCCAGTATCTGGTCTATGCCGAGAAACGGGGTGTGCCCTGGGAAAAACTGCGCTTCAAGGTCAGCAACCTCTGGTATCATTCATGGTACTGGGATGCGGCTGCGTACCCCCCCCGGCATGCCCGTAAATTGGGGCCCGAACTCATTTCTTTTTTTCTGAAAGGGTTCCCCTTTGCTCAGGTGGCCAGTGTCACCGGCTACAATCCGGGCGAGGCGGGCGCCACTCCGGTTCAGGAAGTCGCTTTTACGCTTGCGACAGCCATGTTCATTACTGAAGAATGTATAAAGGTCGGCCTCGATCCTGATGATTTTGTGCCAAGGTTTTACGGGCATGACCACACCAATCTGGATTTATTCGAGACTGTTGCCAAATTTCGTGCAAAACGCCGTATGTGGGCCAAGCTCTTTCGGGAAAAGTTTGGATGCAAGAAACCCGAATCCCTGCGGTTGAGAAATTTTCCCCAGACCGGCGGTTCCCTGTTGCACCGCAAAGAGCCGGAAAACAACATCATACGGGTTGCCATCATGGCCCTGGCCCAGGTGCTGGCCGGTGCGGACGGGGTATGGGCCGCCTCCTACGATGAATGCCTAAACATCCCATCCCAGAAGGCCGCGCAAATCGCCCTCAGGACCAGTCAAATATTATTTTACGAGACCAATATTGCCAATGTGATCGATCCGTTGGGGGGGTCTTATTATGTGGAGTCTTTGACCAACAGGATCGAAGCGGAGGCCACCGAACTGCTGAATGAGATCGAAAAGCGAGGTGGTTATCTGAAGTGCTGGGAGTCGGGCTGGTTTCGAAGCCAGCTGTCGCAGGAAGCCAGGCGTTGGCAGGAGTCCATTGAGAAGGGCGAGCGGGTGGTTGTCGGTGTAAACAAATGGGACGTGGATGATGAGGACCATTCCCCTATGTTCAGGGTTTCCCCGGAAGTTGAAAGAGAACGCATTGAAAAAGTGCAGGCTTTCAGGGCGCAGCGCGATAACGACAAAACCAAGGCTGCCCTTGACGCCCTTCGCCTGGCGGTTGAAAAAATGAAGAATGCATGGCCTGAATCCTGCGGTCAGGTGATGCCGGTCATGGTCGATGCCTTCAGGGCCCAGTGCACCATTGGCGAAGCCCAGGGGATCCTCAAAGATGTGCTCGGCTATGGCTATACCGGTCACGGGTAAGGGGGCGGATAGATGAAAAAGCTGCTTTTCCTGTGCACCATCAATCGCCACCGCAGTGTGATTGCTGAATTTATCTTCCGGGATATTCTTGCGAATTCCAAACAGAAATACCTGGAGGAAATCGAAATCGCTTCAGCCGGGGTTGTCACGCAACAGCAAAAGGCTGAATTGAGACAAAAAGGCATCGGCCTGCCCAGGCCCCTGTTCGGATATCGACCCATGCCCTGCGTAATTCTCTACATGCAAAAAAAGGCGGAAATCGATGTATCCGATTACCGGTCCAGGGGCGTCACCGCCAAAAGGGTGAAGGAGGCCGACTTGATTGTTGCCATGGGCGAAAGCCACAAAAAGGGCGTATTGAGAACACACAAGGCTGCACGCGGGAAGATTGTGACCTTGGCGGAACTTTCGCGTCCATTTGAATTTCCCGATATCGCTCCCGCAGAACCGCCGGGTCTCATGCCGCCCACCAAATTTTGCATGCTGCAATGTGACCATTGGACGTTGACGGAAACAGCGGTAATCGATATACGCGAACGCCTGCAGGAAGCAAAGGCCAAAATCCTTTCTCGCCTGGGTGTTCGGTAGGAAAAGACTGGCGATTATGGAAACCGCTGATTATCCGGGGTGACAATAATTTTGCAAGTTACTTATCGGGCCCGGCCCGCGATAGTGAAATACCGTTGAAGGGAGTAGAGCTGATGGAGAGACAATTTTGGAATAAGGCGGCCGAAACAATGCCGCGGGATGAGCTGAGGAATCTGCAATGGAAGAAGCTCAAAAAACAGATGCGCTATATATACCGCAGCTCTTCTTTTTTCAGGAAACGGTTCGACGACATCGGCCTTCATCCGGATGACATCAAGGATATGGAGGCTTTCAGGGGATTGCCCATATTCATGGATAAATTGACGGACAGGGAAACCCAGGAGCGCACACGTGAAAACGAGGGGCATCCCTTTGGCGAGTACCTGTGCGTCACCCCGCAGGAGGTGTGCGCTGTGCATTCCACCTCCGGGACAACGGGTCAACCTGTTTTCGAGGCCTTCTCGCGCCATGATATTCAGGTGCAAAACGAAGTGCTTGCCAGGACCTTTTGGCGAGCGGGCCTCAGGCCCGGGGATTATATGTTGCATGTGACCGGGCTCAGTATGTGGCTGGCCGGCATCGTCCCTTTAAGGGCCTATGAATACATGGGTCTGGCCGGAATTCCTATTGGGGCAGAGTCCGGCGTAGCCAGGGTGCTTGACATTGCAAAACTCATTAAAGCCAAAGGGATGTTCTGCATCCCGTCCTTTGCCGATTATATAATACGTAAAGCGCCGGAAGTGGCCGGTGTGCAGGCAAAGGATTTGGGGGTTGAGGTCATCATTGCCGTCGGAGAGCCGGGCGCCGGCATCCCCGCGACCCGGAAGAGGCTCATGGATGGTTTCAACGCCAGGGTGTTTGACAGTACCGGCGGCATCTGGGGATTCGGCGGCATTTCCTGTGATTCGGATGAGTATCAGGGGATTCACCTCGTCTGCGAAGACTACCATTATTTGGACATCGTGGATCCGGAGACCAAGAAACCGATCGACATGTCCGGAGGTGGGGGGGTCGGCGAACTGGTCCACACAGCCCTGGATTGGGAAGCGGCCCCTTCGTTTCGGTATGCCCTGGGAGACATCATTGAGTTGACAACCGTACCGTGCAGTTGCGGCCTGCCGGGCATGCGCATGCGGTTCAAAGGAAGGGCAGACGATTTGGTTATCGTGAAAGGGGTGAATGTATTTCCTGCAGCCATAAAAGGAGTCGTGGATACATTTATGCCTCGGGTAACCGGTGAAATGCGGATCGTCCTGGACACCCCGCCTCCCAGAGTGGAACCACCGCTGCGCATGAAGGTGGAGGTTGGACCGGATGTTAAAGCAGAGGCGCATGAGGAGTTGCGACAGGAGATGGAAAAGGTTATTTCCGAGCGCCTGCGGGTTCATCCAGCCATCGAGCTGGTGCCACCCGGCACACTGCCTAAAGATCCTTCCAAAAAAGCAAAGCTGATCGAAAAGAGCTATGAATAGGAGGAGGTCTATTGTCGATGAAACCTTCACGCATTGCGGGAAAAAGGATTCTGGCCGTCGATGATGAACCCGATGTGCTGGAAACCGTTGCCGAAATTTTAGACGAAGCCGTTCTGGAAACAGCCCGGGACTTTAAAACCGCCGCGAAAATGCTGGCCGATGGAAGCTATGAGCTGGCCATCCTGGATGTGATGGGCGTTGATGGGCTGACGCTTCTGGACATTTGTGTGGAAAAGGGCATTCCCGCCGCCATTTTTACGGCCCATGCCATGAACGTCCAGACTTTCCAGAAGGTGATCGAGAAAGGGGCCGTGTCTTTTATTCCCAAGGAAAGGATGGCCGATCTGCATCATTTTGTCAGTGCATTAATCGCAGCTATTGAATCCGGCAAAGAACCGTGGAAAATCCTTTTCGATGAACTGGCAGTCTATTTTGATGAAAAATTCGGTCCTGATTGGAAGCAAGAGAATAAAGCGTTCTGGGATGAATTCACCGACATGATCAAGGACCGCTTTGCGGCGGACCGCAGGTAGGTCTGGCGGAAATAATTCTTACCTTAATCCTCGGGCATCGAAGACCAGATCCACTTTCTTAATTTGGTCGATATGGTCTTTAATTCATTGATTTGCTTTTCGCTCAGGCAGGAAGTGGCGATAGAACTCGCCCTTTGCAAAGTGGGCAGGGTTTTCTTGACAAGTTCGATCCCCTGTTTTGTAATTACGACATTTAAAGATCTTCGGTCACTCGCCGAGGGTTCCCTTCTTACGAGTGCATCTTTTTCGAGAATATCAATGGCCCTGGTAATTGCGTGCTTGGAACGATTTACACCTTCACTGATACTTGTCGGTGTTAAACTTCCCCCTTTTCCTATCAACAGGTAAAGAATATTCATTCTGGTTTGGTCCTGGTCGAATTTCTTTATCCAGTGCCCCAAATAGCGGTTGACTGCTTCCGCTGCGTAAGTAAGCAAAATCAGGCTGTCGAACCGCACCACTTGAGAAATATCCCTGATCTCCTTGGCCAGAGATTCAATGGCTTCCGGGTCAGCACTTTTTGAAATAGACTTCATGCACCGGGCTCCTTCTATTGTTTAATTTTAAGTCATATATGCGAGAACTGTATTTTTAATTAAATTCAATTCAATGTCAAGATGAAAGGTGTCATTTCGAACAATACCAAAAGCACCTTATTAGACAGTGTCTTAACCCTGAAATTGAACATTCATCAGCTATTTAAAAGCGATTTTCGGATACCAGATTTTGGGGTATCCGGGACCCTGAACCTGACCGTCGTCAGAAACCACCCCCCGGCTTGTTTATTATGCTTTTTTCATCCGGCCCGAGCAGGTGTTGAAGGATTCGACCCAATGACCTTTGAAGGAAGTCTTCTATCTCATTGATAACATCGGTTACATAGGCCTTGTTACCATGGGCGAAATCCCACATACGACTGTCGTTTGGCACTGCAGTGGTATCTTCCCACAAGAAGGTTGTCTCATTATCTATCAATTCGTTAGGAAGCACGATTTTATTCTCAATCTCCGGATAAGCTTCAACGAGGTCTCTTTTCAAAATTGTCAGCATAGGGATGATAAGATGCGAGCGATTCAAAATCTCCCTGTCCACCGGCCGGGAACGGTGGCCGGCGATATCGATCCCCCGATTCTTCATGACTTCCTGGATTCCTGGAGGTGGCGTCCGATTAAATAAAGGATTCGGGTATGGAATGGCGTTGGTTTTAAACCATTCGGCAATTTCCCGGCCCACAAAACCCGCCGAGCTGACCTTGATTTTTGCTGTGTCGTCTCCACTCTCCCGGGTCAGCATTTTATGCAGTATATGCTGGGCCACGACACTTCTCTTGACGTTAAAGATGCAAACAAACAAAATGTGTTTAAACATTTTGACCGGTTTCTTAACGCGCATTTCTTAATTTGCTCAATGGGCAAATTGACCCGAAAGCTAGAATATGATTTCCAGTTAGAAGATGCGAAGTAATAAGGGCTCTGAACTGGCGGTTATTTGAAAAGATTTCAGTTCAGGCTCTCCTTCAATCAAATCTTTAAATTTGCCGACCAGTTTCTGGTAATCCCCTGACTTATCATAAGCTTGGGCGTCTTCTCTGGTATCCCAAGCGGTCACGGCTATGCCTTCATCCTTATTATCCATCGACTCCAGGAGATGGACAAATCGAAGTCCCTGACGACCTTTATGAGCCGGGATGACCTCATTGTCGTAAAGCTTGCGCGCATCCTCCTTTTTTCCTGGCTTCAACCGAACAAACGTCATCCGGATATACATACTTACCTCCTTGTAAGTGAAAAAACCAATCCTTCTTTCAATTAGGTTTGTGGCGGTTTTAAAGCAGGCCGCCGGACATTAGCGTGCGGTAATCCCACCGTCGACAACAAAAACCTGGCCCGTGACATAACTGGAGGCACCTGAAGCCAAATACAGTATAAGGCCCCCGAGCTCATCCATTTTGCCAATGCGTCCCAAAGGCACAAATGTATTGCGTTTTTTTTCCAGAGTTAGATCGGTTTTGGATTTCCCCCGGGTGCGTTCGCGACTCAGGTCCGTGCCTCCAAACCAGCCCGGAGCTATGGCGTTGACTCTGATGTTATGATTCGCGTACTCCAGGGCGGCCTGTTTGGTGAGTCCGACAACCCCGTGTTTGGCGGCCACATAGTTGGCGCGCGGTTTGTATTCGGGAGACACGCCTCTTAATCCGGCGACAGAAGCGATATTTATTATGGCACCTCCCGGTCCTTCCACCATTGCCTTGAGCTCTTCCTGCATGCAGATAAACACACCGGTTAGATCGACAGCCATCAGGCGATTCCAATCTTCAAATTTGATTTCATGAAACCGGCACGGTGCTGTAATTATTCCGGCATTATTAACGGCGATATCAAGCCTGCCGTATTCTGAAATAGCCGATCGCACCATTTTTTCCACATCTGCTGGTAATGAGACATCCGCGTTCAATGCCAGCGCCTCATGCCCAGCTGACCCGATGTCGGAGACGGTTTCTTGAAGTCGATCGACATCAATATCGGCACAGACCACTTTTGCCCCTGCCTCGGCCAGTGTCTTGGCAAAAAACCGGCCCAGACCGGTAGCCGCACCCGTAACGATGGCGACATTTCCTTTCAGATTAAATAGTCTTTCCATGCCTTCCTCGACTTCTAATAAGAGCGTCCTTTTTCTTCCCAATGCTTTTTCAGACCATATTCTTCAGCGATGATTTTATAGGCATTATACCCGCAGGAACCCCTTATGCCTCCGCCCACATGGGTGGTTGCCGAGCAAAGAAAAAGATTATCAACAGGAGTTTTATAATAAGCTAATTCAGGGATAGGCCTGAATCTGCCCATTTGACTGATAACCATTGCCCCCACACTTACGTTACTGTTAATAAAATTGATGTTTTTTTTGCTTGTTTCGATGCAGGTGTCAAAATAACTGTCGATGACATTGTCTTCGGTCATATTATCGGCATAGATTTGATATTGTTTGACAAGCTCTTTGGGGTACTCTCGCCTCAATTCCGCCCATCTTGATTCCGGTAAAAATCTCATTTCACCGGTGTATTGCTCTATTTGTAAAAGGTGTTTTCCCTGCGGCACGCGAGTCTTATCCCAGATTGAGTCTGGCCCCGCAAACCAGCATAATTTTTTGGGCACACCGAACATATGCGCCTCATATTTTTGCATCTCGGATAGATAGAATGGATCTTTGGGGCCTACCAGTGTCCTGGGCATGGCATTGCAGTCGGGGTTAAACGCTGCGGCCTTGTATACCGGTTGTTCATGCAAAGCCAGCGTACCCCAAAGCGCACCGCACATCCTATCATAGCGTATGTTCTTAATTTTTCTTACAAGTTTGTAGTCAAAGTTTTCCTCTCCGATAAATCGCAGGAGCGTCTGATTCACATCCACATCACTGACCACCAATTGCCGGGCTATGGCCTCATCTCCATGGACGGTTCTTACGCCTTTGGCCTTTCCGTTCTCGCAGAGAATCTTTTCAATCTCTGACGCAACAAAAAACTTGCCGCCTCTGTCAACAAACGCCCGCTGCATGGCGTGCGCAACCGAGTGTGATCCGCCCATGACGGTTGCCGGGGGGGTTATATTTAACGCAGTCATGACGGTATGCACCAGGTTAAACAGCCCCAAAACGTCATCCGGCCAGTTGCCGGTGCTTGTCTGAAGGGCTCGCAGCCAGTAGCATTGCATCTCCGGGCTCTCGAATAATTCAAAGGCCATCTCTGTTCCGGTCATAACGGACCATCTCGGCTCCAATCCGTTTGCCGGGTCATCGAGCAGCTTTTCGAGCGGGTCAGGTGTGCCCCATGGAGTCGGCGGATTAAACATGTAGTCTCTATAGGCTTTCTTCCATCCGCTTTCCACTCGATCGAGCAGGTCTGCCGCTGTTTCGGCGTCTCTTTCCGAAAACCGGGAAATCTCTCTCAGCGTCTTCTCCAGGTTCTCGCTCGACCTCTCGGTTCTTCCTGTATCCGTGTCAACAACCTCATAAACAGGGTAAGTCACCAGACAGGTTTCATCATCAAAAATCATGCCCTGTCCAGCTTTAGGAAATATCTGTTTCAACCCGTACTCGCCAAGGTTGAAATCCTCATAGCAGGGTGTCGTATAGAACCTGACATTTGTCGCACATGTATTTGTAAGGAATCCGGGCAGGGGGACTTCATCCCCACATAGCCCGCCACCGATCTCCATGTTTCTCTCGAACACGGCGGTTTGCATGCCTGCATCCTGTAAATAAAGCGCCACAAGAAGACCGTTGGCTCCTCCTCCTATGACAATTGCATCGTAACTCGCATCGGCCATTGTGCTACCTCCTTCTTAAGTGTCGGACTCAGCCTTTTTGTTCTTTCGAAATAACAGACCGAGTCCCGAAAATAAAAGCAAAGGATGTGTGATAACGATCCAGAGAATTCGCCTTAGATCTGCCGGTTCAATGAAAATGCTCACGATCCAATTCACCGGTTCCTTTGTTTCCATGGTCAGAAACAATCTTGTGGGTTCATTACCGTTTTCCGAAGCCTGGAGCGTCGCTGGAACAATATTTGAAGACTTAATCTTTGCCACTTCGCCGGAAAGGAGCGTTCTTCCAAGGCCTGTTGATCTGATTAGCATAATTTCCTCCTCCTGAAATACTTAGAACAAACCCGCTTCTCTGGCTCTCGCTACAGACTCCGGCTCTCCCCACCATTTATCAATGGCCAGATCTTCGGCTATTTTTTGAACGGCATTGTAACCCGGTCCGAAAGTTATCATTCCTCCTGAGTGCGTACTGGCACCACAGACAAACAGTTTTTTTATGGGTGTGCTGTGCTCTGAGAGAACCTCGTTTGGCCTGTAATAACCCATCTGGAGGGGTAGATATGCCCCCTGTTTGAAGCATCCCTGCTTCATGTCTGGGAGTTTGTTCTCGATATCGAGCGGGCTGCTGATATAATCCCACACGATATTCTGGTCGTTAATATTATCGACATATCTGCTTAAAACGGATTTACATCTTTCCGCATGTTCTCTTCTCACATCGTACCATCTTAGCGCGCCACCGTCTGCCAGGTGATAAGGCGCTTCCTGGGATATATAGCCGACTGCTCCTCCCGCCAGGCATCGACTGGGGTCATGAGTGGATGGAAAACCGCATTTGAAACCGCCGCCTGTGAGTTTTCCCTGTTTGATGTCTTCAAAATGATTGACGAGCGCCTCTTCGTCTTCATATCCAACAACATAGACAAGGGCATCATCCAGTTCGGGGTTGGAAGAGGCAATTTTAAGCCGTGGTCGTTCCTTGAGGGCCATATGAACGGAGAAAAAACTCCAATCCGTATACTTCCAGTTTTTGATTCGCTGGATTAAATAATGATCGAGATGTTCCGGACCGACAAGTTCCGAAAATGTCTGATGGGGATTGAGTGAGCTGGCCACAAACTTATTGGCCTTGATGACGGTTCCGTCATCCAGTTCGACACCTTTGGCTTCGCCATTTTCTACAATAATTTTGCTGATGATTTGTCCGGTAAGTATTCTGCCGCCGTTTTCGAGAATATTTTTCGCGAGCACATGGACCAACCGGTGAGATCCTCCCCGGCACAACCGAAAGTGATAGCCGCGATTTATAAAGAGCGGCACGAGGTAGCCCACACCCTCCAAATCATAATCCAGCCCCCACATACAGGCCAGGTAAAGGAAAAGTGCCCGGACGCGTTCATTCTTAAAAACATCGTCAACAATCTGCCGGGGCGTCAGCCCGGTCATTTCATCGGCTCTCCTGGTGATGGAATTGGCCTGTAGCAGCGCAACCTGTTCAAGCGGCGCCATGGGATTGACATATGATGCCGGAGCCAAAAAAAGATCCGTGGCTTCCTGTGACCAGTGCGCGAAATCCTTAAAGGCGTCTGCGTCTTCCGCGGAAATTTTTTTAATAGATTCGTATGATTTCTCAATGTCTTTATACAGGGCCAGATGCGTTCCGTCAGTAAACGGCATGACCACCTGAAGATCGGGGTATATCCACTCGAGGTTGTATTTCTTTTCCAGATCCAAGTCCTTAAATATCGGAGCATAGTCCACCATCATGTGATAAATGGCGTGGGTATCATGAAGATATCCCGGGCTGGTAACCTGCTCAGTGGCCAGACCCCCACCAGTTTCATATCTTCGCTCTAGCAAAAGTACTTTTAGTCCTGCTTTGGCCAGGTAAGCTGCCACCGTCAGTCCATTAGGGCCTGAGCCTAATATGATTCCGTCAAATTCCCTCATTTTATACTCTCCTCATATTCAATTTGGTAGACACCTTAAAAGAATTCTCTATCTTAACAATGTCTCTGACGGCTCGAGAACCAGAGCAGGAGCCGAAATATTTAGGCCTCATTTTTTTATGCAAATTCGCGAGCAAAGGCAGATACAGCAGCTATTGCAGCTAATCTCTTTTTCTCTGAAGAAATTTTCAACGCCTTTTTTTCTGTATATCTTTCTTGCGCCATCAATTCCTTCATATCATCCATCAGGGAGGTTTCTCTTTCAATAAAATGGGTCCCCAGTTCACCGGATACAAAGCGGGGATTTTCCATAACGGCTATATGGAACGGAATATTACTCTTAACTCCGGCGATGACGAATTCGTCAAGGGCCCGACGCATTCTGGTAACGGCCTCCGTTCTGTCCCTTCCCCAGGCAATGAGCTTTGAAATCAAGGAGTCGTAAAAGGGCGGTATCGTTGAATCGGTAAAGATTCCGCTATCTGCCCGAATTCCGATCCCTCCCGGAACCCGATAGTCACTAATCTTTCCCGGGGAGGGGATAAAGTCGTTCAATGGGTCTTCGGCATTAATACGGCATTCGACAGCCCATCCGTTCATCCGAACCTCCTCCTGACTGGTGCTCAGGCGCAATCCTGATGCGATCCGGATTTGTTCTTTTACGATATCTATTCCAGTAACCATCTCTGTAACCGGGTGTTCCACCTGAACCCTGGCATTGACCTCGAGAAAGTAAAATTTTCCATCAGAGAATAGGAACTCCACCGTTCCTGCCCCTTCATAGCCCACCCACCTTGCGGCGTTAACGGCTACCGCCCCCATTTTCTTTCTAAGGTCAGGAGTAACCGCCGGCGAGGGGGCTTCCTCTATCAGCTTTTGGTGTCTGCGTTGGATTGAACATTCCCGCTCGCCCAAGTGAATGACATTCCCTTTTGAATCTCCCAATATCTGGATCTCAATGTGACGAGGGTTGTTCAAGTATTTCTCTATATAGACATCACCCAGACCGAAGGTTGTTTTGGCAATCGTCCGCGAATATTCAAAGGCATCATGCAATTCACCATCGTCCTTAACAATGCTCATGCCTATTCCGCCGCCGCCGCCCGAGGGCTTGATAATGACCGGATACCCTATAAAATTGGCGATGTCTCTGGCTTGTCCGAATTCAGCCACACATTCATCGGTTCCCGGAACCACGGGTACGCCCGCTTTCTTTGCCTCACGCCTGGCGGTAACTTTATCACCCAGAAGCCTGATCACTTTACTCGAAGGCCCGATAAACCTTATGCCCTTCTGTTCACAGGCAGAGGCGAATTTTGGATTCTCAGCAAGAAAGCCGTATCCGGGGTGTACAGCATCGGCTCCGCATTCTGCAGCGACTTCAAGAATTTTTTGAATGTTAAGATAGCTATCGCTTGCCGGTGGCGGGCCAATCAGATAGGCCTCATCCGCGTATTGAGCAAACAGTGCTCTATTGTCCGCCTCTGAATAAACAGCAACAGAAGAGATTGCGAGTTCTTTGCAGGCGCGCATGATCCGAACCGCAATTTCTCCTCGATTGGCTATGAGAATCTTTTTTATCATCTCAGTCTATCACCATCAAAATATCCTCAGTATCGACAGTTTCGCCTTCACTAACCAAGATCTCTTTTACTACTCCACTGCAGGGAGAATTGAATAGTCTCTTCATTTTCATCGATTCAATCACCGCAAGCAGATTACCCTTCTCTATCTTATCGCCCACCTTTACTTCGATCGAAAGTATCATCCCCGGCATCCCGGCGACGACAGCGCCGCCAGGCAATTCCTTCGATCTTTTTGCTGTTTTTGGGACCTCTTCCACCAGGATAGCGTCGTCTTTTCCATCCACCGTTACCTGAGGTGAAATCTTTACGTTGAATACCTCTCCATCGACCTCCACAGTGAATCTTGCAGGCAATTCTGATGATAGACTGTGCGGAACTTTTGTTTTGGGCTCAGGTGATTTAATCACTTTGCTTGCCTTACCGGGCTGAATTGTTTTTCCGGGGATCAGAATTTTTAGCAATAGATCATCGTCGGAAAGACCAGGTCCGTATTCTTTGCGCAGCGCTTCTATGGATTTATCGTAGTCGTCTGATTTCCAGTTGCGAAATTCTTTGCTTCTGGGCAAGCTCATTATTCTGTCTAAAATATTCTGGTCGATTGGGGCAATCGGCTCTCCGTAGTAACCGAGACAATACTTGATGACCTCGTCCGTTATCCGGCCGTACCGCTTTCCGGAGATAATGTTCTCTATCGCCTGGGCCCCCACGATCTGAGAGAAGGGTGTTCCCATCACCGGATACCCAAGCTCTTTTCGGACCTGGATGATTTCCTCCAGAATCTCATCCAAACGGTCTTCCATTTTGACTTCTCTGAGTTGCCGGGTAAGATTTGTCATCATTCCGCCAGGTATCTGGTGTTCGAAGTGAAAAAGATCATATTCTGCCGGTACTCCCGTCGGTAGCGCCTCTAATTCAGCAATCTTTCTAAAATGGGCTGATACTGCTGCAAGCGCTTCCTCATTCAGGTTCGATGTGAATCCCAGGCGACGAGCATTTCTTAAAATGGTTTCCGTTGCGGGCAGGGAGGTTCCATTGGCAAGCGGTGCGGCCGCAGTGTGCAGGGTTGTGATACCCAGTTTAATAGCCTCCAAATAACACAGCGGAGCAAGGCCCGAATTACAATGGGCGTGGAACTCAATGGGAATCCCACCACAATTCTTTTGAATGGTTGGAATCAGCTTGCGAGTACTCTCAGGCGTTAAAAGTCCCCCTCCATCCTCGATCATGATTGCGTCCACATAATCTTTGGTTTCAGCAATAAGTTCAGCTTTCCGCACCCAGTACGCCTCATTGTGAACGGGGCTTATGCTGTAACCCAAAGTTGTAACGATTTTAGCCCCCTCAGCTTTCGCTATGCGTGCGAAATAAACGAATCGATCATTATCATCCTGCCAGTCACAAACCCAGAAACACTTTATGCCGTTAGCAACAGATCGTTTTATCCAAAGTGTGATGATATCTCGCGGTGTACTGAGATCAAAAGTTGAAAGACTGCCGGTTTGATAGGATCCTCGAAGAGGCGTTTTTTTGAACAAATTGGAAAGGACTTTGATCCTTTCCCACGGATTCTCATTGAGATTTCGCACAAGCACGGTAAATGCCTGAGAACCGACAGTCGCAATGGCTTTGTACCCAACCTGGTCCATAATCTCAGCAACAGGAGTGACCATGTCTGTTGTCATCATGTAGCCCCAAAGACTCTGCTGAGCATCTCGTATAGTTTGGTCGACGAAATCAATTTTGTTCATACTTTACATTTCCTCAATGGATAGCCTGTTCAATTATCGACTCAATCGATTCGCGGCTTTGTCAATTGACGTGTATCACAATTTAATGTAAATGGTTTATATTGTCAAGTGAAATAATACAATTTGCAACTTAATTTTAGTTATAATCAACATGCTGATATTTAATGGACTTTTTAATTTTATGATCATTTTGATGGTAACGCTTTCAAAGGATTACCTAAATTTTGAAATGATTATCAGGCAGGTCTTTCAGGGCAGGTAAATTTGAATCGTATGATTCCTTTAAACTTTAATTTAGAGATTCGAGTTAAATTAAGATTATTTTGGTTTCCGCCGAATTTCATTTATCAAAAAAACCTGGTATTTCCCGATTTTAAATGATCAAAAAAGTCCATAATATCTATCAATAGCTTGATATCATCGACTTTTTTTAATTTAACTTTTTTCCGACTTAAAATCCCTTGCCGTTTAATTGGTTAGTCGGTCGAGCCGCAGGCGAGACCCGTGGAGCGGGGTTCAATTCCGGCCCCGGGCACTAGTAATGAAAGCCTTCAGACAATTAAGCTGAAGGCTTTTTTTATAAAAGAGGGCAGGGCACCGAAGAAATTTTTGCTGCAGCTGCGCTCCTGATTTGTTTTTATAATCTGTGTAACGTGCCGCGGCGTCTTGTCCCGGCGCAGC
>Ga0209536_100008557_pt1 | contig 15322 bp, 22 predicted proteins | sample DeeMarSeWOR28_12_FD_187461 | JGI IMG/M metagenome (GOLD analysis project Ga0209536, IMG submission 187461) | Marine sediment microbial communities from White Oak River estuary, North Carolina - WOR-2-8_12 (SPAdes) (version 2) | ecosystem: Environmental > Aquatic > Marine > Intertidal zone >...
GAATTCAAAGCCAAAGCTCTGCTCAACACCGAAGTGGAAGTGAACTACTATCGCAACGGCGGTATCTTGCATACAGTGCTGCGGAATATGGTGAAGTAAGTTTTGTGATAAGTGGCAAATAAAAATGAGACCGGTGTTCACCGGTCTCATTTTTATTTTAGCAAATTGTCAAAATAATTATGGCAAGAATAGCCATGTAAGTATGCCGGCCAACCACTGGGTATATTTTTCTTTAGACCAGCCACGATCCACTCTCATTAGGTTGTATATCTCGGCACTGGTCAAAGCCCAGACGGTTTCAGTGATGGTTTGCTCGTCCAATTCTGCGGGCAAGGGAGTATGCTGCGCTAATGCGCGGATGAAATGTTCCATGCCCTGTAAGCGGCTATTCAGCAATTCTTCCAACAAAACGGCGATTTCTGGCTTTGTTTTTGATGCCGAACGCATTACCTGGAAGAGTGGTGCAACGCGCAACATGATATCTGCCATCTGGTTGGCAAACATCTGGATTTGCTGTGTTGGCTCCAATTCCGCTTCTACTGCTTTGACCTGTGGGCGTTCCAGCAAGGGGATAGGTTCATCATCGCCCGTAACTGACATGTCTACAACGCGCGCCAAGATGTTGCGCTTATTACCAAAGTTGGCATAGATAGTTTCTGCTGCCACATTCGCTCGTTGGGCGATTGCTTTGATAGATGTCCCTGCAAACCCACGCGCAATGAATAGGTCGCGCGCTGCATCCAAAATTTGGTGCTGAGTTTCGCGGGCCTGGGCCCTGCGGCGGGACGAATCGTATTTGCGCTTGGTTTGTTTTTGTCCGGTCATTGCCTCTTGACTCTTTTGAAAATTAATTATATCATAAATGTATTAAATACAGCTTTACTTTATTTAAAACCTTACAAGTAAATATAGGAGTTCAAATGAATATTTATATGCTCGTCTTACGGTTCGTTCACATCGTTGCAGCAATCGTTTGGGGAGGCGGCGCTCTGTTGATGGAGTTCTTCATTAGCCGTAGTATTGCTGGCACAGACGAGGCGGGACAGAAATTTGCACAGCACTTGACTAATACGATGCGCATCCATGTATTTATGATGACTGCCGCAATCTCTACTATTCTGGCAGGTACCCTTCTCTACTGGCATGACTCGAATGGTTTTTCTTCTGCTTGGATAAGATCAGGTGCAGGGCTTGGATTTGGTATTGGTGCAGTTTTTGGATTGATCGCCTTTGTGTTTGGCTCGATCTTCGGAAAGAGCAATGCTAAACTTGGGCAAATCGGATCGCAAATCAAAGGTAAACCTACCGATGAACAGTTGACACAAGTTCAGAGACTTCAAAAACGGATAAAAATCGTGTCCCCCGTTCATATAGCCGGTATGATCCTTGCAATGATTTTCATGGCAACGGCACGTTATTTTGTATTCTAAAGTAGTGGTATATAAGATGAGATCGGTGATAAGCCGGTCTCATTACGTTTATAAACTACATGGTTTCCATGACCAATTATTCTATTTTGATTTCCAATCCATCTTCATATACACATCCCCTTTTTCTAATTCCTCCAGCATCTGGTTCAGGCGCTTTTCTTGTGTTTCGGGACGTTTGGCGCGCGTGACCCAGCCGATATAGTCGTTCTGCTGGTAGGGCGGACGGGCGCGATAGGCTTCCATCAATCCGCGTGCTTCGAGTGCCTCGCGGAAGAAATCGGGCATGGGGTAGCGGGGGCGAGGCGGCATCGTTACTCTTTCTGTTCCCAGATGTTGAACCGCACACCAAATGGATCTTCGATATAGCAATCCTGTCCTTTGCCACGCCAGCGCAGGACTTTGCAGCCGTTGGCTTCTAGCGTTTTCCGCGCTTCACCGAGGTCATCCACGAACAGTTCCATCACCGGGCCGCAGAATTCGTCATCTTCGAGCACGAACAGGTTGATGGGATTGGCATCCAGATCACCCAAATCGGGGTCATCAGAACGATTCTGAAAACCAAGGACATTTGTGTAAAAATCGATGGCCTGCGCAAACTGACCTTGCGTTCGCACGGCCACATTCGGGCTCATTTTGAATTTCATGGGGAATACTCCTTTGGCTAAGGTGCGAATAAAGTTGCCAATATTATAGAACATAAATTCTTACTTATCAACTTTTGCCAGCCTGACCAAAAACGCACCATGGATCGCCCCCACAACTGCTCCCGCTATGAAAAGCGATCCGGCCACGACCAACACTGACTGCCACATTGCGGCTAGGTTGAAAGCCACGTCCATCCCCCAGAAAATGACCGGCATCCCGAAGGCCCAGGCCAGCATATTGGCGGGAATCCAGATGCCCGCACGTTCAACTTTCCCGCGCAATTCCAACCACTGTGCAAAGGATAGCACCGCTCCGCCGACCGCGCCCATCCCAGCCGCTAGCAGCAGCACAACCCATTGGGCAGGTTCCTCCATCGGTGCGGACTGGGTTGTCGCTTCGCCCATACTCATCAGTGTGGACGGCAGGTAGCCCAGCACGTAGGCGATCAGCGCCCCGATTAGCGTGCCTCGCCACCATGCGAAACGGCTCACCATCGGGAACCAGGGCTTCATCGCCCACCACTGCGCCAACCCGACAATTGTCGCTTCTACCGCGCCGCTCAACACAGCAAACACGAAGATCAGGATGATGCTGGTGACTGTTTGCTGGCTATCTAGTTTGGAGAAGACCAACCCGGTGATGAGAAAGGTCAGCCCCAGGCCGAAGAGTTCGGAAAGGGCATTGGCAAGTGTCCAGCGTTGGTAAAGTTTGTTTCTATACATAAACTTTCTGCCTATTTTTTTTGTGTAATATAAAACTCGTAACCATAGTAACGTGAATATTTGCGGAACAATTTAATTTCAGCCAGTTCTTCATCTAACATTTTTTTCGTTTCAGCGTTGTCAGCATATTTTTCTTTTAACATGGCGATCCGCTCTGCCAGTGGATTGTAGTAGTTATTCCACCAACTTGAATCGGGCAGGTGAAAGTGGTCTACCAGCTTGTACCCTTGCTTCTCAACCCTTTGAATATTTTCTTCAATTGTTCCCATTACAGGATAAGCTGTATTCCAGAAATCAACGATTTCCCCTGGCGGATTTGGCTGAAACCAGGAGGCCTCCGTTACAGCCATATATCCACCCGGTTTGAGAAAAGGATAACAGGCCTTGAAACCTGCCTCAAAGCCCATGATGTAGATCGCACCTTCCGACCAGACCAGGTCGAACTGCTCTGGTGCGAAGTCCATCTCAAACATGGACAGCTTACGCGCCTGAATCTGCGCCGCTACCCCGGCCTCTTTCGCGCGTCGGACGAGTTCATCCAGAAACGGTTGATGAAAGTCGATGGCGATGATCTCTCCCCTCGATAGTTTCGCCAGATCTAGCGTTTGCATCCCGGGGCCGCAGCCAATATCCAGGATTTTGGGCCCCGCGAGCAAGTCCTTGGCTGCAGCATAAGCCCGTGTCGTAGATGTAGAGTCGCCGGGGCCTTCACGGGGTAGGTCAGAGTGTATTTCCCAGAAAATGTCCATGTTTACCTTTCAGAGTTTATTATACATTCCCCTCTATTAATCTTTTATTTACCTCCCTAAACCTACAGTTGCAAAAAAGTCTGACACGGCGTATAAGTCTAATAGGTCGAACAAGTCTAACTGGTCCAACAAGTCAGATTTGTCAGACCTGTCAGACACTTTAGACTTACTACACTAGGAGATTAACATGTTCCACGGCGGTGGTTGGTACAGTTACTTACGTTCGGGTGACGATAAGCCCCAGAAAGTTACCAGAGAATTGCTTTTGCGCGTGCTGGCGTATGCGCGTCCCTACTGGAATCACATCGGCGGGATGCTGGTAACCATCCTGTTCACAACGGGACTCTCGCTGGTTTCCCCGTTAATTTTCCGGCACCTGATCGACAGCATCTTGCCATCCAAAGACCTGAACGGCTTGATGCTTTTTGCATTGGCGCTGTTGCTGGTTCCGCTTGTCACAGGCGGGATCAACGTGATCCAGCGGCGGCTGAATGCCATTGTAGGCGAAGGCGTGATCTACGATCTGCGCGTGGCGCTTTTCGTGCGCCTGCAGCGTATGAGCCTGCGCTTCTTCACCAATACCAAGGTCGGTGAGTTGATGTCGCGTTTGAATAACGACGTGGTCGGTGCGCAGAACGCCATCAGTAATACCATCGTTAGCATCGCCACCAACCTCGTGCAGACGGTCGCCATCCTGGCCGTCATGCTGACCCTCGAATGGCGGTTGACCATCGTCAGCGTGCTGATCATGCCGCTTTTCATCCTGGTTGCCCGCCGTTTGGGTGCTGTGCTGCGTGACATCGCCCGCCAGGCCATGGACCAGAACGCGGCAATGAACGCTCACATGAACGAAACGCTCAACATTGGCGGCGCGCTGCTGGTCAAGTTGTTTGGGCGCGCAAATGAAGAGGAAGAACGTTTCCGCCAGCGTGCTGAAGGCGTGCGCGACATCGGCATCCGGCGCGCCGTGGTCGGCTCGGGTTTCTTCGTCATCATTGGGCTGGTCAGTGCGGTCGGCACGGCGTTGGTCTACGGGCTGGGAGGCTGGTTTGTCATCCAGGACACCTTCACTATCGGTACCATTGTCGCCTTCGGCTCCTATCTCAGTACGCTCTACGGCGCGCTGCAAGGGCTGGCGGGTGCGCCGGTCGAGTTCAGCACCAGCATGGTCTCGTTCGAGCGCGTCTTCGAGGTCATTGATCTGCCGCAGGATATCGCCGAAAAAGAAGATGCTCTGGTCCTGGAAGAAGTGCGCGGCGATCTGGAATTCGAGAACGTGACTTTCCTGTACAGTGTGGACGAGTCCAAACTACTCAGTGAGGTCAAGCGCTATGGCAAAATGGACAATGTGACCGCAGTGCTCAGTGGACACGGGGGGAACGGGAAGAAGAACGGGCACGGAGAAAAGCCGGATGAACGCCTCGCATCTTCTGGGACGCCCGAAGTGGCTCCCGTCTCTCAAGCCCGAGATGTAGCCCTCGAGTCTGTCTCGTTCCGTGCGTCCGCCGGACAGTTGGTCGCCTTAGTCGGCCCCTCCGGTGCTGGCAAGACCACCATGACCTATCTCATCCCGCGCCTGTACGATCCGACCGAGGGAGTTATCCGTATCGACGGACACGACTTGCGCGACCTGACGCTCGACTCACTTTCGTCTGCCATTGGCATGGTGACGCAGGAGAATTACCTGTTCCACGATACCATCCGCACCAACCTGACCTATGCCAAGCCGGACGCCACGCAGGATGAGATCGAAGCAGCGGCGCGCGCGGCTAACATCCATGATTTCATTACCGAACTGCCCGACGGCTACGATACGGTGGCTGGCGAGCGCGGATACCGGCTGAGCGGTGGTGAGAAACAACGCATCGCCCTGGCGCGCGTCATCCTGAAAGACCCGCGCATCCTCGTACTGGATGAGGCCACCAGCCACCTGGACAGCGAATCCGAAGCCCTGATTCAGGAAGCCTTGAAACGCGTGATGGCCGGGCGCACCAGCATCGTCATCGCCCACCGCCTGAGCACCATCCTGGCCGCAGATTTGATCTTGGTGATGGACCGCGGACAGATCGTCGAGCGCGGCACGCACGAGGATTTGCTGGCGTTGAACGGGATGTATACGCAGCTGTATGAGACGCAATTTAATCGGGAGAAGGTTTAACCCCCAACCAGCCTCCCCCATTCTCCGCTGAAGTTCGCGGAGAATGGGGGAGGCTGGTAAAGCGGATGTCCTGCTGCGTGAAAATTTTTAAATTGCGATGAGACAGAAATCAGGAAAGAATTCTTAAATCCCGCTCTACTCTTCCTTTGGCACAACAAACAGCAGATACAGGCTGACGGGAATCAGCACCAAACTGGCAATCCAAACCACATTTGGCAGCCCGAACCAGCCTGTCAGGGCATCCACGCCGGTTGCGAGCAAACCAATCCCTCCTAAAATCAACAATAGCTTGCCAGCCAAACGATAGTTTGCTGGCACAAAACCCGCTGGTCGGTTCATTTATCACTCTCCTCTTGTTTTGAAATTGTTATCGAATTCTGCCGTTCTTATCGTTGCGCAGCACCATCGAACCACGCGAGTGCACTGTTTGCTTGACTTTACGCACCGGCAGCGATTTCAGGGCATCGATGAAGGGTTTATAGGCGCCGATATCCTGCTCGGTGGGATCACCAAAATAGAATTCGCCGTTCTTCCCAAGCTGCAAGTGTTCAATCTTAGTGTCGCTCCACATGATGGTTGGGTAGTCAGCATCCGGCGGCCCATTTAATGAGGCGATGTACTTGTAGCCGAAGGCAGGCGTTTTGGTGGATTGAGCACTGGCGGCTTTACGAATCAGCGCATTCTGTGCTTTGAGCGGGGGGGCGATGTCGATTCCGAAGAGCAAATGTCCCCACAGCGAGGCTTCGCATCGCAGATGGTCGTCCTCCATAACGCGGATGGATGAAATATCGGTGAAAAACTTGGGCATCCCCAGCCACTCCCGTCCGGTGATAATGGGCAGGGTCTTGTCTTCAGGCATCCCCAGGACGTAATTTCCTTCCAGATGACCATCCTCGCCATCAAATAGGGCTGCCACAGAGATGGCTGCGAAGCGATATCCGCCGCCTGCCATGAAGTCCACGCCATTATTGTCAGTGAACATCACGGTCACAGACGGTGATTTACCTGGTTTGAAAGGCTCCGGCAGCAGCGGGGAGATGGCGTCGGGGTCGGTTTCATATTGGAGCATGAGCGACTCTACACTTGCATAAACGTGTTTGGGCAAATTCTTCTGATCCCAGAGTGGCCCACGGATCAGCGGCATGAAGTTGATCTTGGTACGGTCGATTTGCATGTCTTCCTCCTTTGGAAATTAGCTTGCTCTCAACCAACTTAAACTGCAACTTCATAATAGCATTATGGAACACCCATTACAAATAAATCCACCTCCCAAAATCGGGAAGTGGATTTTGAGAAGAAACTCTGCTATGGCCTAATACCCTTCTGGAGCCTTATCGAACCAGGGCTTTGCCTTCTCCAATTGCCCGGCCAAGCGGAAGAGGGTGGCTTCATTGCCCCAGCGGCCCACGAAATGCATCCCGATTGGCAGCCCGGCTTCGTTCCAATGCAGCGGTACGGACATGGCCGGTTGGCCAGTCACGTTGAAAACCGGTGTCCAGGGGATGAATTCGTAGTTTTGCGCGGCCAGCTGTTTGATCACCCCCAGCGCGTTCAGCACCCAGTTAGCTCCCAGGCGCCCGATGGTCTTGAGCAAAGCCTGTTCGCTGGGTGAAGGCGCCAGCTCCCCAATCTTCACCGGCGGCTGGTTTAATACGGGCGTGAGCAGCACATCATAATCCTCGAAAAAGCGCCCGATCTGGCGGGAAACCTTTTGCAGGTAGCGCATGGCGCGCACGTAATCAGACGCTTTCAGGATAGTTCCAAAGATGCCCAACCCAAGGCTCTCCACATCGAAATCGTCAACTGATACTTTCTTCCCGGCCGCTTCGGCGGCCTCCTCAATATCGGCACGCATATGACCAGCCAGGATGGTCAGGAAGGCCAGCGAATAAGCCTCACCATCGATCACAGGGGCGGCTTCTTCCACTTCGTGGCCGAGTTCCTGTAACAACTGGACGGTTTCTTCGACGCCCTGCACACAATCGGCGTGGACCTTTTTCCCGAGCATCGGTTTGGTGCTGAAAGCGACCTTTAACTTACCGGGCTTTTTACCAACTTCTTTCAGGAACGGACCAGCTTCGGGGATAATATACGGCGCACCGACGTCCGCGCCCGCAGTTGCATCCAGCATGGCAGCCGAGTCGCGTACCGAGCGGGTCAGCACATGCTCGATAGCGAATCCGCTCCAGGATTCACCGACCTCCGGGCCAAGAGGTGTGCGTCCGCGCGTGGGTTTCAGCCCGAACAGTCCACAGGCCGAAGACGGGATACGAATTGAACCGCCGCCGTCCCCTCCGGTCGCCATCGGGACAATACGCGCTGCCACGGCTGCGCCTGATCCGCCGGATGAGCCGCCAGGTGTGCGCTCAGTATCCCAGGGGTTGCGGGCCGGGCCAAAGGTGTCGGATTCGGTATAAGGCGTCAGACCAAATTCCGGGGTGTTGGTTTTTCCAACCACAACTACACCACTTTTCAACCAGCGGCGCGCCAACTCGCTGTCCGCTTTAGCGGGGATGTCTTTCCATAGTTTGTTACCCATACTCGTGGGGATACCTTCCAAGGTGGACATCAGGTCTTTTATCAGGAAGGGCACACCCTTGAAAGGGCCGTCGGGCAGGTCTGATTTAGCGGCGTTTCGTGCGCGCTCGTAGAGTTTATTGATAACGGCATTCAGCTTTGGGTTGTGAGTCTCGATGCGCTGAATGGCTTCCTCCGCCAGTTCAGCCGGGGTCACTTTCTTCTTGCGGACCAGTTCAGCCAGCCCCAGTCCGTCATAATTTCCATATTCTGAAAACGACATGTCTCCTCCATTAGCCCGATGATTTTAAGTATCGAGTTTAATTATACATTCAGCCTTATTGAAAAGCGGTTGTAACTTTTTTGGATTTCGTGCATAGTATAGATAGAGACACGCGCATGTTTGACTTTCAGGATTTGTACAAAACCTACGTGCCAGACGTTTACCGCTTTGCCTACTGGCTATGCGGTGACACTGTGGATGCCGAAGACATCACATCCGAAACCTTTCTACGCGCCTGGAAGCACCGTGAAAGGATCCGCACAGAAACTATGAAAGCATATCTTCTGTCAATTGCGCGCAACCTGTACCTGGAACGCTTACGCAAGCACAAATTGCATGCCGAACTGAGTGATGGGTTGCCTGACCCGGGCCCAAGCTTGGACAAACGCTACGAAGACCGTGATGAGTTGTTACGCATCCAGAAGGTGCTTCAGCAGATCAATGAAGTGGACCGTGCAGCCTTCATCCTGCGTGTCCAGCATGAACTGCCTTATGCCGAGATCGCGCGCGTGTTGCAAATATCGCTTTCTTCAGTAAAAGTCAAAGTCCACCGTGTGCGTCTCAAATTGACTGGTGTGGTCGCAAATGAGGAGGCCTACTCATGACGAAAATCACCCGAAACATCATCATCGATCTGATGCCCCTGTACCTGGCAGGTGAAGCCAGCCAGGATACCAGAGAGCTGGTCGAAGAATACCTGAAAAATGATAAGGAGTTAGCTAAAATGGCAAAAGAATCTACCACCTTTAACCTTCCAGAAGATGTTCCCGTTCCATTGGAGAAAGACCAGGCTTTGCAGCTTTACATTGAAGGCAAACGTCAGATGACCATTCGCATGGCGATTATCGGTATCTTTATAATAATCGTTATGTTGTTCCTGGGCGCGATGGTCATTTTCGTGACTGGAGGATAATAGCCAATTTGAAAATTACACAACTCCCCATCCAGCATCACTGGATGGGGAGTTGTACATTTCTTGCTGAATGCTTATTTCCAAAAGTCTGAATTCAAACCAGCTTCCCTGAATAGCTCTCCCACCTGTTCCATTGACCTGCCATGATATTCAACGTCCATGCGATCCTGATACCAGCGCTGGGATAGCTCCCAGAGTTGTGATACCGTCAGTGTTGCGCCGTGAGCGTAGTTTTTGGTCTGTAGCCAAGCTGCTAAATCTGCTTCCGACCGGAAGAAAAGCATGGTCGCTCAGGTGAAGACCAGGTCATCGTACCAGTGTTTGAAGGGCACCAGGAAATGTATCAGTACATCTGATTCTGAAATACCTCCATCTCGTACTTGCAACGCAATAGATTCGTTGCTCTGAGAGCAGGCGGCTTCAATGTCTGCATCGCAATGCAAGGCAGCCGGGATACCAAGCGAATCCCAGGCGCAGTTGGCAAAATAGGTCTTCCCATTCGCGTGAACACGGAAGGATGTTTCGATACCTGAAAACGGGTTGGCGATCAGGATTTCATGGGTGCCGGGGTTCAGGAAAAAGGCATGGCGTTCGTGCAAGGCTTGGTAAGCGGAGACAGTCTGCTCGTGAGTCAGAGCGAAGCGTGTAGCAGTTTCGTCCACGCTTGGGGCGTGAGTGGTATCCGCAAGATGTTGATAAACAAAGGCACGGATATCCCAGAGCATTTCATCAAGAAGAGAAGTTATTGGCATTTTCTCCTTAATATCATGGCTTCATTCAGGTGAACGAAATTGTGCCGGGTAGGCGGCATAAGCAGCAGACCGGCTTTAGTTAGCTTGCCCCAATAATCGAGCAAATCGATGGCTTCTTTCACGACAGACCCATTCTCTAATAATTCTTGTAGATGGACGGGGTCAACTTTGACATTGAACTCATCCGGCTGCAGCGCCTTGACCGCTTCGCGCGTGGAGCGCCCAACGGCTAGACGATAGTCTTTGAGCGCTTCGATATCGACCCTTTGGCTGAGTGCGGTCACGTCGGCCTCTTCCATGACCACATTTCCGCTGTGCTTTTCGGTGATATTGAGTTTCTTGTGCCAATCGCCCTGAAAAAAGATTTGCGGTTTTCCGGCCAGCAGGCCATTCATGGTCATATCCTCGATGCGAGCGATGTGCCAGATCAGCCAGACGATGGAATGCTCTAGTGCAGGCGGCAGGCAGCGCAGGGTGGCCTCAAGCGCGCCCCGCCAGACTTCATCCGCGAAGGAATGCAAACCAGAATCTGACATCTCTGCGTCGTGAACCATAGCGTGCTGGCGCAGAAACAGGTCAAGCGCTGTGGGGTGCTCCCCAGGCGTGTTCAGCGCCTCGCGCAGGAGTTTGTGCTGTTCGTTCCAGAGAGTGCGGCGGGTATCCATATAAAAATTATAGCATTTTGTGCCACAGTATAGCGTGGCTCAAACAAAGCTGATTTGAATTTCATCCCCGTTCAGTTCAAGTTCGACTTCGTCACCATATTTGATGTCAGGGATATGTTGCGTGAGAATTTCGATCACAGATGGATTATTGAAATGCCGGATTTTAGTCTCCGAGTGGGGATAATATATCCAGCTATCGTAGCGAACGCCTTCATAGATGAAAGTACATCTCGAAAAAGAAAAGGTTTCCGGCGGGTTCAGGTCGGTCCATTCTACATCTTTAAGCGTGAACACAGGGCTGGTCATTTCGAACGTATTTGGGCTGATCGATATATTAAGCGTTCCATTATAGAAAGGATCGAGGTCTAGTCCAAGTTCTCTGAAGAACGGCTTCTGCTTCTCAATCGTGCCATATGGATATTCAGCAGATGGCCGGGAAGCAACCTGATGCCCCTTGACTACGATTCCTTTAATGGTGAACCATTTTGTACCCATCAATCACAAACTCCCATCTTCAAGAACAACCAGGATCATGGGTAGCTGGCCGTCTCGCCGACGATTTCCCATCCGCGCTCTTGCGCAAATGCCCTGAGCTTATCTTCTGGATAGACAGCCACCGGATGGTCAGCGTGTTCCAACAACGGGATATCCAGCGCGCTATCGCCATAGGCAAAATCCACGCGGTCTACATTCAGGCGGCTGAGCACTTGCTCGATCTTGCGCTCGCTGGCGACCAACTCGGTAGCAGTCCGCACGCGCCCATCCACAAATTCAACCGGTGTGCCGATGGCTTGCGCGCCGATGCGCTTGGCGAATGCTTCCACGCCGGGCTGGTGCACACTGCTGGCAATATAGACCTGCGCGCCTGCTTCCGCATGTTGTTGTAAACGTTCGATGACATCTGGATGGCGCTTGACCCACAGGTCTTTTTCCACGACCCACTCCGCGATTTCGTCAAACTTTTCTGGAGTAGCGTCTTTGATCAGGGAAAGGCTGTCCACCATTAAACCCTGTCCCCACCTCTGCCAGTCGATCAATCCAAGCTTTGCCAGAACGAGGGAAGGTAACATGGATGCCATGTACCAATTGGCCTGCATTTTGCTCTGATGCTGTCCCACCCAGGCGAGCAGGCCCCGAATTGGCGAACCAGTGGTGAGTGTACCCATCAAATCTGAAACAACGATCATTATGCCTCCAGGATTTGAAAGATTATAGCATTGAGGCCCCACCCCCACCCAGCCTCCCCCAAATACGACTGGGGTTCGTCGTATTTGGGGGAGGTGCCGCGTTAGCGGCGGAGGGGGCCGGGGTCGGTGATAAAATACCCGCATGGGAACCCTCTATCTGGTCGCTACCCCGATTGGCAATCTCGAAGATATGTCGCCACGTGCGGTGCGTATTTTGCGCGAATCTGTACTGATCGCGGCTGAAGATACTCGTCATACAGGCAAGCTGCTCAAGCATTTCGAGATCAAGACCAAGATGACCAGCTACTTTGAACACAATAAGCTCAGCAAGGCTGACTTGATCCTCTCCAAACTGGCAGATGGGGATGTGGCCGTCGTCTCGGATGCGGGCAGTCCGGCCATCAATGACCCCGGCTACGATCTCGTCAGAGCCGCGCTCGCTTCGGGCTTCGACGTTCGGCCTGTTCCCGGGCCATCAGCCCCCATCGCCGCCCTGACCGTTTCCGGCCTGCCCACCGATAGTTTTCTGTATCTCGGATATTTGCCACATAAGACGAGTGAACGCCGCAAGTTTATAAGTCAGGTTGCAAACCTGACCTACACCCTGATATTTCTCGAATCACCTTATCGCATCGTTGATTCACTCGAAGATATTCTCTCCGAACTCGGCGACCGCCAGATTTGCGTGGCGCGCGAGATGACCAAGATGTTCGAGGAGTTCTGGCGCGGGAATGTCAGTGGGGCGTTGGCGTATTTCAAGTCGCAGCCAGCGAGGGGGGAGTTCACGCTGGTGGTGGGGGGGGCGGAAAAAAGTTCGGGAACGTGGACCGAAGAACAAATGGTAGCAGCCATCAAGTCCGGGTTGGAAGCGGGGGAGTCACCCAGTCGACTGTCCAAACGTCTGGCGGACGAATCCGGTTGGAGTAAACGAGAGATCTATCGACTCATCCAAGAACGAAAACAATAATTCATGAAACCTATACATCGCGATTTCATCACCGGCGCTCGAGATAGCCTGCCCATCCTGCTGGGTGTGGTGCCGTTTGCCATGATCTGCAGCGTGGCGGCCGTCAGCGTAGGGTTGACACCCTTCGAGGCCATGGGTATGTCGTTTATTGTGTTTGCCGGGGCATCGCAACTGGCCGTGCTGCAGCTGTTGGGTGACGGCGCGGTCTGGCTGGTGATGATCCTGACGGCCTGGATCATCAATTTGCGTTTCACCATGTATAGCGCTACGCTGGCGCCCTACCTGCAAAAGGAACCGCTGCGCCAGAAAGCCCCGTTTGCCTATATCCTGTCAGACCAGGCCTTTGGCGTGACCATGGCCCGCTTTGCCAATGAGATGCCGGCCAACCCGGCCTGGTACTATTACGGCGCGGCCGCTGCTATATGGGTTGCCTGGCAGATCAGTTCGATTGCGGGGGCGTTACTTGGCACACTCGTCCCCGAGAGTTGGGGGCTGGACTTTGCCTTCCCACTCAGTTTCATGGCGCTGATGTTTGCCGCGTTGAAAGACCGCCCGGCGGTGCTAGCTGCGCTGGTTGGTGGGACGAGCGCAATCATCGCCAAGGGATTGCCATATAACCTGGGATTAGTGCTGGCGGCATTGTTGGGGATTGGCGCAGGTGTGCTGGCCGAGAACTTGGCTGAGAAAAAGAAGATGCAGGAGGTCGCCCAATGAACGGACTCTCGATCTGGCTGCTTTTCATTGCTCTGGCAGTGGGGACTTACGCGTTGCGCCTGTCATTCATTTACCTGTTCGGTAAAATCGAAATGCCCGAATGGCTGCGCCGCGCACTGCGCTTTGTGCCTGCTTCCGTTTTAGCGGCCTTAGTTTTTCCCGCGCTGACATATCCAAACGGCACGCTCGATCTCTCGTTGGGCAACATCCGTTTGCTGGCAGGTCTCGGTGGGGCGCTGATCGCCTGGAAAACGAAGAACGTGCTCTGGACGATCGCGGTGGGAATGGTTTTGTTGTGGGTGTTGCAGGGGTTGTAGCTTTGGTTTTCAACCTGGAAACGGTAAAGTATATACACTATGTTATTCATTGGGTACAAATCATTGGTATAACTCGACGGCAAATTGGTGCCCGATAGGATGTGAACGTGCATACGCTTGGTCACAGGTTCATATCCTATCGGGATTACAAGAAAACAACCCCTCCAAGGGTTGTTTTGCTATATAAAATGATTTCCGTTGTGCTTGACGTTTAGCGTGTGGCACTATATAATATTTTTGTGATCAAAACCTTCAAAGACGATGAAACACAAAAGGTTTACCAGCGTCAACGTTCACGGAAACTCCCACCGGAAATTCAACAAGTTGCGCTGCGCAAACTGCGCATGCTCAATAACGCAATCAGTATTCTCGACTTAAGAACCCCACCGGCGAATCGTCTTGAAAAGTTGAGCGGAGATCGTGAAGGTCAACACAGTATCCGCATTAATAACCAATGGAGAATCTGTTTTGAGTGGCGTGATACTGATGCGTTTGATGTCGAAATCACGGACTATCATTAGATTAGAAATGAGAGCAAATCATGACTGACAAACTTTCCCCTATCCATCCCGGCGAAGTACTGCTGGAAGAATTCCTGAAACCGATGGAACTGAGTCAGAACCGTCTGGCGATTGATATCGGCGTAGATGCCCGTCGCATCAACGAAATTGTACAGGGCAAGCGAAGTGTTACAGCTGACACAGCTTTGCGCCTGGCGCGTTTCTTTGGCAATTCGCCCCAGTTCTGGGTAGGATTGCAGTCACAGTATGATCTTGATGTTGCCGAAGATACGCTGGGAGAACGCCTTGAGCGCGAAGTGCGGCCTATGGCGACAGCAGCGTAACATGCCCGAAGAGAACATCCCCTATCTGCTTGACCCATCTGGCCAGGAACATCCCCTGGGAAATGATGTCACGCGCATGGGACGGGCGGTGGAAAACGAGATCGTTATTCTGGATAAGCGCTCCTCGCGCGAGCATGCCGTCATTCGGCGGGAGGGACGCAAGGTCATTCTCGAGGATCAGGGTAGCACCAACGGGACCTATCTCAACGATGAGCGGCTGCTGAACCTGGTCCAGTTGCGAGACGGTGACCAGGTCAGGATTGGGGATGTGGCCTTTACCTTCCACGACCCGGAAGGTACCTCCATAGAAACCCCCTTCCCGGAGTTAGATGTCGATCTCGAAGCGGCCGAAATCCGTGTGAATCGCAAACTGGTACAACTCTCGTCTAAAGAATTTGCGCTGTTGGCACATCTGTATGAGAACCGGGGCAAGGTATCATCTAAAGATGAGATTGGCCG
>Ga0209536_100008558_pt1 | contig 15321 bp, 15 predicted proteins | sample DeeMarSeWOR28_12_FD_187461 | JGI IMG/M metagenome (GOLD analysis project Ga0209536, IMG submission 187461) | Marine sediment microbial communities from White Oak River estuary, North Carolina - WOR-2-8_12 (SPAdes) (version 2) | ecosystem: Environmental > Aquatic > Marine > Intertidal zone >...
GGGCGAACGATGGCGTGGGTGTATGATCTATCCATGATTGTAGATGTGGTAGTCTCCCTGTTAAGTGTTGGCGATGATTATCAGCTTTGTTTTACCACAGAGTGTGCCGACAAACTACATCGGACTGAGAGCACAGAGATTTAATAACTGCTTATATTCTCAGGTTATCGGTGGAGGATATATTCTAACAGCTGCCCAGCGTGATGCTCTCGAAAATCTGTACTGAGTAATATCCGACAATGCTCTAAGGCGTCGTTTCCTCGCCCGGGATGTATTCGCGTTCCAGATTGGCGAGTATATCAGCCTCGTCGAGCCAGACTGGTTTCAACTCCTGCTGGGCGAACAAGGGGGCCTGGTCGGCATAATGCGGTGAGCTCTCGTCCAGCGTGGCACTGCCGTACTGGTGAATGCTGTAGGATGAGACTTCTCCTTCGGAATCCCAGCGAATCAGCATGACATATGAGTCGCCCTGGAAGCCGACCAAGCGGCCATCTTCCTGCATTTCACCATAAATAGCGTGCAGCACGTCAGGGGCACCTGCCAGGCCCAGATCGAGATCGCCTCGCACTAAACGGTTGACCTGCGACCAGGGCACTGCCACGCCCCCATGTTTTGCTTTGAGGTCTTGAACCGCTTGCGTGAAGCTGTTGACCAGAACAGACGCTGGAATCTCACCCTTCTCCAGCGCACCCGGGTTGAGGCCGCTTTCGGACTCATACAGGAAATACATCGTCCAAATTGCCAGGGTAGTAGCGGTGCTGTCGTAATCGGTTTGAAAGTCCCAGCCTCGCAGGATGTCAATTGCAGTTTGGATATCCTCGTCATCCGGCAGTTGGGTTTCAAGCAGCAATTTGACCATAACGGCGATATCCGATTGGGGAGCGTAGGTCTTGTCGTATTTATAGGTTTTGAACTCTTCGAAGGTGATCGATTCGTCAGCCTCGAACTGTGCCAGCGCCCGCCAGGCACGGTTGGTCATATTGGTCTCGATCCCAAGGGTGGGGGAGTAGTCCTCGGGGTCCGGATTCCACGGATGTGAGGTGGTCATGAAGGGGCTGCTGTTGGCGTTCTGCACGAATCCGGAGGGCGGGTTGAACACCTGCGGCAGCTGCTCGAAAGGCAGGTATTCAGTCCACAGGGTTTCGGAGGTGTTCCCGGGCAGGTATAAGGACCAATCGTAACCTTCTGCCCGGACAGGGATCATGGCGTTGTACAGGTAGTAGATATTACCTTCGGCGTCGGCGTAGCCGGCGTTGAAACTGGCTAAACCACCATTTCTCATGGCATCCTGCCATTCTTCGAAATCGGTGGCTTTGTTCATCAGGTAGAGCTGCTCGAAGATATTCACCAACCCAAAACCAGCGTAGCGCAGGGCGTAGGTGCCGTGATCCTGGCGTACAGCCGGGCCGTAGACCGACCACAAGACCTCTTCCTTCACCGTCCAGGAGAAGTTGCCCAATAACTTGACCTTAATGGGCGCCTCACGCACCTCCAGGTCCAGCCACCCCCCGTCGAATTTGTACTGGTACTCGTTCTCAGGGTTGATTTCGAGCACATAGACATCGGCCAGGTCAGGGTCGTTGACTGTGAAAGCCCAGCCCAACTGGCGGTTGTGCCCGTGGGCGATAGCGGGCGTCCCAGGAAAGGTGCCGCCGACAGCATCCCAGCCCTCTTCGCTGTGCAGGTGGGCTTCATACCAGGTGACCGCGCCCTGCCAAGGTTGGTGAGAATTGACCGCTAAATAAGTGGCGCCATCCGGCGTCCGTTCGGGCGCGACGCTGAAGGTGTTGGAACCGTACTGGGCGTCGCAAGAGATCTGAAATCCGGCTTCTTTGGGGGTAAGTTCCCGCTGGCGTGTCTCAGCGAAGAGCTCTCCCAGGGTTTCGTCCAGCCCGAAGAACAGCGGGGATTTATGCACGGAGGCGGCGACCATGTCTTTTTCGGTGACCGGGAAAAGATCCGGAGTCAGGACTTGCTCGGGGTGCAGGGCGGCGTAGTGGTTGAGCCCGTCGGCGTAAGCCTGCAGGATAGTGTGGGTCTCAGGCAGCAGATCGCTGTTGGCTTTCTCTTCCACAACGTCCCAGATGCGCAGCAGCTGCACCATGTAATCGTTGGGCGCTGCGTCCGCGCCGTACACGCTGGCCAGCTGGCCGCGCGCTGCCACCAGGGTTTGCTGGATGGTCAGAAAGTCGTCCTCGGAATGGGCATAGGCCAGCCCGTAAGCGGTGTCAGCGTCGGTCTGGCCGAAGACGTGCGGCACGCCCCATGTGTCCCGCAGGATGCGGACGTTGTAGCCCTCGCCCGAATCCGCCAAATGGGAGAGGTCGACCGATTGGGGCCAGAAGATGTAGATGGCAGCAACTGCGACGAGTACCACGATCACACCGGCGATAATTGCGAGGATGCGTTTCCAGGTGGAGCGTTTCATAGGGCGAGTTCTCCTATCTCTTTTTGAGCAATTGTGTCGAGGTCTTATCAAATGGGTCGCCAATTGCGTCGGGAAGTTCAACCAGCTCCATTTTATCGGCTGATATGCGGACCATAAAAGGAGCCAATGGATCGACATACACTCCACCGCAGCCCACTACGGTTATCCCGCCAAGGTCATCGACCAAGCGTTCGCCCAATTTGAGACTGTCCCAGGCTGCAAACACGGAATCAGGTGATTGTGGTTGAATGGTGAGCTCCAGCCATCCGGTACCTACATGCTGCTCTAGAAGCAAGAAATCATGCCGGCATTCAAATCTTACCATTATCACACCCATCTCCTCGGTCAAGTCAATGGTCTCTTTTCGTTTAACATCAGTTACGAATGATTCGATCCAACCTGTGACCGCCACAATACCGGGACCTTGGATGTAGGCAAAAATTTCCTTCGTGTCCATAATTCGTCTTTTACTGCAAGTCAGTGTATGGATGATTGGCAAAATTTTCAGCGTGATATTTGCACTTCGGGATATTATACAAAGGAATTTCGGAATTAACTATAGGCTAGAAGATGTGTTGATTCTATCAATAGATTGCCTGTATGGAGCGACTGTTATAATATAGAACAAGTTGAATGTGGTCTTGAATTTCTCGGATGCCAAGCCTATAATCAGGCGCTTCCTGATCCAGGTCTTCGATGAGTGGGTGCATAACGACGTCGGAAAGATCTACGTGCAAACCTTCGAAGCCGCCCTGCGCAACTGGCTGCAGATGGATACCTCCGGCATGTGCGTCTTCGAGAAAACCTGCGGCTACGGCCTGGCACTGGAACATAACGGCGATCTGTATTCCTGCGATCACTTCGTCGAACCGGATTACCTGCTGGGTAACATCAAAGAAGAGCACATGCTGCAGATGGTGGGCTCAGACGAGCAAACCAGGTTCGGACAGGCAAAGTACGATTCCCTGCCCAAATACTGTTTGGAATGCCCTGTGCTGTTTGCCTGCAATGGTGAATGCCCCAAGAACCGCTTCATCGAGACCCCAGATGGGGAAGCGGGTCTGAACTATCTGTGCGCTGGATACAAAGCCTTCTTCCAGTGTGTGGATGAACCCATGAAGATCATGGCGGCGCTGCTGCGGGGCAACCGCCCGACATCCGACGTGATGGGCATCTTAGCAGAGCAAAAGGAGGTGATGGATAAGGCCTATAAAACCGCAGATCGAGAGAAACCCTGCCCCTGCGGGAGCCAGCTGTCCTTTAAGGAATGTCATGGCTGGGTGCGCTCCAGGCGTAAGCGGCGCGGTCGGCGCTCATCTGCCGTTCAGCCTCGCCCGCCGGTGCGAGCCGTTTCTCAATAAATTCCTATAGCAAAGATTCAAAGAGTTTAATAATTTTACATAAGGAGATTTTTACAATGCCTAATGGAAAACCTAATATTCTAGTTATCTGGGGCGATGATATCGGCATCAGCAATATCAGCGCTTACTCAGATGGACTGATGGGTTATCAAACCCCCAATATCGATCGCATCGCCAACGAGGGCATGCGCTTCACTGATTCGTACGGCCAGCAGAGCTGCACCGCTGGGCGGGCGGCTTTCATCACCGGCCAGAGTCCCTACCGCACCGGCCTGACTAAGGTCGGTATGCCAGGTGTGGACATCGGTCTGCAGGCGGAGGACCCCACTATTGCTGAGCTGCTTAAACCGCTGGGTTACGCAACAGGCCAGTTTGGCAAGAACCACTTCGGCGATATGAACAAGTACCTGCCCACCAATCACGGCTTCGATGAATTCTTCGGCAATCTCTATCACCTCAATGCAGAGGAAGAGCCGGAGAATGTGGATTATCCTCCAGAAGAAGATTTTCCAGAATTCCACGCTCACTTTAAGCCGCGCGGTGTGATGCATACCTGGGCAACGGACGAAGATGACCCCACAGAGCAGCCGCGCTGGGGCCGGGTTGGCAAGCAGAAGATCGAAGACACCGGCCCGCTGACCAAGAAGCGCATGGAAACAATCGATGCAGAACTGCTGCCGGAGGCGAAAAGGTTTATCAAAGACGCGCATGAGAATGAGCAACCCTTCTTCGTCTGGCTCAACACCACCTGGATGCATTTCCGCGTCCACCCGCCGGAGGAGATCCTGGGGCAGGCTGGGCGCTGGCAGTCTTTCTACCATGATGCGATGGTCGAGCACGACAAGCACGTGGGCGAAATGCTGGATTTGCTGGATGAACTGGGCATCGCCGACGACACCCTTGTTTTCTACAGCACTGACAATGGCCCGCATATGAACTCCTGGCCGGATGCAGCCATGACGCCCTTCCGTAATGAGAAAAACTCCAACTGGGAGGGCGCCTTCCGCGTGCCGGCCATGGTTCGCTGGCCGGGCAAGATCCCGGCAGGCTTCGTCTCCAACGAGATCATCGCCCACCAGGACTGGCTGCCCACCTTCCTGGCAATGGCTGGTGAGCCGGACATCAAAGAAAAACTGAAGGCAGGTCACCAGGCCGGGGACAAAACGTTCAAGGTGCATATCGATGGATATAATTTATTGCCATTTCTCACCGTTGAAGGTGAAAAAAGCCCCCGACCGGGCTTCATCTACTTCTCCGATGATGGCGAATTGACGGCCATCCGCTTCGACAACTGGAAGCTGGTATTCGCTGAACAAAGAGCGACCGGGACGCTGAAAATCTGGCAGGAACCCTTCACTCCATTACGTGTGCCGTATTTCTTCAACCTGCGCACCGATCCATATGAACGAGCCAATATCACCTCCAACTCCTACTATGACTGGATGATCGATCATGTCTACCTGCTCTATGCTGGGCAGGCGCTCGTAGCCCGTTTCATGGAAACCTTTAATGAATTTCCACCGCGCATGAAGCCGGCTAGCTTCTCCGTCGAACAGATCGTGGAGAAGATGAACGAAAACATTGGTGGTGCAGGTTAGCCTCTGTTGAGCACTGATAGGTATACGCCTTGTGGCGTAGTCCTGTCAGTAGATGGGTCTGGTTTCTGGCTGGAATCAGACCCATCTGCCTCGATTCAATAAATTTATGGACATTGAAGACGCTGAGCAAATTTTAGTCACTGATCAGGTGCGTGATTTCTACGATAAGCACCCTTATCCGCCGCCGGTACAGGACCTTAGCGAATATCGCCGTCAGTGGCAGGATGAAAAACGCCGCCGGGCAGATTTCTATCTGTTCTGGCCAAATGAGCCTTACCGCCAGAACCTGGACATCCTGGTCGCCGGCTGTGGCACCTCCCAGGCTGCCAAATATGCCCTGCGGTATCCCGAGGCAAGGGTTGTCGGCATCGACATCGGCGACACCAGTCTTCGGGAAACGAAAAAACTGAAAGAAAAGTACGATCTGGGCAACCTTGAGCTCGAGAAACTGACCGTCGAGCGAGTTGACGAATTAGAGGAGCGATTCGACCTGGTTGTCTGCACCGGTGTGCTGCACCATCTACCTGACCCGGATGCGGGGCTACGGGCGCTGCGCGGGGTGCTAAAATCTAGTGGCGCTATTCACCTTATGGTATATGCCACCTACGGCAGGACCGGAATTTATATGATCCAGGAGTACTGCCGCCGCTTGGGTATTGGCACCTCAGATGAGGAGATTACAGAATTGGCAGAAGCGCTCATGTCTTTACCCTTGGATCACCCATTAGCCCGCTTGCTGGGCGAAGCGCCAGATTTTCGACGCAAGGCAGCACTGGCAGATGCGCTGTTAAATCCGCAAGACCAGTCCTACACTGTCCCGCAATTATTTGATTTATTTGAAGGTACTGGATTGAGTTTTGGGCGCTGGCTGCGGCAGGCGCCTTACCTGCCTTATTGTGGTGATCTGGTGAACTCGCCTCACAGATCTCGGCTAGCTAATCTACCCATTGAGGAGCAGTATGCAGCTGTGGAACTATTTCGGGGCACCATGCTGCGTCACAGCGCCATTATCTATCATGCTGATAATCCTTTCCTAGCGCAGCCAGTACAGTTTGATGATGAGGAGTGGCTCTCCTTTATCCCCCATCGCCTGCCAAAAACCACCATTGTTGAGGAACGTTTGCCCCCGGGTGCGGTTGCAGTGCTTATCAACCAAAGTCACACCGATACGGACATTTTTTTGCCTATCAATGAGGAAGAAAAGCAATTGGTTGAAGCCATCGATGGCCAGCAATCCATCGCCGAAATTATGGCTCACGTTGCTCCAAAAGAACAGGATCGCGTGCGCACCTTTTTTCAAAAACTGTGGTGGTACGACCAGACAAGCTTCGAGATTTCGAGAGAATGACTTTTGACAATAGGACAGATTAAGACACCACTCGGAATAAAAAAATACCTGCCGATATTGGGATGGCTGCCTGGTTATCCATCCAAGTGGTTGCGCCAGGATCTGGTTGCTGGGCTGACCACTGCTGCAGTGGTTATTCCCCAATCAATGGCTTACGCAACGATTGCTGGTTTGCCCGTGGAGGTCGGTTTGTACGCCGCCCTGGTTCCGATGGTAGTTTACGTCATCCTGGGCACCTCACGTGCCCTGAGCGTTAGCGTCACTTCAACCATTTCCATCCTGACTGCCACCACGCTGCTGCCAGTGGTCCAGAGCAGCGATCCGGCTGAATATCTGACAGCAGCCACCACGCTGGCTGTATTGGTGGGTGTTTTCCTGATATTGGCGGGCGTGTTCCGGCTCGGAATCCTGGCTAATTTGATCTCACAACCAGTTTTAACGGGATTTAAGGCTGGGGTAGGCGTAGTAATCTTTGTGGGACAGATCGGCAAGGTGCTGGGAATTTCGATTGACAAGGCGCCTTTCTTGCAAACCCTGGTTGCTCTGTTTCAGAGCTTGGATGACATTCATTGGCTGACTTTTGGTGTTGCACTGATCACGCTGGTGATCTTGATCTTCCTCCCTCGTCTTACGAAAAGTGTTCCAGCGCCTCTAGTGGCGGTTGTATTAGGTATCCTGGCTTCGGCGCTGCTCAATCTGGAATCTTTGGGAGTGGTGCTGGTTGGAGAGATTCCATCTGGCTTGCCGTCATTTACTTTGCCAGACTTATCTCTTTTGGGATTACTCTGGCCCGGCGCGTTAGGCATCGCATTGATGTCCTTCATTGAATCTATTGCCGCAGGACGATCCTTCACCCAAAAGGGAGAACCGGCCATTGATGCCAACCAGGAGCTGTTGGCGCTTGGATTCGCCAATATCGGTGGTGGATTATTTCAGGCCTATCCAGGGGGTGGCGGCACATCCCAAACGGCTGTCAATCGCAATAGTGGTGCCAAAACTCAAATCTCTGCGTTAACAACCGCCGCTGTGGTTGCTTTGACCTTGCTCTTGCTGGCAGGTTTTATCAGCCTAATGCCCCAGGCGACGTTAGGCGCGCTGGTGATGGTAGCCGCAGCTGGTTTGATTAACATTAATAATTTTCGCGCCATGCGGCGCATCCGTGCCACCGAGTTTGCTTGGGCTATTGTTGCCTTCGTGGGGGTTGTGCTGCTGGGTACCCTGGAAGGAATCCTGATCGCGGTATTGATTTCAATCTTGACCTTGTTTGCCCAGGCCAGTTTTCCACCAGTTTACGTCATGGGACGTAAACCAGGCACCGACGTTTTCCGTCCAATATCACCAGACCATCCCGACGATGAGACCTTCCCCGGTCTGCTGCTGATCCGCTCTGAAGGCCGAATGAATTTTGCCAGCGCTCCGAATACGACTGACAAACTTTGGGCTTTGGTCAACGAGGCTAAACCGCGAGTTGTTGTAATTGAATTCAGCGCTATACCCGATTTGGAATATACGGCCCTGAATCTACTGGATGAATTTGAAGAAGATTTAGATACCCAGGGGATAACGCTATGGCTGGCCGCTTTGAATCCCGAGCCATTAAAAGTCATCCGTCACGCGCCGCTCGGAGAGAAGCTGGTTGATGAGCGCTTGTTTTTCAATCTTGAACAGGCGGTGGAAGCTTTCCAGGCACAGGAAATGGAAAGCAGTTGACATCCGGAAAAATTTTATTGGTATCCAGCACACTGCAGTTGTACGCATTTGTTGGTAGAGGTAATTATGAAAGCAGCGAAGATAACAAAAACAATGACGAAAATTAATATTAATGAGCAACCAGGTTTACCCCCTTACTCGGATATGGTCTGGATTCCGGGAGGCACTTTTAACATGGGATCTGAAGATTATTATCCAGAGGAAGCTCCAGTTCATAAGGTGAGTGTGGATGATTTCTGGATGGATAAATACCAGGTCACGAATACCCAATTCTCCGAGTTTGTCAGCGCGACAGGCTATCAGACAGTTGCTGAGCGCAAACCCAACCCCGAAGATTACCCCGGGGCGCCACCCGAAAACCTCGTCGCGGGTTCTCTTGTATTTCAAAAAACGAACGGCCCCGTCGATCTCCGGCAGATCAATCTGTGGTGGAATTGGACACCCGGTGCAGACTGGCAGCACCCGGAAGGTCCGCACAGTCACATCCACAAACGGGATCGCCACCCTGTTGTTCACATCGCCTATGAGGATGCCATGGCCTATGCAGAATGGGCGGGCAAGGTCCTGCCTACTGAGGCGGAATGGGAATTTGCGGCCCGTGGCGGTTTAGACGGCGCTATTTTCGTCTGGGGGGATGAGCATTTCCCCAATGGAGTACCTGCCGCCAACTCCTGGCAGGGCGAGTTCCCCTGGCAGAACCTGGAGATGGACGGGTTCGAGGGCACTTCGCCAGTAGGTTCATTCCCAGCCAACGGTTACGGGCTGTTCGACATGGCGGGTAATGTGTGGGAGTGGACGGAGGATTGGTGGACGCAGGAACATACACAGGACGTGGATAAACCGTGTTGTATACCGCACAATCCAAGGGGAGGACAGATTGGTGAGAGCTTTGATCCTGCCCAGCCACAGTTTCGCATCCCACGTAAAGTGGTCAAGGGTGGTTCTCACTTGTGCGCACCGAACTATTGCCTTAGATACCGTCCCTCGGCTCGCCGCCCGCAAATGATCGATACCGGTACAACCCATATCGGTTTTCGGTGCATCACTCGAGTCAAAAATGGCTCGGTTAATAAACAACTAACCAACATTTTATGAAAGGAGAACAGATATATCATGTCTACTGAATTACAGTCCTGGAACGATGGAAAGACGAAAGAAAGGATCCTCAACTATGTTGGGTCGGTTACCGACCCCAGTCAAGCCTCATTTGTACCCGTTGAAGAACGGATCGCGGTCTTCGATAACGACGGCACCCTGTGGTGCGAAAAACCGATGTACATCCAGCTTGACTTCTTGCTGCGCAAGCTCGCTGCGCAGGCAGAGCGCGACGCGTCGCTGCGATCGAAGCAGCCATGGCAGGCCGCCTGGGAGAAGGATTTCGACTGGCTCGGTGGCGCCGTCACCAAACACTATCAAGGCGATGATGGCGATCTGAAAGTCTTATTGGGTGGTATCCTCACCTTGTCCGAAGGACAGGCTGTCGAGCAAATCGAATCAGACGCTGGGGATTTTATCCAAAACGAACAACACCCGACCTTAGGATTGACCTACCAGGATTGCATCTATCAACCAATGCTCGAGCTGCTCCAATACCTACAGGCTAATGGCTTCAGCAACTATATTGTCTCAGGTGGCGGGCGCGATTTCATGCGAGGATTCGCAAAAGACCTGTATGGTATCCCCCGCGAGCGAGTCATTGGCAGCACGGTTGCATATCAATATTTGGAAGGATCAGGCGGAGGCACGATTGTGCAGAAGGCGGAGTTGGATGTCGTTGACGACGGTCCTGCCAAGTCAGTCCAGATCTGGAATACGGTTGGTCGGCGACCCATCCTGGCTGCCGGTAATTCAAATGGTGACCTTGCGATGCTGGAATTTGCAGGAGGACCCTCCAGACCTTCGTTGCGTCTTTTGGTTAGTCACGATGATAACGATCGCGAATTTGATTACACTGCCGGCGCTGAAAAGGTTCTGAATGTCGCCCAGGAACAAGACTGGACGATCATCAGCATCAAACAAGACTGGCGGAAGGTTTTCCCGACAGACAGTTGATCCTTATTCTGGTTATGTGACGAATATTCAATATAGCTTAAGATCACAGTCAATTAAAAGGAACAAAGTACTTAATAAACGTAAAGGAGAAAATGAAATGAGGAATTTGATCATAATCTTAAGTCTTCTGTTGGTTTCATTCGTTCTTTCAGCCTGCAGTAGCTCGAATGAATTACAGAACATCACCTGGCAGTGGACATCGTTGACGGAGACACAACCCGCAGCCCAATCCGTTGTTCCCAATCCTGAAAACTATTCTGTCATTTTTAACGAAGATGGCACCTTCAATGCTACAGTGGATTGCAACCAGGTGAGTGGCTCTTACGAATTAGAGGGTAACAAGCTTACTATTATGCCAGGTCCAAGCACATTAGCTGAATGTGGCCCTGATTCACTCTATGACCTGTTCCTAGGATTCTTCAACCAGATCACTGCTTACGAAATGGACGGTGAAACCTTGATTTTGATTGTTGGTGAAGACACAGCCAGGATGTTCTTCCAGAACACCAGCCTGGCAGAATAGTAGAGGATCTGATTAAAAAAATTTATGGTAGAGAGAAAACGACAATCGTAAAGCCAGGATATCTTGAAGATTACTTGGCGTATTTTATAAGGGTTTTTCCGCTGAGCAAGCGATGCACGCCAGTATGTAGAGATTGCTGCCGCCCTAGTTGGTTCAATCTACAGTATCGTCGTGGTATCCAGCTTCTTTCCCAGTTCTATTCTCACCGGATGCAAATTATACTCGAGAGATAAAAAATGTCTGAATCCCCAAAAAAGATCCATGTAGTCATCAATCCTGCAGCCGGAAAAGATGAGCCGATCCTCAACATTATCAACGATGTGTGTCGTAGGTACGATGTCGATTGGAGCATATCTGTGACTAAGAAATTTGGAGATGCAACCGAATTTACCCGACAGGCTGCCAAAAAAGGGTTTGATATCGTTGCCGGATATGGCGGTGATGGAACGCAACACGAAATTGCCAACGGTATTTTGGGCACAAACGCCATCATGGGGGTCTTGCCCGGTGGGACTGGAAACAACTTTTCAAAAGAACTCGGAACACCTCAAACACTACGCCCAGCAGTTGAACTACTTTGTACCAGTCAAAAGGTGCGCTATGTTGATGTTGTGCAGATGGGTGATACTTTTTTTATTCTTCGGCTCTATGTAGGTATCGAACCAGAACAGCAGACCAGTCGAGAAGATAAAGACAAATATGGAAAATTAGCTTACATAATCGACACCACTCGAAAAGCACGCATTAGCAAGGAAGTCAAATACCGGATCAGGATTGATGATGAATTGATTGAAGTACCGGCAATGGTTTTGTATGTGGTTAATGCAGCCAAGAATGGCGCCGGTATTTCTGTTGTCGGTGCTGTCTCGAAAATTGATGACGGCTTGATGGATGCTTTTATTCTCAATATGAATGATTTAAACACTATCGCTGGTACTTTTGACCGAATGTTAAACATAAACACCATTAACGCCAAAAAATATTTGCGGCAGGGCAAAGAAATGACGATCGAGACAGAACCGGACCAACCCGTATGGACGGATGGCGAGTATACAGGCCGTACCCCTATTTCTTTGAAAGTGTTGCCGGCTGCCTTACCAGTCGTTGTACCGGAATAATAAATAGTGCTGCTGGAAAAATAAGGTTAATTGTGGACATAACTAACCAAAATATAGAAAGAGATTTCCATCATTCCCATCCGGATTTGTCTCAAATCACGGACGAATTGTATATATCTTCCTTGCCAAAAAGTGAAAATGTTGAACATATTTTATCTTTAGGCATACGACTGGTTATCTCGATGCCGCTACCCAGGGCTCCTGAAGTTTTTCGACAACCGCCCATGCAATTCGTTCATTGCCCCTCACTGGATTCACGTTTTACACCGATACCCATGTTCATTCTACGCCGAGGCGTACTGGCGGCTTTGCCCGTAATCGAAGCAGGAAATTCTGTTCTGGTTCATTGCAAAGCCGGCGTGCATCGTAGCGTGGCGATGGCCTGTTGCATACTGATCGCTATGGGCTATACGGCTGAGAATGCGATGCAGCTTGTAAAAGAGAAACGAGACAAAGCGGACCCCTATATCCCTTATATTCGAAAACGAATCGAAAAGTTTGGAGAATATTGGAGCGAAAATCATGTCTAAGAAAATTCACGTTGTGATTAATCCGGCTTCTGGACAAGACCAGTATATTCTCAACACCATCAATCGTGTTTTTCGGGAAGCCGAGATTGCCTGGGAAGTATCCATCACCCAGACAAGTGGGGACGCCAGTCGTTTTGCAGCAAAAGCCGCGGCCGGGGATGCCGATATTGTGGCTGTCTTTGGAGGGGATGGCAGCGTAATGGAAGTTGCTGAGGGATTGATGGGTACAAATATCCCTCTCTCCATCTTGCCAGGCGGCACAGCGAACCTAATGTCTGTTGAGTTAGGCATTCCTCGAAAACTGGAGGATGCTGCCAGAGTCGCCTGCAGTCCTTCCAGTGTGGTTCGAAAGATTGATATGGGCCAAACCGAGAAGGGTAAATTTATGCTAAGAGTAGGAATTGGATTCCCTGCCGAGAAAGTGATTTTGGCTGACCGGGATCTCAAGGACAAATACGGCTTGGCTGCTTATACCATTGCAGCCCTCAAAGCCATGGGAACAACACAGGTCTCGAGTTATCATCTGAATTTAGATGGTGAGCAGGTTGATATCGAAGGGATTGCCTGCCGGGTGGACAACTCCAGCAATGTCGGTATTCCGGGTATTTCCCTGGCTTCTGGTACGGACGTCAGTGATGGGTATCTTGATGTCTTGGTCTGGCGTGATAAGGACCTGGATACCCTGGTTTCACTGGCTGGTGGCCTAGCAGAACATGAAACGATCAGCGATGCATTTCACCATTGGCGCGCCAGGGAAATAACCATCGAAACAGATACACCTCAATCCATTCAGGGTGACGGAGAAGTGTGGGGCAATACACCCATCTCCATTAAGGTGCTGCCAGGGGCTATGCGGGTGTTGGTTCCCAAATAATTTGCCTCCAGTGACCAAGGCCTATATCGAGTTTGCCAGAGGATGAATCATATTACAGGATAAAAACCAACTCATGAATGCAGAAGGAGGTGGTAGAAAAATTACAGCACCAATACTGACCAGTTTGACACAGTTAATTTCTGAACAAATAATTTAATGAAAAGGAGGTAAGAATCATGACTCATAAACTACCCCCATTGAACTACCCGAACAACGCCTTGGAACCCCATATCGATACGCGTACCATGGCTGTGCATCATGACAAGCATCACCAGGCCTATGTAGCCAATCTTAATAAAGCCCTGGAAGATTACCCGGATTTACAGGAGATGGCGACCCTGGAACTGCTGAGTGATTTCGACCGTGTGCCCGAAGAGATACGCACGGCTGTGCGCAACCATGGCGGCGGTCATGCTAACCATTCGATGTTCTGGAACAGCCTTAGTCCCAACGGAGGTGGTGTGCCAGATGGGGATCTGGCTGAAGCGATCAATGAAGCATTCGGCTCTTTCACCGATTTTCAAGAGGCATTTAGCAAAGCAGCGACGACTCTGTTTGGTTCTGGCTGGGCCTGGTTATGTATGGATGACGAAGGCAAACTACTGATCACCACGACCGCAAACCAGGACAACCCTGTCTCCCAGGGCTTGTTTCCTCTTCTGGGCCTGGATGTCTGGGAACATGCTTATTATCTGAAGTATGAGAATCGCCGCGCCGATTACGTGGCATCCTGGTGGAATGTGGTCAGCTGGGGATTCGTGTCTGCCAATCTGGCTGCATCGAAAATCGCAATCGGTGCACGCGATTTGGCTGAAGATGTCGATAAATGGGCCAAGGACACCTGGTCTAAGATCGAATCAGTGTTCTCAAAATTTGAGGATGATTAAGCAAGCGTTGATTCGTTGCAAGGAACAGTCAAAAGTCCAGGGATTGATCCACATTCAATCCCCGGACTCTGGACCCGAGTGGTTGCGTTCTTTGGCGCTGACTGGGTGTGGGCGTCTTGAATGAAGAAAGATTATAAGAAAGGGTTGCTGGAGATGATCGAAGGACACGAAGAAAAGAACACAAATCTCATGGCCAGTCAAGATCAGAAGCAGATCGCCTGGCTGCTATTTGGTGGTGGGACCATAGGATCGCTTTACTTGATATTCAAGCGGGATCGGAACATCCTCTCCTGGCTGATACTGTTGGGTATGATCGCGGCCGGAGTTGAGCTTCTGCTTAAGGATCGACGGGAGCGTATCCAGCAGACCGGAGACGATATCAGGGCTCGATTAGATGAACTGGATCCGATAACCAGAGCAGAGGTGATCAAATACGTAGCCGAACAAGAAATTGACAAGGTATCCAAATGAGCTAGAGGAGTGAGCAAATGGGCAAACACATCCATGTGGTCGAAAATCCGGCCGCGGGTCAAGATGAACCGATCTTGAACACATTGAATGATGTCTATTATCCAGCCGGTGTAACCTGGTCTGCATCTGTCACGCAAGCTTATGGCAATGATCATGCAAGCGATTCTAGAAATTCGGGAGGAGACGCGTTATTTGGCTTATTTGATGGGTGATGGTTCAGAACCTTTTGTTCCAGACGCGAAAAGTAAGCTTGGAATGAGTGGAAAATGAATAGGAGAGCGTTGGTACCATGACTACAAATCCCGATAAACCGGCAATCGACAATTTATCTGCTGGGGAACTCATCAGCCGTTTCTTTCAGCATCTCTTGCCTGTAGGCTTTGTCACGGTGCCCAACTGTGCCATTTTCAGCCCCAGGCTT
>Ga0209536_100008560_pt1 | contig 15321 bp, 13 predicted proteins | sample DeeMarSeWOR28_12_FD_187461 | JGI IMG/M metagenome (GOLD analysis project Ga0209536, IMG submission 187461) | Marine sediment microbial communities from White Oak River estuary, North Carolina - WOR-2-8_12 (SPAdes) (version 2) | ecosystem: Environmental > Aquatic > Marine > Intertidal zone >...
ACACGCAGGGCTCATTGATTTCACCAACAAATGCTGCCGGTCTGACTGCACATGCCGGTGTCTGTTGAATCAGACGATCTTTGCTGAAACGGTAAGTCGCCCCGTAGACCTCTGCTTTGCGCGCATCCAGCAAGGGACAAATCAAACGGGTTTGAGCGCTGCATTGCCAGGCAAGTGCTTCAAGACTTGTTATGCCGACAACCGGCTTATCAACGGCTGATGCCAAACCTTTAATGGTGGCCATTCCGATTCGCAAACCGGTAAACGAGCCGGGGCCCACCGTAACCGCAAAGCCATCCAGGTCACCGGCGCGACAATCGGCCGATTCCAAAACCGAATCGATAGAAGCCATCAAATGTTTTGAGTGCGTTTGCTTTTTGTGGGTTGTCAGTTCAGCGCATACGGACGTATTATCAATAACGGCAGCGCTGCAGCTGATTGTCGCTGTGTCGACGGCAAGAATCTTCATGACGTTTATCAATTTGAGGGTGATTTATTTGCGTTTGGTACCGGATCGCTTTGATCGCGCCTTGGCTTTATGCCGAACAATGGCCCGTGCCAAAACTTCCGACATATGCTTTACCGGCACAAACTTAATCTTGCGCTTCAGATGTCGCGGGAGCTCGGCCAGATCCTTTTTATTTTTTTCAGGAATGATGATCGTGCGAATCCCTGCCCGCATTGCTCCCAGGGCCTTTTCTTTTAATCCCCCAATCGGAAGGACACGACCCCGAAGTGTAATTTCGCCGGTCATGGCCACATCATTTCGAACAGGTTTATGGGTAAAAGCCGAAATCAACGCAGTTGCCATGGCGATCCCGGCCGAGGGCCCGTCTTTGGGAATAGCGCCGGCCGGCACGTGGATGTGGATATCAATATTATCAAAATCCTTATTTTTTACGCCCCAGGACGTCAAATTGGCCCGCGCATAACTGACTGCCGCTCGGGCGGACTCCTGCATGATGTCACCCAGTTGCCCGGTCACAATTAGATCCCCTTTGCCACCGATCAAAGACGCTTCAACAAACAGCAGTTCACCGCCGGCTTGCGTCCAGGCCAAACCGGTGGACAGCCCCACCTGGTTTCCTTCTTTATCCATGTCGGGGCCATACTTGGGGATACCCAGGTATTTGTGCAGGTTGCCGCGCGTAACGGAAAACAGTCCTTGTTGACGTTCAGCGATTTTGCGGGCAACTTTGCGGCAGATGGTCGCAATCTCCCTTTCAAGATTTCGCAAACCCGCCTCTGAAGTATACTCGGCAATCATCTGCTGCAAGGCAGCGCTGCTGATAGAAACAGAGCGGGCTCTGAGTCCATTTTCTTTGAGCTGCCGCGGGATCAGGTATTTTTGCGCAATAACGATTTTCTCTTCTTCGGTATAACCTGAAAGTGGAATGACTTCCATCCGATCCAGCAAGGCCGATGGAATCGTATCGGTTAGATTGGCGGTCAGGATAAACATGACTCTGGACAGGTCAAAGGGAATATTGAGAAAATGATCGCTAAAAGCAACATTTTGCTCCGGATCCAGTGCCTCCAGCAGGGCGGCCGACGGGTCTCCGCGAAAATCAGCGCCCAGTTTATCGATTTCATCCATCATAAAAACAGGATTATTGCTGCCGCATTGCTTGAGACCCTGCAGAATGCGGCCGGGCAGCGCGCCGATATAGGTTCGCCGATGGCCCCTGATTTCAGCTTCATCACGAATACCCCCCAGCGAAATACGGATAAACTTGCGGTTTAATGCCTGTGCAATGGACTGGCCCAAAGAGGTCTTGCCAACCCCGGGCGGTCCGACAAAACATAAAATCGGGCCTTTCATCTTCGAGTTCAATTTGCGGACGCTCAAATATTCGAGAATACGATCCTTAACATTTGCTAAGCCGTAGTGATCTTTTTCAAGTACCACCTTGGCCTTGCCGATATCCAAATGGTCCCGGGAAGATTTGTGCCATGGCAGCTCCACCAACCAGTCGAGGTAGGTCCGCGAAACGGTTGCCTCTGCAGAATCCGGATGCATTTGTTGAAGACGCTTGAGTTGCCGGATGGCTTCTTTATCCGCTTCTTTGGGCATTTTGGCACGCTTGATTTTCTTGCGGTAATCTTCAATTTCAACGGTCTGGTCATCCTGTTCGCCCAGCTCTTTGTAAATCGCCCTGACCTGTTCGCGCAGAAAATAGTCGCGCTGGGATTTGGAAATTTCATCCTTGACTTCGGATTCGATTTTAGCCTGAACCGTTGAGAATTCAAGTTCTCTGGTAAGCAGGTCATTTGCCTTTTTGAGGCGTTCAACCGGATCCGTCAGCTCCAGCAGTTCCTGGGATTCCTGAATTTTAAGCTTTAAATTGGAAGCTGCCAGATCGGCCAGTTTGCCAGGCCCCTCGATGCTTTCTAGAATGGTACTGAGATCACCGGAGAGCTCACCCCGCAGCGACAGTATTTTTTCGGTATTTTCCCTGACCGATCGCATCAAGGCTTCGGTCTTCAGATTCATTTCGCCGACAGGCGGCTCTTCAACTTTCTCAATTTTAACCCGATAAAATGAGCGTTTTTTCAGGTACCGAACAATTTTAGCCTTGGCTAAACCCTGCACCAGGGCTTTGAGCCGTCCATCCGGGAGCTTCAACAGTCTTAAGACGCGGCTGACCGTACCGATCTTATAAATGTCGCTCGCGCCCGGGTTTTCAATTGCGGGATCTTTCTGGGTCACCAGCATCAAATATCCATCTTTGGCGACACCTTCTTCAACCGCCCGGATAGACCTATCCCGGCCGACAAACAACGGTAAGACCATATCGCTGAAAACGACGATATCCCGGACCGGCAGCAGCGGAAGCGTGGTCGGTATTTCAGCATTGGAGCTGTCTTCTTCAATAAGGCTAATTAGATCGTCTGTATCACTTTGCGCCATTTTTGCTCCTGCGCACTGACCTAAAATTCAAGGTTTACACAATTTGGGCCGAAATTACCCCTACAGTGGCAACCTTAGGGTAGTGCAATATAACCCTCTAAAATAAGCTTAAATTTTTCTTTGACAATATCCAGCTTAATTTTTTATGACATATATTCTTAATCCTAAAAATAAGGACGCTGATTGCATTTTAAAGCTGAACAATGCCGGCAATCTGTCCGCAGGGAAGATGGCCCTTTCGATCGAGATGCCGCTTACCAAAAAACGTTTACCCCGTCAGGACCGTTAAGCGATGATAACACATTATTTGACCGAATTCTTGGTTTTTGTTTTTGGAATCTGTATCGGAAGTTTTTTGAATGTGTGCATATATCGACTTCCGGAATCCAAATCAATTGTCCACCCCCGTTCGATGTGCCCAAGTTGCGGGACCCTCATTGCTTTTTATGACAACATACCGATTTTAAGCTACCTTGCCTTGCGCGGAAAATGCCGCCACTGTTCAGCCCGCATCTCATTTCGCTATCCCATTATTGAATGTATCAGCGGTATTTTTGCCGTGGGTGTCTTTTTGAAATATGGCTTGAGTTTCGAAGCCCTGATTTATTATACCTTTGTTGCAACGCTGCTGGTGATCACATTTATTGATATTGATCACCAGATTATCCCTGACGTGATCAGTCTGCCGGGAATACCGATTTTTTTTGCGGCCAGCTTCGCGCTGCCCGAAATTACGCTCGTTGAGTCTATTTTAGGTATTTTAATCGGTGGTGGCAGCCTGTGGATCGTCGCCCAGCTGTATTATGTGCTGACCCGCAAAGAAGGTATGGGCGGCGGCGATATCAAACTGTTGGCGATGATGGGCGCCATCATCGGATGGAAGGGCGTCCTATTTACGATATTTATGGCCTCGGCCATCGGAACGGTTGTCGGCTTGCTCGTCATGTTAAAGACCCGTACATCAATGAAACTCAAAGTGCCGTTTGGGCCCTTCCTGGCCATCGGCGCAATCGCCTATATATTTTTGGGTCCGCAATTGATGACCTGGTACTTTAACCTGCTGCGAAGCTAAATATGGATCCACATTCAACGGGGCCCGAAGTTCAATTGAGGATTTACCGATGAAAATAGCCATTATTTCCGATATCCATGGTAACATGGAAGCATTCGAGCAGGTTTCGGCTGATATCGCAAGATCCCGCGTGGATGATATCATCAGCCTGGGAGATCATATCGGTTATGGCCCGCAGCCGGAAGAGGTCATCAATCGCATTCGCCGGCACAACATTACAGCCTTGCAGGGCAACCATGAGCTGGCCCTGGTTGAGCCAACCTACCTCGACTGGTTTAACCAAGCTGCCCGGAAGTCATTGAATATAACCCGCACCCTGTTGTCCCCACAATCCTTGCATTTCATCGCCAACCTGAAAACCCACCGGAGCGCACATGGATGCCGCTTTGTTCATGGATTTCCGCCGGACTCTGTGTTGACCTATTTGTTCCAGCTATCTGATGAAACAAAAATCCAAGCGCTGGAGCGTTTAAGCGAAAAGCGCTGTTTTATCGGTCACACCCACACCCTGGACATCGTCAGTCTGGGCCGCCAGGGCCTTCAAAGCAACAAGCTCAAAGAAGGCCTCAACAAGCTAGACAGCCGTCGCAAGTATATCATCAGCGCCGGCAGCGTCGGACAGCCCCGGGACGGTAACAACAAAGCCAAGTATCTGATCTGGGACTCCACTGATGATACCGTTGACGTCAAGTTTGTTGCCTATGACATTGCCGCGGTGGTTGAAAAAATGATGGCGGCCGGTATGCCGCAAAAACATGCCCAACGGCTCTGGTAAGGTCTGATCGTCCGGTCGCAGGTGACCGGCGAGAACACCAACCCGTAGAGAATTACAAACCGGAGTGATGGAACCAATATAATTTCGGATTGCAGATTTCAGATTGCGGATTGCGGATTTCGGATTTTAAATGATCGGAATGTCTGAGATTACAATCTGCAATGAATTTTAGCCTCTAATGCGTAGCTGATTTCCCTATCTTTATCCCAAGATCCAGTGCCTGGCGATTCATGTCCAGAAAATCTGCCGGAATGCGCTTCTCCAGCGCTTTCATAATCGATTCGGGATCGATCAATTCGGTTATGCTGATAACGGCCCCCAGCATGCAAATATTGAAAACAATCGGTTTGCCGATTTTGTCAATGACCGTATCATACATGGCAATCGCTTTTTGCTGGGCATCTACTTTTTTTTCAGTTTGCACATAGCGGGTGTCGCTGATCAGCAAGCCTCCCGGCCGAATAATCGAATAAAATTTATTGTAGGCTTCCTGGGTCAGGCAGACCAGCACATTGGGTTGAATTACTTTTGGATAGTGGATAATCGTGTCGGATATAATGATATCCGAACGGGTTGCTCCCCCGCGAGCCTCGGCCCCGTATGATTGGGATTGGACGGCATTTAACCCATTATAGAGAACGGCTGCTTCGGCCAGGATGATGGCAGCGGTGATAACCCCCTGCCCTCCCGAGCCTGAAAATACCAGTCTGCATCTTTCCATTTTTAGCGACCTTCCATTGCCTTTTGCACCAGCTGTTCATATTGGTTGCAATATTCAGGCTTGTCTTGCTGGACAAAAATTCCGCGCTCGATCAGATTCGGATTTTCTTTTTTGGCCTTTGAGCCGATCGGCGTCGTATTCTGCTTGTAGTAGGCAATCATGTCAACAGCATCGCCGACTTTGTTTTTGCGGCCGAAATACGTAGGGCACTGTGAAAAAATTTCCACCACTGAAAAGCCCTCGTGCAAAATGGCCTGTTGAATAATGTCGGTCATCTGCTTGATGTGATAGGTTGTGGTCCGGGCCACAAAGGTGGCACCGGCTGCTTTTGACAGCTCCACAACATCGAAGCCAGGGTCAATCGTCAAATAGGGCGCCGTAGTCGCGCGGACATTTTCGCCCGATAGCGGGGAAAACTGACCTCCCGTCATACCATAGATCCGGTTGTTCATGACAATGGCAGTAATATCGATATTGCGGCGCGCCGCATGGATAAAATGATTGCCCCCGATTGCCAGGGCATCGCCGTCACCCATGGGCACTATCAAATTGAGTTCCGGGCGGGCCATTTTGACGCCCGTTGCAAAAGCCAGCGCCCGGCCATGAATCGTATGCAGGGTGTGAAAATCCACATATCCGGTAATGCGCGAAGAGCAGCCAATACCCGAAACCATGACGATTTCGTTTCGGCTGAATCCCATTTTTTCAATGGCCCGCAACAGTCCGTTTAACACCATGCCATGACCGCACCCCGGACACCAGAGATGTGGGAAGAATCGTTCTCGCAAATATGCCTTTAGCGCCATCGCTTTAAACCCCCTTACCCTGGATCAACCGCAAGATATTCAAGATATCGGATGGCATAATAAAAACGCCATCAATGCGATTCGCCAGAAACACCTTATCGGGTTCATCCACTGCCAGTTTCACGGATTGAAGCACCTGCCCCATGTTCTGCTCAACCACAATCACTGATTGAGCTGCAGCGCATTTTTCACGGACGATTTCGTGAGGAAACGGCCAGAGTGTCTGCAACTCCAACAGGCCCAGCCGTTCGCCGCGCGATCTTCTTTTTTCTACGATATGGCGCGCCGAGCGGGCCGAGGAGCCGTAAGATACCAGCAGGTGCTTGGCATCCTCGATATAATATTCCTTGTAGCGGGCCAGTTGATTGACCCGGTTATCGATTTTGTCGACCAGATGACGCAGCAGACCATGCACCGCCCTTGGTTCGCTGGACGGAAACCCCCACATATCATGAAAAAGTCCGGTGACGTTGAAGCGATGAACGCCACCGAAATCGGACATCGGCAAGCGGCCGTCTTCGCGCGGCAGATAGGGGTGGTAATCGACGCCTTCTTTGACGGAAGTTTTCAGCCGCTCGACAAGGGGCACTTCACCGGGTTGCGGAATGACGAGACGCTCCCGCATATGGGCAACAACTTCATCGAGTAGCAAAATGACCGGTGTCCGATAAATTTCAGCCAAATTAAAAGCCTCGACCGTCAGCGCAAATATATCCTGATGATTGGAAGCCGTAAGTGCGATAATGGCATGGTCGCCGTGAGTCCCCCAGCGGGCTTGATTCACATCACCCTGACTGCCGTGGGTTGGCAGTCCGGTGGACGGACCACCCCGCTGTACGTTGACGATCACACACGGAATTTCGGCCATAATGGCATAACCTAAAGCTTCCTGCATAAGAGAGAAGCCCGGTCCGCTGGTGGCGGTCATCACCTTACAACCGGTCAGAGAAGCACCGATGATGGCACACAGCGAGGAAATTTCATCTTCCATTTGCATAAACTTTGCGCCAATTTGCGGCAGTCGTGAGGCTAAATATTCAGTAATTTCCGATGAGGGTGTAATGGGATAGCCGGCATAAAAACTGAGTCCGGCGTAAACAGCCGCTTCGGCGCAGGCCTCATTGCCTTGGACAAATTTTATGTTTTCGCTCATATCATCGCCTATTCTTCGGTTTCGATCTCGATTGCCAGATCCGGGCAGCGAAGCTCACAAAGTTTACAGCAGATACAATCCTGCGGGCGCGATGCCAAGACCTTTTCGCGATCATCTAATTCCAGAACCTTTTTAGGGCAAAGCGCCACACATATACCACATCCCTTGCACCAATACTCGTTGATATGATGTTTTTTTAACTTTGGTTTGGCCATTTAAATCCGCTCACTGTTCACTAAAGATGTTTTGAGAAACGTATAAAGTGGCTCCTTAATTGTTATAGAAGTGAATGTCAAGGAAAACAAGATTCCACAGGTGCTTTGTTGCCTTCTGCCATGGTGTCGAACGAGATGGTTGTCACCTTGAAATTCATAGCGCCTGTCAGGAAATGACATGGCCGGCAATCATTTTGTCAATTATTTTTGAAACAGCAATCTAATGACCGGGTCGCAGCCAATGGACGCTGTTGGATCGGCAGGCCGGACAGATACGCTCCCAATCCACGTTAAACCGACCTTCCCATAAGTGACCGCAACGAAAGCAATGAAATTGAGCTGCAGTGTTTTCATCGGCTGGTTTGGGATTCCGGGGCCGGGGCACCCGAACCTTTGACAGCTCAGAGCGGGTCAGCTCTATTTCTTCGGCTGTCACCGATTGGCGTTTCTTCTCAGCTTCCAGCATGATGGTCTGCCAGCGGCCACCTTCGGCGGCTGAACACCATTCCAACATCAGCCGCTCGGGTCGGATACCCATTTTTATCAATTTATCCCATAATCCGTCAATACGACGAACCGTACTTCGATTGGCATCGATGTAATGACAGTCGACATAGTGGCAGCCAGAAACCAGCACAACAGGCGCACCCTTTTGGAACGCATACCACACGAATTCGGGATGCACCCGCCCCGAACACATCGTACGGATAATAAAGGCATGCGGCGGGTAGGCCAACCGGCTTAAACCGGCGGTATCAGCTCCGGCGTAAGAGCACCAATTACAGGCAAAGGTTACGATTTTTTCCAACCCATTTTCTCCCAGCATAGCGTCAATTTGGGCATAGATCGCTTGATCTGAAAAATGCCGCATTTCAATCGCCCCAAATTTGCATTCGGCCGCACAGGTCCCGCACCCGACACAGGCCGCACTGATGATCTGGGGCACCTGCTTCTTTTGCCAGGTTATGGCACCAAAAGGACAGACATTTGCGCACTGGCCGCAGCGGGTGCACGGCTCTTCATATACAACCGCTGTGATCGCCTCAACGGCCAAGTGGTCCTTTTGCAACAAAATAGAGGCCCGCGAACTGGCGGCGCTGGCCTGGGTGACGCTTTCACGAATATCTTTGGGGCTTTCAGCCGCGCCGGCAATGTAGACCCCCTTGGTGGGCGTATCCACAGGCCTCAGCTTCGCGTGCGCTTCTTTTAGAAATCCACCGGGCGATTTGGACAGACTGACCATCTGACGCACAAACTCGGTATCAACGGCCGGCACCGCGCCAACCGCCAACACCAACATATCAAATTCCAGTTTTTCGAGACGCTTTTCGGTTGTATTTTCAACGGTCACCCGCAAATTTTTGTTGTGCGCGTCTTCCCGGACCTCACCGGGCAAGCCGCGCAAATATCGAACCCCATGGCCGCGGGTCCGCATCAAAAGTTCTTCAAACCCTTTTCCGTATGCGCGCAGATCGGTATAAAAAATGGTCACCTCTGTGTCCGGGTAATTATCCATCAGATATTGGGCACCTTTGATGCTGTTCATACAGCAAATGTTGGAGCAATAAGGGTTACCGCGGCTGGGGTCCTGGGTTCGAGAGCCCACGCACTGAATAAAGCCGATACGCAAGGGTCGCTTCTTGTCGCTGGGACGTCCTAAATGTCCGCCCAAAGCACCTCCGGTTGAGATCAGGCGCTCAAATTCAAGACTGGTGACCACATTGACAAAGCGCGTGTATCCGTACTCATCCAGAGCGGTTGGATCGTATACGTCCATACCGGTTGCAACAATAATAGCGCCGATATCAATATCGATTAGCTCGTCTTCCTGGTCAAAGTTAATGCAATTTTTCTCGCAGGATTCAATGCACTTGCCGCAAGCTATCGGGTTGCGACCCAAACAATCTGTAGCTGAAACCACATACGCTGATGGAACGGCTTGCGGAAATGGGATGTAGATCGCGCGACGGCTGCTCAGTCCCATTTGAAATTCATCAGGGACAACCACCGGACAGACCGCTACACAATCACCGCAAGTCGTACATTGATCTTCATCGACATACCGGGGCTTTTTTCGAATCCGCGCTTTAAAATTACCCACGTATCCGGTGATATCCTCTAAAACAGCATTGGTCATGAGCTCAATTCGGGGATGCCGACCGACATCCATCATCTTGGGTCCGAGAATTCAGATGCTGCACTCAATGTCCGGATAGACCTTGTCGAGCTGGGCCATAATACCGCCAATGGACGGCTTTTTTTCAACCAGGTATACCGGGTGTCCCGCATCTGCCAGATCCAGGGCTGCCTGCATGCCGGCCACTCCCCCGCCAATTACCAGCGCTGCATCTGTGATCGGAATGTGTTCCTCATCCTGGGGGTAAAGCCACTTGGCACGGGCAACGGCAACCCGGACGATATTCAATGCCTTACGGGTGGCCGCTTCGCAATCCGGTGTCACCCAGGAGCAATGCTCGCGAATATTCGCCATTTCCAGCAGATAGGGATTCAACCCGGCTGCTTGGATGCATTGCCGAAAAATGGGTTCGTAAGAAGCCGGAGAACAGGACGCAACCACCACGCGGTTGAGCTTGTGCTCGAAAATGGTTTGTTGAATTTCCTGCTGACCCGGATCGGAACACGTATATTTGTTCCGGACCGCCACGACCACATCCGGCAACGTCTCGGCGAATCCTTGAACCGCGTCGACATTGACAACTCCGGCAATATTGGAGCCACAATCACATACAAAAACGCCTATCCGCAATTCTTCTTTGGTCAAATTCGGCCTCCTTTGCGCCATACGACCGTTTTTCGTTTGGGAGTCAACGACCACCCGCACAGCGGCACGCAGGGCCCCGATCGTTGCGGGTGATACCGGGTGCCAAGCACCCGGTTTGGGAAACCCAATGAATTCCGGTTCGTGCAAGATTCAGGTTTCATTTTGAACGAATCCGAAAAACAGGTGTCGCTCAATAACTGCCAAACGGTTGGCGCTTCATTTTTCCCGCTGCCAGGTTTGATATTGTTGCTCGCGCGCAATTTCTTTATCTTTCCAGAACTGCCGGTCCCGGGCTGCTTGCTCAATGGCCTCCTGAAAGGCTTTTTTAAATTCCTCGGAATCAAACTGGGCCTTGCTGAAAAAATCAAACGCCTGGTACTGTTTGAACGCTTTGCGCTGCGTTTCCATGGTTCCGTAGCCGGTCACCATGATCACACGGGTAAACGGACGTCGCTGGCGAATTTCGGCCAGCAAATGAATACCGTCCTCATTGCTTTCATCCTCGTCAGCCAGTCGAATATCCAAGACAGCCAGATCCAGATCCTTATTCTCATCGATATATGCAAGGGCTTTTTCTTTGGTCCCTGCGACCCGGACCCAATGCCCTTCGCGCTCCAACAGTCCGCTCAGCAGTCCCCGCCAATCAGCGTAGTCATCCACAATTAAGACTTTTCCGCGCATTTTTTCCCTTTAAACGTGTTTGGTGTTTGGTGTTTAGTCACTGACTGTTTGCCCCTGATTACCCCTCGTTTCACGGTTTTAAGACGTCTGCTTTACGTTATTTGTTTTCTGTCTTCTGTCCTCTGTCTTCTAACCTCTGTCCTCTAAAGCCGGCAGCCGAATAATAAACGTTGCCCCCTTATCAGGCTGGCTGAGGCACTCAATGGTTCCACCCTGGCGTTCGATAAAAGTCCGCATCCACCACAATCCAAATCCAAGCCCGTCTTCACTGGGTTGAAATAAATTCCACAAATGGTCCAAGTGACGGGATGACATTCCTTTGCCCGTATCACTGATGCGGACCCGGACCCAGGGGTGCCCATCAATTTGTTCAGATCGGCTGCTGATTTCCAGCCGCCTGAGCTTGCGGCGCGCCATGGCTTTGCAAGCATTGGTCATGAGTTCGAGGAATATGTCCAGCAGAAGCAAACTGCAATTCACCGGGGGTAACTGCTGATCATAGTCACAAACAACCTCAACACTATCCGGTATGTCGACAGAGTCTAACGCCTCATTCAGCAATCGGTTTACGTCAAATCGAGTTGGTGGAGCGGATTCTTTAAATGGCCGGAATAATGCTTCGCTGAGCTTAAGAATAAACTGCGAATTCCGACTGATACGCTCCAGGTTAGACTGGGCCCAACGACGGTCTGCAGCAGATAGGTCCATCTTTGCTACCAATTGCAGCATTTCACTGGCGCTAACCGGCACAACCCCCAGGAGGTTATTGATGCGATGCGCCAGGGCAGTTGCTGCCTGGCCCATCACGGCCCACTTTTCGGCAGCCAGACGCCGTTCTTGCTCCGCCTTGAGTTTTTGGAGCTGGGTGGCGTTTTGGATGGCAATGACCGCCTCCTGGGCCAATGCTTCCAGAAGTTCAACATCCTGCCGATCAAAAGCGGCCGGACGAGAGCTCTCTAAAAGCAAAACCCCGATGAACTTTCCTTTTTGGTGGTGTTCGTCTAAGCTGTACAATAAGGGTACCGAAATGCTCGAACGCATATCTTCAAAAAGAACGACATTCAAAGGATCCTTACGAACATCGGGGCATAGATAGGGCCGTTGTTTTTCGGCCACCCAGCGGGCAATCCCCTGCCCGATGCGCGGTGTATACGCCATCTTTTCTTTGGTCCACCCTTTTCCATAGTGCGCTTTGAGAACAAGATGCCCGGTCTCGGGTTCCAGATGCCGCAGCGAGCCATGCTCGGCATTGACGAGTTCAGCTGCTTTTTCAAGGATCAGATTCAAAACGTGATCCAATTCAAGGCTCGATGTCAGCGCCACATCAATGGCATGCAGGGTGCGAAACTGTGCGGTCATGCGGGCCAGACGCTCATTTTGCTGGGCAACCGAGGCTGTCAGGTCCGCCAGAGATTGGATCAGGGCGATGTCCCGCTTGCTGAAGATTCGTTCCGGTTGCCGATCGAAAACAATCAGCAGCCCGCGAACGGCTTCCTGCCACACCAGCGGGGCCGCCATCAAAACAGATTGATCCGGAAGCGTTTGAATGACAGCCTGACGGGAACTGATTATTTCTCTTAAAAGCGTTTCATCCCAGGGCTCTTTGGGCAGGTTGTGCGTGGCCAGCAAGGTGCTGTGACCGCTTCCCGGGTCACACAGGTAAAAACCGCTGCCTTGGGCTCGGCATTGAAACGTCGCCTGTCGAACGACGCTTTGGAGCAGATTCGGATCCAGTATATCCGTTGAGGAAATATGCGGCTGCATCTTATTAAGGGCACTTTTCACTTTTATGATCATAGGCTCGCCGGACAGGTCTTTTGAATGCCGGCGTTCAAAGATGATTCGCGATTAATGTCGTCAGGTCTTGAATCTCAAGGTTGAGTGTCTGTTTCAGCTGCGGATCCTGTTGGGCACAACGAAAATGAATCTGGCATTTAATACAGGCCGTAATCATTCGGTTGACACCTGTTTGCGACGCTTCCTGTAAGCGCTCAATTTGAATATTTTTGCTGACCTGTCCACAGGAGGTCCAGCCGGTGGTGCCGCAACACAGACTGGCACTGCGGACCCGTTCCATTTCCCTCAAATCCAATCCCAGAGCCGCCATTAACAATCGCGGCTCATCGTAAATCTCAAGATAGCGGCCCAACCGACAGGGATCATGGTAAGTGACGGGCTGCTGATTTTTTGCGGTCAGCACGAGGTTCCCATCAGCGACGGCCTGCGCCAAATATTGCGTCAGGTGAAATACGGCCATGCCATGGTCCGCGATCCGTTTGGGGTACTCCCGGGTCAGCATAAGGGCACACTCCGGACAGGTGGTAACAATGGTTTTAGCACCGGCGGCGCTGAGCTGCTCAAGGTTGTGTTTGGCCAGTGCCTTAAATGTCTTTATATCACCTTCCCATAGCTGATCGTGGCCGCAGCAACGCTCGTCGGCCATGATCTGAGGCGCGATCCCCAGATGGTTCAAAATTTTCACCGCTGCCCTGGCAATGTCGATGCCCTCTATATTCAAATGCTTAAATAAGACATCATAGTATGGCAAACATCCCGTAAAATAGACAACCTCTGAAGAATCAGATATCTGCAGCTCGGGCGATATCCAATCCAGGCGATGTTGTTCGAGCCCCGCAGCGGTCATCATTTTGCCCCAGTTTTGAACAACGGCTCCATGGGTGCATTCACCGGTTTGTCCGCATTCCGTGGCCAGGGTTCTGGCCTCCTGTATAAAATCAGAAAAATAGACATCTGAAGGACACAATAGACTGCAGCGCTTGCATGTCAGGCAGGACCAAAATAACGGATCTTGCATGATCTTTTCGGGCTGACCATTGATGGCCTTCTCTACCAGCAGCCGCGGGCTGCTATAGGAGCGGGTTTCCCAACGGGTGATCGGGCACACGGCACTGCACTTGCCACATTCCTGGCAATACCAGGCCCGACAGTGTTGGATAATGTCGTGCAGGTTATCCATACCGCTGCCCGCCTCCATTCAGGCCATCCATAAAGGTTTGTATTTTTGATACCCAGGATTCTGCATCGTCGGCCGCGATTCGATCCATAACAAGGCGTTTATTCGAATGTCCCAACAGCTGCATCAAGCGGCTGGTCAAATCAAATGTTTCCTGGGCACGCTGGTTGCCGAATGTATAATGGCATTCACCCGGCGCACACCCCAGCAGCAAAACACCGTCGGCACCCAGCTGAAAAGCGCTAAGGAGAATTCCGGGACCCAACCGCCCCAGGCATGTGACTTTTAAAGGATAGACCCATGGTGTGTAGGATGAATGCTGCCGACCCGCGGCTTCGAGACCCCGGTAAGCATTCCAGTTACACGTAAAAACGATTGCCTTGCGCCTGTCATTTAAATCATGTGCCTTTAGGACAGCTGCCAGCATGGCTTCCATTTGTTCATCTGTCGCATCGCCTGCTGTTATGGCGCCAGAAGGACATTGCGCGGCACAACTGGCGCAACCCGAACAGATCACCGGATCGATCCAGGAATGACGGTGCGGTTCTTCTCCAACCAGTTGCGGTGCACCCAGGTCACAAATATCGATACAGGTTTTACAGGCCCGGCAGCGGTGCGGATCGACCGAAGCGGTTATGGGCTTGGGTTGTTCGGCCAGCCGGTGCAACCAGCCGGCTGCCTTGATCGCCGCTGCCGCTCCGGTCGATCGGCCATCTCGCGGGTCACAGAAAAAAACGCCCGGCAACAGCGTTTCGACAACCGGTGGCGTCGGCATGAGTCGCTCGCGTTGATCGGATGCCGCAAACGCATTGCACAGCAGATCCGCTTCGGCCGCATCCTGCGGTGCCAGTACGACCGCTGATGCTTGCCGAACGGTCACTGGATTCCAGAGCGCATATTGCCCATCGACACGCTTGATTTGATGGGGCAACTGCTCGGCAACGCGGGTAACAATCTGGCGGTCGTTGAGTAATCTCTGACAGATCCGTGCCGCTGTGCCATTGCCCACAATCAACACGGACCGTTCGGCGTTCAGCGATTGGGCCTTTCGGGGCGATGCCATCTTCAACTTGACGGCAGCGGCCGCAATCAACCGGGCTGCCTTGGCGGTCGCGGCCGCCGGATCGTTCGCATGTACCCAGGCACAGTGCTCGCGGATATTCACAAATTCCCAGACCAGGTACGACAAATTAACAGCCGGCAAGCGATTTTTGGGACTGCATGAGCCGTG
>Ga0209536_100008561_pt1 | contig 15320 bp, 13 predicted proteins | sample DeeMarSeWOR28_12_FD_187461 | JGI IMG/M metagenome (GOLD analysis project Ga0209536, IMG submission 187461) | Marine sediment microbial communities from White Oak River estuary, North Carolina - WOR-2-8_12 (SPAdes) (version 2) | ecosystem: Environmental > Aquatic > Marine > Intertidal zone >...
TCCCAAAGGACGAGGAATAGGAGGAGATGGGGAATACATTAGGTTAGGTGGTTGGCAACATTGCAGCGATTCTTCAATATTCGCCACAGTCTCAGCTTCCGGCTGATCTTTTGGGTGGGCCTTATCCTGCTGACCAGTATTGCCGCTTGGGCCTATTTTCATATTGAGTACCAGAACAAGAAGGCGGTTGAAGGTGTGGTGGCAGAGGCCGACAGGCTGGGCAACACCATAAAGCTGGGCGCCCACTACGCCATGATGCTCAACGCCAGAGACGATATCAACCACATGATACAGAATATAGCACAGCAAGAAGAGATAGAGACGATTCGCATTTATAATAAAGAGGGGCAGATCAAGTTTGCGAACAGAACCGAAGAGGTTGACCAGAGGACCAACATCAAGGCAGAAGCTTGTGATATTTGCCACAAAACAGCACCGCCCCTAGAAAGGGTCAGCCTAGCTGAAAGAAAGCGGATGTTCTTGTCCCCTGAGGGCTATCAATTGCTGGGCATTATCAGCCCCATATACAATGAATCAGGCTGTTCCACCAGTGCCTGCCATTTTCATCCACAAGGCAAGAAGATCCTGGGTGCCCTTGATGTGGTTGTTTCCCTGAAACATAAGGATCGGGAGATCGCTTCTTATCAAAAGGGCATCCTTGGCCTGGCCGTTCTCATTTTTTTGGGTACGTCGGCCATGATCGGTATTTTTCTCATGAGGTTTGTCAATCGTCCTATCAAGAAATTGATCGCGGGCACGCGCCAAATCGGAAATGGAACATATGACCATGAGATTGACATTGACCGGAATGATGAAATAGGCCAGCTGGCCCTTGCGATCAATCATATGGGTACGGAGATACGGCAGAAGCAGGAGGAGCTGAATAAACAGAGGGAGGAATATCAGAACCTCTTTGAGCGTTCCCCCTGTTATATTACCGTCCAAGATAGAGACTTGAAACTCCTGAGATATAATCGCGAATTTGATTCAAAGTTCTCTCCAAAGGTAGGGGAGTATTGCTACAAAGTTTACAAGAATCGATCAGAAATCTGCGAACGATGCCCCGTTGTCAAGACCTTTCAGGACGGCAAGCCTCACTATAGCGAGGAAGTGGGCGTCAATAGGGAGGGAGAAGAGGCGTACTGGCTTGTCAAGACGTCTCCCATCAAGGACGCCAAGGGAGATGTGGTCGCTGCCATGGAGATGTGCGTGGATGTGACCCAGACAAGGTTTCTGGAGCAGGAGGTTCAAAAATCTGAAAAAAGATATCATACCATTTTCAACAATATCCCCAACCCTGTATTTGTCCTGGATGCAAAGACTCTTGAAATACTCGATTGTAATCGCAGCGTCACCCCTGTCTACGGATTTGGCAAAGAAGAAATGCTCATGGATTCCTTCCTGAATCTTTTTGATGAAAACGAACGGGAGCAATACGCATCGAAACTGATGACTGCTAACATTTTGAATCGGGTGCAGCAGGTGCACAAAGAAGGCCAAACCATTTTCGTCGATATCCGTATATCACCTTCTGAATACCTTGGTCGAGAGGTCCTGATGGTGACCACAAGCGATATCACCAAAGGGTTGATGGTTGAACAACAGCTTATCCAGGCCAGCAAGATGGCCACCCTTGGAGAGATGGCAACGGGTGTGGCTCACGAACTCAATCAGCCGCTTTCTGTCATCAAGACAGCTGGAAGCTTCTTGATAAAAAAGGTGCAAAACGAGGAAAAAATCAAAGACGAAATATTAGAAACCATGGCTGAAGAGATCGACGGCCAGGTGGACCGGGCATCAAGAATCATCAACCACTTGAGGGAATTCGGCCGCAAATCAAACGTCAGTCAGGAAAAGGTTCAGGTCAATGAAGCATTGACGAAGGCCCTGGACATATTCAGCCAGCAATTAAGGCTCAGACAGATAGAGGTGGTTAAGGAATTGGAAGAAAATCTGCCCCTGATTCTGGCAGATGCCAACCGATTGGAACAGGTGTTTATCAACCTCCTGATCAATGCCAGGGATGCCATTGAAGAACAGTGGGCGCAGGGACCTGCTAGGAACGAGGATAAGAGAATAATCTTAAAGACCAGTTCCCAACAAAGAACCGTCACCGTTGAAGTCAACGATACGGGCAGAGGTATTCCTGAAGCTATACGTGACAAGATTTTTCAGCCCTTTTTTACCACCAAGGAGGTGGGTAAGGGCACAGGGCTGGGATTGTCCATAAGTTATGGGATCGTTCAGGATTACAACGGTACCATTAGGGTGGAATCCCAGGAGAATAGAGGTTCAAATTTTATTATCCGGTTCCCTATCTACGATGAGACCTAATGGTGCAGAAAGTTCTCTTGGTCGATGATGAGGAAGGTATCCGTAGAGTTCTCAGCATATCCTTGACGGATAGCGGCTACCAAGTGTTCACGGCAGGGAATGGCGAGGAAGCCCTCCGGATTTTCCGAGAGCACCGGCCCCCCATCGTTGTGACGGACATCAAGATGCCGGGAATGGATGGCACTGAACTCCTCAGGAAGATCAAAGAGGAGAGTCCAGATACGGAAGTAATTATGATCACCGGACATGGAGACATGGACATCGCCATCCAGAGTTTGAAGTTTGATGCCACGGATTTCATTACTAAACCCATTGTCCAAGATGCCCTGGACATCGCCCTGAAACGGGCCAATGAGAAGATCTCTTTAAAGGCACAGCTCAGGGAGCACACAGAAAACCTGGAAAAGCTTGTGGAGGAAAAAACCAAAGAATTGGTGCAAGCGGAGAGGCTGGCCGCTGTGGGCCAAACCGTGGCAGGCCTGGCCCATGCGATAAAGAATATTACGGGCGGTCTGTCTGGGGGGGCATTCGTCTTGGAAAAGGGTATCGAGCTGAACAATCGGGAATATCTAGACCAGGGCTGGAATATGGTTAAGGCAAACGCGGGAAGAATAAAGCAAGTGGCTCTGGACCTCCTCCATTACAGCAAGGAGAGGGAACCTGACTACCAGCTATGCGACCCCAACAAAACGGCCAGAGAAGTCTTTGATCTCATGGTTCCCCGGGCTCGTAAATACGGCGTAAACCTGGAGATGGATCTAGATGAGAGCCTGCCTGATGCGTGGTATGATCCTGAAGAACTACACCGCTGCCTGCTTAACCTAGTCACCAACGCCATAGACGCCTGTTCGGACATCAGTTGTTCTAACAAACCGGCAAAGGTCGTTCTAAGATCGACCAAGCCGAAAGGCTGGGCTGTGGAATATCAGGTGGTAGACAACGGCTGCGGGATGGATAAAGAAACGAGAAACAAAGTATTTCAGAGTTTTTTCAGCACAAAAGGGGCACGGGGCACGGGCCTGGGTTTGATGATCACCAAGAAAACTCTAGATGCGCAAGGAGGTATCATTCGATTAGAATCTGAGCGAGGGAAAGGGTCCAAGTTCATCATTAGGTTGCCTGAAAAGCATCAACCTTCTGGAGAAATAACCCATTGAATGTCTTGTGGTCCATGTTGTTTGTGGAGAGATCTTGATTCATTTAACCCACTAAGAAGGAGTTCGCCATGATCGAGTACAAAAACATCCTGTTTTGCACTGATTTTTCTGAGGACGCGAATATCGCATTGCTTCATGCCCTGGATATGGCCAAGAAACATGGCGCCCGGCTGCATATCCTTCATATCCCCCACTCCTCTTATTCCTATTGTAGGCACATCGTGGACGAGCATGTTCCAGAGGGGGCACCAGGGGGCGAAAGCTTCTATGATCAAGAGGTGGTAAAGAGGGCAGAGGCGGCCTTGAAAAAAGAATACGAGAAGCGGCTCAAAGATTTCGAGAACTATCTATTGGTCATCAGAAGTGGGGCTCCGGACGTGGAAATCATCCGATATGCCAAGAAAAATGACATTGATGTGATTGTCATGGGAGCCCTCGGCAAATCTGAGTTGGACAGATTAGAACATGGCAGCACAGTGGCCAATGTCTCCAGATATGCCCATTGCCATGTTGTTGCCATCAGAAACCCGGCTAAGCAGTTTATCCTGCCGGGGAGTATGCAGGGAAGTACATAATAGTATCGTGTGATTCTCTCACATCAAGTTTACAGGGATAAGGATTCACTCAATAGAGGAGATGCCTTCATCCCAGGAGGAGTTGAAAAATGGCGAAAAAAGTTCTGGTCGTCGATGACGAATTGGACATGAGGACCTTTATTACCACGCTGTTAGAGACCAGTGGTTTCAAGCCCATTGCGGCCAATGACGGCGCGGAAGGATTGGAGGCTGCCCGTAGCCGGAAACCTGCGCTCATTATCCTAGACGTGATGATGCCGAACTTGAGCGGGATAAGCATGTATCGAGATCTGAAAAATGATCCCGAATTGAAGGATATCCCTGTGATCATGTTGTCGGCACTGTCAAAGAAGACCTTTTTCCATTCTCAGAAGGTGCTGGATGAATACAAGTCTGAGAAAATCCCTGAGCCAGCAGCCTATATTGAAAAACCAGCAGAGGCCGATGAACTCTTAGAGGCGGTCCAAAACTGCTTGAAATAGGCGGGATGTGACCTCAATAACCGTTGCTCGGTTTTTGCGTGACCACCACAACATTCGTGGGCCCCGTGGGGAGGAAAGGAGGATGCAACTCTGAGACCTGTGAGGTTCGGCTGTTATGAAGGTTCTACGGGCATGGGCGGGAATCGTTGATAAGCCGGGTCCCCCGTTTCATAGACGCCTCTTTGCTTTTGGGGAAAAGCTTTGTATTTGAAGTATATAAAAGATGACCTTAAACGGGGGAAACATCTATTCAATATTGGTGATGTGTCCAAAAGGGTGAACCTCTCCCAAAAGACCATACGAGACTATGAAAAGATGGGGCTCATCAAGCCCAGAAGGGAGCCCCGCACCAACAACAGGCTTTACACGGGTTTTGATATCGAGCAGATAAAACACATCTCCCACCTCATCCATCACGAGGGATTCACCTTACCCTGCCTTCGGCGCATCTTTCAGCTAGCCCCCTGCTGGAACATCTTTGGTTGCAAGGGGAAGGAGAAGTGCCCTGCCTATCAATTCGCCGAAAGGCCCTGTTATGAAACCAGAAAGGTCAAAGAGACGTTATGTGGAGGCGCCTGTGAACAGTGCGCCATCTACATCAACCGCTTAGAAGAAAGACGAGGGGTTATGAAGGGGCCTATGCCTCAGCAGAGACAGTAACTCTTTCATCATATTTCAGCAGTTCCTTTGAAGTTATTGCTTATCCTGCTGAACCATTCCCTCAGGGTCTCATAATCATTTCCCTGGGGCCAATTTTTTTCTAAGACGTCCCCGTCAAAAGAACAGCCAGACCTTTTCAAAAAGAGTAAGCCGGTTTTTAAGGCCACCCTACCACTATAGCTCCCAAAACACATGGAGTCCAACATGGATTCAGTCAATTGTGCCGCCTTATCAACAGGAGTTTGATATTGCTCCACTCTGTCTTCCCTCTTGTCATCCGTGGAAACAAGCGCATCCATGACCGACTGGGGGTTAAATCCAAGATGTTCTGGAGAAGGGATCTCATCCGGAGGGTCACCACATAACGCTAGATATATCTCTGCGACATCATTGATGGATACAGGACAGGATTTACCATGGCGAATGTCTTCACCAACTGTCTTCCCCGCCTCCACAAAACCATGTATCCCCACTCTCAGCGGCAAAGATAAGGCACGCTTGAGACCCGGAAATGGCTGCATCAAGGTGAAATCGATCTGTTCTCTGTAGGCGGTCGAAATGAAGGGAATCGTCCTCGTTGTATAATCAACGAGGTCTTCGAAACTCTTCTCTCCCCAATCTTCGACAACCTCTCTCAAAGTACGCAAGCAAGGTACAGGTAGCCCGTTATCTTCCGATTCACAAGATCTTATGATCATTACCGGGTTTGAATACACGGGATCATCGGATGTGCGAGATCTTTCATAATATATGGCATTGCTGGCAAGTTGCTCCTTTAGGGCGGATCTAATTGTGGGAGCATGTGGACCATAACTGAAACTGAAAAATCGGGTCTTTGTCAAAAGCTTGCCATAATGCGCATAGTGATACAATTGCGCAACATAAATCAGCTTGACAAGCTTTACCTCTGGGAGATGAGGTACCGTAGATGCCAAATACGTTATTAGATGCTTCAAGCCGGCCCTTTCCTTATCATGTTGCGTATGATTGAGCTCCATTACATCACCATAACTCAGTTCGCCTGGTTCATCGGTATCTGTCTTCCCCTTAGTCTCCTTGCTGCTCGTCAGGTAGCCGGATAGTGAAAATTGACCCTTGTCCAGGTTCGGACCGCACAGTTATGGTTCCCCCATGCGCCTGGACTATCTTCTGGATAGTGAGCAGCCCGAGCCCAGTGCCTCTTGGGCCCTTGGTGGTGAAAAAGCTGACGAACATTTGCTTTCTGAGTTCCTCATCCATACCACAACCGTTGTCAGAAACCTGAAATGTAATCCATCCATCACTTTCACGCCTTGTCGTCACCTTGACCAGGTAGTCTTTGCCTTCGTCTGCATCAAACATACAGGCATCGACGGCATTAGAAATCAGGTTGACAAGGCAGCGATGAATACCCTTTGGGTCTAGGCGTGTCTGACCTATGTTTGGATCAAAATCCCTGACAATCTCTATACCCTCGACACCAGATTCCGTTGCCTTGGGATCCATCAGTGCACAAACCTCATCTCCAATCACGTTAGGCGAACACGTTTCAAATTTGGGCTTGGGTTCCTGGGAGTAGCTGAGGAGATCCAAAACGAGATTGGTTACTTTGTCAACGTTCGTTCGCACCATCCCCCAGCCGGTGCCAAGTCTGGATGTGTCATTCTTCTTGAGCGCCCTGTCTACTGCATAGACCCCTCCCTCAAGACCAAACAAAATGTTTTTGATACAGTGAGCGAGGCTGGCCACTGTTTGTCCTATGGCAGCCAGCCTTTCGGAATTGACCACTTCCCGCTCCAGCCGCTTTATTTCTCTGAGGTCGTGGAAGAAAGCCACGCTGCCGATGACCTCGCCGCTTCGATACAGTACTGTTCCCGAAAATCTTACCGGTATTTTGTCTCCCCCTTTCCCCAGGACCCAGCTCTCTTGCCAGATAGGCATTCCATCTTTTTCGGGTGCCTCACTATAAAGATCTTGCCTGATTTCTTCGGCTATGCCTGACGGATAAAGAGTGGCGATATCCATCTTTCCAGTCACTTCATCGCTGGAATATCCAAAGATTCTCTCCGCCCCTTGATTGAAGGTGACTATATTCCCACGTTTATCTGTAGCGATGATGCCGTCAATGGAATGCTGAATCAGATTTCCTTCAAACTCGTACCGTTCTCTTAGCTCTTCTGTTGCTTCCACTACCTTTTCTTCAAGCTTGTTGGTGTATTCCTTAAGCATCCCCCTCACGCGCAGCCTTTCCTTGGCCCGTTTCAACGCCACGGATAGGGCTTCGTGACTGATAGGCTTGGTGACGAAATCAGAGGCTTCAAGTTGGAGGGATTGTATGGCCAGATCCATATCTCCATGCCCAGTAATAACGATCACCTCGGCTTCAGGGTCGATCTCTTTGATCCTCTTCAACACCTCAATGCCATCCATGCCTGGCATTCTTATATCGGTTAATACGATGGGAGGCTTTTCTCGCCGGAATAGCTTCACCCCGCTCTCGCCATCTTCAGCTGTGATAACCTCATAACCATCGCTGCGCAAAGATAGCCCCAGAACCTTCCTTAACGACTGCTCATCGTCGATGAGCAAAAGTTTAGACATTTCAAATATCTCCTTACGGTCTTTCTCTAAGCAGTTCCCTAAACATCCTCCACTGTCGCGAAGTGTTGGATGTCGTTCGCAGAAGATTTGTTGCCGAGCCGTCAAGCCTTGATACGAAGAATTCGTCTTTTGTTGAAACGACCATAGCTGAGAAGGGAGTTCGGTGTCAACATATGTGGAATCGTAACATATCGCCGAACGGGGAGGCCAGAAACGGTCTGATTTTCTACAATAAGCATGTCTTATTTGAACAACAATATTCGTTGTCCGGTTTTCAAATGCACCAGAAACTACGTAGCTAAAATGCCAGACTATTGATAATTTCCCATCCATTTGATAGGGTATTGAGGCATGAGCCAAGGGGAGGAGTCTTATAGGGGCGATGAGGGCTCACAGGTGGCATCAGAGATACCAACATGCAGGCCCTTTTCGTTTTCATGGTAATGAGGGGATAGTCCAATGACTGAGAAACGGTCCTATGAAGAACTGGAACAAAGGGTTAAGCAGTTAGAAAAGGAAGTCCTTGACCATGACCTGGCGCTGCAAGCGACTTCCATGGAGCTAGCCTTGGGCTTGTCTGAGGTTTTCGAAGCATTAGGAAAGATTGCTTCAGGAGATCCTTCAGTCAGACTACCCGAGACTTCAGAACTCGAATTGATAACTAAATTGAAACATATGGTCAACCTAACAGCCGAGAACATCGCAGAAATTGTCAATCTGTCTCATGAGTTTGCCATGGGTCTTGCTGAACATTTCGACGTGTTACATAAGGTCTCAAGAGGTAACCTGACCGCCCGGGTCTCTGGAATCTCTGAAGTAGAACTGATGCAGGCCCTAAAAAAGGTAACAAACGAAATGATTGACAGTGTATCTGGAGAAATCACAGAGCGGAAGCGAGCGGAAGAGCAAACCAAGCTCCAAGCTGAATTTCTCAACGTCGTCTTAGAATCGCTACCGCATCCGTTCTATGTGATCGACGTCTCTGATTACACAATACAACTAGCCAATTCTGCCGCTCATCGGGGAGCTTTATCAAAAGACGCAACCTGTTATGCCCTGACACACAGAAGCGACAAACCGTGTGGATCGGCACATCATCCCTGTCCTCTTGAGACAATAAAGAAAACAGAACAAGCGGTTACAGTGGAACACCTCCATTATGACAGAGACGGAAATCCCAGATATGTTGAAGTTCATGGTTACCCCATTTTCGACGGTCAGGGCAATGTCTCCCAAATCATTGAATCATCTTTAGACATTACCGAGCGCAAGCAAGCAGAGGAGGCGCTGAAGGAGAGCGAAAAAAAGTACAGTACGCTGGTTGAAAACTCCCCGACTGGTATCTACATCGACCAGGACGGGAAGCTCCTATTTGCCAACAACACACTGTCTGAGATTTACGGGTACTCCAAAGCAGAATTAGTGGGTATCCAGGCCAGGCAATTGGTTCATCCTGAGGACCGGACCTTCACCGATGAGATTAGAAAGCAGCGGTTGGCAGGGGAAGAGGCCCCATCGGAATACGAGGCGAGAGGTCTGACTAAGGACGGTGAGACTATCTGGGTCAAAAGGAGAAATACCCGAATAGAGTATCAGGGGAAGCCGGCCATATTGGGTAATGTCGTGGACGTCACCGAAGCAAAAAATGCACAGGAGGCGCTGAGGGCGTCCGAGGTCGAACTGAGAGAGTCGGAGGAGAAATACCGGACTCTTTTTGACTACGACCCTAATTCCATCTTTGTCTTGGAACTGGAAACGTTTAAGATATTGGACGTGAATGCCCGGGCCTTGGCGTTTTATGGTTATGAAGAAGAGGAATTGATCGGAAAGTCCTTCATGGATTTAGGCCGCGCCCCCTACCCCGATGGCGTCTTGTCCACCACAGAGCTAATGTCGACCACCCTGTGCAGCGCATATCCTCAAGTCCGGCATCGGAGAAAAGACGGCACGCTCTTTTACGTGGATGTGTACGCCTGCCGAACAAGACAGAGCGGAAAACACGGCATTATTGCAACGACGGTGGACATTACGGAAAGCCTGACAAAGGAGACGCAGCTCATCCAGGCCAGCAAAATGGCCACCCTGGGAGAAATGGCCACGGGTGTGGCCCACGAACTGAATCAGCCTCTCACCGTCATGAAGACTGCAAGTAGCTATCTGAAAAGGAAGGTTGACAAGAAAGAGGCGATTAAAGACGAGATACTGAAAACCATGGCCGAAGAAATCGACAGCCAGGTGGATCGGGCGTCCAAGATCATCAGCCACATGAGGGAATTCGGTCGCAAATCAGAGGTTCAGAAAGAAAAGGTTCAGGTGAATGAGCCACTGAACAACGCCCTTGAAATCTTCAGCCAGCAACTAAAGGTAAGAGGGATAGAGGTGGTCAGGGAACTGGAAGAAGATCTTCCCCCCATCCTGGCCGATGCCAACCGATTGGAGCAGGTCTTCATTAACCTCCTCATCAATGCCAGGGATGCCATTGAAGAAAAGTGGCAACAGGCTGATTATGAACGTGGGGCCAAGAAGATATTTGTGGAAACCAGTGCAAGCAACACAACGGTTATGATTAAGGTGAGAGACACGGGTGTGGGCATGCCACAGCCTGTTCTTGATAAGATTTTTGAGCCTTTTTTCACGACCAAGGAAGCTGGCAAGGGCACGGGATTGGGTCTATCTATCAGCTACGGCATTGTCAAAGATTATGGTGGAACCATCGGGGTGGAAAGTGAAGTCGGAAAAGGCACGATCTTTGAAATAACGTTTCCCGCTTGCGAGGAAGGCGAACACAACGCGAATTCCTAGTGCACCGTGATAAAAAGGCCCGTCTCTGCCTTTCTTGAAATCCTGAGACCTCTAACAGTAGCCAAGCAGTCTGCCACCATAAAAAAGTGTCCCATCTGATGCCAGGCGGGACACCTTTATGGCATGATTTCTCTTGCTAGGGCAGGTTCCCTTCCCCTAAGTTATCCCTCCAATGAGCATACCGGGCCTCCACCGCACTTATTCTCAGGCGTCCCCGATGGTGTTCTTGACGATTTTCAGAAGTTCGTCCCGGTCAAAGGGTTTGCCAAGGTAAGCAACAACGCCTTTCGACTTTTCCAATGCTTCGGATTTCTCAATCCCGCTTATGACAACCACCGGAATATCCTTAAATTCTTCCTTCTTGTTCAGTATGCGCTTAAAAATCGTACCCCACCTTTCAGGCATCTGAACATCGAGTGTTATCAAATCCGGTTTCTCCTCTTTCACCTTGGCAAGCCCCTCGTTTCCGTCAGAGGCAGTGAGGGTCTCATACCCATTTTCCTGGAACAGATCTGAGAGATAATCTACAATGTTGGGATCATCCTCGAGGATCAAGATCTTTTTTGCCATGACGCACCTCCTTTCAGCCGCTATTCGAGTCCACTTTCATCTCGCCCATGTCGTTTTGATACGCCTCCAATAAGTTGCCTGTATCTACCCAATATCACCTCCCCTTCCGTCAGGGATCCATCCGTTCTTCTTTCTCCGCTCTTGTCCGGCAGTGTGACGGAAGATGCTCCTGATAAGAACGGTTTATTACGTCGCGCGAGTATACGGAGAAACAGGCTTGTGTGTCAAGGGAAAGGGGATGAAAACATTGGGTGGCTTTGGGGCACTGAGTTGGGCGAAGCCTTGTGAAGGATACCCGGGCCGGGGAAGCACTGCACCCACCTCGGCTGCGTGCAGGTTCGCCTCAGAGGAGGGCAGCTCGTTGGGTATGCTTGGATAACCCCTGGGTTTCTATGAAACGGATAAAGGCCCATCAACCGTTACGCCGTTGTCTATTTCGCTCTTGGGGGTTTTCGCCCCTTCCGGAAGGGTTTTCGGCATCCTGATATAGAAGTGTGACCCCTGGCCCGGTTCGGAATCCACTTTGATCGCACCCCCGTGCTGCTGGATGATCTGATTCGAGATGAAAAGGCCGAGCCCTGTCCCTCTCGTCCCTTTTGATGAGAAGAAAAGGGTAAACATGTTTTCCCTTGTGTCTCGGTCCATGCCGATGCCATCGTCTTTCACGTGGAAAACAATCTCATTGTCCTCCTCTTTCACACCGAACATGATCTTATGTCGCTCTTTGGAACCGTTTTCTATGCACGCATCAACGGCGTTTTCCAGGATATTGATCAGCGCAGAAGACACAACACCAGGGTCCACTTCAAATTGGCCAACAGATGGATCAAAATCGCGAACAAATTCGATTTCGTGGCCTCCCATCTTCGGTTCAACGGTGGCGGCGACATCTCTGGCAAGACTCAACACGTCAACCCGTTCCCATTTCAAATCCCGCTTCTTGGCGAAATAAAGGATGTCAAGGACCATATTACGAATTCGGTCAACCATGAGTCTCACCACGTCCCACCCGCTTTCAATCTGCTCCATGTTTTTCTTCTTGAGACCCAGCTCTACCCGGTAGATAGCGCCATCCAGCCCTGTGAGAAGCCCTTTTACCCCGTGTGAGATGGAGCCGATGAGGAGGCCCAAGGATGTGAGATGATCTTGGAGTTTTCGGAGTTGGGTGATGTTGGTGGACATCTCCATGACTTGGACGATCCGCCCCTCGGCATCCCTTATAGGAGCGGTCCAGATGAGGACGTTGTTCTGCTCACCTTTTTTCGATGTCACCACTATTTCGCTCTGATGGGATTCTCCGTCCTCGAAGGTGTCCGCAACAGGGCAGTTGGGACATGGCGTATTCCTGTGCCTATATACCTCGTAACAATGGGAACCCATCCCATCCCCAAAATCCTCCTTAAATTGCCTATTGACGGCCATGAGTCTTAAATCCCTGTCCTGAACCGTAATGTAGCAAGGGGCCTCATCGAACAGCTGCTGGTACCGGCGCTGGGTTGTGCGCAATTCCTCCTGCAGACGTTGGACCTCCGAAACATCGGCAGATATTTCAAGGACCAACTCCACATCCGAATCCCCGCCCGTGATCGGTGCGGTATGCACAATAACAGGCATCTCTTCTCCATTCGACTTACGGATGGTCTCCCTGCTCCGCACACCCTTCCCAGTTTCAAATGTCCGCAAAGCCGGGCATTCCTCCCTCCCTCCTGCCCCTTCCGTGTAGATCTCACAACTGTCACTGCCGATTTTATCTCCCAGTCTTTCCTTGAATAACTGGTTCGTTGCCACCACCTTTAAATCACGGTTGTGGATGGACACAAGACACGGCATTTCATTGAAGAACTTGATACCCACGTCAAGATCTTCCGCCATGTTTTTCGTTGATGAGGTAATGGCCTCAACCACCTGTCCCACAGCGGCCAGCCTCTCGGCCCTGACTAATCTCTCCGACTTTTCGCGAACAAGATTTTCAAGGTTTTCCGTGTACTCCCTTAATTGGTGTCTCGTGGAGATCTTCTCTTTGGCCCGCTTCAGTGCGATCTCCAGGATGTCCATGTTGATCGGCTTGGTAACAAAGTCAGTGGCTTCATATTTGATACTCTTTATGGCCAGATCAAGATCCCCATGCCCGGTAATCATGACCACCTCTGTATCCGGCTGTTCCGCTTTCATGGTCCGAAGAAGCTCAATGCCGTCCATTCCCGGCATCCTTATATCCAGAAGGACGATGGGAGGATGAATTCTCCTGAAAATCGCGAGAGCGCTCTCACCATTTTCCGCCGTATGCACGGAATACCCCATGTCACTCAGCGTGATATCCATTAGCTTGCGGATGCCCTCTTCGTCATCCACCACCAATATGGTTTCGCCCATGGTTATCTATCCTCTGATGTGCCCCCTATCAAGGGCCTGAGCATTGCCAGCGGCTCGCTCCCATCCTCTGGTCGGGTGTCCTTCCTCTTTTGCAGCCCATCACCTTCAGGAGAGATTTGACCTGCTTCAAAAAACACAGAGAGCGAGAACAGGGCATGTGTTTCGTTCAGGACCATGAAGCTACTCTCTCAGATGGCACTTTGAACACGCAGTGGGTGCAGCGCCAGAGCCGCCTTCTTTCTTTTGTTGTTTGTGGCAGCCCCTGCAGTTTTCGTGGAGTGCCCCAGCATGGTATTCCAGGCGCTCTGCCCTTGATAACTTTGACCCTCTTGGTCCCTCGCCAGGCTCTGGATGGCAATCCATACATCGGTCCACAGCATCGCCCACTTTAAGATCCATTCGCGGCTCCCCTGCATCATCATGGTGACATCCACCACAATTAAGCTTGTAATCTGTTACATGCTTCCCGTGAGAGAACCTGACCAGGGTCTTTGTGTGTGGGTAGTCTGCGTGCATCACCATGACATCAGGCAGCCCGGCTTCCTTAACAGAAGACTCTTCAACTGCTGTGGCTATATGCCAACTGAAGGTAAAAACCAATGCTGCCACACCAAAAACCAGAGTCATACCCAATAACCTCTTCATAAGCACCTTCCTTTCTTTGGCTCGCACCTCATGAGCATATACGCGTCCACCTTCCGTCCGGCTTTTGGCAACGCGAGCCCAACCACGTCGAGCCGTCTCGGTAAGAAAAAATTCACACTCTTCTAATAGGAAACAACCTAAAATTCAACCCTAAAATGCAACAGGCGCCAATGGGAAGACGGAGTGTACTAACCCTCGGCCACGTCAGCATCACCATAACAAAACGGCAACAGAAATGTCCATCATGATCGGCTTGTCAGGCTAACGGCACATATTTGCCTATTACATCGAACGTCTCATTGGCATGAGCTTCTGGCCATAAGCCCTGTAAAAAACACGTGTTAGCAGACACCTTGAGGATCTGTGCTGACTGGCACATGACTTGCTTAGGAGAGGGTCTGGAGAGGGTATCGGCCTGAAGAAAGAAGGAATCTCGTGTCGCCCGAAGAGAGCGGATGGGGATCACACACGATGCCTGAAAAACGGATACAGGATTTGATGCTTGACCTGGGTACCCTTGAACGGATATCCCCCCAGACAAGGTTGGCGGAAGCGGTCAAGAGGCTGGACGAGAAGCGCCATAGCCTGTGTCCTCCCTTCTTGCTCGTCGTGGACGAGGTGGAGAACAAGGAAGAGGTCTTGGGCATGCTTTCCATGGACGATGTCCTGGGTCACATGGAACCCTCCACAGAGTCTATGGAAGAGCTTCCGATCTTCTGGCAGGGTCAGTTCCGCGAGGAATGCGAGGTTATAATAGAAAGGCCCGCCGCCGAAATCATGTCACCCGTAACCCGTGTGATTGACCAGCGGGGTACGCTCATGGAAGCAGTTCATCTTATGAATTCTGTGAAAATCGATTGGCTCCCTGTCGTGGAAGGGGGCGAGGTGGTGGGGATCCTCTTGAAAGAAGATCTGTTCAAGGAGGTCCTGGCGGCAACACAGCCTGAGGCGAGTTTGTCGCGGGATCTTCAGTGAGTATGGGCAGGGTGACTATGGCTAACTATTTGATTTTGTTCGTATAGGAGAAGATTTGGCCGGTTGTTTTTTGTTGGTAATTTGCTTGACAATGACGGGGGAAACTGATACGAATCAAAATTAAAACAGGCTGAAGCGCCCTTTGCCCGAAAAGCCGCTTGTTCACC
>Ga0209536_100008562_pt1 | contig 15319 bp, 11 predicted proteins | sample DeeMarSeWOR28_12_FD_187461 | JGI IMG/M metagenome (GOLD analysis project Ga0209536, IMG submission 187461) | Marine sediment microbial communities from White Oak River estuary, North Carolina - WOR-2-8_12 (SPAdes) (version 2) | ecosystem: Environmental > Aquatic > Marine > Intertidal zone >...
CGTCAGTTTTGCTCGCCACTTTTCGGCCTGCTGGATTATTTGTCTGACTCTAACAGCTTTTTAAAACGGGGGTGGTCGTGTAAGGGGTTCCAAGCCGGATCAAGCCGAAGTAGAGGAATCGATAATGGTCCGGGGATGGACAATAAGTCCTCAAGCTGATCGATGACCTTATCGTGCTCACCAACCATTACGTAAATACGGGCTAAGTCCTCTACCCGATAGGGACCTCTCATCGCATCTTTGCCTACGGGGTACATCTTCACTGCTAACTTACCTTCCCGAACCGCGTCTTCCTTACGACCCTGACCGGCATAGACGATGCCGAGCGCACTGTGGAATTGAGCATGTTCTGGCCGTTCCTTTATTTTTGATTCGAGAATGCTTCGAGCGGACTCATAATTGTCCTGCTCTAAATTTTTTTTGTTCATATATCCGTAGATTCGTGCATATATTAAAGTATTGGGGATAAAGTACTCCTGATCATCAATATAATCCTGATTATCAATATCTTGTGATTCTAAAGAGAGCCGATCCAATGCATCTTGATATTTCCCCTCAAACACATCGATATTGATCAGTAACTTAATAAGGGAGATGTTTTCTGCTGGCTTGACATTCTGCAGTGCATCTTTCAGGACTACCCGCGCCTTCTCAGTGTTGCCTTCCCAGCACAGATAAAGCCAAGCTTTACAATAATAGGGAAAGGATAAATCGGGAGCCAGCGATATCGCCTGGTCATAATAATGCTCAGCCTCTGGGTATTTGTGCAGGTAAATACAAGTTGTCCCGACCTCCCAGGCCAAAAAGCTGGAGATTGGATTAAGATCAGAAGCTCTGTTGATATTTGCCAATGCCTGCTCGAATTTTCCCTGCCGCCTTTGAACGTAACCAATGCCTTGAAGAATTTCGCTGCTGTTGGGCTGGCTTTTGCTGATAATGGCGAATTGCTCTAAGGCAAGGTCATAATCCAGATGACCCTGATAAAAATACATCCCTAAAGCCATATGTGCTTCAAGCAGATCAGGATTGAGTTCTAATGCTTTATCTACCGCTTCCTTTGCCATCGCAAGGCGTGCATTACTGCGGTCCCAATAGAACCAATACATCAAGCGATGAGCATTTGAGAGCTGAGCATAGGCCAGAGCAAACGTGGAATCCAGCTCGATCGCCTTCTCATACATTCTAATGGCTATCCTTTTGTCACTTTCGAGACGACTTCGTTCAAAATATTCGTCACCACGCAGGTAATAGTCATATGCCTCCAGGTTTTCTGTTGGCCTAGACGCAAGTTCCTGCCGTTCCGGCTCAAACAGGGTAATGTCAAGTGCTTGTGCCACTCGCTCAGCTATATTAGACTGAAGACGAAAAATTTCACTCATATCGTTATCGTATATTTCAGTCCACACGTGCGTGTCTTCGGAAGCATTGATGAGCTGGGGTATTATCCTGACTCTGCTGGTTGGATCTGATGGCCGCTCACGCTGGACTGTACCTTCCAGAATGTAATCGACACGTAACTCTTTAGCTATTTGATGTGTGTCTTTTTCTCCTTTCTTATACTGCATTGCGCTCTGTCTTGAGATAACACCAAGACCATGAATACCAGCTAAACGTGCCGTGATAGCATCGGTGATGCCATCAGCGAAGTACTCGTCCTCGGTAGAGCCAAGATTATCAAACGGCAGGACCACCAGTCGTATTTCCTTTAAGGAAGGTTGCACTTCTTTTTTCGAGAAAAGTTGCACCAGAACGATTAACAGGACCACAACGAAAGCTGCAAAAACGATCATCGCTGCTGTTCGCAGTTCGTGTCTGACAGCAATCTGCGGTTTGAGCAAAGTGGACGATGGTGTAGTCACCGGCGGCGCGGTTACAGGTACATTCAGTGTTTCGTTTATTTCGATAACTGCGTCTCCAATGTCCTGGAGTCTCTGCTGCGGCTTTTTTTCTAAGCAACGACGCAGTAAAGTACGAATATTCGTTGGAGTTTCTTGGGGCAACGCCTCCCAATCGGGTTCGCGTTCGATAATGCGCGCCAGCGTGTCTGTCGCAGTCTCGCCCTCGAATGGAAGTTGACCTGTCAGCATTTGGTACATGATGCATCCGAACGACCAGATATCGCTGCGCTTATCGATCGGTTTGCCACGCGATTGTTCCGGGCTCATGTAGGCCGGCGTTCCAATTACACGGTCTGGCTGATTTTCGGTGATTTCGCTGCTCTTGCCTCCGCTCGCGAGGGCCTTGGCCAAGCCGAAGTCCAGCACTTTTACTCTGCCATCAGGTGTTATCTTGATATTGCCGGGCTTGAGGTCCCGATGTATAATGCTCTTGTCGTGCGCTGCTGAGATGGCCTCAGCGACCTGACGACCAATTGAAAGGGTCTCCTCCAAATTGAGCGGTTCGTGAGTTATACGCTCAGCAAGCGTTTCTCCCGGAACATATTCGAGAATTAAATAGCCGGACTTTTCTTCTTCAATAATCTCATGGATTACGGCGATATTTGGGTGATTCAATGAAGCCAATAATTCAGCCTCACGTCTGAAACGTGACCGAGCGGTCGTGTCACACGCAAGAGCAACGGGGATACTCTTAACGGCAACAGAACGCTTGAGCTTGGTGTCATGTGCCAAATAAACAACTCCCATTCCTCCTCGACCTATGATCTTGGTAATCTCAAAGCTTCCGATTTTTCTGCCGATAAGATTTTCGCTTATTAGTGTACCTTCAAAGTCACTTTCATCGGCTCTACTAAGAAAATCGAATAACGTGTTGACTTCCCGGAATTCTGTAATCTTCTGTCTAATTTGATCTTCGAATTCCGGGTATTCCCTCACAAGTTCTTCAATATCGGGCGTTGAACCATGCAGATACGCTTCAAGGAACTGCCAAACAGCCTCTTTGAAGTCGCGCTCTCGGTCATCATTGTTTGTAGTCGCCATCATATTGTCCGGAAGGTATCGGTGAGGGACACCATTGCCCGAAAGAGTAAGTGCCCTGCTGCGTCTGCACTCTTACCTAATCTGCCGCCTATCTCTTTGTAAGAAAGTCCATCGATTTTTGCCCACACTATGACTTGCCGGTATTCGGGTTTCAACTTGTCTATTGCTTTCTCAAGCCTGTCCAGATCTTCTTTTTTAGATAATATCACGCTTGGTGTCGTATTACGAGCCAGCTCAGGAATTCGAGCAGAAATACCTTGGGATGTTGAAACACCATCATTTAACAGGATTTCTTTATGGATGTCTCGTTTGTCGGCGTGTAATTTCTCCAAATTACTACGTATCCTGTTTTCCGCAATTCTTTCCAGCCATCGCAGAAAATCCCCCTCATTTGTGTACGTGAAATCTTCCAGATCCCTCAAAGCGCAAATGAGCGCATCTTGAACAATATCGACCGATTCCAGCTTTGAGCGAAGCTCCTTACCCATGCGAAGGCGTATTCTCCGTCTTATCCGCTCCCCATATACCCAGCACAGTTGGTTGAGCGCCGACCGGTCACCTTGTTTGGCCTGTATAATTAAGTGCTGGGTCTTGTGGCTAAGGCAATAATTCAACTCTTGGGAACCTCCAAAAGTCATTTCTTTTACATCAATTTTATCAATTCTTAAAGAATTTTTCAAGAAGTTCGTCATGATACCTCTTTTCTTCGGCTTATAGAAGTAGAACCAAAGAATTCGAAAAACCGGTTCTTTAGCAAAAGAATTGATGTGAACAATGCTGCATACAGTGTGCGGCCTATAGATACTAACAATTATTGAAAGGACAGTAAGATGAAAAAGGTAATTATGATGTTATTAGTTTTCGTATTTTGTATGGTTGCGGAGATTACCAAGGCGGATTGTACCTTCGGTGAGCCGGAAAACCTGGGGCCGATGATTAACAGTTCGGGGGTCGATGTTGCACCTTGCGTCTCGGCTGATGGCCTGGAACTCTATTTTCACCGCGAGGAGCCAGATGGTGAAATTCGAGTGGCCCGCCGGGCAACTCCGAATGACGAGTGGGGCCCTTCCTCCAACCTCGGCCCAACTGTAAACAGTCCGAGTTATGACGGTGGGCCGTGCCTCTTAACCGATGGCCTATCGCTCTACTTTTTCTCAGAAAGGCCCAGCGGTTCTGGAAGTCTGGACCTGTGGTTAACGACACGAGCAACAGTAGATGACAATTGGAGTGCCCCATCTAACCTTGGGGCGACTGTGAACTCTGCTTACGATGATTACAGCCCGAGTCTATCGGCTGACGGACTGGAACTCTATTTCACCTCTGAACGTCCCGGCGGCCGTGGTAATTGGGATTTATGGGTGACAACCCGGCCAACTGTGGACGACAATTGGGGCGCACCGGTCAATCTTGGCCCAACAATCAACACTTCGGCTCATGAAAATTGGCCCGGCATCTCGGCTGATGGCCTGGTGCTTTTCTTCAGTTCCAATCGGTCTGGTGGTTATGGCAGCGGAATAGGTCTGTTCGACATCTACATGGTAAGGCGGAAAACGACAAAAGATCCCTGGGGCCCACCCATGAATCTGGGGCACGTGGTAAACAGTAATGCTTATGATGTCGGTGCGAAAATCTCAACCGATGGTTCGATGCTCTACTTTCACTCCCCGCGTCCCGGTGGAAATGGGGATGCCGACATATGGCAGGTGCCGATTGAGACCATCTTTGATCTTAATAGCGACCTTAAGATCGACTTAGCCGACATGCAAATCATACTTGATCACTGGGGCGAAAACCATTCCTTGTGCGATATCAGCCCAACACCTTTTGGGGACGGTATTGTAGATATCCAAGATATGATTGTGCTTGCAGAGAATTTATACCGCTTAACCGCTCATTGGAAATATGACGAAGCTGAAGGCAATATCGCATACGATAGTGTCGGCGATCATCATGGTACGCTTAATGGTAATCCCACCTGGCTACCTACAGGTGGAATAATGGGCGGCGCATCGATATTTGATGGGATAGATGATTATGTTGAAACACCCTTTATACTTGATCCGACGAATGGATCGTTCAGTGTATTTGCCTGGATTAGTTGCTGGACACCGGGACAGGTGATTATATCTCAAAGCAATACTGCTGGTGCTCGTGGTACTATGCAGGGCAACACATGGCTTGGTATAACCCCCTCAGAGGGCACACTCATGACCGGATTCAGTGATGTAAATTTCGGCGTATTGGAGTCAGAATCTATAATCACCGATTTTCAGTGGCACCATGTCGGCTTAGTGTATGACATGGATTCGTTGCATAGGCGATTATATGTGGATGGAGTCCTAGTTGCTGAAGATACCACGGTTGTCTCTGGAGCATCTTCAGGTGGTGGTCTGTACATCGGTGCCTCAAAAGACCTTGATGCAGGGACTTTATTCTCCGGCTTTATCGATGATGTTCGCATATATAAGCAGGCCCTAGGCGCAGATGAAATCTATTTACTGTCGCGTTAAGACTCTTGAATAGCAAAGTAAATAAAAAAATAATTTCAAATAAAGGAGCTGTGAGTATTACGCTTGCAGTTCTTTTTTTTGATTTTGCGGAGACTCTTTGGATTTTTACTACGTGAACCGGTGGTGAGACTGCCAGCTAAATTTTGGTCGGATGGTGAAATAAACCGTTTTTTGTGAAAAACATCGTATAGAACCACGCTGGACAATAATTATAACAAGTGTTTGACTATAAGCCTGCCGGAGGGTAAAATGCCGCTTTGGAACGAATAAACCGGTTAGAAAGATATAAAATCTTATATATGGGATCCCTTAGGGATTAACCGGTTTTCGCCGAGCAGGAGTCTTTTTTGATTTTACTTTTTACTCTTGTTATTTTGGACTTATAAATATGGGACACCACGTGGGGTATCCCACTGTGGCAGGCAGGAAGCCGATTATGGCAGGTGAAGAAAAACAAGGCCAGAACGTTCGAGCGTCAGGCACAATTAACGCTCAATCGAATATGACATCAAATCTAACAGTTGCGCGGAGTATGCCGGAATCATTGTCCGCCGAGGCGGCGGTGTTAGGCTCGATGCTCATCGACCCGGAATGTATCGGAGACGTCATCGAGATTGTGGAGCGAGATGCATTTTACCGCATCGAGCATCGGCATATATTCGAGGCGTTAATTTCGCTCTATGAAAAAAACAAGGGCGTCGGAATCGATGCCGTGCTGCTTCGCGATGAGCTTGTAAAAAACAACCGTCTTGAAGAAGTGGGCGGTGTCGAGTATATCGCAAAGATTTTAGACTCTGTGCCCTCGTCGGCAAACGTTGCTTATTACGCAGGAATCGTCAAAGACAAGATGCTGTTGCGAGAGCTTATCGCAACGGCAGGCGCGATCCTCGATAATGCATACAACCAAACCGGCGAACCACATGAGGCGCTTGACGAAGCCGAGCAGAGAATATTTGCTATTACGGATAGAAATATCAGCGGTAGCGCCACAGCACTCAAAGACTTGGTCGTTCGCTCTTTCGAGCTGATCGAGAATCGCCAGGGCACTCACGTCACGGGATTAGCCACAGGGTATTATGAACTCGACGATTTGACCTGCGGCCTGCAAAACGGCGAAATGATAATCGTCGCCGGCCGACCCAGTATGGGAAAGACCAGCCTCGCTTTAAATATCACAGAGCATCTCGGGCTTATTGAAAAGGTCCCGATTGCGATATTCTCGCTGGAGATGGGCAGGCAGCAATTAGCTGAAAGGTTCCTGTGCAGCATCAGCGAAATCGACAGCCAGAAGGTCAGAAGAGGCCTGCTGAGCGATGAGCATTATAAGAAATTAGCCGATGCATGCGCAGAACTGTCCGAAGCGCCTATTTTTATCGACGACACATCGACGCTGTCGCCGCTCGAGCTTCGCGCTAAGGCAAGACGGCTCAAAAGCCGCCACAATATACAATGTATTATGGTGGATTATCTGCAGCTAATGAATATCGGCTCGGGGCGGGTCGAATCTCGCCAGCAGGAAATCACCACGATTTCACGATATCTGAAGTCCCTGGCCAGAGAGTTGAACATTCCCGTTATGGTTTTGAGCCAGTTGAATCGTGCTCCGGAGGGCCGGGAGGGACACAGACCGAGAATGAGCGACCTGCGGGAAAGCGGCAGTATCGAACAGGATGCGGACGTTGTGATGTTACTGCACCGCGAAGACTATTACCATCGTGGCCAGGAAGATTATGAGCAGGACAATACGGCAGAATTGATCATCGCCAAGCAGCGAAACGGGCCGACAGGTACCGTCAAATTAACCTTCAGGGAAAAAATTACACGATTCGAGAACGCCGCCCGCGTAGGAGAAGAAGTAGCGCCGTTTTAGGCTTAAGGAAATTAATTCGTGCCCGATCTTATCGCCGGCAAAAATCTAAACATGAGATATAAAAAACGAAATACGATTTTAATCGCTCTTCTATTGACAGCGCTTTTGAGCCTGCAAGTGATTGGTGCATCATCTTTAGGCAGCGGCACAAAGGACGTTATCAAATCAATCGAATTCGAGAACAATCGTAAGTATAAAGACAAGACTTTGCGAAAGAAGCTGGACTTCGAAGTGGGCGACTACATCGACCCGATTCTGGCTGAGTCCGGCAGAAGAATCATCGCGGATTTTTATCGAAAAAAAGGTTTTCCGCATGTCGAAGTTACCCTGAACAGAAAGAAGCTGTCCGAAGGCGAAATCATCTACACTGTTTTCGAGGGCCTGCGGATACAAATTAAATCCGTGAATTTCAAAGGCAATCAGGCAATTAAAACAAGCGATCTTAGAAACGTCACCAAGATCAAGACCAGGAGCTGGCTGCTCTGGCCGGTTTACTATACAGAAGAGAAAATCGCTGCAGATGTTGAAAAGCTGCGGACCCTTTATTATGATCGGGGATTCCTGAACCACCGCATCGCCGTTCAGGGCCAAGCTCATATCACTTTTATCATTGAGGAAGGACCGCTGTATAAAGTCAGAAACTTCACACTCAAGGGTAATACGCAATTCGATAATGAGACACTTCTGGCAGACTTAGCCTTAGAAACCGGCGAAACCTATTATCAACGTAAAGCCCAGACACATGCCAAGAGCATTCTCAAGATTTATCGTGAGAACGGCTATGTGGATGCAGATGTCCGGCAGCAGCTCCGGTTCGTTCCGGATACGAACGTTGTGGACGTCGAATTCAAAATTACCGAAGGCAGGCAGTTCAGAATCGGCAAGATTGACATCACAGGCAATGAACAGGTCCATGATAAGGCCATCCGGCGAATTCTTGATGAGCAGGATTTTTCACCGGGCCAATTATACAACGCTGATATTGCCCCAAGGCAGGGTGGCGGCCAGTTGGAACGATATGTTCAATTGGGAACGATGTCCGATGAGGCGATAATCAGGCCTGCTCCGCCGACCGAGGGGGCACCGGACCGAAGAGATGCGGTAGTCAACATCAAGGAAGGCCTGACGGGGATATGGAATCCGGGCGTAGCCGTGGGCAGCGACAGCGGCGTCATCGGCTCGGTGATTTGGGAGCAACGTAATTTCGATATCAAGGACTGGCCCGAAAGCTTCGAAGAGTTTATCACTATGCGGGCTTTTAAAGGCGCCGGCCAGAGCTTGAGAATCGCGCTTCAGCCGGGGACCATTATGAGCTACTATTCGGTGGAATTCACGGAATATTATTTCCAGGACAAACCGATATCACTTGATGTAGTCGGCTCAAGTTTTGAGAGGTGGAGAGAAAGTCACGATGTAAAAAAGACAAAATTGCAAATCGGATTCGAGAATCGGCTTAAGAACCGCTGGCGACCCAGTTTAGGCTTCAGAGTCGAGGACGTTGAAATCACCAACCTTGATTTCGATGCACCACAGGAAATTATCGACGTTAAAGGGCATAACATGCTCCTGGGAGCAAAGCTCGGCATCGGCAGAGACATGAGGAACGACCGGTATATACCAAGCGAAGGTTATCGCTTCGACGTCGACTACGAACAGGTGACCGGTGACTATGACTTCGGAATATTGGAAGGCAATATCATTGGATATAGAACGCTTTATGAGGATTTGCTTGAGCGTAGAACCGTGCTGGCGGTGAAGCTTCTTGCTGCCACAACCGTATCCGACGCGCCTCCTTTCGAAAAGTTTTATGCAGGCGGTATGGGCAAATACGGTATCAGGGGTTTCGAGTACAGGGGCGTTAGCACAAGAGGCCTGCAGACAAATGTTCCTAACCCGATACGAAAAGACCCGATAGGCAGTGACTGGATATTCCTGGCTAATAGTGAAATAACCATGCCTTTAATCGGTGAGAACATCGGTGCGTTGTTTTTTATAGACAGCGGAACAATCGACACCGGCAGTTACCGCGCCTCGATCGGGACGGGTATAGAAATAATTATACCCCGACTGCTCGGATCACGCGTCCCGATGAGATTCCAGTTTGCCACACCGTTTATGAAAGACGAAGAAGACGAAAGACAGGTCTTCAGTTTTTATATGGGAAGATTGTTTTAAGATTGATTAACAAACTGTCAATAAGAGCCTAAATCGAGAAAGGAAATTTTATGAAGATCAAAACGGCAGTATTAATTTGCCTGATAAGCCTAATGGTTTTGTTATTAGTCCATGAATACAGTATGGCCCAGATTAAGACTAACGATACGACCCTGCCGATTGGCGTTGTCGATGTCAGGCGGGCATTGCGCGATTGTAGCGCAACGGCAAAGTACAGAGAAAGAACGGATGCTGAAAACAGTAAAATGGAAAATGAGGAGAAGGATCTCACCAGAAAAATCCAGGCACTGGCATTAGGGCTCAGAGCTCTGAAACCGAATAGCACCGATTATATGGAGCAATATAAAGAGTACCTGCAAAAACAGGGCGAACTTAAGACTATGCAGGAATATAATCCCCGGCTAAAAGCGACGAAACACCAACAATGGACAGAAGCACTATATCAGGAAATATTGCGAATAACCAAGGTGTTGGCTGCTGAGAAGGGATTGGCCCTGGTACTTGAAGGCGATGAACCCCAATTTCCCATTCAACAGTACGAAGAGCTTGCTATGACTCTCAATACCCATAAAGTGCTGTATAACAACGGATGCCTGGATCTTACGGAAGAAGTCATAGCCGAATTGGATAAAGAAGAATCGAAATTCATCGATTAAATATAGCTGTTTGATTTTGAATGAAACTAACTGTTGAACAATTAGCTAAGCGGCTCGGCGCCGAGCTAACTGGCAATGCTAATACAATGAGCAGGCAGATTACCTCTGTGTCCCCGGTCAAGGCGGCGGGAGAAAGTGAAGTTACATTTGTCACGAATGACAAACATAAAGCTTTGCTCAGCCAGTCACATGCAGGCGCGGTCATTGCCTCAGCACGTATCGAAGGCATAGACAAGCCACAATTGATCGTCAATAATGTTGACGCCGCTCTCATAGAAGCCCTGAGAATTTTCGCACCCGCCCTCAAGTCCGCACTTGAAGGTATCGATCCGACAGCAAAAGTCGCCGACAATGCAAAGATAGCAAAGGGCGTGTCTGTCGGTGCAAATGTGGTTATTGATGACCGAGTCGAAATCGGACAAAACAGTATCATAGGCAGCGGGTGTAAAATAGGTGAGAACTCAAAGCTGGGTGAAAATTCTCGCCTTGATAGTAACGTTGTCGTTTACCACAATTGTTCCATAGGAAATAACGTCATCATTCAGGCAAACAGCACGGTCGGCTCAACCGGCTTCGGATATTCGTTCATCGACGGTAAGCACATATTGATTCCGCATAACGGCGGTGTGATTATCGAAGATTTTGTCGAAATAGGAGCCAACTGCTGTGTTGACAGAGCCAAGTTTGGAAATACTGTCATCGGAGCCGGGACAAAAATCGACAACCTCGTACAAATCGCGCATAACGTAGTCATCGGTAAATGCTGCCTGATAGTTGCTCAGGCCGGCATTGCCGGAAGCTGCAAACTCGGCGATGGCGTCGTATTAGGCGGCCAGGTCGGGCTGGCCGACAATATTGAAATAGGTGACGGCACAATGATCGGCGCTCAGTCCGGCGTTTCGAGCAACGTACCGGCCGGTCAGAAACTGCTCTGGACACCAGCGATTAAGAAAGAAGATGCAATGCGAACAATCGGCCTGGTTCTGCGCCTGCCGAAGATTGCGCAGCAACTCAAGCAACTGGGCAAGAGGATAGATAAACTTGAAGCTGCAGAAGACGATAAAAAGTGAAAGCAGAATGCGAGGACGGGGCATGTTCGGGGGCAAAGAAGCCAAAGTCCTTTTCCGCCCTGCCCCTGCAGATTCCGGCATAACTTTCGTTCGGACCGATGCCCCTGAACCGGTCCGGATTAGTGCTACTGCGTCCAATCTTGCCGAGCGGAGTCGTCGCACAACAATCAAAAAAGGCTCATTTAGCGTAGAAACAATCGAGCACTGCATGGCAGCAGTCAGTGCACTTGAGATCGATAACATTATTGTCGAAGTGAACGGCCCGGAACTGCCGGCTATGGACTGCAGTTGTGCCGAGTATTTTAAGACCCTCAAACGTACCGGCCTTATCGAACAAAATATCAGCCGGAAAGAGTACGTAATCAGTAAGCCTATCACCATTACCGCCGGCGAAACATCTATTTACGCCCTTCCTTATTCCGATGACGGATTGAGCCTCACTTACGATCTTGATTACGGCGGTCACACCGGTATCGGCAGGCAAATTTTCAGTTGCAAGTTAACACCTGAGAGTTTTGAAAGACACATTGCGCCGGCCCGGACTTTTCTGCTTGAAGCAGAGGCAAAACAATTTCAGGCCCGTGGTATAGGGACACATATCGGTCCGCGCGACCTTCTGGTCATCAACTCAGATGGACCGATCAAGAACAGTTACAGATTTCCCAACGAATGTGTCAGGCATAAAATTGCTGATTTAGTGGGCGACCTGGCGCTTGTGGGACGGGCCTTAAAAGGGAGAATTGTCGCCTACAAGAGCGGTCACGTCCTCAATCAGCAGCTTGTCAGAAAACTATACGAGGCGGCCCAGCAGCAGGAACGCATTGCCAAATTTGGCACCGATGCTCTTTTGGACATTCGACAGATAGCCAAGATTTTGCCGCACAGATATCCTTTCCTGCTCGTGGACAAGGTAATCGAAATAGAGGGAGATACGCGAATCAAGGGCATCAAGAATGTCAGCTTTAACGAGCAATTCTTCCAGGGTCATTTTCCGGGCACACCGATTATGCCCGGTGTTCTTATCGTAGAAGCAATGGCACAAGTCTCGGGTCTGCTGTTCGCGCAAAGACTGGAGCATACAGGCAAGCTCGCTGTGCTGTTAAGCATGGACAATGTGAAATTGCGTAAATCCGTTGTGCCAGGCGACCAGCTTATACTTATTGCCGAGACAAACAGGCTAAGGAAAAGAACCGCCCAATGTCAGTGCAAAGCAATGGTCGGCGATGTAGTAGTCGCCGAGGCAGAAATAAAATTTATGCTCGTTGACGATGAAAAAGTATAGAAATAGTATTTAAAGAGGTAAAATGACTCAGATACATCCCAGCGCAGTTATTCACGAAGATGCCCGGGTGGCCGATGATGTTATAATTGGGCCGAATTGTGTAATTCACAGCGGAGTCTCGATCGGTTCTGGTACGATACTCGAAGCCAATGTGGTGATATATAAGAACGTCAGCATCGGTCGGAACAATCATTTTTTTCCCAATTGTGTGCTTGGAAGTCTGCCGCAGGTTTTGCGCTTGAAATCCGATTCTGAGATCGGCGGGCTCACAATAGGAGACGAAAACACATTTCGAGAACAGGTCACCATCCATCCGGGTATCCATCCGGGCGATCAGACAACAATAGGAAATGAAAATTTCCTGATGGTCGGCACGCACATCGGGCACGATTGCACAGTGGAAGATAATGTTGTGATGAGCAACCTCGTGCAGATCGGTGGTCATTGTAAAATCGAAAAGGGGGCATGGTTCAGCGGTTTGGCCGCTTCACATCAGTTTGTAACTATTGGTAAATGGTGCTATGTAGCCGGATTAGCCGGGATTAATCGGGATGTTCCGCCGTTCCTGACAGTCAGTGGACATTATCCACCTACAATTCGAGGGGTTAACAAACGAGGTTTGAATCGAGCCGGCCTGAGCGAAGAACAACAACAGCAAATATTCGATGCGTACAAGAAATTGTACAGGCAGGATGGTACATTGCTCGAAAATGCAAAATCGTTGGCAAAAGAGGACCAGATCGATGATAATGTCCAGGCTATGATCGATTCTATAATCAAAAGCAGCGAACATCAATATGGCAGGCACCTCGAGAAGTTCAGATAGTGTTGATAATTCACACTTGAGTAACGAACGGTAAACAACAAGAAAGGAATCATGATCGAAGCTGTAAACAAAACGAAATTACGTACCGCTGTTATCGGCGCAGGTAAAATGGGGGCTATCCACGCAAAGGTTTACAATCAGCTCCCCGAGAGCGAGCTTGTAGCAGTGGTAGATATCGATGAAACTAAAGCTCAGCGTCTGGCCGAGCAATATAACTGTCTTGCCACGACGAATTGCGCAGAAATCCTTGGTAAGGTTGATGCAGTAACAATCGCGACTCCAACGGTAACACACCTAAAGTTAGCAAAGATCTTTATCAAGAAAGAAATTGCAGTGCTGATCGAAAAGCCTCTGGCGGCTAATGTCAGAGAAGGCAGGAAGATTGTTGCCCTTGCGAAAAGGCACGGCACTGTCGTGGCGGTGGGTCATTCCGAGCGATGCAACCCGGTCGCTCAGGCAATGAAAAGACTCGACATCCAACCGAAGTTCATCGAGGCCAACCGTATCAGTCCCTATCCATTCCGATCAACGGACGTCGGGGTCGTTCTGGACGTAATGATCCACGATATTGATATTATTCTTTCCTTAGCGGCGAGTAAAATCAAGAAAGTTGACGCTGTCGGCGTTAATGTCGTTGAAGATAAAGAAGATATTTGCAATGCGAGGATTGTTTTTGAAAACGGCTGCATTTCTAATATTACCGCATCGAGGCTTGCCCTGAAAACCGAAAGAAAGGTCCGTGTGTTCAGCCGTCAGGCGTATCTGAGTGTGGATTATTTCAAAAAGACTGGTATTATTATTAAAGCCGATCCAAACATTAACGTTGTAAAATGGATACAAGACCACAAACAGACCGGAGGATTCGACCTGACTTCTGTAAATTGGCCTGACTTGCTGCACATCGAGCAGCTTGACATAGACGACAAGGAACCTATCCGTCTGGAACAGGAGGCTTTTCTAAAGGCTGTTTCCGACAAAGATTTCCTGCCTGAAGTCAGTGCCCAGGAGGGACTGGCTGCCCTGGAATGTGCTCAGAAAATTCTTGCATCAGTCAAAAAACACAGGTGGAAAGAAAAAATCGGCGATGATACGTTACAAGCAAGTCGTAAAAAATGAAACGGGACGCAATTAGAAATATTTAATTTTGAGAGATATATATTATGAGTAGCAAATTTTGGTTATATGGTTTGTTGTCAGTTGTCATATTGGTTAATGGCTGCAATGAGAAAACAGACAAGGCTCAGGCCGACAAAAAAACAGTAAAAACAGAAAGGAATATTGTGAAATCACAAAGCAACGTTGTAAAGCTGGAAACAAGCATGGGAAATATAGTCATTGAGCTTGATGAGCAAGCGGCTCCTGTCACGGTCAGCAATTTTCTTGGATACGTCCAGGCGGGATTCTATGACGGCACGATTTTTCACAGGGTGATTCCGGGCTTTATGATCCAGGGGGGCGGATTTACAGAGCAGATGGCCAAGAAACAAACACGAGACCCGATCATCAATGAAGCCAAGAACGGCCTGAGTAATATGCGAGGAACAATCGCGATGGCCCGAACAAACGATCCCAACAGCGCAACATGTCAGTTCTTCATTAATCACAGCGACAATGAATTCTTGAATTATATCGACGAAAACAGGGCAGGATATGCCGTGTTCGGCAAGGTCACCGAAGGAATGGATGTTGTGGATACCATAGCAGCGGTAAAGACAACAACCAAAAACGGCATGGACGACGTCCCCGTCGAGACTGTAACAATACAATCAGCAAAAGTCGTTCCGGAATAAACCGGTTATTTCAATACAATTTAGTTCCCACCGGGAAAAACAGAGTTGATCTCAGATCGATTGCTGAGATGCTTGTCGCTATTTGCCATTTTTTCTGTAACGAAAGTTCACTTTCGTGCCTCTTTTAAATTGAGCAGTCAAATTTGCACGAAACGAAATTCGAAAGGGAAAATCATGGCAAAGATCTCAAAAAGCATTTTA
>Ga0209536_100008563_pt1 | contig 15319 bp, 16 predicted proteins | sample DeeMarSeWOR28_12_FD_187461 | JGI IMG/M metagenome (GOLD analysis project Ga0209536, IMG submission 187461) | Marine sediment microbial communities from White Oak River estuary, North Carolina - WOR-2-8_12 (SPAdes) (version 2) | ecosystem: Environmental > Aquatic > Marine > Intertidal zone >...
CGGAGCCGGGGACGAGCTGGGGATCGACGGTCACCACGAGTGCGCCCTTGACGTCGATCGTATAGACGAGTTCGTCGGCTCCCCGCTCCGAACGCCGAAAGAACTTGAAGGTCACGTCCACCCGGTCCCGCTGTGCCAGAGCCTCGATGAGACTCGGCGACGACTGGTCAAAGCGCTTCCGGCACACGAACGGCAAGTACAAACGTGCCCCCGCGCTGTCGGAGGCGACGACCACCCTGCGGCAGCCCGCCTCCCCGCACCAGGCCCTCACCCTCGCGAGGAGCACGTCGGTGTTGGCCTCCCCGCAGTACCTGAAGTAGAGGACCCGCCTCTCCACGTCGCCTTCGTCAGCTTCCATGCTCATCCCTATCGTGTAGGTGGGGTTAAAACTATAGGCTGACTGCGCCTCGGTGCACTAGTTTTATAGGTCTGTTCCCGATTCGAATAGGTTGGAAAGCTCTGGTGGTGTCCATGGGGAGGATAGGTAAGGGGACGAAGTGCTCGGTGGCCAACTGCGAGGAGGAGGCCGTGAGGTCCATCTCGGGGCCGAAGGCGAAGGCCGCGGGGCTGAACGTGGAGGGTAGGAGGGCCTACCTCTGCAAGGAGCACTATAAGCAGTACAAGAAGGGCAGCAAGCAGGAGAAGCAGATAGAGAAGTGGCGCCACAACGTCGCCTGAGCCCTAGTAAAGATCGGTCACTGGATGCATGGTTTTTCAGTGCCTGAATGTGGATTCTTCCGACGCTATTATGAAAAAGGTGTTGGATGAAGTGGGGTCACCCTACGAACTTGGGCCTCCTCTGGACGCTCATGGGTAGGGGCAGCGGCCTGTAGGGCTTCCCCTCGACGGCCTTTCTGATGGAGGAGCTGAGGTTGAGGAGGGACATACTGTGTATCTTCCCGTCCCTCCTGACCCTGACGGGCACCTCCTCGGCGTCCATCTCCCTGTCGCCGTAGACGATGATGTAGGGGATCCACTCCTTCTCCGCCTCCCTGATCTTCTTCTGCACGGTCTCGTCCCTGTCGTCGACGTCCGCCCTGATCTCGTTGGAGGCCATCTCCCTGGCTAGGTCCTCGGCCGCTGAGACGTGGTCCGCGGTCACTGGTATGAACCTGACCTGGGTGGGCGAGAGCCAGAGGGGCAGCATCGGCCTCTTCCCCCTCCCCATCTCGATGTGCGCCTTCTCCAGGAGGGCGTAGATGTCCCTCTCGATGGCTCCGCTGGGGCTGCAGTGGAGGACGAGGGGGTACTTCTCGGTGCCGTCCTCGTCCATGTACTTGATGCCGTACCTCTCCCCGTTCTCGACGTCTATCTGGTCGGTGGAGAGCGCCGAGGCCTTGTCCAGGGCGTCGACGAAGTTGAGCTCGTACTTCAGTATGAAGTAGAAGAACCTCTCCGCCCACATCTCGACCAGGGCTGGCCTCCTGTGCCTCTTCACCAGCTCGTGGACGAACGCCTCGTTCTCCCTATAGAAGTCCTCGGTCACCCTGATTCCGAGCTCGTAGTCTGCGCCGTCGATGCCTATGCCGGAGAGGGTCTCCTGGCTGAGCCTGAAGCGGCGTAGGAACTCGGACTTGGCCTGGGGGAGGTCCCTGCAGAAGGCGTGGACATCGGGCATGGTGAAGGCCCTCAGCCTCCTGAGGCCGACGAGCTCCCCCCTCTGCTCCCTGCGGAAGCTGTACCTAGTGAGCTCGTACATGCGCAGGGGGAGGTCCCTGTAGCTGATGGTGGCGTCGTGGGCCATGAGGAACTGGCCGAAGCAGGCGGCGAAGCGGAGGAAGTACTCGTCATCGTCTGACTGGACGGTGTACTGTCGTGCGGGAAACCTGTGGAGGTACTTGGCGAGTGTCGGGTGGTTCATGTCGTACATGATGGGCGTCTCGACGTCCATGCCGCCGTAGTCGAGAACCATGCGTGTCACGTAGTCCTCCAGCAGCGCCTTGATCATCCTACCCTTTGGGTAGTACCTCATGTTCCCCGGGTCCGAGGCCGGCTCGTAGTCGACGAGCTCCAGGTTCCGCATCAGCGTGACGTGGGGCGGCACCTGCTCGACAGCTCGGCTCTTCTTCTCCTCGTAGTCGGCGAACTTCCTGAGGTTCACGTTGCCTGTGAAGTCGTAGTCCTCCATGGGGGTCAGTCTCCCGTCCATGTCCAGGACGTACCACCTCGACCTGAGCATCTCCTCCGCCCTCAGGGCCTCGGAGACGACCTCATCCTTCTTCTCGCTCATCTGCTCTCACCTGCTCTACACAGAACGGTGTATGGGCCTCCAAACGCGTAGGCTGCCTTTGCAGCCGGTTTCCCAGAACGGAGAGGCGACTGGGGGTATGCTCGAAGGGCCTTGCGGCCTAAATTGTTTGGCGGTCGATCACCGCTTACCTCTCCAAACCCTTGTTCAGGGTTCCCTCTTTTAACCTTTATGTATGAGCCTTGGGGAGGAGCCTCGCCCTCTCGACGACGTAGGAGCCCCGGACGCCGTCCCACAACCTGCGGGCCTCCAGGACCTCAAGCCTGCTCCTGAACCAGGGGGCGTCGAGGACCAGGGTCTCCATCTCTCCGCCCTCGCCGCAGACGTCGACCCCGAACCTCTCGTTCAGGTCTCTCAGGGCCTCGGCGGCCTCCGGGTCCAGGACCCTGCCCAACCAGCTCTCGTCGAGCCCCATAGCCGCCACGGCGGTGACGATTATCACCATGCCGCCGGAGAGCATCTCTAATAGGAGCCCCTGCGTGTCCCTGCCCCAGAGGGGGGAGATGTGCTCCAAGCCGAGATCCCGGCAAATGCCATCCACCCGGCTCCTCTGGTAGGTGGAGGCGATGGTGCCCGTCACGACGCCGTCGATCTCCAGCCGGTACAGGGCGGCCTTCAGGTCCTCAAGCTCGGCCTCCTTCTCTCCGCGGGTCTCCGCGACGACGCTCTCGATGCTGTAGGCCTCTGCGACGAGGGGCGCCAGGTGGCTGTTCACCGTGTGGAACATCCAGCTGTCCTCGCGCCTCGATTCCATGGTGACGAGGTGGGCGACCTCGTGGCCCTGAAGCGTGGCGAGGCGGGTGGCGTAGGTGCTGTCCTTCCCGCCGGAGAAGAGTGAGGCGAGGCGCATTCCAGACGATGAACGAGAGGCAGTGACGCTATATGTGTCTTTTCGGACTATTGCGCCACGGATTTCTGGCGGGATTCGGAATCAAATGTGAAAAAAATTGAAAAGGGGTGGCCCCGAACCCTTTCGAAGAGGATTTATCTCTGTTTCGGAAAGGGTTAGAGGAGGGTCAGAATTGGGCGACGAGTGGTTCTACGAGTCGAGGCGGAGGCGTTCGAGCTCCAACAGGGGCTGGCTCCCCGTCTTCGTGATGATCATCATCCTGACCGCTAACGTGGGGGTCAGCTACTACTTCCTGAGCGAGTCACAGGAGAAGCTGGACAGGATGAACCAGGAGGTGGACGCCCTCAAGTTCCAGCTCTCCAGCGTCGAGTACGAGCTGGAGGCCCTCAGGGAGGAGCTGAAGACCCCCACCCAGGGCAACGCGTCCACGGGCGTGGAGCTCACCCAGATATACAACGACAACAGGAGGTCCGTCGTCCTCATATCCGTGGACACGCCCACGGGCGGTGGCCAAGGCTCGGGCTTCGTCTACGACGATGAGGGGAGGATCATCACCAACAACCACGTCGTGGAGGACGCCGAGAAGATCACGGTCACCTTCGTGGACGGTACCATCGCGGAGGCCACCCTGGTGGGGACAGACCCCTACGTCGACATGGCGGTGATAGAGGTGGACGTGGAGGCCTTCCTCTTGGAGCCCGTATACCTGGGCTCCTCCTCCGACCTCATGGTGGGGGAGAGGGTGATAGCCCTCGGAAACCCCTTCGGCCTCGCCAACACGATGACCTCGGGCATCGTCAGCGCCCTGGGCCGGCAGATGGACGCCCCCGGGGGATACGCGATTGTCGACGTCATCCAGACGGACGCCGCGATCAACCCGGGAAACAGCGGGGGGCCCCTCCTCAACCTGAGGGGGGAGGTGGTGGGCATGAACACGGCCATACTGAGCGAGACGAGGCAGTTCTCGGGCATAGGTTTCGCCATCCCCTCAGACACGATCCTGAGGGAGGTCTCTGCCCTCATCGAGGAGGGCGAGTACGAGCACCCCTACCTCGGCATAACCAGCGTCGGCCTCTTCCCTGAGCTCAACGAGGCGATGGGGCTCGACCCCTCCCAGAGGGGAGCCCTCGTAGTCAACGTCGTAGACGGGGGCCCAGCCGACCAGGCCGGCGTAAGGGAAGGAACGAGAAGCGTGGTCGTCGACAGTACCAGCATAACCGTGGGGGGAGACGTCATCATAGGGGTCGACGGGCGCACGGTCCAAGACCTCTACGACGTCGTCGTCTACCTGGAGCGCTTCAAGAGGCCGGGCGACGTGATTGCCCTGAAGCTCCTGAGGGGCAGCGATGTCATCAACCTGGACTTGGAGCTGGGCGCGAGGCCCCAGCCCTAGCGCGTGCCTCTAAGGGCAGGTTATGCCTTCCTCGCGAGTTCTCGGCATGGGCTCGTCTTAGGTTCCTACTGGTACTTCCTGAAGCTGAGTATCTCCACGATGAAGCCGGCGAATCCCTGGGTGTCCATGTAGGCCCAGCCCTCCTCGGGGTCGTCCAGCCTGCTCACCTGGAGGGGCTTGACGCCCAGTCTCCCCCACTTATCCAGCTCCTCCTGGAAGGGGAGGGGCGTCGGGAAGCCGAGGTGGTGGATCCCCTCCCCGTGCTCCTCCAGGAACTCCTGGTAGATGGTCCTCCCCTCCACCGTCTCCACGAGCTCCAGGGTTATGGGGCCCACCCTCGCGTAGGCGAACTTGAGCGTGTAGGCCACGGGCTCCCCCCGGACGCTGGCGTGGGACTCGGGGTAGCTCTTCAGCCTCACCTCGAAGGGGCCTATGCCGAGCCTCTCCGATATCCTCCTGGCCGTCTCCTCGACGTCCCTCACCACGACACAGGCGTGGACTATCTCATTGAGCTTGACCCCGTCCTCGGGGATGATCTTCACCCTCTCGTCCTTGATGACCATATCCTCACCGGAGATCAGAGGAGCGCTCGGACCTTAAGAATCATTTTTCCCTCACTGAAGACCGTCGGCGCACGTCCTCCAAAGGCAATCTTTTAGACGAGATGAACCCCCAGAATTACCAGAGATCTCCGAGGGAAGATCATGTTCGATTTGTTGGAAAGAGCAGCGGAGAGGAGCAGGGAGCTGGGGGCTTCCTACGTCGAGCTCCGCGGCGAGGAGGGCTTCGTCGAGTACCTGCAGATGGACGACGGCAGAATGAACGCCCTCACGCAGAGGATCGAGAGGGGCGTCGCCATCAGGGCGCTGGCCGACGGGGCCTGGGGCTTCGTCTCCACGGGCGACCTCTCCTCGCTGGGAGGGGCTGTGGAGGACGCCTGCTCCATGGCGAGGGCTGCGGCGCGGACTAGGAGGGAGCCCATCGAACTCACCGAGGTCGAGGCCCACGAGGACAAGGTTGAAGTCAAGGTGGACAGGGACCCGCGGCACGTCCCCATAGAGGAGAAGATCGGCTACATGGCCAAGATGACCAAGGTGATCAGGGACTACGACCCTAGGGTCACCGCCGTCACGGTCAGGGTGAGGACGGCCTCCGGGAGAAAGTACCTGGTCACCTCAGAGGGGACGCGCATCCAGTCGGACGTGATGCTCGTCTGGGGCTACCCCTGGGTAACCGGGAAGGAGGGGGACCGCCTCAGCGCGGCGAGGCACGAGGAGGCCTCCACCAGCCAGGGCTGGGAGTACATGGAGTCCTTCGCGACACCTGAGTACATGGGCTCCGAGGTCGCCCGGAGGGTGAAGCTCCAGCTGGAGGGCGCTCCCGCGAGGGCCGGCTCCTTCCCCTGCGTCCTTGGCCCCCGGGTCGTCGGGGTGCTGGCCCACGAGGCTCTGGGCCACCTGGCTGAGGCGGACCTCACGGTGAGCAGCGCCTTCAACGGGAAGCTGGGGGAGGTCGTCTCCGCCCCCGGGGTGACTATGATCGACGACGGCACCCTCCCGGGGCTGGTGGGAAACGAGAGGTACGACGACGAGGGCGTCCCAGCGAGCCGGGTGGAGCTCATCAAGGACTCGGTCCTCACGGAGCTCCTCACCAACAGGGAGTACGCCGCGAAGCTGGGGCTCAGGCCTACCGGCAACGCCCGGGCGGAGAGCTACCTGCACCCCCCCATCATCAGGATGAGGGCCACCTTCTTCGAGAGAGGCGACCACACAGACGAGGAGCTCTTCGAGGGCATCGACTTCGGCTACTACTGCGCTGACATGAGGGGTGGTCAAGCCCAGATGAACGCCAGCTTCCAGGTGGGCATACAGGAGGCCTACGAGATTGTGGACGGCGAGATCGGGGGGCCCGTCACGGACCTCTCCATCTCGGGCATCGCCACCGACTCCCTATTCAAGATAGAGGCCGTCTCCAGGGAGGACTTTCCCTTCGGCGCCGGCCGATGCGGCAAGGGCCAGGAGGCCTTCATGTCTGACGGGGGGCCGAAGATCCGCTTCGGGAAGGGCGGGATAACCTTCGGAGGGAGGGCCTGACAATGGATGAACACCGTCTCCTGGAGCTCTGCCGGCACGCAGTCGCCGCGGGGGAGAGGATGGGGGCGACGGCCGTCGAGGCCCAGGCCCGGTCCGCCAGCAACGTGGGCGCGGACATCGAGCAGGGGCAGGTGAGCGCCGTCAACAGGAGGGCCTCCGACAACATTGCGATCAGGGCCTTCATCGGGAGGAGGATGGGCTCGGCCTTCACAAACATCGCCACGAGGAAGGCGGTGGAGGAGGCCCTGGGCCTCGCCCTCTCAAGCGCCAGGGCCACGACCGAGGATAAAGACTGGGTGGCCCTCCCCGAGCCCAAGGTTTACCCCGAGATCAGGGGGCTCTGGAACGAGGACCTGGCGGCCGTCGAGCCGGCGAAGGTCGTGGAGATCTCCGGGGAGCTCATGGCGAGGGCCGTGGAGGGGGAGCCCGGCCTCATCCCCGCCCTAGGAGGCTCAGAGGTGGCCGCCTACAGGTCCGCCTTCGCCAACAGCGGCGGTATAGCCCACGCCGAGAGGGGGAGCGTCGCCTTCGCCGGGCTGGGGGCCATCGCCAAGACCGAGGGCGGGGTGACCCCCATGGTCTTCAGCTACGAGGTGGACAGGACCCTGGAGCTCGACCTGGACAGGGTCGTCTCAGACCTCACCGAGAGCATCAGGGTGTGCAAGAGGACGGCCGAGGGCGAATCGGGTAAGAGCACGGTCGTCATGCACCCGGAGGCCTACGGGGAGATCCTCTACTACACCCTCCAGCAGTCGATCCGCGGGGACAACGTCGCCCGAGGGAAGTCGAAGCTTGAGGGCAAGGTGGGGGAGAAGATCGCCTCCGAGCTGGTCACTATCGTCGACGACGGCGTCAACCCCCGGGGCGCTGCCACCTTCATCTCCGACGACGAGGGCGTGCCGAGGCAGAGGACCCCGGTGATCGAGGGAGGAGTCCTCCGGAGCTTCCTCTGGGACAGCTACTGGGGGAACAGGATGGGGAAGGAGAGCACCGGCAACGCCTCCAGGAGGATGCGCCAGGGCCTCGTAGAGCTCTCGCCGACGAACACGGTCGTGGAGCCCGGGAGGAGGGAGATCGGGGACATCGTCTCCGAGATGGAGACCGGATACCTGATCAGGGGGGTCCAGGGGGCCCACAGCTCCAACCCGGAGTCGGGGGACTTCAGCGTCGTCGGGAACCCGGCGATGCTCATCGAGGGAGGGGAATTGGTGGGAGCCGTTCATGGCCTCATGGTCTCCGGGAACGTCTACGAGCTCCTGGGACAGGCTGTCGAGGTGGCGAGGACGCCCATAACCATACAGGGGCTGATCGGGCCCGAGATCGTCTTCGAGGACGTCAATGTGATCTCCAGGGGCTAGGGCGGGGTTAACTCAGTCTTCGTCCCGCGGCAGGACCTCGTCGAGGGGGACTTTCCGGTTCCTCCGGCCCTCGAAGACGCAGAGGTGGTCGTAGCCGGCCTCCTCCAGGCGCCTCACCGCTTTCAAGGTGTTCAAGCCGAGCTGATCCACTGCGTGGCTGTCGGAGCCGATGGTGACCTTCTCCACCCCCGCCTCCTTGAAGGCGGTCATGAGGCCCCGAATCGGGTAGACGTCGCCTATGCCGTGCCTCCAGCCCGAGGCGTTCACCTCGACGCCGACTCGCATGCTCCTCAGGCTGTCGATGGCCTCGTGGATCGTGGTGCCGTACTGCTCCCAGAGGATGGGCCGGGGCCGGGCGAGGTGGAGGAACCTGCGGAAGTAGTCGGGGTGGGCCATGACGTCGAAGAGGCCCGTCTCAATCGCCTCCCTCCAGCCCTCGTAGTAGGTGTCCACGGCCTCCTGGAGGGGCCTGCTCCTGAAGAACTCGGGGGAGCTGACCCGGTTGCCGATGTCGTACCCCCTTATGGTGTGGAGGCTGCCCAGGACCAAGTCGAGAGTGTGCTCGTCGAGGGCCTCCTCTATCCGCCTCACCGCCTCAGGGAAGTAGTCCACCTCCAGGCCCGCCCTGAGGGTGACGTCGGTCCCCTCCTGGGCCGCCTGGATCTCGTCCAGGTACTCGGGGATACGGTTGGGGGAGATCCCGTGGGCCATGTCGGGGCCGTGGAGGATGAGGTGGGTGGTGAAGCAGATCTCGTCGATGCCCCTGCTCTCCGCCATCCTGCAGTACCTCTCGACGGTGGCTCCAGGGGCGTCGGCGGAGTGCGTCTCGTGGATGTGGAAGTCCTTGGTGATCCAGGTCCTCTCTGGGGCCGCCATGGAGTGTTCAAGGGTTAAGGGCCGTTTCCATATTTGAGGGGTTCGCATCCCGGAACGGAGTTTATTTCATCCCTGAAGTCTGGCGGATGATGGTCTCCATCCCCTCGGTAGTTGCTCTTCGTAGGGAGTTCAGGAAGATCTCGTTGTAGCGCCTTCCAAGACAGCTCTCTCAAGTGGACGCGCGCAGCAAACATTTTAAGCAGCCTCGACCCTTCTCGCCTCTGGCGGGTGAGTGGGCCCTCCCACCCGTTCCGCCTGACAAACCCCGGAGTAGGGAGGAAGAATGGAGACAAGAGAGATCAGCCTAGCTACGGTGATAGCCGCCCTCTACGCGGCCCTCGTCATATTTCTCGCGCCCGTATCCTTCGGCCCCATACAGCTCAGGGTCGCCGACTGCCTCATACCCCTGGCCGCCCTCCTCGGCTGGCCCGCCGTCGCAGGCGTCTCCCTCGGCGCCCTCATCGGCAACGCCTACTTCGTCTCCTTCACAGGCCCCGTCGACGTCGTCTTCGGTGCGGTCGCCAACCTGGTCGCCGCGGCTCTGGTCTTCAGGATGAGGAGGAGGCTCCTCCCCGCCTGCGTCGCCGGCTCACTGGTCGTGGGCATCATCGTGGGGGGCTACCTCTGGATCTACTTCCCGCCCCCGGACCTGGGGGTCGCCCTGCCCGTCTGGGCGGCGATGATCGTCAGCATCACACTGAGCAGCCTGATCGCCATCGCGGGGATGGGCTACCTCCTAATCGAGGCGCTCAGGAGATCGGGGATGGCCTCAGTCCTGGAGGCGAGGGGGCTCAGGACCTACCTGGACTGATCCGCTCCCGCAAAGCTGAAAGCCTCATCTCCCAGAGATAGACGCGTGAACGTCCGGCTCGTCAGGCTCTTCGGCTACTTCGGGATACTGGCGCCCATAGTCGGCTTCTCCATGATCTTCCTCGCGATAGCGACGGCCCCCTGGTTCAGCTGGACGGGGAACGCCCTCAGCGACCTCGGCGTCGAGGGGGTGACCGCGGTCCTCTTCAACTCCGGCCTCGCCATGACCGCGGCCGTGATGATGGCCTTCAGCCTCGGCCTCTACGAGCTCACCCGGGGGAGCAGGGTGGGGACGCTGAGCTTCCTGCTCATGCTCGCCGCCTCGGGCTGGCTTCTCGGGATAGGGCGCTTCCCCGAGACCGCGGGGCGCATCCACTTCTACTTCTCGGTCGCCTTCTTCGCCACGCTGCCCCTCGCCCTCGCCGCCTTCACCGTCTACGCCCTCAGGACGGGGCCGAGGTGGCTCGCCTATCTCACCGCGGCCTGCGGGCTGGCTGCGGCAGTGGTCTGGGCCCCCGACTGGAACGCCGTGGCTATACCCGAGGCCCTGTCGGCCCTCGCGGTGGGGATCTGGTCGACGGCGACGGGCCTCTGGATGATCAGGACGACCCGCGATGCATAGATCTCGCCTGACAACCTTCCTGCTGCCCACCGCATCGTGAACCACTGATAGCTGATATCTATCCGCAACATAGGGGAAAAAACACGCGCGTGCGCTGGATCAAGCGGGTTTTTTCCCAAAAATGGGAAAAAATCTCCCAGACTCCCTGACTCTTTACCCAAAATCGTTAGAGAAGCCTTAAATCTGAACTCAGTTCAGGATTTGCCCAATCCGATTGTGTCGGAGGGTGTTGAGAAAGTGTTGAACCGAATGGATGAGGCCCCCGAGGCTCACGCGCGAGCCTACCGCATCTGGAACCTCGCAAACAACGTGGGCTACCTTGCGGCCCTGGTCCTGACGACGCTGAGCGTCTTCAACTCTGAGTTCTTTCAGACTTACCTGAGGGCCCACGGATACCTGACGCTGCCCTTGGCGGCTGCCTTCGTCCTTCTCACGGCCTGCATCGCCCGGAGGATAGCCCAGTTGTCGGGGCTCCAGCCGGTTGTACCGCGCCTCCCCGTAACCCTTAACTGATGGGGACAGGCGAGATCCAGGCCCTCCCGATAGATGACACCAGTTGATTTACACCTAGTCCGAGCGTTCTGACTGTTTAACTTTTTAATATCTGTCAACAATATCCGGTCGAGCGTTGCTCAGGGGCCCGGCTCGGGCTCTATAAAGGTTGGCGTTTCCGTGAAGATCCTGGTCTATGGGGCGGGGCCCCTGGGGAGCTACTTCGCAGCGACGCTGCGTGAGGCGGACCTCGACGTCACCATCCTGGCGAGAGGGGGGAGGCTCCGCAACATCAGGTGGAGGGGGATCTACCTGGAGCCCTTCGAGGGGGGCGAGAGGAGGAGGGTGAAGGTGGCGGCCGTGGAGAGGCTGGGGCCGCTGGACGCCTACGACCTGGTGATGGTGGTGGTGGGGAAGAACTACTACTACGGGGTCCTCCCCTTCCTCATGGCGAACATAAACACCCCCAACGTCCTCTTCATGGGCAACAACGCCGCCGGCCCCGGGGAGATGCTGAAGCAGCTGGGGGAGGGCAGGGTCCTCCTCGGCTTCCCCGGGATGAGCGGCGCGATGGATGGGAGCGTCGTCCGCTACATGTCGGAGCTCACCCCAAGCATAACCATGGGGGAGCCCGACGGCCGGACCAGCGAGAGGCTGGAGAGGTTCAGGGAGGCCTTCGAGGGGGCGGGGATCGAGGTGGAGGTATGCGACGACATGGACTCCTGGCTGAAGCACCACGCAGCGCTCGTCCTCCCCCTCTGCGGGGCCTACGCGAGGGCCGGGGACGACCTGGAGGCCCTGCAGGGGGACAAGGAGGGGGTGGCCCTCATGGTGGGGGCGATCCGTGAGTGTTTCGAGGTCCTCAGGGAGCTGGGCCACCCCCTGATGCCCGAGAGGCTGAGGAGGCTGGAGAGGACGCCCATGTTCCTGCTGCTCCCCCTCGTCCGCAGGTCCCTGAACAGGGGTGAGATGAGGCACGTCTTCGCCCACGCCGAGGCGATGAAGGGGGAGCTCGCGGTACTGGACAAGGAGTTCAGGGAGCTGATCGACTCCACCTCCGTGGAGACCCCGTCCTACGACGAGCTGAGCGTCTACCTCCGCGAGTAAATCCCCATCCGGACGCTGAGGGGCTCGCCATCGATAAATATCCGGTCAACGCCCTAATGGTTCTGGAAGGGCGGGTGTGTCTTGACGGAGTTTATATTCATGCTGACTCGGAGCGACGTCACCGTCCCGAACGCGCTGGAGGTCCTCGAGGAGGTGAAGGGGACGGGGCTCCGGTGCGTCGGGTGCAAGGACGTGGGGCTAGATCGGGGCCTCTACGCTGACCTCTTCGGGAGGATGAGGGACTACGGAATGAGGAGCTTCCTAGAGATCGTCACCTACGACGAGGGGGAGCACTTCAGGGGCATCGACCTCGGCCTCGAGATCGGCGCCGACTACATCATCGGCGGCATGCCAGAGTACAGCGAGAAGACGATGGAGTACCTGAGGGCGAGGAAGGGGGGAACGAAATTCTTCCCATATATCGGCGAGATAGCCGAGCACCCCTGCGTCCTCAGGGGCTCGATAGACGAGATCATCGAGGACGGGAGGGAGGCAGAGAGGCTGGGCGTCGACGGCGTGAACCTGCTCCTCTACAGGTACGAGGGGGACCAGAGGACCCTCCTGGAGGAGGCCGTCAGCAAGCTGAGGCTGCCCCTCCTCGTGGCGGGGAACATCAGCAGCTTCGAGATGATCGAGGAGATGAAGAGGAACGACGTCTGGGCCTTCACCATTGGCAGCGCCGTCTTCAGGGGCGACTTCGCCGGGGGACGGGGTGTCGCGGATCAGATAAGAGCAGTTCTGGGTGCACTGTAGAAGATGAGGGCGGGCTTCAGGCCGATAATCGGCATAACCATGGGGGACGCCGCCGGGATAGGGCCCGAGATAGTCTGCAAGGCCCTCTCCCTGGAGGAGGTGCACAGGGTCTGCAGGCCGGTCGTGATAGGCGACGCCGGGGTCCTGGAAGACGCCCAAGGGGTCGCGCGCACGGATCTGAGGATGAGGCCGGTGGAGCGCGTCTCCGACGCCACCTTCGCCCTCGGCGCCATGGACGTCCTCGACCTCCACAACATCGACCTCGAGCGGCTGGAAATGGGGCGGCCGCAGCCGATGGCGGGGAAGGCCTCCTACGAGTACATAGCCGAGGCTGTCAACCTGGCGCTGAGTGGCGAGACCCACGGGATCACGACGGCCCCCATCAGCAAGGAGGCCCTCCACATGGCGGGCTACGACTACCCCGGCCACACGGAGATACTGGCGGAGCTCACCGGGACGGAGAGGTACGCGATGATGTTCGTCGCCGGGCCCCTGAAGGTGATCCTCGCCACGATCCACGTCCAGCTGAGGAGGGCCTGCGACCTCATCGACGAGGAGGGGCTCCTCAACACCTTCGGCCTGGCCCACGAGACGATGCTCAGGTTCGGTGTTGACGACCCGAGGATCGCCGTGGCCGGGCTCAACCCCCACGCGGGCGAGGAGGGCCTCTTCGGAGACGAGGAGTTGAAGATCATAGGTCCCGCGGTGGAGAGGGCGAGGCGCCGGGGCCTCAACATACACGGTCCCCTGCCCGCCGACACCCTCTTCTACAGGGCGAAGGAGGGGGACTTCGACATCGTCGTGGCGATGTACCACGACCAGGGTTGCATCCCCATCAAGCTGCTTGGCTTCGAGATTGGGGTGAACATCACCGTCGGCCTCCCCATAACCAGGACCTCGGTGGATCACGGCACGGCATACCGCCGAGCCGGGCTGAGGCTGGGCACAGGGAACCCGTCGAGCCTCGTCGAGGCGCTCAAGATCGCTTCTCAACTGTCTGGTGGATCAATGGACTAAGTCTCCGGGGGATGCAGCGACTCTTAGGGAACTCCCCTACTCCCCTCTCAACCTTCGCAGGGAGTTATAGAGGACTTCTCTAGTGCCAAAGCCCCCCGCCTTCGTGACGACGGGGATCTCGACCGGGCCCACCAGCTGCCCGAGGGGGATTCCCGGCTCGATCTCCTCCAAGAGCTCGATGCCCAGGCCGCCGAGCCTCGTGCAGATCATCTTAGCCGTGTCACCCCCGGTGAGGACGAGGCCGGAGACCTCGAAAGACTCGAGGACCCTCTCGGTGACCTCGGCGAGGGCCGCTGAGATCATCCCCGGAGCCCTTTCCTCACCCTGGCCCAGCTCCTCGCCCCTGGACCTGACGACGGCCACCTCCTCCCGGGAGGGGGGGACATGCAGGGCCACGTCTAGGCCCGCCTCCAGCGCCTCCCGGAGCCGGGAGAGGCAGCGCTCCTTCTCCTCCCTCGCCCTCTCGCCGCCATGGATGACCTCCAGGGGCCTCAACACGGTCGTGGAGACGCCGGGCTGAGCCCCCAGGAAGCCTATCTGGGCCTCCGTAACCTCGGAGGTGCTGCCCGAGACGACCATGCCCCGGCCACCGGATCGTCGGGTCTTCCTCCTGGATTCCCTTTTCGTCTTGAAGTTCAGGGCGAGGGGTACGCAGCGGGCTAGCCCCGTTGAGCCAACCCAGAGGACACCCTGATAGTTCTCCGAGACGGTCAGGACAACCCGGTCGAGGTCCTCCTCCTCCTGGGCGTCGAAGACGAGTAGCTCGACCCCCCCGGAGACGAGGGAGTCTATCCGCCTGGAGACGACTGACGCACCGCCTCTCAGCGTGTCCAGCCTCACGAGGCCGGCCCTCCGCCTCGACTGGGACTGGAAGAGCCTGACGAGGTCGTCCTCAGCCACGGGGGTCTTGGGGTCCCTGGCGAACTCGGTCCGGGTGATGGGGACGCCCCTCAGGTAGTGCCTGCCGTCCGTGGTCGTCCGCCCGTAGTGGGGGAAGGCCGGGGCTATCACCGCCATCTGGAAGCCGTAGGCGTCCATGACGGCGTCGACCTCCGCGCCGAGGTTGCCCCTCAGCGTCGAGTCGAGGGACTTGTAGACGGCCCCGAAGCCGTCGGCCCTCATGCGGGCCGCAGCCTCCCTCACCCGCCCGTAGGCCTCGCCCGGGGGGAGGCTCCTGCTGTCGGTGTCGATGGAGACTGCGCTGAAGCCCCTGACGCCGGCGCTGGACCCGTACTCGCCGAGGAGGACGAGGGTGTCGATGCCGCTCCGGGAGACCTGTATGCCGCAGTCGGTGGCGCTCGTGAGGTCGTCGGTGATGATGGCGAGCCGCTGACTCATGATATTCTGTCATCTGCCCCCGGGATTCTTATAACGATGATCTCATCTGGATGAATTAACTACGAAAAAAAAAGGGTGGGGAAAATCATTATCTGGCGAGGTCGAAGCGGTCGAGGTTCATCACCTTGTCCCACGCCGCCACGAAGTCATGCAGGAACTTCTCCTGGGAGTCCTCGCATGCGTAGACTTCCGCTACGGCACGGAGTCGAGAGTTTGAACCGAAGATGAGGTCGACACGGGTGCCGGTCCACTTGAGCTCGCCCGTTGCGCGATCACGGCCCTCGAACACGTCCTCGTCCTCCGAGGTCGCCTTCCACGTCGTGCTCATGTCGAGCAGGTTCACGAAGAAGTCTGTGGTGAGC
>Ga0209536_100008564_pt1 | contig 15319 bp, 10 predicted proteins | sample DeeMarSeWOR28_12_FD_187461 | JGI IMG/M metagenome (GOLD analysis project Ga0209536, IMG submission 187461) | Marine sediment microbial communities from White Oak River estuary, North Carolina - WOR-2-8_12 (SPAdes) (version 2) | ecosystem: Environmental > Aquatic > Marine > Intertidal zone >...
TGGTGAGACGCGGCTGGGCCAGGGCCGTGAGAACGCCAAGCAATTCCTGCGCGAAAACCCCGACTTGGGCCTGGAAATCGAAAACCACGTCCGTGAAGCGGCCGCCCTTACCTCGCCAGTACCAGAGCCTGCACTTTCCCAGGACAACGGCACCGAACCGGCTGAAGAAGAGACTGTACTTGAACTGGACTTGATCCAGGAAGTGGCTTAACCAGGCCACGCCTGGAACAGCTGATCAGCCTCTAGAGGCCGGAGTCAGCAAAAACGGGAGCCAATAGGTTGTCCACTGGCACAAAGTCATCAGTGAGGGTAACGACGTTTCCTTGGCTCAGATAATCCTGCCACTTATCCTGAGGGAGGAAATCGTTACCTAGGGTAGCTGGCACAGGCAGAACACGCTCCACCTGTGCAGGTACCTGATCCCCAATGGGCATAGGGTGCTGCGCTGCAACGATTACAAAGGTCTGCCTGTCCACTGTTCCAATTTCCCCGCCAATCGGTGCGACGTAGACATGTTTGAAAACCTGCTCAAGTGTGGAGACGTAAGCTCGTACGAAATGTCCGTGGCGTCCATCTATGATATTAACCATAAAAAAACCGTTCTCAGTAAGATGGTCGGCGACAAGTTGGTCAAACTCCAACGTGGTTAGATGATAGGGAACCGAAAAGTCGTTGAAAGCGTCGCCAAGTATCAGATCAAAGCGGTCATCCGGAGACACATTTGCCAGGTAACGGCGGGCATCTTGATTGACGCTCACAATGCGCGTGTCGCGTGGCAACGCCAGGTGCCTATAAGCCGTCTCAGTCACGCCAGGGTCAATCTCGGCTACCTGAATTTGACTACCGGGATACGTCACCTCAAGATAACGCGGGAAGGTATAACCACCCCCGCCAATGAAGAAGGCTGAGAAAGCTGTGTCTGGCGGGATTACAGCCTGCAGCACATCACGGTAGATGCGTTCATAGCCGTAACGCAGGTCAGTTGGGTCATCGGGGTTGACGTAGCTATGTACCAGCCTATCTAGAGTGAGTACCTTGATGCTAGGATCATCGCCGTCGGGGTGTACGCGAATGCAGAAGTAATTAGTTTCGTAAAGGCAGCGGCTGTTCAACATATCGTTTGACCGGACCAAAAGTGACAGTCCGCCGTAGGCAAGCAAGGCGAGCAGACCTACTGCCAGCCAGCGGCGGCTCCCCCAACCTATGAGAAGTCCCATCACGAGCAAGAGTCCGACCACACCCCACACTATGCCTCGCGTTCCGAACTGACTGATGAGCCAAAAACCGGCCAAGAAAGTCCCGGCGATGCTACCTGCCGCACCCGCGGCGTAGATTCGGCCTACAACGTTGCCTGTCTCTTTCAGGTCAGACAGCGTCAGCTTGACAACGACCGGCGAAATAGTTCCCAGAAGTAGGGCAGGTAGGAGGAAGGCAATGGCGAAGGCAAGTAGCACTTGGATCATAACCGGCAGGTCAAGATCGGTGACAGATCTTGTTAATTCAACCGTCCACAAAATGCTTGCGCTCGCTATTGCAGCTAGAATGAAAAGTGCTGACAGAGTGCCTCGCGATGCAAATCGATCCGCGAGAAGGCCGCCGGTGAAGTTGCCTAGGCTGATCCCGGCTAGAATGACACCGATAATGCTCGTCCAGGTGTAAAGAGAGACGCCCAAGATCGGAGCCATCAAGCGACCAGCGACCAATTCCAAAACCATAATTGCACCTGACGACAAGAAAACTATCAGGACTGCCAGCCAGGGGTGAATGAATGTCCCCCTATCAACTGTAATCTGCACCTGGGCCCTCCTTTAGCCAAAAGTCGACTTCAAGTCTGTCGTGCTATCATATCACGACCCATTTCGAAAAGCGAGTCTGTTTTGCTCCTAGCGAGCAACTGAACGTGCTTTCGCATAGTCTTTTTCTCTTTTGGATATTGCAATGGGTGTCTTGGTGGTGTAGCCACATGACTATGCGAAAATGGTCTCCTTTGCAACCACTGTTAGTCAAATAGGCAATCTTTGACCAATCCCCTCGTTTCCTTTACAATGAGAGGGTCGCAAAGCCCATGGCTGTCATTTCGCACGGAGCACGGAGGCTCAATGACCACGCCCATGCGCCGCCAGTATCTACGAATCAAGAGGCAGTATCCAGATGCCATTGTCTTCTTCCGACTGGGTGATTTCTACGAGACCTTTGACGAAGATGCTGAAGTAGTAGCCCAGGTTTGCGACATCGCCCTGACATCCCGACCAGTTGGAAAGAATCAGCGCGTACCGTTGGCAGGTGTCCCCTATCACTCCGCCGATTCCTATATAGCCCGCCTTATCTCTGCTGGCCACAAGGTAGCTATCGTAGAGCAGGTAGGCGGCGGCATTTCGAGCCATCTGCGAAGTGGGATGAGTCGTGGGGGCGGCGAAAAGGCCGCTGACCAGAGCACAGCTGGCCTTGTCCACCGCGAAGTTGTTCGTGTCGTAACCCCTGGCACCGTAGTCGAGCCGGCACTGCTTGACGACAGGCGCAACAATTACCTGGTAGCCTTGGTGACCCAAGGCAACCGGGCCGGCTTCGCCTACGCTGATGTCTCAACTGGCGAATTCGCCGCCACCCAACTAGATATCTCCGACGGTGGGCGTGCTATTACTGAGGAAATCACACGCCTTCAGCCCGCCGAAGTATTGATCTCGGACCAACACACCACCATCCAGATTCCCGGCCTAAGTACTTCCTTGTACCCGGCCTGGGACCTCCTTCAATCCTCTGTCTCCACCTACGATGCCTGGCACTTTGACCTGGAAACTGCCAACCAAGCCTTGCTTGATCAATTTGATGTAGCCACTCTAGATGGCTTTGGATTAGGGGGCAAGCCACTGGCCATCCGCGCCGCTGGAGCCATCGTTCAGTACCTGGCTGAGACACAACGTGGCGACTTAGGTCACCTGACGCGCGTGATCACCTATTCCACCGATAACTTCATGACCCTCGATGCCGCCACGCGACGCAATCTGGAGTTGACGCAGACACTGCGCGGCGGTTTGCCAAGAGGTTCGCTGCTGAGCGTACTTGACCTGACTGTGACGCCAATGGGAGCTCGACTGCTCCGTAACTGGCTTCATCAGCCCCTGCTTGACCTAGAGACCGTCAATCGCCGTCTCGATGCCGTGGAAGCTCTGGTGGATACTAGCCCCACTCGAGCTGAGTTGCGTGCTGCTCTTAAGCACGTGACCGATCTGGAACGGCTGGCGAACCGTGTCATACAGGGGATCATCCGTCCTCGCGAATTGCTGGCGCTGAGGGAGAGCCTCGAGGCAACCCGCCCTCTGAAGCAAGCACTGTCCTCTGTTGCTTCAGAAATAGAGGTGAATGGCAATTCATCCCTACTTCACACAATTCTTGCGACCTTGGACCCCTGCCCAGAGGTAGTCGAACTTGTAAGCCAGGCCATCGCGGATGACCCGCCCACCGTCTCTACATCACCTGGCGTCATCCGTGGTGGCTTTTCGGCCGAACTGGATAGTGTATTGGTCGCCGCCCGAGACGCCAAAGCCTGGATCGCTAACCTAGAACAGACCGAGCGTCAACACACTGGTATCAAAAACCTCAAAGTCGGCTTCAACAAAGTCTTTGGCTACTACATCGAGGTCAGCAAGGCCAATCTGAGCGCAATACCCACCGAATACATTCGCAAACAGACCTTGGTCAACGCCGAACGCTTCATCACCCCTGAACTGAAAGAGTATGAGTCGCTCGTCCTCAACGCTGAGGAGCGCCAGCTGGAAATCGAGATGCGCATATACCGCGAGTTGTGCGCCCAGGTTGCTGCTGCCGCTCCCCGGCTGCTGGCAACTGCACGCGCCGTCGCCCAACTCGACACCTGCACTGCCCTGGCCGACGTGGCCGCGCGTAACAAGTACGTCCGCCCGGAGCTAGTCGACGATACCCGTCTTGAAATCGTCGCCGGTCGTCATCCAGTAGTCGAACAAATAGCACTGAGTGGCGAGATCGACGCCTTCGTCCCAAACGATGTCCGTTTGTCGGATGAGGAGTTGATCTTGATTATCACCGGCCCCAACATGAGTGGAAAATCAACTTACCTGCGCCAGGCTGCCCTGATCGTCCTAATGGCCCAAATTGGCTCCTTTGTGCCGGCTGACAGAGCACGTATCGGACTGGTGGACCGTATCTTCACCCGAATCGGTGCCGAAGACATCATCCACGCTGGGCAGTCCACCTTTATGGTCGAGATGGTTGAGACGGCTAATATCCTGCACCACGCAACGCATCGCAGCTTGCTCATTCTGGATGAGATTGGGCGCGGCACCAGTACCTACGATGGAGTTTCCATCGCCTGGGCCGTTGTAGAGTATATCCACAACCATCCTGATCTCCGGGCTAGAACTCTCTTCGCCACACACTATCACGAACTCACAGAATTGGCTATTCTGCTTCCCAGAGTGCGCAACTACAACGTAGCTGTTACGGAGGAGGGTGATCAAGTGGTTTTCTTGCACAGAATCGTGCCTGGCGGCGCTGACCGTAGCTATGGCATCCACGTAGCCCAGTTAGCTGGGCTGCCTCGTCCAGTCATCAATCGTGCCCAGGAGATTCTAGCTGAGCTGGAGCGTGAGGGGACGCGCAATCTGGTCCCTTCCGGCCAACCTGGCCCAACTGCCCAGCAACTCTCTCTGTTCTCCTCCGAGCCGCATCCAGTCATCGAAGCTCTGCGCCAGCTCGATGCAAACAGCCTCACCCCACTCGAAGCCATTAGCAAGCTATATGAACTGAAAAGCCAAGTGCAACGGGAGGAGTGAGTCAACAAACCATGTCACAGCCGATGAACAGCAGGGCTATGCCCCAGCCAGTTATCTCAACCAACCGTATTATGACAGTCATTGGCCTTCTGCTAGCAACCAGCCTGGCCTGCAGCATTGGGCGATCTGCGACACCGGCTGCAGGCGCACCGTCGGTCACCATAACCAGTCCCCTGCCGGGCCAGAGAGCGCCAGTCGGGGAACCGCTGGTCATCAATTCCACCTCAGTGGACAAGGATGGGATTCAGCGGGTGGAGCTGTGGATTGATGACACACTTCTTCGGGTAGACTCCAACCCTGATGTGAATTCGCCGTACATTGTATCGCAGCCTTGGCAAAGCAACGTGTCGGGCACGCACGTCATCGTCGTTAAGGCCTTCGACGCGCAAGATGTAGAAGGTCAGTCACAGCCGATAGTCATCACACTGGAGACAGCGACACGAACCGCATCAGGATCCCGGCAAGTAGCGCAGGTGTCACCCACCACCAGAAGTGAAGTGTCTCCTACGGCTCCACTGAAGCCCAGACAAACGCCTACGCCCTCCGAAGCCAGCTCAACCCCTGCTTCGAAGCTGGAAGCACCTACTAACACACCAGTTGTGACCTGTACACCCCCACTATGTGAGGCACACGAAGTGTATCACTGCCCGGACGCTTGCCCCGGTGGGTGTGGCACGCAGTGTGCCACACCCACACCAAAGCCCACACCGCCTTTCTTTGAGCCGACCGGGATCGAGACGCACACCATCTTCAAGCCAATATGGGAACAAGAGGAGGTGAAGGACTACCTGGGTTATCCGATCGAGGCAACCAGGGATGACCGGCGCTATGCCCGACAATACTTCGAACGCGGCTACCTCTATTGGTGGGATCAGCCCGACGACCGCGGCCTCATTTGGGCTATTGAGATGTCCCAACCGGGGGCCAAGCAGGGCTTCGGCTGGAGCGGCCCCTATGAGGATTTCTGGGATGGTGGCGAGCCTTTTTCGTGCGACGCAGCACGAGCCAATCCTGATGGCCCAGTTCGCGGCTTCGGCAAGCTATGGTGCGACCATCCTGAAATCTCTGAAGCAATTGGGGCCGCTCGTGGTTCAGAGCGAGGCACAGACAACACATCTAGCTATGGGGCAGTGCAATTTTTTCAAGGTGGGGTAATGCTTTACAGTCCCTTGGATCGTGAGGTGTGGGTGCTCTTGAAGGGAGGGACCTGGCAACGACATCCTCGCTAGCACCTCACCCGCGTCATAATATGAAGTGGATCACGCCTATGAGGGTCGAATGCAGCTTATCGGAATCACTGTGACGGGGCATTAGTGCCCTGTCACAGTGATTCCAGCAGATAAAGATATGCCCGTTCTTGCCTCAAACTACGGCAGGACGGGCATTGGTGTTAGCCAGGGAACTCTGGAGAGATACCCAGATTGAAAAGATAGTTCTAACGCTTTAGGCTGTCGGCAATTAATTTCTCAATGTCGCGCTGCTTCTTTTGCTTGCCATTATCCTTGATCGCTTCCTGAAATGCCAGCGCCATCACCGTCGGCGCAGGTTCATCTTCTTGCCCTGCAGCCCGCTCTGGCTCTGGGGCTTGTGGCGACTGGGTGAACTCCTTCATAGTCAAGTCCACCTTGCGCGCTTTGCGATCCACCTTTAGTACCCTAACCTTTACCCGGTCACCGATCGATACCAGTTCATCAGGCGACTTGATATAGCCTTCAGTCAACTCCGAAACATGAACTAGCCCGTCACGGCCAGTACCCATATCAATAAAAACGCCGTAAGGCTCTATTCGGGTAACCATACCCTCAACTACCGTATCGGGCTTCAGGTCTCTAAAGCGACGAGTCACAGGTCTAACCATCGTCAAGCTGATGCGTCCACGTTTCTTATCTACTTTCTTTACCCAAACCTGAACCTCATCGCCCACCTTCACCACATCGGTCACTTTTTTCACCCTGCGACGCTCCAGTTCCGAAATATGAACCAGACCGTCCTGGGCGATTCCCAAATCGACGAAAGCACCGAAATCCGTGACACTCTTAACCTTCCCCCGCAATTCCATGCCCGGCTCAAGATCCAATATTGACGCGGGGAAAGTCGCGTCCTCGGCCTTGGTAGCTTCCGCAGCCATCTCCTCTCCCTCAGGTACAGTGACCGATAGTTCTTGCTCACTCATAAATAGCCTCCGTAATGCAGATACACATAAACGGGATTATACCACCCGCTCCATTGTATGGCAAATATCTTGGATTTTCTTGCCAACCAACTGCCGCCCCAAATGTCTTATTTACCTCTGCCGCCAAGTTGTGGTAAAATGATGTGCGATATGCTAAGAGGCGACACCATCAGAGTTCAAGATGCAGATCACCCTTTGAGACGGGACGGGCGTGCGAAGAGACACTAGTAGAAAGCGCCGGCACTTCCTATGGCTTCGGCGATCAACCGTCGCTGGCAACCTTTGGGTGCGCCATGGACTTGTAGCCAGTCTTGCCATGTTGATGATATTGGTGAGTGGTGCCACCCAGCCTGTCCTGGGCTTGGAGGTAGAGCCTTCGCCTGAAACCCACAGGGCTCCCTCACCTACACCTGTCGAGGTTACCCCTCCTCCTGAAGGCGTAGCCACCAGCCTGCCCTATCCCGATCACTCTCAAGGCAAGAGTGAGCCCTTAAGAGAGGCTCAACTATCGACACAACTCGCGCACTGGCTGCCACCTTTTGCTGAGCGCATGCTGGTATGGGTAGCAGGAATTATCACCTTGCTGGGTGCAGCAACGCTGTTCTTCCTATTCGTCCATCGCCGTCGACGCCGGGCATACAGCCCACCCCCTTTGCCGGCCGTGCCTTTTCTCAAATCCCCTGATGGGAGTCTCTATTTCCGGCTCAATGGACTTGATGGGAATGGACTGATCATTGGTCGCGGCAGACGTGGTGTAGACCTCAAAATTGGAGAAGCCACCCCAGGCGTCGATACAGTATCCAACCGGCATGCTCGTATTTATTTCAACATCACGTATGGCAGCGTCATCATCGAAGACCTGGATAGCACAAACGGGATTTTCGTTAACGGCAGACTAGCACCTCGCAAAAACTTGCTCAAAGATGATTGGGTGATTGGCTTGGGAAATGTGACCTTGACATATCATGACGGCGAGTCCGATACTGGCCCCCTCGACTGACAACTCCTCAGGAGAGTCCAGAGTGAAAACAGAACCTCCTCCCGCCCAGCAAAGTATCTTACTAGACGATCGTCCTACCGAACCTATATTGTTCGCTGAGGACAGCTTTCAAGCCCTGCCTGAAGGCGCTTTGCTAGCAAATGAGACTTATTATGTCACCAGCATCCGCTCAGAGAGTCATGACTGCAACATGTATGGAGTCGAGGAGGCACGCCCCATCTTTCCCTGTCCTAACTTGGAATGTGGCTACCTGGAGAATCCCACGGGCAAGCGCTACTGCTCTATGTGTGGCACCTCACTTAATAGCGTAATGCCCATCCATCGGCGACACCAGTTGTACGAGTACCGGGATTCTGCACAGCTAGCTACAGTCGCCTATATGGCAGAATTGGGTCTGGAGCACCCTGGTTTGCTCATTGGTCACTTTTTTGTCGAACGCCCTTACGGTAAAGCTGACCGATCTTACCTGGTACTTCCCGACCCGATGCCTGTGCTGGCCAACAAAATAGCTTTGCCCCAAAAGGTCGCCCGTGTGCTGGATTGGGGCAATCAACTTGCCGATGCGCTGGCTTATCTGCACACCCACAATATCGGATGGCAACAAATCAGCCCCGATCATGTTGCGCTGCGCGAGCGACAAGCTATGTGGTCAGACTTCAGCACAGCTCAGCCACTTCCGTCAAATCAAGCAGATGCCGTACAGATAAAGGGGCAAGATGTGGTCGGGCTGGCTGAAGTGATCTTCTACCTGGCTACAGGCACCGATACCTACCAATCTCAGTCGAATCTGCCTGAGGCGGCCAACAGCGTCTTTGAGCGAGCCTTGAGCACGCATGAGATCACGGCCGCCGAAACTCTCGCCGAAGCCTTCAAAGAGGCTATGACCTCCATTCGTCGCCCGACTAGCCTTCGACTGCGCGTAGGGCGACACACCGATGTTGGAATGGTCCGCGACTTGAACGAGGACAGCCTGCTCACATTGGAACTCGACCGTGTGCACCGATCAATCAGCCGTCCCATTGGCCTTTACGTGGTAGCTGACGGCATGGGCGGCCATGCCGCCGGCGATGTAGCTAGTGGACTAGCCATCAACACGATAGCGGAGAAAATGACCACCCACTTGCTAGTGCCGCAGCTCACCAGCGACACAGGCTCTGATGCCTTTGATGCTCAACGTTGGCTGGCGGATGCCGTCCAGGCTGCTAACGCAGCAGTATATACCCATCGGCAGTCGTCTGGGACCAATATGGGAACCACATTGGTCGCTGCGCTTGTGATCGAAGATTCGGCTCATATCGCCAACGTCGGTGACAGTAGAGCCTATCTCATCACCGACAACGGTGACATTCGCCAGATCACCACTGACCATTCATTGGTGGAACGATTAGTGGCCCTAGGCCAGATCAAGCCACACGAGGCACGTACCCACCCACAACGTAACGTGATCTACCGTACTATCGGTGATAAGAGCGAAGCCGAGGTTGATTTCTTTTCTCAGAAACTGAATCCGGGCGACAGTCTATTGCTATGTTCGGATGGGTTAACCGGAAGGGTAGAAGACGTCGAGATCTGGCAGCTTGTCAGCCGTAGCCGGTCACCCCAGGAGGCCTGCGAGCAATTGGTCCGAGCTGCCAACGACAACGGGGGTGACGACAACGTAACAGTGATCATTGTTCAGGCAAGCAGCTAGGATACGCAAAGTCAAGCCCTAGACAGCACACTGCGGATTTAACGAGGTCTCATGCATGCGCAAAAGCTTAATTGATCGCACGCTAGGCGGCTACAGCCTGACTGAAGAGCTCGGCAAGGGTGGTATGGCAACCGTGTACAAAGCCTACCAACCCAAGCTCGAGCGCTGGGTTGCTGTGAAAGTGCTGGATCCGGCCCATATCACTGATGACTCTGAGGTATTGGCTCGCTTCCGACGCGAAGCCAAGGCTATAGCTGGCTTGCGTCACCCCAATATTCTTACCGTCTACGACTACGGTGAAGAAGACGGTCTAGCCTATATTGTGATGGAGTATGTGGAAGGTGGCACCCTTAAAGATCGTTTGCAGGGAAAGCCATTTGACTGCCAACAAGCAGTGGGGTTAAGCGTTGGGGTGGGACGGGCATTAGCCTTTGCCCACGACCAGGGCATCATTCACCGAGACGTAAAACCAGCCAATATCCTGTTGCCCCGGGAGGACTGGCCCCTATTGGCCGATTTTGGGTTGGTTAAGCTCCAACAAGCACGCCGCGCACTCACTCAGGCCGGTATAATTCTAGGTACCCCAGACTACACTTCTCCCGAACAAGCCTTGGGCGAGACAGCCGACCATCGTACCGACATCTATGCGCTGGGCGTGGTATTATTCGAATTAGTAACTGGACAACTGCCCTTCAAGGCAGAAAAAGCCTTTGATGCATTGCTGATGCACATCAACGACCCCCCTCCCAAGCCGTGCGATCTCGCCACCGGCACCTCCCAGATGGTGGAAGACATCATACTGAAAGCCCTGGCCAAGTCTCCTGACGAGCGTTATGCTGACATGCAGGACATGGTAGCCAGCCTGGAGGCCGCGTGGAACACGTTCCGCACACCCGACCATCGCGCATCAGCACCGGCTGACGATACCCTCCATCACGCTACCGTACAGATCGACTCAGTCCAATCGTTCCTGGCGGGGCCTCGTTTCGTCGTGGCTGCCACTGGCTCATTGCTGCATATCCCACAGAAAGATGAGGTGCTGATTGGTCGGGCTGACCCAAGAGGCACGGTAGTCCCTGATATTGACCTCTCGATGTATGGCGGTGGATCCGCTGGCGTCTCGCGCCAACATGCACGCCTGCTACACAAAAACGAGGGCTGGACGATTGAGGATCTGAACAGCACAAATGGTACATTTGTTAATGATCAGCCTGTCTCCCCTTCTCATCCCACACCGCTGAACGATGGCGACAGAGTGCGCTGCGGTCAGTTGGTTCTTGCCTTCCATACCGATGAAGCTAGTTCTCTTTGATATTGACGGCACGCTGATCTGGCCTGATGGTTCTGGTCGGATGGCAATGGACCGCGCGCTAACCGAAGTGTTTAGCATCTCTGGTCCAGCCGATTCACTGCCTATGGCAGGTAAGACCGACTGGCAAATCATAATCGAGTTATTAGCGGCGGTCGGGCTCCACCAGAGCAGCATCCAAGCCAGACTGCCTGAGTGCTTTCAGGCGATAGCCCGCCACACAGCCCAGACCACCAGCGAACGCCAAGTGCGAGTCTGTCCTGGTGTCCCCAGGCTCCTGGCGAGACTCTCCGCTCACCCTCAGGTTCTGTTAGGTCTGCTGACCGGTAACTTAGCGAGTACAGCACCTATCAAACTCCGCGCGGCCAACCTTGAACCGACACTCTTCTGTGTCGGGGCCTACGGAAATGACGGACACAAGCGCTCCCAGTTACCGGCGGTGGCAATCACTCGAGCCCAAGCACTCACCGGTCACCCATTTCTGGGAAGGGACGTGGTCATCGTCGGCGATACCCCTGCCGACGTGACCTGTGGGAAACATTTGGGAGTAACCGCCATCGGGGTTGCCACCGGCCACTACTCACTGCAATCGCTCATCGCTGTCGGAGCAGATTATGTCTTCCCGGACCTTACAAACACAAGTGCAGTCATTCAGGCCATCTTATAGGCCAGCAAGGATCTATTCTAGAATCCCCAGCTTCTCGGGTGGTGCTGAGCAGAAAAAACGGCGATAGGCGGTTGTCTCCTCCAGCAGGCGTCGGAGACGAGACTGTACTTCCTGGGTATCGAATGACGACCCTCCTCCTGCTTGTATCGTCAACGTATGCTCCCCCGTCTCAACGATACGTAGTTGGCCACGCGCTACCAGCCATTCCAAACCTACACGAATAGTGACTTCACGGTGGCCCAGAGCGGCCGCTAGCCGCTGAATGTTCACCTGTCCCTCTCGCAGTTCCAGGTCGTACTTCAACATTCCCGCTAGCCGTTGCACAAATGGGCGGAACTCGACAGCTTCTGGTTCGAAGGCAAACAGATGCACCTCGTCCGGCTTCACAGTCTGCACAGCCCTGGCCAGCTCAGCCGGCCCCGGCGGTGCCGTCCAGATTGCCAATACCCGTGCTGGGTGCAGACCTAGGCGATCTGCGCTACCTATCGTCTCTGAGGTGCCAGGATCCATACCCTCTGCCCAAATGACTGTCTCCGTTTGAGGCAGACTGACCAACGCCACCAGCGGATCAGCCTCCTTGCGGCTATCCACAACTACCCGCTCTGAAGCGGAGGACAAGAGCGAGGGCGCGCTACGAGGGCGAGCGTCTACCCATTCAACCTGCAGCTGCATCTCGCCACGATAGTCGCGCGCACGCAGCGCATAGGCCAAATCGAAGTGGCCCTCAGGCAAACCTTGACCAGCGCCCTGCCACCAGAGCACCGTTTTTTGTGTACCGTGTTCATCTGCAATCACCAGCCGGCGATGCTCTCCGTCACGCCCAATGACAGCGTCTTCCACAATATACACATCACGTGTAGCAAGTTGCACCGAGGAGTTTCCTGGCCCAAAAGGAGCGAGCCGCTCCAATTCGTTCACTAATTCTAATGACAACTGATCCAGCGAAACATAGGCGTCAATCTGAAGACCAGGCGAGGCAACAGCAGGGTCCCATACCTTCGCCACGGCTCGTGACAACGCCTTACGAAAAGATTCCACGTTTGCTGACTCAAGGGTCAAGCCTGCCGCATGGGGATGCCCCCCGAAGCGCAGCAATAAATCGGCGCTGTCCTTGAGGGCTGCGTGGATATCGTAGCCCGGCACTGAGCGGGCTGAGCCGCGTGCCCTACCATCTTCTGTGAGCGACAGCACCACCGCCGGACGCTGAAACTGTTCAGCCAGACGACCAGCCACCAGCCCCAACACCCCAGGATGCCAGTCATGCCCAGCTACCACCAATGCGCTGTAGTCAAGCAGCGCCGGGCCGCGCTCGATCTGAGTCAGTGCTGCCTGGAAGATCTGGCTGGTGATAAGCCGTCGCTGGTAGTTCAACCCGTCCATTTCGGCAGCCAGAATCCGCGCACGAGCGAGGTTCTGAGTTAGAAGCAACTCTACCCCTTGGCTGGCATCGCCCAAGCGGCCCAAGGCGTTCAACCGGGGACTAAGCTGATAACCAATGTGCTCTTCAGTCAAGCCGTCTGGTCGCAACTCGGCCTGATCCACAAGCACGCGCAAACCGACACGCTCAGTCGCGCGTAACACCCCCAATCCGCGCTGAAGTAAGTAACGCACATCAGCAACCTGTTTCGCCACATCCGCCACAATACCTAGTGCAACCAAATCCAGCGCTGCCTCAGTTTCTTCAGGATGTTCAGTCTGCTGAAATAAGTACTCAACCAGCTTGTAAGCAACACCGACTCCGGGCAACTCCCGCAGCGGGTGATCAATATCTAATCGTTTGGGATTAACGATAGCCAAAGCAGGGGGCAAGCTCTCGGGTAAATCATGGTGATCAGTAACGACCACATCACAACCTCGATTAGATGCTCGCCCTATAGCAGCGAAAGCATCAACACCCGTATCACACGTGATGAGAAGCGTCACCCCTTGGTCCAGTACTTCTTCCAAAGTACGCAAAGTAATGCCATGTCCTTGATCACGTGCTGGCACTCGATATTGTAGGGTCACTCCAGGCTCCGGTCTCACCGCTGACGAGAGTTTGCGAAGTGCCTCGACCAGCAGTGCAGTCGAAGTCTGGCCATCTACATCAAAGTCCCCAAAGATAGCAATGCGTTCACCAGTCGTCAGCGCGTGCCAGATGCGGTCCGCTGCAAGGCCCACCCCGGGCATATCAACGGCAGGAGCAGGTTCATAGTAATCAGCATCGAGAAAGGCACGAGCTGCAGCCGGTGTAGTGATGCCCCGGCGTGCCAATGCCGTCCCTACGAGTGGGTGCCCACCCGCGGCCTCACGCAGTGCATCTGAAACAACGACAGGTTGCGGATCAATCCAGTCAGCCATTTTGACTTGATAAGCAGTAGCGTATCCTCAATAAGCGATTTCTTGTACCTGGCCCCAGTCCAAATCAAAGCCAAGCTCAGTCTCGTCGCCAATCACGTGACCTGTGTAATCGCCCTCCACATAGTCTGACACGGGGCCAGCCACTCCTCCTCGCCCGCAGAGAGACCTGTAATTGCAGAAACGACAGTGATCTAACTCTGTGGTCAGAGGCCAGATCTCATCCATTGCAGACGCTGTGACGGCCTCTACCCCAGGCACACCGTCCTTGGCACGGCCAGCTATTTCACTGATCAGTGCAGACAGATAGTCCAGGTCAGCTTGATAGCTTGCCGCGTCGTAGTCGAAGGACTCCGGAGCATCGGGGTACTCTGCCAGCCAATAGCACATTTCAATGCTATCGGGCTCAACAGAGGCACCTTTGAGGAACAAAGACCCTGCTTTCACAAGCACCACCGGATAAACACGGGTCTGCAGGCGCCTGGCCAACCACGCTCTGGAGGGGCGCTGGCGGTAGGTTTTCCAATCAAGGATTAAAAACGAGGGCCGCTCTGTAAACGACGTCTCTCCCGCCCCATCATGCTTGGCAGAAACTCGGTCATTCAGCACAACGGCATCGTACTGCGCCATCACCCGATACCCTGCCAACGGAGTTGACAGATGTACTTCTGGCATAATCTGGACATCGCCCAGGCTGGGCAAGTAAGCCATATAAGCGCGCCACCATCGCTCCAGATCCGGATCGTGCACCAGGGAAGACAGCGTCTTGGCCGGAAGACCAAGCAGGTACTGATGGGCCAGTTGATGGAAGGCACGGGCCAATCGAGCGTGACGCTCCCGCTCGCCAATGGGCTCCGCCTCAGGCGCGGGCCAGGCAACCTGGAGCAGGTAGCGCAGCTGAAAACGCCTGGGGCAATCCACATAGTCCTGTAAACTGGTGGCGGAGAATTGGAATATCCTTGGCAAAGGCATTGGCAAGACTACCTCTCAAACAGGAGCAACTTTGTCACAGCTCGGGTGTTTTTAATTATGAAACACAGTCATGGACGAATTCATCAATGTGGCTACGTTCAGTAGTATGAAGGACTTACAAGTGAGACTTCAAGGCGAAAAGATGCACTGATAGTTGACGCTTAGAGTTAGACGCCACGTCAGTCACGCGTTGGGCTAAGGTAGGCAACGCGTTGACGTCTGGCAGGAGGCCAATCGAGCAAAAAAACAGAAAAGGTGATATATAAAGTGTAGTTAAGGAGATGTAATTGTGCTTGCACCCCACGAGTGGCCTAAGCCCGTCAAACGTCTTCTGTTTACCGGGGCAACCTTATTGGTTATTCT
>Ga0209536_100008565_pt1 | contig 15314 bp, 14 predicted proteins | sample DeeMarSeWOR28_12_FD_187461 | JGI IMG/M metagenome (GOLD analysis project Ga0209536, IMG submission 187461) | Marine sediment microbial communities from White Oak River estuary, North Carolina - WOR-2-8_12 (SPAdes) (version 2) | ecosystem: Environmental > Aquatic > Marine > Intertidal zone >...
AGATTGGGGCTGTAGCTGATCCGTAGTCCACGAAGGCAAGCCAGCCGGCATTGCAGTGAGTCAGAATGTTGACAGGTTGACCTTCTTTGCGTTCGCTGATTTCCCGAATAAGTGGAAGGCCGTGCTGTCCAATCTGTCTGCAGAATTCAGCGTCCTCATCGGCAATCTCCCCAGCAACCTGCCGGGTCAACTGCACCAGAGTGTGCACATCAGCATCATCAAACTCCAATCTACTCAGCTGCCGATCAACTGCCCAAGCCAGGTTGATCGCGGTGGGTCGAGTAGCAATAAGCTGGTCTCCGGCCTCTCTCAAAGCCACCATGAATTCGGACTTCTTTGCCTATGACATCTCCGACCTGTTCTTCTAATTTTATATTCCATGATGCACCTCTTGCCATTGATACTGGAAAACAGGTAGATCCGGATATTATTACACCGCGAGGACCATCTGTAAATAACAGTTCAGGAATACCTAAGCGTTCAACGCCACCTCCAGAATAAGGCCTCGCTCCAAATTTTTTATCTTTTATCATATTCCTAAAAAAATGGTGACCTGACATAACATATACTTTTTCACCCAAAGTCATTTCATCCAAAGATTTCTCGACATACTCGTCAATTTCTTGATTACTCATACCCACATACGGGAGTTTCTTACTCACGATTCTTTTCAGCTCAACTTGATAAAATGATTTTACATTAATTAAAAAAGGGGACTAAACAAGAATGTTTAATATTTGTTGAAAATTAAGATTTCCTTTAATATTTAGTGATCTTAAGCATAAGGGTAGGCAAAATTATTAAATTTGCATTGCGATTTAAACTATTATTAAATAGTTAATAATTATGATGATTCTTAACTGAAATTATACGATTTTTTCAAGTGATCATTAAAGATTACCTCTGAGATCCATTTTTGATAGAAAAATATTTCGGTTTGTGTTTGGGTAGCAATTATCCTTGAGGTTCTAAGCTTCTACGACGATTTAAAAACTCTTTATGCTTATTAAGATCTTAATAAAAACTTTGATAGCATCTTAGCAAAACTTGAACAAAAAAAATTTTGTAAAAAAATCGGGTGAAATTTTTGAGACAAAGTGATTTTGTACTTATATTTTTTAAGAAAAATTTTTTCTATTCATTAAAATTATGAACTTAATTAGCTTTTATTTCTAAAATAAAGATGATATTCATAATAAGTAAGTTTTAAGCCTCATTAGAATGCTATAGCAATAAGCTTTACAGAATTCTGGAATAGAGCGTTCATAAAATTGACGATAATTCCAAAGATTTATTAGGATAGTTCAATATTTATTTAATAGAAAAAATTTTATTTTTTCTACTTTGTAATGGAATGTTTGTTTTTAGCCGTAATTTATTCCTCCACATGAATTTGACTAGAATTTCATTCCATTACTTTCTTTTTTTTGATTAATCCCCATTTCTTGATAAATTACGTCTTTTTCCTCAATAGATTGACATAAGTCCGAAATGGGGGAAAATGAGATGTTTTTATTAAAATAAAAACTTTTTGTAAAATTAGATTATTTGTAATGAGTTAACTAATCCTTCGACTTTATTAATTTTATTTCTTCAATGAGATCGGGGATAATTTCGTGTAAATCACCAACAATACCATAATGTGCTATATTAAAAATGGGAGCTTTTGGATCAATATTAATTGCCACGATTATTTCTGAGTTTTGCATACCCACCTGATGCTGAATTGCTCCTGAAATACCACAAGCAATATAAAGTTTAGGTGATACTGTTTTTCCAGTTTGACCTATTTGTCTATCTTGCTCTAACCAATTTAATTCCACTGTAACGCGTGAACCTCCTAATTCAGCACCTAAGACTTTTGCTAATTCTTTTATAAGCTTAAAGCTTTCTCTTGATCCAACTCCCCTTCCCCCTGACACAATAATTTCAGCATCCTCTAATCTTACAGATGATTTTTGTTTCTCGATAATTTTAACGATTTTGGACACAGTTTCCTTTGTTTTAAATTTTAATTCAAGAATTTTTATCTCTGAATCTCTCTTTGTCTTTTTTTCAATTTTAAAGATTCCTGGTCTCACTGTTGCCATCTGTGGACGACTATTAGGGGTTCGGATTGTGGCCATTAAATTACCTCCGTAAGTGGGACGAGTTTGTAGCAAGTTTCGGGTTGTTTGATCAATCTCTAACCCCGTACAATCTGCTGTTAACCCAGCATTTAACCTTTTTGCAATTCTAGGAGCAAAATCTCTTCCAGTAGGGGTTGCTCCAATTAAGATTATTTCGGGTTTATTCTTATTAATTAAATTTGTTAAGGCCTCTGCATAAAAATCGGAATGATAATGTTTCAAATCAGGAGATTTGATATAGATTATTTTATCTGGTCCAAATTGGCTTAATTCACTTAATTGAGTATCAAGGCTTGCTCCCAGAATAACAAGGGTCAAATCGACTTCTAATTCTTTTGCTAACGCCCCTCCTTTACCTAGTAATTGGTAAGTAACGGGATGGATTACGTTTTTGTAATGTTCCCCCACAACCCAAACACCTTTATAATCTGAAAGGTCAATTTTTTTTGCCTTATATTCTTCCCTTTCAATGAGAATTGCATCTACAGGACATGCATCTAAACAAGCTCCACAAAAATTACAATCATCGGTTATAACTGCCTTATTGTCAATGACTTCAATTCCAACAAAAGGACATACATCTGTGCAACTCCCACACCCAGTACAGAGATCATCGTCGATGAATATACTCATTTATCACCTTCTCCTAGAAAATTTTATCCTCCTTTAATTTTTTACTTAATTCCTTAGCAATTTCCCTAGGAGTACCCTTGAGGATAACTTGCTTAACTTTTTTTTCGGGAGTGAATATTTTGAAAACTTCTGTCATAGATCCGTTGAGACCAATTTTACTTTTATCTGGTTTTAAATCATCTGAGCTAAAAATAGTGACTTTTTTCTTTGAAAAAGATTCAACAATCCCCCGCATGGTTGGTAATCTGGGATGATTAATTTCTTTTAATACAGATATGACTGCTGGAATTTTTGTCTCAATAATGACAACTTCTTCTTTTCTAAAGATTCTTTCTAAAATGATTGTATCATCCTTTAATTTGAAACTTTGCACATAAGTAATTTGTGGGATATTCAATTCTTCTGCTAATTCAGGAGCAACTTGCCCAGTATCACCATCGATAGCCTGAGCTCCTAAAATTACAAGATAATTTTTTTTATTTTTTGTTGCTTTCAATATTTTCTTTATCCCGAGGGCTAATGTATAAGATGTAGCCAAAGTATCTGCCCCTGCAAAGGCCCTATCAGTCAGTAAAAACGCTTGATCTACACCCATGGCTAAGGCTTCTCTTAAAACCTCCTCCGCTTGAGGTGGACCCATACTCAAAGCAATTACTTCTGCACCATGTTTTTCCTTTATTGAAAGAGCTAATTCTAATGCATGTTTATCATGGGGATTAGTAATTGAAGGGATTCCTTCTCTTACAAGTGTATTAGTAATGGGATTAATATATACTTCAGAGATTCCCGGCACTTGTTTGATACAAACAAAAATTATCATCACATTACACCATTAAACGTCAAAGGAGTATAGGATCATTATTATTACTATTATGATCTTTTAAACTCTTAATATTGATTATAATTAAATAAAGATTATTTTTATAAAATCAATCAGAAAAAAAGATTCAATATTCCTTTATAAAATATTTACTCCTTTTCTGAGCAATTGGTTTGCTATTACTAACCTTTGGATTTCAGAGGTGCCCTCATATATTTCACCAACTTTTGCGTCTCTGAAGTACCTTTCTACGTCATAAGCCTTCATTAGACCATATCCTCCATGAATCTGTACCGCGCTATGGGCAGCCTTCATTGCTGCTTCAGAAGCAACCAATTTAGCCATAGAACTAGCTAACCCATAATCCATACCCTTATCACACATATATGCTGCCTTATATGTTAATAGCCTACCTGACTCAACTCCACATGCCATGTCAGAAATTTTCCATTGGATGCCTTGAAATCTTCCTATCGGTTGACCGAATTGAACTCGTTCATTTGAATATTTTACTGACGCTTCTAAACATGCTTGACCGAGACCAACACATTGCGCTGCTATAGAGATTCTTCCAAACTCTAAAGTTTTCATTGCTAGCTTAAATCCTTCCCCAACTTTACCAAGGATATTTTCATCAGGAACCCGGACATCTTGGAAAACAAGTTCAGATGTATCTGATGCTCGAACTCCTAACTTATCTTCCTTAACTCCTACAGAATAACCGGGTGTGTTAGTGTCTACAATAAAAATGGTTAACTCTTTTCGACTTCCTTTAGCACCCGTTGTTGCTACGATCAATAGTGTTTCAGCTATCCCTCCGTTTGTAGCAAAAATCTTACTTCCTCGTAAAACCCATTCATCTCCATCCTTTTCAGCACTCAACTGAACTCCTGCAGCATCCGAACCAGCATTTGCTTCGGTTAAACAAAATGCACCTATTTTATCTCCTTTCGCAAGATCAATAAGAAATCTTTGTCTTTGATCTTCAGTCCCAAATTTATAAATTGGATAAGCACAAACACTACAATGGACTCCAGTTGTTATCCCCCACGAAGCATCAACTCTCCCAATCTCCTCAGTAACGATACAAAAACTAGTAGTATCATCATGGAGTCCGGCTCCACCGTATTCTTCGGGGATACAAGTCCCAAAGTAATTCATTTCCTTCATTTTTTGCATAACAGTATCATCTAATTTCGAATCCCTATCGCTTGCTTCTACAACCGGAGCGATATATTCTTCAGCAAATTCCCTGGTAATTTTTCTTAGCATTTTCTGCTGTTCATTTAAGCTAAAATCCATAAAACTCAACAAAAACTTATTTAATATTGCAAAATCTATCTTGCAGATTATTGAAAAGACTAGTTAATGATTATAATTATATTTTATCAAAACTGCGTAGAAGAGGATATACTATACTTTTCAAATAAATCGGAATTAACAGTGGTTTGAGGTAAAACTTTATATTAGTTTTATTGTTTGTTTACGCAATTAATATGAGATCAAAAAAAGGTTTTTACCTCCTTTTCGTAATAAATTTTATGTGCTTTATTATTCATCCAAATCTTACTACGGCATTTATTGGGAATCCTACTGACCAAGAAAATCAATCATGTACAATCTTTACAGTTGTTATTGGAGATACAGTATATTTTTGCAATAATGAAGATTACGATTTAGATGGAACTTACATATGGTTTATTCCCAGTCAAGAGTATGAAACTCCCTCAGGGACAAAACAAACCTATGGGGTGGTATATCTTGGATTTGATAATAATGACCATCCCGGAGACGGGTATGTTCAGGGCGGAATGAATGATCAAGGTCTGTGTTTTGATGGAAATGGATTACCACTCATCTCTATGAACCCACATCCCGAGCGAGAAGAAACTCATCCATTCTACCACGTTAATCTTGAGAAATTATGGATATGTGCAACGGTTGATGAGGTTATCAATTATTATGAATCTCATTATTTTGGGGATGCAATGGCATCCCAGTCCCACTATGCTGATACTATGGGTAATGCTGTAGTGGTCAGCGTTGGAACAAATGGAGAATTTGCCTATACTAGAAGAGGAAATTCATCTTTTTTAATTTCAACAAATTTTAACTTAGCAAATCATTCCCATGGATGGTATCCTTGTTGGCGTTACTCTCAAGCACACTTTGAATTAACTAGGCTTACTGATGATAAAGACACTACCATTAGATCTTATCGAGATGTTTTAGATGCTGTCAATTTTCCAGTCACAACATATAGCAATATTTTCGACCCCGTTAATCGTGAAATTTACATTTATAATAAACATGATTTTGGTAATGTCGTGAAATTAGATTTAGAGGAAGAATTAAGCAAGTTGAGTCCTGGAATGTCTGGACCTAATACCACACTTGGATACAACATTTGGTCTTATGGAGGACTCAGCTCAAAAGCTATTAGAATTTCAGATCTCTTCGATTCTACTCCTTCTGCAGACCAATCGATTGATATTCATTTAAGTCCCCAAGTTAAGCTTGCAATCATTCTAGGACTTCTAAGTTTTGTGTCTCTTGTGATAGTAGCTTCTATTTACCTTCTAGAACACTATAAAAGACAAAGGTTAAGACTAGATTAAATTAATACACTCAAAAATTAAAATTGTATTATTCATTTGACGAACTATGAGCAATGAAAACAACCATTTTGAAATTTCAAAACATAAGGATTACTTATACGTGATAAAGGAAAATATTTCTATTGTTCATCCCGTCTATACCAATGATCCTCTTAATATGTATTTACTTTTAGGATCTTATACTGCTCTCTTAGTTGATACGGGATGTGGATTGTATCCTTTAAAACCTATCATCGATGATCTCATAGATGATAGAACTCTTGTTGTTGTTAACTCTCATACTCACTGGGATCACATTTTAGGAAACCAGGAATTTGGGGAAGTATATGTCCATGAAAATGAAGCAGATATCGTTTCGAATCCATATGATCTCTCATTTTTAATAGATTCTCCGAGTGAGATAGCGAAAAAATATGCCAAACATAACTATTCAATTCCTCCAGCTCAAGTAATAAAAACTCTTAAAGATGGACATGTATTCGATCTGGGAGAAATATTAATAAAAGTAATTCATTGCCCCGGGCACTCACCTGGCTCAATTTGCATGCTAACAAGCTCAGGTGAACTTTTTACAGGTGACGTAGCCTATTATGGCGACCAATTCTTACCTAAGAAGAAAAAAATTCCCAAGGTTCTTGAAACATTATCCAAATTGATCTCAATATGTGAGACTCAAGGTGGATTTGAACTCTATCCCTCTCATAGAAATTATCCTTGTGATATAACTCTCCTGACAGATCTTTATAATGGAATTAGTAATATCAAGAATATTTGGAAGATAAAAAAACGATTTAACTTCTTTGATGCATGGCAAATCGATGATGATAAATTCAGATATTTTATAACAAGATGAAAAAATGAATAAAGTGAAGAAATTCCCTTTTTAATGTAGTTTCTTAGTTCTTAGCAGTGAGTTTTGGCGGAGGTACAAATACTCTTCTCATTTCAGTTCGTTCTAGAGTAATAGCTTTCTCTGGACATAAATGTGCACATACACCACACCCTATACATCTTTCACTATTAACAACAGCTATATCATCTATAACCTCAATTGCCTCAGCAGCACAACTTTGTTCGCAAGTTCCGCATCCCACACAAAGCTCTTCATCAACGTGAGCTAAATGTGATGTTATATCCATTATTGGAATTGCCCCCTCATAGTGAAGTAGAAAAGTACCGCAACAACACTTACAGCAATTACAAATCCCACTAACATCTTTTTCAATATTCAAGCTATTGTGAAAAACCTTATGAACTAATCCCTCATCTTCAGCTTTCTTCATTATTTGTTTTGCTTCTTCTTTTGATATTTTTTCGACAAAACCATGTGATATTAGGAATTCTGCCACTTTACCTAGTGCAAAACAATTTCGTCTTTCTTTCGTCGTTTCGCAAGGATCATCAAGAAGATCTTTTTTATGTCTGCAATAACAAACAGTTAAGCCTATTGGATCATATTTATCAATGATCTTTGAGACTTCTTGCATCGGTAGAACGATTTCTTGACTTTCTTTGACTTCTTCTTCAACGGGAATAACTCTATCAGCCGAAGGGCCATTTCTATACTCTTTGACCATTTGGTCATAATTAGTTTGAGTATCTTTAACGACTTGATCGTATAATTTTGAATACAGTCTAGCAAGATTTTTAGCCTCTTCAGTAGTTTCACCACGCATTAATGTGAATTCAATAACTCCCGGAATTAGAGGTGCTGGTCTGTAAACCATAATACCTGCACTTCTACTCCTTACCCCTGTAATCACTCCAATATCCATTAAGTCATTTAGCATTTTATTAAGTGCTTCCTCATCTAAATCTGTTATTTCCTTGATTTCTTCACTATTATATGAACGTTTTTTAAATAACGCAATAAATTTCGCTTGTTCTTCTGTTAATAAGGTTTGCATTATTTCGATTACTACATCACTTACTCTTATCGGTAGCTCTCCAGCTTTTATAAATTTTCGAGCCACTCTTATCCATAACTTATCTGACATTTTTATACACTATCCCGTATCCTATTTTTTTTCTACTTTTGTTCTTTCTTTTTAAAATAGAAGTTTATGTGCTATTTTAAACGATTAAGTATTTTAGTAAATAATTATAATTAAACTTATTAGATTGAATATTCAAATTAAACCAAATCTTCGTGATTAAGACTTGTTCGATAAAAATTATTTGGAAAAAGTCAGACAAGAGAAAGAGAAATGGGAAAAGTTATATGAAAATCTGAAAGAACGCGATGTTAAATTTGTCACTGACTCAGAGATCCCAATAAAAAATCTTTATACTCCTTTAGATTTGAAAGATAAGGATTATATGAATGATATCAATTTTCCAGGGATGGCTCCTTATACTCGTGGTGTTTATCCGTCAATGTATAGAGGAAGATTATGGACTATGAGACTATTCTCAGGTCACGGAACCCCCGAAGAAACAAACAAAAGATGGAAATTTCTTTATGAAAATGGTGAAACTGGATTTAGTGCTGCAGTTGATGCTTTAACATTTAATGGAATTGACCCCACTAATCCTGATGGTGCTCCAGAGGTGGGAACAAGCGGAGTTCCCTTATATTGTATTGATTCATTATTTGCTCTTACAGAAGATATCCCGATAGACAAAATTAGTGTAGCATTAGTGGTTGAACCATTTACTTCTGCTCCAGTATGTGCAATGTATTTCAATATGGCGAAAATACGGGGATATGATATTAGCAAACTGATGGGAACTACTCAAAATGATATATTGACAATGACAGTTGGATATATTCCTTATAAAAACTGTCCACCTAACCACATCCTTAGGTTAGCATGTGACTTCATCGAATGGACGGTTCCTATGAAAAATGTTCCGAGATGGCATCCTATTAACTTTACTGGTTATAATTACCGTGAAGGGGGTATTGATGCGGTACAAGAACTAGGATTTGTTTTTGCTAGCGCGTGTTCTCACATTGACAATCTTATTGAAAGGGGGTGGAAAGTAGATGATTTCGTTGGTCGATTGGCTTTCCATTTAGCTGCCCACAAAGATTTTTTTGAAGAGATTGCAAAATTCAGAGCCGCAAGAAGAATCTGGTATAAATTAATGAAAAAATACGATGCAAAAGATCCTAAGAATTTTGGATTTCGATTCCACGTTCAAACAGCTGGATCTTCATTAACAGCCCAATTACCTAAGGTGAATATAGTAAGGACTGCAATTCAAGCCTTAGAAGCGAATCTTGGTGGTTGTCAGTCACTACACACAAATTCATATGATGAAGCAATTTGCTTACCATCTGAAGAGGCAGCATTAGTCGCCTTAAGAACCCAACAAGTTATTTCTGATGAATCTCGAATTCATAATACTATAGACCCTCTGGCAGGTTCGTATTTTGTTGAATGGCTTACTGATGAAATTGAGGAAAAAGTATGGAAATATATGGATAAGATTCAGAAGGTGGGATCGATCGATAAAGCACTATCAACTGGATTTTTATATAAGGAAATGAGGGATGCCTTTCATAAAAGAAGGATGAGAATTGAAAACAATGAAGAAATTATGCTTGGGGTTAATAAATACCCCGTTCCCTACGACGATGTAACTGATGTGTTCAGAACAAATAAAGAAGCCATTGCTATTGAAGTTGAGAGGATAAATAAACTAAAAGCGCGGAGAGATAATGCAAAATTAGAAAAAATCTTAGATAAATTGCGAAATGTATGCGAGAAGGAAGAAAACGTCATGCCCATAGTAATGGATGCGACAAAAGAAGGAGCTACTGTTGGTGAAATCTGTGATATCTATAGGGAAGTATGGGGTATTTGGGAACCTCCCTTAGCAATTTAAATCGTGAGGAGAAGATATCATGAATGAAAAAAAAGTAAGAGTTCTCATGTCAAAACCAGGGATTGACGGTCATTGGCGAGGAGGAATTGTTGTCTCAAGAGCTTTAAGAGATGCAGGTATGGAGCTTATCTTTGGGGGATTTCAAAATGTTCAACAAATTGTTGAAGCCGCAATTCAAGAAGATGTTGATGTAATAGGTTTAAGCATACATTCTGGTGCTCATTTTGCTTACACGCAAGATGTAATTGATTTATTGAAGGAAAAGGGTGTTTTTGAAGACATAATGATCTTATTGGGGGGTGTGATCCCAGCGAAAGATTTTCCAAAATTAAGGGAGATGGGCGTAGCGAATGTGTATGGACCGGGAACAATAACAAAAGATATTGTCGATTTTATTAGAACTAATGTAAAGAAGTAATTTAATCAGTTTACCTTTTTTGTTTCTTTTATTTTTAAATCTTGCTATCTTTCCGATTCTCTCCATGATTAATATTGAATTCGATTTTTGGGTTTTGGCAACGTCCTTCTCATTATGATCCATAACTATTTGCTAACAGTTTTCCTAAAAAATATTTTACTCGACAAAAGCATTTCCAATAGTTTTTCACACGATTTAATATCCCTCTGTATAGAAGGAGTTAACTTATTCTTAATTAACGGTTCAATTTGTTCCCAATTGTTAGGAGAAATATCGGTTCGTTCATTTAAAATTCTAAATAAGGCTCTAAAGCTTTCTATATTTACTAATCTCCCAGATGGGGCATTTTTCGCTAAATCAGAAGCATAAAATGCATAATATGGGACTAATTCATCTGACTGAATAGGTTTTCTTGATAGTACTTCTTGTCTGGACAACCCGAAATTATACATAGGCGTATCCACCGGTCCAGGCATTATTGCATGAGTAGTAATATTTTTTTTGTTTTCATACATTTTCAACTCAGCGGCTAGCCCTTGTGTGAAAAGGTTAACACCTGATTTTGTTGCTCCGTAGACAATATTCCTTGGATAAGGGAATAAACCACCTACACTACTTGTATTCAAAATAACACCTCCATTATTCTTAATAAAATGTGGAAGGATGATATGTGAGCAGTATACGACCCCTTTTAAATTTACATCTAAAAGAAGGTCTAGTTGATGCACTTGTAGATTTTCGAATTCTTTAATTCTCGAAACTCCTGCATTATTAATCAATATATCAACTTTTCCCATTTTTTCTATGAGATGATCGATTGCTGTTTTTACATTATCATAATTTGAAACATCAGCTTTTTCATAAAAAGCGCTGTGACCCTTTTCTTTAATTTCATTTACAACGATTTGTAACTTATCCTCACTACGGCTTAATATTCCAACTTCGGAACCGAGATCGGCAAAACCGATTGCTAGAGATTTCCCAATTCCATATGATGCTCCAGTAATAATAGTTTTTTTTCCCTTGAGCAGATTTTTATCCAGCATAATATTCAGCTAAATTAATTTAATCCCATTTTTCCTGTTTTTAGATAATTCAAAAAATTTCTCCACCGGATTGAAATTATCTAAAAACTTTCGGATTTATGAGAATTTAAGAGTTTAAATTTCTAAAAACATAAATACCTAAAAAAGTTACCCCTAAATCCTATTGAAATCCGAATTTTCATCGGTTTAATTAGAGAAAGATGAGTGGATATTATAAGCTTTAGGAGTCGCAAAGGTATATAGAGCTGGATCGATGGTTTCGGATATCATGGACTAAATTATGAGTAATAACAAAAAATAAAAAAGACTAGGAATATTTTTTTCTACAAATCATTAATTTAAAGTTATTTTCTCATAGAGGTTAATTACTTGGCAAAAAATAGCAATGTGGATACATTGATTACAAGGTTTAAAAACGGGGACAAAATTGCACTAGCAAAGTTAATAACAATTATCGAAAATGAACCAGAGAAAGCCCACGAGATCTTTAAGCATTTTGAAGATATTAAACATAATTCTTATATTATTGGGATCACAGGATCTCCTGGCGTCGGAAAAAGTACTCTAACTGGTGCAATCTGTAGTAAGCTTCTGGATGAAGGTAAAAAAATTGGGATTATCTGTGTGGATCCTACCTCCCCTTTTAGTGGGGGCGCATTTCTTGGAGATAGAGTCCGAATGACTAATATCTCATTGCATCCGAATGTATTTATGCGAAGTCTAGCTTCCAGAGGATATAAGGGTGGCATTTCAAGAGCAGTTTTTGATATAAGTCTGTTGTATGAAGCATTTGGAATGGATTTAATCATTATTGAAACTGTAGGTGTGGGCCAAGCTGAGTTTGATATCTACAATCTAGTGTATTCTGTTGTTGTTGTCCTTGTTCCCGGATATGGAGATGCTATACAAATGCAAAAAGCAGGGATTATTGAGATTGGAGATATGTACAATATTAATAAAAAAGATTTAGGAGGGGAGGATATCGCAGTACAAATAGAAATGATGCTTGATGATTCTACATTTCAAAGCGGATGGAGACCTCCTGTATCCATGACTGACGCCATAAATGGAGAAGGTATAGAGCAACTTGTTCAAAACATAATGGATCACAAGGAACATATTGAACTCTCAGGAACTATTGACGAAAAAAAGAAGAATCGCTTTAAATACAAGATTAGAGAACTTATTTATACGAAACTTGATAAAATCATCTCAGAGAGTTTTCTCAATGAAATAGAGATAAATGAAATTATCTCACATGCCCTAGATGATGGCAAATTCAAGATTTATCGTACTATTCATGATAAATTTGAAGCAGTAAATTTTGAAATCAAGCAAAAATAAATCAGATAAATATCCGATTCTCAATTTTGTTTTCGAAAGATTAAAGTTTTTTGAAAAATTGTAAATATTTATGCCAGTAATAGGGATAGATTACGAAAAATGTAATGACTGTCAGATTTGCCAAAATGCTTGCTGGAGATACTTTAGACGTGATTCTGAACTGAAAAGAATGGTTTTTGATGATCCTAATCATTACTGTGATTCTTGTGGACGTTGTATAGCAAGGTGTAAATCAGACGCAATTTTATATGAAAACCTAGGAGAATTCTTGACTTATGAAGAAGTTCAAGATCCTAGTAAATTAATCTCATATGAGACTTTACATAAATTCATGAGTGCTAAGCGGTCTATTAGAGGGTATAAAAAGAAAAAAGTTCCACGTGAAATACTTCAAAAAGTTCTGGATTCTATGAAGTATGCGCCAACGGGAGGAAACATCCGGACTCTACGTTGTAAAATAATTTCAGATGAGGAAAAAATAAAAACTTTATCTGGATTAATTATGGATGGAATAATTGCAACAAATAATCTGACATATAAAGAGAGATTTATAGAAGCAAAGAAAAGTGGTGTGGATACTATATTTTTTGATGCCCCCCATGTATTTATAATATACTCAAATAATCCCGGTGATGCTACGAATTCTACTATAGCTATTACTTATGGTATGTTTAGTGCTCAATCTTTAGGCCTTGGATCTTGCTGGATAGGATTAGCTCACGGAGTTTTATCAGCAAGCAAAGAAATAAGAGAAAAGGTTGCAGGGATTCGAGGTTATATTTGGGGTGTTTTTATTCTAGGATATCCAATTCAAAAATATTATCGAGTGCCACCACGCCCTGATATAAAAACTAAAGGATTAGATGAATTAGAATAACTTTAATTATCCAGTCTTTAATTAGGTGGAAGTATCATGGTCGAATTCTGCCCTGAATGTGGGAACCTGTTAAGGAAAAAGGCATGTAGATGCGGTTATACTCAATATGAAACTACTACAACCAAAATCCCTTTGCTCCAAGTTTGGAATCCACCACATCCTAATATTATTTATTGCAAACTGACAGCTACTCCTTACGATACACTAAAGTCAATGCTAAAAAAGGGAAATTATCCTGCAAAATTGAAGGAGGTTAAAGAAAAACTTAAAAAAAAGCTTTATTCCTGTCTAGATTGTGTGTATTATGATGAGACATTATTTCTTTGCAAATTTAGAAATAAATATATAACTAAAGATTCAATCTGCAAGACTTTTGAACCTTTTGAGAATATTTAGTGCTCTCAAAAATCTACATTATTTATTGTTAGAGAAGTGCACCTTAAACCTTTATAAACTAAATCAACTCTCATTTTTTGAACCACAACTAACTAACAAAGGTGATTCTCTATTAAGTTTAATAAAACAAAATTCAAGTTTCATATTTGGTCAATTTCTACCAATATCTCGTCTGTATTAATCCCAATCTTTCAATATGTTCCTTGCACTGCTATATGGTTTGGGATAATGAGTGTGCCATTTTTCGCATATTTAGGTTTTTTCTTTCAGAATCCTAGAATTGCGTTGTATGATTTTCGATTTATTTATCGAAGACATGAATTCTATATTGTACTACTTGGTTTAGGCCTATATATCTACTCTTTAATATTTCACATAACTCACAGGAAGCAATTAATTCGAACGGGACCATATAGGTTTGTGAGACATCCTCAGTATGTTGCGTTAATTATCATGACTTTTGGTATGACGTTAATTGCTTTTCAAACAAGTCCCATATTCAATTTTAATATAGGAAATCTGAATGGATATACAGTTCTTTTATATATTTGGATTGGTGAAGTAATAGCTTATAATATCTTAGGCAAAATTGAAGAAATAGCCTTAAAAGCGAGATATGGCGATGAATTCATAGATTATGCTAGCAAAGTATCTTTTATGATACCCTTTCTAAAATTAAAAAGAGATAAAATTGAAAAAGAATAATGACATCAATACTATGGAAACCAAGGATGAATATTAAAAGAATTAAAATTATAAGAAAAACTGAGGTAATTTCTACAAGAATTTCTTCAATATTTATCCCTATTTTTCAATATGTCCCCTGTTTAACCATATGGAAAGGTATAATGAGCGTTCCATTGATAACTTACTTAACCTTTTTTTTCCAAAATCCCAATATGCTAGCAAATGATTTTTATTTTTTATTTCAAAATCATGGTATTTATTTTATCATTTTTGGTTTCTGGCTTTTTGTTTATTCGGTAATATTTCAGTTAACTCATAGAAAGCAACTAATTCGAGCCGGACCATATAAATTTGTGAGGCACCCTCAATATCTAGCTTTCATTCTTATGACCTTCGGGATGACAATAATAGTTTTTCAAACAACACCCATTGTCGATTTCAATCCCTTTCATCTTAGTGGTTATACCATTGTCCTCTATACTTGGATTGGTGAAGTTTTAGCGTATATTATC
>Ga0209536_100008566_pt1 | contig 15314 bp, 12 predicted proteins | sample DeeMarSeWOR28_12_FD_187461 | JGI IMG/M metagenome (GOLD analysis project Ga0209536, IMG submission 187461) | Marine sediment microbial communities from White Oak River estuary, North Carolina - WOR-2-8_12 (SPAdes) (version 2) | ecosystem: Environmental > Aquatic > Marine > Intertidal zone >...
TCAGCGGTTTCCTGATCAACTGGTATCTGGTGGCCCCGCGACTGGCCCGGCAGAGCCGTGATGGCGGTGCGCTGACGCTGACCGAGTTCATCGCCGGACCGCACGGCGACCCCGCGCGCCGCACCATGATGCGCATCGGCGCAGTGGTCGTCCTTTTTTCTTTCACCTTCTACATCGCGGCGCAGTTCCAGGCCGCCGGGACCACCTTCGCCAGCGTGCTCGGCATCCGCCAGGAGACCGCCATCGTGATCGGCGCCGCCGTGGTACTCGCCTACGTCTGGCTGGGCGGTTTCTGGGCCGCCAGCGTTACGGACACCGTGCAGGGCTTGCTGATGGCCTTCAGTGCGGTCCTCTTGCCATTACTGGCGCTGATTTCAGTAGGCGGTCCGGTCGGACTGGCCGCCAGCCTGGCCTCCGATTCCGGCGCGGGCACAAGCTCTGGCCCCTGGACCGGGCAAGCCTCCTGGCCGGCCGCCCTGGGATTTGTGCTCGGCCTGTTTGGCATTGGCCTGGGCTACCCCGGCCAACCGCATGTGGTGAATCGCTTCATGGCGATTCGCGACCAGGCCGCCATCGTGAGCGGCCGGCGAATCGCCATTGCCTGGGCCACCGTAATCTATTGCGGCATGGTCGTGCTTGGTTGGTGCGGCCGCCTGCTGGCAGGCGATCTGGGCGACGGGGAGCAATTGCTGTTCACGCTGGCCACACTGCTCCTGCCGACGGTGCTGGCGGGCGTGATGGTCTCGGCCATCCTGTCAGCAATCATGTCGACCGCCGACAGCCAGCTGCTGGTCGCAGCCTCCAGCGTGAGTCACGACCTGCAGGACGGCCGCGGGGATTCGGGCGCCAGTCTCAAGCGCGCACGCTGGGTCGTGCTGCTGATCGGGGCCATCGCCGTGATGCTGGCGATCGGCTTTCCGGAAAGCATCTTCAATCGGGTGCTGTTCGCCTGGCAAGCCCTCGCTGCGGCATTCGGGCCCCTGCTTCTGGTCACGCTGTGGCGCGGTACGGTCGCCCCGCGCTGGCGCATCGCCACGGTCTCGTCCGGCTTTCTGCTGACCGTGGTACTGAGCTGGACGGTGGACTCACCGGGCGATTGGGTGGAGCGCCTGCTGCCCCTGTTGCTTGCGCTTGGCCTGGCGCTGTGGGGATCGCGCGGCGCGCGTTAGCAGCACGCCAGGGAAATTTTCGATCGCAACACTTGCATTGTTCGGTAATGGTGTTATACTTCACTACAACACTGACTGACCGAACTGATCATTCACCGGGAAATCGCCATGCTACGACTTACGCCACGCCACCGCCCGCAGGTTCCTCATGGACTAGCAGTTGTCGGCGCACTGCTGCTGCTCGCCGGCACCATGGCCGGTGTAGGCAACGGCTTTAACGCCCCGCCGGGCAACTCCGCCACGGCGACAACGTTTGTTGCCGGCGGCGACATGGGTACGGCGGATTCCGCCTCCGACTCGATGGAGTCCATTCCGCAGACGCCCGTGAAACAGAAAAAGCGCTTCAAAATGAACCTGTTCCTGTTCCGCCGCTGATGCGCGAGATCTGATACCGGCCGCCGGCCCGCCCATGTCCGCCCACTGGAATGACAGCCAGCCGATTTACTGGCAGCTCAAGGAGCGCACCGTTGCAATGATTCTGGACGGCACGCTGGCCGAGGGTGAGCCGCTGCCCTCGGTCCGAAATGTTGCTTCCGAATTTCAACTCAACCCCATTACGGTCTCGAAATCTTACCAGGCCCTGGTCGAGGAGGGGTTGGTCGAGAAACGCCGCGGGCTGGGGATGTTCGTCTGCGAAGGCGCCCGCCGTAAACTGATCGCCTCGGAACGAGCCAAGTTCCTGAACGAGGAATGGCCGGCCATGCTCGCCCGCATCGAGCAGCTGGGGCTGAGCATAGAGGATCTGCTCAGTGGCCCGTCGAAACAGGAGAACAAGAACCGATGACGCCGATAGTCTCCGCTCGCGGTCTGACCAAGCGCTACGGCCGCACGTTGGCTGTGGATCATATCGATCTCGAAATACCCCCCGGACGCATCGTGGGGTTGATCGGCCCGAACGGCGCGGGCAAAACCTCCGCACTCAAGGCGATTCTCGGCCTGGCCACCTACGAAGGGGAGCTGAGCGTGCTCGGCAAGAACCCGTCCCGGCAGCGTGCGGCACTGATGGAGGACGTTTGTTTCATTGCCGACGTTGCCGTGTTGCCCCGCTGGATCCGCGTATGGCAACTGATCGACGTCACCGAACGGATCCACCCCCGCTTCTCCCGAGCACGCTGCCTGGAATACCTCGCACAAACCAAGGTGACGCTCAATCACAGGGTCAAGCAGCTGTCCAAGGGCATGGTGGCGCAGCTGCACCTCGCCCTGGTCATGGCCATCGACGTCCGCCTGCTGGTGCTGGACGAGCCCACGCTGGGCCTGGACATCCTCTACCGCAAGCAGTTTTACACCAGCCTGCTGAACGATTATTTCGATGAAGAGCGGACCATTCTGATCACCACCCACCAGGTTGAGGAAGTCGAGCACATTCTGACCGATCTGATCTTTATCCAGGACGGAAAAATCGCGTTGGAAGCGAGCATGGATGCGGTGGAGCAACGCTATACCGAACTCATGGTAAAGCCGGACCGCGCGGCGGAGGCCAGGGCGCTGCAACCAATGTTTGAACGCGAACTGTTTGGACGGCACATATTCCTTTACGACAACGTCAGCCGAGAACAGCTTGCCGGCCTGGGAGAACTGCATACACCCAGCGTGGCCGACCTGTTTGTCGCCACCATGAAGCGAGGTGAGTCGTGAAACGTCTGCTGGCCCTGGTACATCGGGAATTCTGGGAAAACAAGGGAGCTTTCCGCACTACCCCGCTCGTGATCGGAGGCATCTACATCGTCTTTCTGTTGATGTCGATCTTTACCACGGCGCACTTCGACAACGAACTCTATACTTTTCGCGAAGCAGTGCGTCTGCTCGCCGAGCAACCGGTCGAGTTTCGCGCCGCCCACGCCGAGGAGGTCATGCTGGGAACTTCCCTGTTCTTCACCCTGGTGCTGGCTTTCGTGGTTTTTTTCTACCTGCTTGGTGCGCTCTATGATGACCGCAAGGACCGCAGCATCCTGTTCTGGAAATCGTTGCCGGCCAGCGACGCCCTGACCATCGTCTCCAAGTTGCTATCAGCCATGGTGCTGGCTCCATTGATTTTCTGGCTGGTGTTCGTGCTGACGCAAATCCTCATGGGCATCATCGCCTCGGTGATGGTGTTGTCGGTTGGGGAAAACCCCTGGACCCTGTTCCTGTCCATAGTCAATCCCCTGCAAGCCTGGTTCACGCTGCTGGTCAGTTACCTCGCAGCTTCGATCTGGTTTTTGCCGATGTATGGCTGGCTGCTGCTGGTCTCGGCATTCGCGCCGCGCATACCTCTGCTGTTCGCGGTACTGCCGCCGGTGGTGTTCGCGATCCTGCAAATCTGGATCGATTTCCTGCGGACCTTCACGCTGGACAGCAGCCTGTTCGGCGTCATCGGCGAATGGGTGGCGAACAGTCCCGCAATCCTGACCGCCCATGTCCATGACGGGCGCGGCACCCTGGCGCTGGGCGCACCGCTGACCGACGATTTCGACCATGCGGTCACGCTCGCCAATATTTTTGATCGACTTTTCTCCGTGCAGATGCTGGTCGGTCTCGCAGTCGCCGCCGTGTTCCTGACCGGCGCGCTGTGGCTGCGCCGCCGGGCAACGGACTCCTAGCGACAGGAGCGCGATGCTACGTTTTGATTCCGCCCTTGGTCAACTCCAGGGGATCGAGCAGCCGTTCCAGGTCCGCGGCCGAAAGATCGGTCATCTCGCGGGCGACTTGCTTGATCGGCCGGCCCTTCTTGTACGCCTTTTTCGCAATCTCGGCGCCGAGTTCGTAGCCGATCACCGGGTTCAGCGCCGTGACCAGGATGGGATTTCGCTCCAGTGCCTTGCGCGTGTTGTCCTCGCGCACCTTAAAGCCGACGATGGCCTTGTCCGCCAACACGTCGCAAGCGCTCGAGAGAATGCCAAGGCTGCGCAACAGGTTCTCCGCAATCAGCGGCAGCATGACATTCAATTGAAACGCCCCCGACTGGCCCGCGACAGTGATCGCGGCATCATTTCCGATAACCTGGGCAGCCACCATGCACACCGCCTCCGGAATCACCGGGTTGACCTTGCCCGGCATGATCGAAGAACCGGGCTGCAAAGCCGGTAACTCGATCTCGCCGATCCCGGCCAGCGGCCCCGAGTTCATCAGGCGCAGGTCGTTGGCGATCTTCATCAGGCTGCAGGCCAGCGTCTTCAGCTGCCCGGACAATTCGACCGACACGTCCTGCGAACTGATTCCCTCGAAGTAATTGGCGGACGCGCAGAATTTGCAGCCTGTGAGTTTCTGCAGCACGACGGCCACGCGCGGGCCGAACTCGGGATGCGCGTTGATGCCGGTGCCCACCGCGGACCCGCCCAGCGGCAGCTGGCGCACCCGCTTCAGCGCGCCGCGGATACGCTTGATGTTCGACCGTATCTGCTTCGACCAGCAATCCAGCTCCTGGGTGAATGTGACGGGCATGGCGTCCATCAAATGCGTGCGGCCGGTCTTGACGATCCCGGCCAGCTCCTCCCCCTTGATATCCAGGGTTTCCGCAAGGTGCTGAAGCGAAGGTATCAGTTTCTCGTAGGCCGCCAGCGTGGCGCTGACCTGGATCACGGTCGGGATCACGTCGTTGGAGCTCTGCCCCATATTCACGTGGTCGTTTGGATGAATCACGAAATCTTGATCGAGGCTGGCCAGTCGCGCAATCACCTCATTGGCATTCATGTTTGAGGAAGTGCCTGATCCGGTCTGAAATACATCGACCGGGAAATGTTCGTCCACCCTGCCGGCGGAAACGGTCCTGGCGGCATTGATGATGGCGGCAGCCCGCGCCTCGTCCAGCAAGCCCAGCTCGAGGTTCGCGATGGCCGCCGCCTCCTTGACCAGGCCCAGCGCGCGGATGAAATCTCGCGGCATGGTCTGTCCGCTGATCGGAAAGTTTTGCACGGCTCGCTGGGTCTGGGGACCCCACAGCGCGCCGGCGGGAACGCTGAGTTCACCCATGCTGTCGGATTCGATGCGAAATTCGGTTGACATGTTCGACTCCAAACGGGGTTGGGAAAATCCTTTTTACCTGAATCCGGCGCGAAGAACCATGATAGGTTCAGAGCTCGACCTTGCAACGCAGCTGATCGCCCCTCAGGCCCGGCAGTTGGTCTGAGCGCCAAGGAATGAGAAAATGACTTTCCGATCCCACGCGGTACACGCCATGAACCTGAGCCCCCTCACCGCCTTGTCCTCCATCGACGGCCGTTATGCCGCGCGCACCGAGGAACTGCGGCCGATTTGCAGCGAATACGGACTGATACACCGCCGGCTGATCGTCGAAATCCGCTGGTTTCAGGCCCTGGCCAGCCACCCCGACATTGCCGAGCTACCGGCGCTAAGCGACGAGGTGGACGATTTTCTGGACGCACTCATCGACGGTTTCGATGAGGCCGCCGCGGCGCGCATAAAGACGATTGAGGCAGTGACCAACCACGACGTCAAGGCCGTGGAATACTACCTAAAGGAACGCTTTGCCGAAGTCCCCGAGCTGGACCGCAGTGCAGAATTCCTGCATTTCGCCTGCACTTCGGAGGACATCAACAACCTGTCCTATGCGCTGATGGTCAAGGATCTGCATGAAACCGTGATGTCTTCCTGGTTCCGGCAGGTCGACCGCGCACTGGCCACGCTCGCCAAAACCCACGCCGCCGAGGCGATGCTCTCACGCACTCACGGGCAGACCGCCTCGCCCACTACGCTGGGGAAGGAATTCGCCAACGTGCTGCAGCGGCTGCGGCGCCAGGTCGATGCGATGTCCGGACAGGAATTGCTGGGCAAGATCAACGGAGCGGTCGGCAACTTCAACGCGCACATCGCAGCCTATCCCGAGCTCGACTGGCCGGCGTTGGCGCGGGAATTCGTGGAGAACCTGGGCCTGCGGTGGAACCCGTGGACCACCCAGATCGAGCCGCATGACTGGATGGCCGAACTGTTCCACTCGCTGATGCGTTACCACACCGTGCTGATCGACCTGAGCCGCGACGTTTGGGCTTACATTTCGATCGGCTATTTCAGGCAGAGGACCGTGGAGGGCGAAATCGGCTCTTCGACCATGCCCCACAAGGTCAACCCCATCGATTTCGAGAATGCCGAGGGCAATCTCGGCGTCGCCAACGCGTTGCTGGAGCACCTGGCCTCCAAGCTCCCCGTCTCACGCTGGCAGCGTGACCTGACCGACTCGACGGTCTTACGGGTCATCGGAACGGCCTACGGCCACTCGGTGGTGGCGCTGTCTTCGCTGCTCAAGGGCCTCGCCAAGCTCGAAGTCGACACGGAGCGCCTGGCGGCCGATCTCGCTATGAGCTGGGAGGTGCTGGCCGAACCGATTCAGACCGTGATGCGGCGCTATGGCATCGAGAACCCCTATGAACAACTGAAGGCCCTGACCCGCGGCAAGCGTATTACTGCGGCCGACCTGCGCGCCTTTATCGATGGCCTCGATGTGCCGGAGGAAGTCCGACTGGAACTCCACGCACTGACACCCGCCAGCTACACCGGCAATGCAGCGGAGATGGCCGCATCGATAGAATGACGGCGTAAGAGCGGGTTTGCTCGCGGCAAGCAGCATAGACTGAGCAATGACTCACACGTTCTTCAACCAGCAAGACCTGACGGCAGCAGAGTTCCTGCGGGACTACTGGCAAAAAAAGCCGCTGCTGCTGCGCCAGGCCTTTCCGGATTTTCAGCCGGAACTCGACGCCGACGACATCGCCGGCCTGGCCTGCGACGAGATGGCCGAGTCACGCCTGATCACGGGTCGCGATCGCAACCTCGACTGGGAGCTGCGTTACGGGCCGTTCAACGAAGAAGTTTTCGCTGCCCTGCCCCCGCGCAACTGGACACTGCTGGTCCAGGACGTGGAGAAACACTATCCGCCGCTGCAGGCCCTGCTCAGCACATTCCGCTTTCTGCCGCACTGGCGCATCGACGACCTGATGGTCAGCGTCGCCGCTCCGGGCGGCTCGGTCGGACCGCATGTCGATCAGTATGACGTGTTCCTGCTGCAAGCTGCAGGCCGCCGCCGCTGGGAGATCTCGACGACTTTCGACTCCACGCTGCTGCCGGATTGCGAACTCAACGTCCTGCGATCATTCGACTCAGAACAGACCTGGGAACTCGATCCAGGTGACATACTCTATCTGCCGCCCGGGGTGGCGCATCACGGCGTCGCAGTGGAGCCGGATGATGATCGGGGGGAAGCAAGCAGCGCCACTCCGCTGTGCATGACCTGGTCGATCGGCATGCGCGCCCCGAGCGCTGCGGACCTCCTGCAGGCCCTCGGTGAATGGCTGGCCGCCGCCCCAGACGAAGGCGGTCGCTACCGGGACCCGGATATTGGGCCCTCCGAGCGCCCCGGAGAAATCGACGCCGCTGCCCTAAGGAGGCTTCGCGATCTGCTGCGCCCGGCGATCGAAGATTCTGAGCGCTTTGCTGCCTTTGTCGGCGCTTTCCTGTCACGCTACCGCCTGGCGCATGAACCGGCGCCGCCGCCCCGGGCAACCAGCCACACCGAGTTGCTGCAGGAACTGGAGCGCGGCGCCAGGCTGCACCACAACCCCTGGACCCGGCTTGCCTGGCTTCAAACCGCGAAAGGCGCCCTGCTTTTCGCCAGTGGAGCGGCCCGTCCATGCAGCGTCCAGACTGCCATGACGATCTGCGATCCGGAGCGCCTGCAGACCGCGACAGCAGAGCAGTTGCGCGTCGATTTGAACCTGCTGTGCGAGTTGATCAACGAAGGACATCTGCTCATCGAGCCGTTATAATGGTGGATTGCGTCAACTCTCCGGCCAGTCCAGCGTTTGCCGGCTATCGGGGCGCAGCGAGTCGGACCACAATGTGCTAAGTCGAGGCGGTAAATAGGGTGAAGCGGAGCCTGCAGGAACTTTATAAATCATCGCACCTCTCAGGCGCCAACGCATCGTATATCGAGGCGTGGTACGAAGACTGGCTGGAGGATGAAAGCAACGTCCCGCCACAATGGGCCGCAGTGTTTGCCGATCTGCGCGACGGCGCGGAATCCGAGATGGGGCATCTCGATGTCCAGGAGAAATTCCGTCAGCTCGGCCGCCTGACCAGCATGGGTGACAGTTCGCTGGCCGACCGCAAGGAAGCCAGCGTCGTCAAGCTGATCTCGGCCTACCGGCTGCGTGGCCATGAAAACGCAGCCCTGAATCCACTGGGTCTGCCCCACTACGAGCCGGTAGCCGATCTGGATCCGGCATTCCACGACCTCGATGCCTCCGACCTGGACCGTGAGTTCGACAGCGGCTCCCTGGTCGCGCCTCCCCGCATGAAACTGCGTGACATCGTCGCCCTGTGTCGGCGCGTTTATTGCGGCAGCATAGGCATCGAGTACCTGCACATATCGGATACCCGCAAACGAAGGTGGCTACAGGAACGCCTCGAGGGTTCCCTGGGCATACCTGCCGTCAACGACGAGGAGCGCCTGCGTATCCTGGGCATGCTGACCGCGGCCGAAGGCCTCGAGAAGTACCTGCACACGCGTTACGTCGGGCAAAAACGTTTTTCGCTGGAAGGCGGTGACAGCCTTATCCCCCTGCTGCACGAAGCCATCATCCATTCCGGCGGCCAGGGCGTCGAGGAGGTGGTCATCGGGATGGCGCACCGCGGGCGACTGAACGTGTTGGTGAACATCCTGGGCAAATCGCCGGCCATGCTGTTCGAAGAGTTCGAAGGTCAACGCAAGGAGAACAACCCACTGCGCTCAGGTGACGTCAAGTATCATCTCGGCTTCGCATCGGACATCCAGACGCCGGGCGGCGTCGTGCACATGGCGCTTGCCTTTAACCCCTCACACCTGGAGATCGTCGATCCGGTCGTGCTGGGCTCAGTCCGGGCGCGGCAGGTTCGGCGCCAGGACCACAACCACAACAAGGTTATGCCGATCCTGGTACATGGCGACGCCGCATTTTCCGGCCAGGGCGTCGTAATGGAATTGTTCCAGATGTCAGAAACCCGCGGCTTCAGCGTCGGCGGGACACTCCACATCGTGGTCAACAACCAGGTCGGCTTCACGACCAGCAACCCGCAGGACCTGCGCTCCACCCTGTACTGCTCGACCATAGCCAAGATGGTCCACGCCCCCATATTCCACGTCAACGGGGACGACCCGGAAGCTGTGCACCATGTGATGAAAATTGCCTGTGATTTTCGCCGCCAATTCCAACGCGACGTGGTGATCGACCTTGTGTGCTACCGACGCCATGGTCACAACGAAGCGGACGAGCCGGCGGCCACGCAGCCGATGATGTACAAAAAAATTCGCGGCATGGAAACCACCCGCCGCAAGTATGCTGACCGGCTGGTTGAACAGGGTCTGGTAGACGAGAAGCGGGTACAGGCCTTGATGGACGAATACCGCGAGCATCTGGATAAAGGCGAACAGGTCGCCGACGTGGTGACGGAACCCCGGACCAACGAATACGCCGCCCGTTGGCACGATTTCGACCACCTGGATGAGCCATACGACATGGACACGGCAGTGCCGCTCGAGAAAATCCACGAACTGTCGGGCAAACTGACCCGGCTGCCGGACGGGTTCCAGCTGCACAACAGGGTCAAGCGTATCTTTGAAGATCGCCGAAAGATGGCCACGGGCAAAATACCCCTGGACTGGGGTTTCGCCGAAACGATGGCTTACGCGACGCTCATCGATCAGGGCAACAAATTTCGCCTGGTGGGGCAGGATTCAGGTCGCGGCACGTTTTTCCACCGTCATGCGGTGCTGCACAATCAGCTGGATGCCAGCACCTACACGCCGCTGCAGAGTATCAATCCCGACCTGCCTGTAACGGTTGTGGATTCCTTGCTGTCCGAAGAAGCAGTACTGGGTTTCGAGTACGGTTACGCCACCGCGGCGCCGGACACGCTGGTTATCTGGGAGGCCCAATTCGGAGATTTCGCCAATGGCGCCCAGGTGGTGATCGACCAGTTCATCACTTCCGGTGAGGCCAAGTGGGGACGGCTGTGTGGCCTAACCTTGCTTTTGCCGCATGGTTACGAAGGACAGGGCCCCGAGCACTCCAGCGCACGACTGGAGCGCTTCATGCAAATGTGCGCCAATCACAACATCCAGGTTTGCATGCCATCCACCCCGGGGCAAATGTTCCATTTGCTGCGCCGCCAGGTCCTGCAGCCGTTGCGCAAGCCATTGATCGTCATGACGCCGAAGAGTCTGTTGCGCAGCAAGGCGGCAACCTCCCAGCTCAGCGTCCTGACCGGCGGCCGGTTTCAGCAGGTCATCGGTGATCGCGGTCTCGGCGAGGCCGAGGAAATCAGACGCGTGGTGTTTTGTTCCGGCAAGGTCTACTACGACCTCGCAGAGAAACGTGACGCTGAAAAAATCCGCGAAGTCGCGGTCATGCGCGTGGAGCAGCTGTACCCGTTCCCGGAAGCCGACCTCAGGGGCTTCGTCAATGAATTCCCCAATGCGACCGAGGTCATCTGGTGCCAGGAAGAGCCTAAAAACCAGGGTCCCTGGTACCACATACGGCATCATCTGCAGGCCTGCATCGCCGAGGGACAGGGGCTGAAATACGTGGGACGGGCGCCATCCGCCTCGCCCGCAGTCGGCTATTACACTGTGCACCTGGAAGAACAGCAGGCGCTGGTCAAGGAAGCCATTTTGTAGGAATGACGCAATGACGATTGAAGTTAAAGTACCCGTTCTGCCCGAATCAGTGGAAGACGCCACTATCGCCACCTGGCACAAGCAGGCAGGCGATACCGTATTGCGTGACGAGAAGCTCGTGGATCTCGAAACAGACAAGGTGGTGCTCGAGGTGCCGGCGCCGGCGGATGGCACGGTCAGGGAAATTCGCGCAAGTGAAGGCGACACCGTGCACAGCGACGATGTCATCGCGCTCATCGAGGAAGGCGCTGTCGAGAAGCCTGCCTCGAAACCGGAGCCCGTCGCCGAAGCGCCCGCTGAAGCCGCGGTTCAGCCGCCTGCCACTGCTGCCAAGCCAGAAAAAGCGGAAGACGAGCCCCGGCTCAGCCCCGCAGCCCGGCGCGTCGCCGAAGAGGAGCGGGTCGACGCCAAAAGTGTCGAGGGAACGGGGCGTGGCGGCCGCGTGACCAAAGGTGATGTATTGAACTTCCTGAGGGGCGGCGGCTCGCGCCAGGAGGAACGGGTCAAGATGACCCGGCTGCGCAGCCGCATAGCCGAGCGCATGAAGGAAGCCCAGAATACGGCGGCCATTCTCACCACGTTCAACGAGGTCGACTTGAAGGCCGTGATGGATCTGCGCCGCCGGCACCAGGAGGAGTTCACGAAGAAACACGGGATCAAGCTGGGCCTGATGTCCTTTTTCGTCAAGGCCTGCTGCGACGCCTTGCGCAAGTTCCCGGTGGTCAATGCCTCGATCGAGGGTGATGAGATCGTCTACCACAATTTCCAGGATATCGGCATCGCCGTCTCAACGGAGCGCGGCCTGATGGTGCCGATCATTCGCAATGCCGAAAACCTGGGGCTGGCGGAACTCGAGGCGGCCATCGCCGGCTTTGCCGAGAAAGCCCGCACGGGATCGATCACGCTGGAAGAATTGCAGGGCGGCACCTTTTCCATCACCAACGGTGGCGTATTCGGCTCCCTTCTGTCGACCCCGCTGCTGAATCCTCCGCAAAGCGCGATCCTCGGTATGCACACGATCAAGGAACGCCCGGTCGTGGTCGACGGAGAAATCGTGTCGCGGCCCATGATGTACCTGGCCATGAGCTACGATCACCGCATCATCGACGGCAAGGACTCGGTGCAGTTCCTGGTGGCAGTGAAGAACGCACTGGAAGATCCGGCGCGATTGCTGTTGGGCATATAAGAGAGCAACCATGACTGAGAAATTCGACGTAATCGTGATCGGCGGAGGCCCGGGCGGCTATGTCGCCGCAATACGGGCTGCGCAATTGGGCCTGAAGACCGCCTGCATCGACAGCTACAGCGGCAAGGATGGCAAGGCTTCCCCGGGGGGCACCTGCCTTAACGTTGGCTGCATTCCATCCAAGGCACTGCTGGATTCCAGTAAACACTTCCATCACGTGCAGCATGAATACGCGGCGCATGGAATCCACGTCAAGGAAGCCGCAATAGACGTGCCGACCATGCTCGCGCGCAAGGACGGTGTCGTGAAAAAGCTCACCGGCGGCGTCACCCAGCTGTTGAAAGGCAACAAGGTGGCCTTTTATCACGGGACCGGCATGCTCGCCGCGGACCGCCAGGTCACCGTCGCACCGGCCGACGGCGCGCCGGCGCTGAAGCTCATGGCTGACAACGTGATCCTGGCTTCAGGCTCGGTGCCGATCGAGATTCCCAACGTCGCATTCGATGGCGAGTACATTGTCGACAACGTGGGAGCTCTGGACTTCGACCATGCACCCGAAACGCTGGGCGTAATCGGCGCCGGCGTGATCGGGCTGGAGCTGGGTTCCGTCTGGAACCGCCTGGGTTCGAAGGTTACCCTGCTGGAGGCGCTGCCGGATTTCCTGGCTCTGGCCGATCGAGACATCGCCAAGCAGGCGGAGCGTGAGTTCAAAAAACAGGGCCTCGACATCAGGCTTTCCACGCGGGTGAAGCAGGCGTCTGTGAAGAAGAAAAAGGTCGAGGTCATCATCGAAACCGCGGATGGCGAGAGCGAACTGAGCTTCGACCGTCTGCTGGTCAGCGTCGGCCGCAAGCCCTACACCGAAGGGCTGCTGGCGGACGATTCCGGAGTTCGGCTCACCGAGCGGGGCCAGATCGAAGTCGACGGACAGTCCCGCACCTCGGCCCCCGGCGTATGGGCCATCGGCGACTGCGTGCGGGGCCCGATGCTGGCGCACAAGGCCTCCGAGGAAGGTATCGCGGTCGCAGAACTGATTGCCGGCAAACCCGCACACATCCATTTCGAGACCGTACCTTGGGTTGTCTACACCGATCCGGAGATTGCCTGGGTGGGCAGAACGGAGAAAGAACTGAAGGATGCAGGTATCGAATACCGTTCGGGCACTTTCCCTTTTGCCGCCAATGGCCGGGCGCTGGCAGGTGGCCATGCCGCGGGGCTGGTGAAAATCTTGGCCGAATCCGAGACTGACGAAATCCTCGGAGTGCACATCTTTGGAGCCAATGCTTCCGAGTTGGTGGCCGAGTGCGTCGTGGCCATGGAGTTCCAGGGTTCGAGCGAGGATCTCGCGCGCATCGTGCACGCGCACCCCACGCTGTCCGAAGCCGTGCACGAGGCCGCCATGCACCTGGACCGACGCGCCATTCACCGGGGTAACTGATGAGCGTCCCCGAACGCTTCAGGGCCTTTCGCATCCATGACGATGCCGACAGCGTTCAGGCCGGCCTGGAGCACATTGCCCTGGATGATCTCTCCGAAGGGGATGTCACTATCCAGGTTGCCTGGTCGGGCATCAACTACAAGGACGCGCTGGCCGCCACCGGCAAGGGGAAGATTCTGCGCCACTCGCCCCTGGTGGGCGGTATCGACGTAGCCGGCACCGTGGTGGCATCCGCCAGCGAAGATTTTCAACCGGGCGACCAGGTCCTCGCCAATGGCAGCGGCCTATCCGAGACGCGGGACGGAGGCTTCAGCGAATACCTGCGGCTACCCAGCGATATCATCGTGCGCCTGCCGGACGGCCTGACCTTGCGCGAATCGATGGGGCTGGGCACGGCCGGCTTCACCGCAGCCATGTGCCTGCACCGCATGGAAGCCAATGGCCAGCATCCCGCGATGGGCCCGATTGTGGTGACCGGCGCCAGCGGCGGCGTCGGCACGGTGGCTATCGACCTGCTGACAGCCGCCGGCTACGAAGCACATGCCATCACCGGCAAGGTCGATGAATTCGACTGGCTGGAACACCTCGGCGCGCGCCAGTGCATTTCACGTCATGACCTGCACTGGGGCCAGAAGCCGCTCGAGCGCGCCGCCTGGGCCGGCTGCATCGACAACGTGGGCGGCGACATGCTGTCCGGCATCAGCCGGGTCATCGATCTTTGGGGTAACATCGCCTGCTGCGGCATGGCCGGCGGGCATGGTCTGCACACTTCCGTGTTCCCGATGATTCTGCGTGGTGTCAGCCTGCTCGGAATCAGTTCTGCCAATTGCCCCATCGATTTGCGCCGGACCCTCTGGAGCCGGTTGGCCAAGGAATGGAAACCACCCCATTTGCACGAGATCATCCGTGACGAGGTCACACTGGACGACATGGGCTCCGTGTTCGAACGGATGATGGACGGCCGCTCTCTTGGCAGGACCGTCGTCAGAATTGGGCACTAGGCGATCCGTGCATTGCTCCGGCCTTGGCCCACCTTGACCGCTTGCGCAAAAAGTAATTCACATTTTTCATCCATTTACGGCATAATGGTCTGCAAATGGATCACAGCCGCAGGAAGCGGGGGGCAGTATGCCTAAAGTCCTGATAGTCGACGATTCACCGGCGCAGCTTTACAGCCTTCGCCAGATAATCGAGCGCGCCGGTCACCAAGCCGTGGTCGCCGAATCGGGCGAGCGGGCGCTGGAAGTCGCCGCATCGGAACACCCGGCCGTCATCCTGATGGATATCGTCATGCCCGGCATGAGCGGATACCAGGCCACGCGCAAACTGGGCCGGACGGAATCGACCCGGCACATTCCCGTAATCTTCGTCTCCACCCGAGATGGCGAAGCCGACCGTCAATGGGGTCTGCGCCAGGGTGCCCGGGAATATGTGACCAAGCCCGTAAACTCCAACCTGCTGCTTGCGGCCATATCCGAGGCCATGGCCGCCTGAAACCGGGCGGTCAATCGTTAGCCCTTGCATATTTATCCCCCGGATACCATCTGGGTTCGGAGTATTTGATACATTTCCCGGTTCGAACCCACAAGCAGGAGCCAACCCATGTCGATCAAAGTCGGAGACCCGATTCCTAACAGCACACTGAGCATCATGACCGACACTGGTCCGGAGCCTCTGAGCACCAACGAACTCTTTGCCGACAAGAAAGTCGTGTTGTTCGCGGTGCCGGGCGCTTTCACACCGACCTGTTCAGCGAAGCATCTGCCCGGATTCGTCGAGCACGCGGAGGCCATCCTGGCGAAAGGCGTCGATGCGATCGGCTGCATGGCGGTTAATGACGTCTTCGTGATGCATGCCTGGGGCAAGAGCGCGGCA
>Ga0209536_100008567_pt1 | contig 15313 bp, 13 predicted proteins | sample DeeMarSeWOR28_12_FD_187461 | JGI IMG/M metagenome (GOLD analysis project Ga0209536, IMG submission 187461) | Marine sediment microbial communities from White Oak River estuary, North Carolina - WOR-2-8_12 (SPAdes) (version 2) | ecosystem: Environmental > Aquatic > Marine > Intertidal zone >...
CGCTTACTACGATAATATAAATACCCCCTTTGGTCAAATCTCCTCGGGGGGCATTCTATTTACCGTATTTATTTACGCTGCCTTACGTGTTCCCTATTCCTTGAAACTTTCCGGCGGGATATAGTCGCCAAAGCGCTCCCGGGCTTCAAGCAGCCGCAGATGAATATTCTGAAGTTCAATTCTGATATTATCGTTGGCCTTACTGATTCGCGTCTTTACTCTATCCGCGTCAATTTTGGCTTTCTGCACCTGTGCCTGGCTATAGAAACCGGTGAATATAGGCACGTTTAGCGACAAGCCCACAATAAAATTTTCATTTTTATTATCCAGTTGAAATCGATTCGAATTTGCCTGGTAAAGGTAAGTCACATTACCATTTAATGTCGGATAGTAATTTGATTTTTCCACCGCTACCCGTTTCTCCTGCAGTCTTTGTTCCCATAAAAGAGCATTGTAATCTGGTCTCTGCTCGAAGGCAATGTCATATCGGACGGTATCGGGGAGTGGGGGAAAGGTTTCCAATCCACCAATAAGAATTAAATCGTCACGAAGTGGAATATCCACCAATGCCTTCAGGTTGTTTATGGCAACTTCATAATTCTTCCGTGCCTGGGTAGTGAGGGGGATAGAATTCTGCCAGCGTGTTTCGGCCTGCAAAAGATCGAATTCGGAAACAATACCACTTTCAAACTTCAATTTTATATTTTCATAGTTATCGAGTGCGCTTTTTTCTGAACCCACAGCAACTTCCCACACCTTCTGCAATAATAAAGCCTGGTAAAAAGCCTTTTTTATAATATTTATAATACTTTGATATTCAGAGTTATATTGTAATTCACTGTAAGTATTGAAATATCCTGCTGCTTGTATCGCATTTCCAATTTTCCCAAACCCGAATAAAGTCTGATTCAAAGTGGCTGACATCTGATATGCATTGTCAAATGACACTGTGAAACTCTGAGTCTGTTCGACACCGTTGGAGTCTGTCACTGTAAAGAAAATTTTATTTTTCAGAAAATTCCGATTGTATTGAAGCTGGGCATTTACCTGTGGTAAAGCCTGGGATATCGCTTCTTTTTTCACAGTCTTGGCGTAATCGAGATTTGAGCGGGCAAGCTTAATATCTTTGTTGTTCTTCTCAGCTAAATTGAGAATAGTTTCCAGAGTATACTCCTTGGCAGATGACATTTTAACTGTAAATACAAAAAGACTTAATATGATAAGAATGATTCTATTCATGAGTACTGTTCCTCCTGATACCATTCATTAGAATTTCAATGACCTGTTGAATAATTATATCACCATTTTTCTCGTCAATTCGGCGCATCCACTCCAGATTCAGGAAGTCGGTCATTACCAGGAGAGCAGTTAAAATGCTTTCCTGATCCCCATTTTTAAGCAGACCTCTGTTTTGACCTTCCTGAAAAATGGGCAGCAGTTTTTCACGCAAAAATTCATTAATCTTTTCGACAATGGGCCGACCATGTGGATAATTTTCGTATAATGTTTCAGGCAGGTGAGCCAATTCCTTAACATACTTCTTTAAATCCTGATAAAAAGTTAGGAAAAAAAATGCGATTTTTTCATCCGCAGGCAATTCTCCAGGGATTTTTTTTTCAACTTTATTAATAAAAGTGCGCGCTTCATCAATGACCACTTCATTGAAAATAGATTCTTTACTTGGATAGTAGTAGTAAAGCGTGGGTTTCGCCAGATTACACTGCTGGGCAATATCATCCATGGATGTTTTAGTTAGGCCGAAATGAAAAAATAACCGCTTGGCGGCAGTTTTTATACTCTCTCGTCTTGATAGATCGTTTTGCTGCATTTAATACTCCATACTTACAATTAAACATTCGACTATTTTCATAATTATTCGAAAATTGAATTCTTTTGACGAGTGAATTTTAAAAAAGTTTCAAAAAAAATTATAAATGTTCGAAGGTGATTATTTCTGCCTGATATTATACCTTTCATTAAATTAAAAAACAATTTTATTGTACTGCATAAATCTCTGATTCCTCGAGTACTAACGAACCCTCGTAGTAGTTAAAATCCTCGTAATGAATGGGATAATTTTAAAAAATTCGAATAGTTATTTTTTTACATCTTTCCTATTTTCGATTTCATTGAGATGAGGGTGTTCCTGGAGGGTGTTACTAACCTGTTCCTCAAAAAATGGAACTATTTATCTATAAGTGAGTAACCTTTTGTTATCTACTTTATCTAATACTACATTGGTTTGGCTATATCTCAAAATGGAAGGTATATATTATTTATGTTAAAATTATTACTGATTCCACTAGCTTTCATATTATTTCTTTATTCCGGCAGTATTGCTCAGACAACTAATGATGCAGTAGGAATTTTCAACAATCAGGTTGGTTTTGGAACTCGCGCTTTGGGCATGGGGGGTGCTTTTGTGAGCGTTGCTGAAGATTATTCAGCCGTATTTTGGAATCCGGCCGGACTGGTTCAGATCAGGCGCAGGGAGTTCTGGGCTGGTCTTTCCCATCACAATCTTGAAAATGATGTAACTTTGAATCAGAATATTACTGCTAACTCCCGAAATGCAACTAAATTTAATTCCTTGGGCATGGTCTATCCAGTATCCACCAAGCATGGTAAATTAGCTTTCGCAGTCGGTTACCAGAAAATAAATAATTTTGACCGGAATCAGAGTTTTTTGGCAACTTCTGATACCCGGATTGATCAGCTGACTTTTCGGGGCCTTGATCCACAGAACCCGAATGAAGTTTATAGTTTCTCAGGTAGTGAAGTGAATAGGGAAGGGCAGGTAAATTTCAGCGGATCCATCAATCAGGTGTCTTTAGCCAGTGCACTGGGACTTTCTCCCAATCTTTCGATTGGATTCACCCTTAATTTCTGGTCGGGTAAGAACGAACTGATTTACAATTTCTATCAAACAGATTTCTTAAATAACTATAATACTGCACCAGCCAACTTCAGTCAATATTCACAGGAACAAGTGCTCTTTAACCAATATTCTTCATTTAATATGAAATTTGGAACTTTAATTCACCTCGGTAGGATAGCCCGGTTCGGATTCAGCATAGATGGTCCTCAAAAATTTTATGTGAAACGGGAAGAATTTTCGGAAGCCATTTTATCTTTTGATGATGCCAGTTATATTGAACTACAGGATTCCACAAATCGTAAAACTGTGATTGAATATGAACTGACAGCGCCCTTTCGTCTTTCTGCCGGTGGGTCATTATCCTTATGGGGGTTGCTACTTTCCGGAAGTGCAGAATATCTAGATTGGACGCAATTCCAGTTTGAGGGAAGAGAGCTTTTGACGGAGAATAAAAATTTTAATCGAAAATATCGCTCGACTCTCAAAGTGAGAACTGGTGCAGAATTACCTCTACCCATTTTCGATCACCAGGTCCGGGCCGGATTGGTGTATGATCCGACACCACTCAAGGGTCAGAGTTACGATTTTGACCGAAAATATCTCTCTGCCGGTTATTCCCTTCTTTTTGACAAGCTCTTTAAAGTCGACCTGGCATATATGGTCGGTTTCTGGAAAGAGGTGGTCAAAGATAATCTGACTCCTGAAGGCAGGGAGAATGACATGATTTTTCAGCAGTTTTTTCTCAACTTTTCGCTGAGAATGTAGTAAAATGGTGGTGTAACTATTTTATAGAATTAACAAAAATTTAAAATGAGGTGTCCCTTGAAGCGTATTGTAGTATCTAGTTTAGCAGTTATTTTAGGATTGATTATCATCAGCTGTGGGAACAAAAGCAGTGGTCTCGCTGGAATTGAAGCAGGAGCACAATTGAAACCCAGCAAGCAGATGGAAATAGATCTGGCGGAAATTCCACACAATCTGGAAGTAATTGTCAAAAATGTTGCTGATAATTCCAATAGTAATAAGAATTACTTCAAACTGTATGTAAACAAACAGCAAATTCAACCCCAGAATGTTGTCGATAATACCACCAGTGAATATCAATATAAGCTGAAGCTGTTGCCAGGTTTTTATGATATTAAAGGCGTATATTATTGGAATGATGGCTGGAAAGATTTAAAGACGGAAATTAAAACCGAGGAATTGGTACGGGTAGATGAAAAGGGTTTAACCCGTCTGGAGAAAGAAATACCCAAGGATTGGCGGGGAGTGGTACAGGGAAAAAACCTCTTGTTCGAGGCATCTTATACCGAATTTGACCGGGGTGATGAAGGCTCCCCAGCACAATTTGTAACTGATTCTGTCTCCAATCAATCCCAAATTGTGGGAAACAAACGAAAGAATAATAGCGGTTCAAAGCGAATAAAATTCCAGATCAATACTGATCCGGTAAAATGTGATGTCTATATCAACGATGAGCTGATCGGAACCTCACCCATAAGCTGGTGGGTGGATCGCTCCAGTGTACATGTGGTGCAGGTTAGGGCTGACGGATATAGAACCGGAATCCGGGTCATTCCCCCTGAAGAGATGCAAGGCGAAGATAAGGTGGTCGTGATCCTGCGATTGGATGCTTTGCCAAATTATGAAGCAATTTCAAGCGCAAACAAGCCGGCCGTGGCGGGTCCGTTATTCATGACACAGGATACTACCCTTATAGATTCTATACAAAACTAATATATCGTTTGTTACAAACATGGGAGTAAGATATTTACAGAATATCTTTCTCCCTATTTGCCCTTCCTATTTCAAAAATACCATCATGGATATTATTCAAAAAAACAAAAAATTCTTGGTCCTAATATATAAAATTTTACTTGGTTTGAATCGGCTTACCCAATACGTCAGCAGCTCTTAAACTCTCATAATTTCTTTGATCACTTCCTGCTCTTAAAACCCATTTTGAAATGAAGACTTTTATTTTTATAATGCATGCTGAGATTATTCCCAATGGGATGAGGATATAAGCGTATGTTTTCTTTCTTCAGGAGTAATTTCCCTCCTAAAATCGGATTTTGGGTCGGCCTGTTCATTTTGCTCATCACCCAGTTTATCCCTGTAACCTCAGAATTTTCATTAGAGCAAAAACGAATGCTTGCCATTACCCTGCTAATGGTAATCTGGTGGATGACGGAAACAATGCCTCTGGGAATTACAGCGCTTCTTCCTCTGATTCTTTATCCGTTATTTGGGATCATGAAAACCAGTGCGGTCGCCCCCCATTATATGGATCATCTGGTATTTTTATTCCTGGGAGGTTTTTTAATCGCTATTGCTCTGCAAGAGTGGCAACTCCATCGCAGATTTGCACTTTTTATTCTTTCTGTTTTGGGGAGTAATCAACGCAATATTATACTGGCCTTCATGTTTGTCTCTGCTACCCTTTCCATGTGGATAAGTAATACCGCCACGGCAATTATGATGTTACCCATTGCCATCGCGGTAATCCGTCAGATAGAGGAAAGTGCTGGAAAACAAAGTATCTTTGCCTCGGTCATCCTGTTGGGGATTGCTTATAGTTGCAGTATTGGCGGAATTGCTACACTAATAGGGACACCACCTAATATCATTTTTTCAGGTATCTTTCAAAAATTTTTTCCTGATATTCCCGCTATCTCTTTTGTACAATGGATGGGGTATATGTTACCACTGTCTCTCCTATTATTTTTCCTGATCTGGGTGTATCTGGCCTTCATTATTTTGCGAAAACGAGATCTGCCCCAACTTCAGTCACGAGATTATTTCCGAAATCAATACAGAGAGCTCGGGAGTTTATCTGTACCTCAGAAAAGGGTCTTAGGAATTTTTCTGTCAACGGCTGTGCTCTGGATTTTTCGCTCGGATATTGAGACCGGGCTCATAACAATTCCAGGCTGGCCTAGGATTCTTAATCTTCAGAACCAAATTCAGGACAGCACCATTGCCATCGGAATGGCAGTTCTACTGTTTATTGTGCACGTGTCGCAAGATTCCGGGAAAAGGGGACTCCTGCAGATTAAAAATCTATTCGAAGTGCCGTGGGATATTCTTCTTCTCTTTGGGGGTGGCTTTGCATTGGCTGGTGGAATTCAGGAGACCGGACTGGGCGTAGTACTGGGCCAACAGCTGGAGTTTTTAGGGGAGTTACCAACCTGGATCATGTTATTTTTTCTGACTCTATTCATTGCTTTTCTTACTGAACTGACCTCCAACACCGCCGTTGCAACTACTATTTTGCCCCTTGCCGCAGCCCTCTCTATTCAGCTGGGGACAGATCCCATGCTGATTATGCTTCCGGTAACGATCGCGAGTTCCTGTGCCTTTATGCTACCGGTTGCGACCCCTCCGAATGCGATCATTTTTGGTTCACGCTACATACCCATATCAAGAATGGTAAAAATAGGTTTCATGCTTAACATCATCGTAGCGATGTGTATTAGCGCTTATTTTTATCTCCTACTGGCATAAAGCCCTGCTGTTGCTAGCGGTGGATAAAGACTTTGTAAACCATCTTTCGAAGTCGGGTAGGATTAATCGGCTTGGGAAGTACGTATTTAATTTTTCGCTTTTTTAACAATCCAACCAGTTCTTTATTCAACTTTCCTGAGATGACCAGAATCGGGAGATCTAAATTCATTTTTTCAAGTTTGGAGATGAGCTCAATTCCATCATATTTTGGCATTATGAGATCGGTGATCAGGAGATCGAACTTATCCTGAAGCAATTTCTGAAGCGCCTCTTCACCATTATATACCGACATGGTCTGATATCCATCTTGGGTCAACAGAATATCGACACTGCGATTTAAATTTTTATCATCGTCCGCCAATAATATCTTTTTCATCATACCTCCTGTGATAAACGGCTGCGATATTCATATGGCAAATTTCTTGCCAAAGTCCGAACGATGAAAACCCTATCAAATTGATATTAATTTGAAATAATCAGGAATGATGAAGCAGGAAGTGTGTACAATTTTTACAGCTTTTTGTGGTCGATTTGATAATCTTCGAGTTTGTTGTATAAGGAACGCCTGGTAATCCCCAGTATTTCTGCTGCTTTTAATTTATTTCCGCTCACAGCTTGCAGTGTTTGAATGATCATAGTCTTTTCGACTTCGGAGAGGGGAGTGCCTGCCCGGATACTGATGATTTCTGTGCCGACCTTATTCTGAGTCAATTCTGCAGGAAGGTATTTGGTCTCAATCACCGATTCTGCTGCCAGGACGGCACGAAGTAACACATTTCGCAACTCTCTCACATTCCCCGGCCAACTGTAGTTCTTTAATATTTGCATGGCATCACTGGAAATCTCTGCAATATCTTTTTTTAATTCAAGATTAAAGAGCATTCTAAAGTAGTTTACCAGATAGGGGATATCCTGTTTCCGTTTTCTGAGGGGGGGCAGTTCGATATTGACGACATTAAGTCTATAATACAGGTCTTCCCGGAATTTTTGTTGTTTGATCAGTTCTTGGAGATTTTCATTGCTGGCACAAATTATTCTTACTTTCACTTTTATGGATTTGGTACTCCCTACCCGCTCAATCACGTTTGTTTCAAGAACTCTCAGTAGAGAAATCTGAACCGGAATACTCATGGTGCCGATTTCATCCAGAAATAGTGATCCCTCATGAGCTTCTTCAAATTTACCCTTTTTATCAGATATGGCCCCGGTAAAAGCCCCTTTCAGGTGTCCAAATAACTCACTGGCGATCAGATCTTTTGGAATTCCTCCGGTATTCACTGCCACAAAGGTGCCGGCATGACGGGAAGATAAGTCATGAATCGCCCGGGCCACCAGTTCCTTGCCGGTTCCGCTTTCTCCGAGAATCAACACCGGGATATCGGTGGGGGCCACCTCCTGAATTTTGCGATAGACTTCCTGCATCGGTTTACTCTGACCCACCATATCCTGAAAGTGCCGGAATTTCAGTAACCTGTCATCGGTCTCCTTGCTGGTCTTTTTGTCGTAAATCGTGAGGCAATCTTCCACTATCTTTAATAGTTTTTGAGGTTCAACGGGTTTTGAAATATAATTCAGTGCCCCGGCTTGCATCGCTTCGACGGCATGTTCAATAGATCCGTAACCGGTGATCATAATCACTTTGAGGGTTGGATATTGGCGAGTAATGGTCTTTAAAAATCGCATCCCATCGATATCTTGCATCTTATAATCGGTGATGATTAGATCAAAAACCTGGTCTTCAAGCAACTCCAAAGCAATTTTACCATCTTCCACACCCTGTACCTCATAGCCTTCTAAATCCAGCAGGTTGATTAAACCATCCCTCAGATTGTCATCGTCATCGATTATTAGAATTCTGTTCTTGTTCATTCACTGCTTCCGATCTAAAATTTGGCTGCTTTTGGTACTTCGATGGTAAAGGTAACGCCATCTCCCTCTATAGATTCAAAAAACATTCTTCCCCGCATTTCCTTAATAATCTGTTGCGCCAGCGCCAGACTCACACCACCACCATCCTTTTTGGTTGAGTAATAATAGGTAAAAATCCTGGACTGCTGAGGTTCCGGAATGCCCGTCCCGCTGTCTTGAATTTTAATCACACTTTTATCTTCTCTCTTGAGAGAGCTGATATGTAATATTCCTTTTTCAGGAATCGATTCTACTGCGTTTATGATCAGATTCAACAGGACTTGAATAAATTTATCTCTCGTAATACGCACGAAGGGAACATCTTTCTCCAGTTCTAAACGAATTTCAACCCCATTTTCATAACAGTATTGTTTCACCAGTTCATAAATTTCTCTTAAAATACTATTCACATCTTCATATGTAGGTTCCTTACTTCCTGAACGCACCAGTTTGAAGAAGTGTTCCATCAATTTGCTTACCCGGTCAATTTCCGTATTCAGAATCCGCAGGGATTTTATAATCCGGTTTTCATTTTCAGTATCCATAGAGATTGATTGTAAAGAATTTTCCAGAATTTGCCGCTGTATGGCGATGGTACTAAGAGGATTGCGAATTTCATGTGCCACGCTCGGCCCAATTTTATTGATGGAGTTAAACTTGAGACTGCGGTTGAGATGAATTTCTTCCCGGTCTTTTTTATCCTCTGACGAAAGAATGAAATAATAATGTCCCTGTACCTTTGCGTCAGCCGACCTTGATATCTGAAAACGAATAGAACGTATCATTCCCGCCGGGGTCTTGATACTTAAGGTAACCTGTTGAGAAGGGACAACATCCATCTGCAGATCATGCAGAAAAGCCTGAATCTCCTCCTGTTGATTCAGAAATTTCGACAATTGATCGGATGGTTTATCCACCTCACTCAATCCCAGTATATGTAACGCTTCCGAATTGCAGGAGAGGATTGTGAAATCGTGATCCAGTATGATCAGCCCAAATGGTATCATCATAAATATCAATTAGTGAGTGATTTGAGAAAAATAGTCCCTGCACCTGTATCTTTTGAATTACACTATCTATATCGGTATAGTGTTGTAGGTACTTTAATGAAATTTCATTTCAAGTCCAGATATTATTTTAATGGAGAAAGGGATACGATTACAAGAAATTATTTGAAAATATGGGAACGAATTGGATTTTGGTCAAGTAGATACCTTTGGAGAAAAAATATGCTTTATTTAGTCATTTTGAGTTTACAATAAACACTTGATTTTATTGATATATGCAACTATTTTTCTGTACAACTTGAGGTTACAAAATGGTCGTCTTGAACAAGTATAAAAAAATTCAAGAAGAAGTTGATATCATCGGTCAATCCGAAAAAATACGAGAGGTTGTTGAACTCATCATGTCCGTTGCCCCAACCAATATTTCGGTGCTCATCACCGGTGAAAGTGGGGTAGGTAAAGAGGTTGTTGCCAAAGCCATTCATAAATTAAGTCCCAGAAAAGATAAAATGATGATTGCGGTGAATTGCGGGGCTATTCCGGAAGGTTTGTTAGAAAGTGAATTATTCGGACATGAAAAGGGTGCCTATACCGGTGCCATTGCCACCAAAAAAGGATATTTTGAACTGGCAGATGGTGGAACGGTTTTTCTTGATGAAATTGGTGAGACCCCCTTACAGACGCAGGTCAAATTACTTCGAGTTTTGGAAAGTGGAGAGTTTATGCGGGTTGGAAGTGGCGAATTACGCAAAGTTGATGTAAGGGTGATCGCCGCCACCAATCGGGATCTTTCCCAAATGGTCCGTACCAAGCAATTTCGTAAGGATTTATTTTACCGATTAAAAACCATTACCATTCAGGTACCCACTCTACGGGAGCGAAAAAAAGATATACCTTTACTGCTGGACTACTTTGTTCAGGAAACCCTGCAGGAAAATAATATAGATTTTAAGGGATTTAGTCAGGAAGCCCTCTGGCTCATCGAGGATTATGATTGGCCGGGAAATGTGCGGGAATTAAAAAATTTTGTAGATTCCGTATTGGTACTGGCTGCAGGTAAAGAAGTTACACCCGAGCTGGTGAAAGAGCACTTGCATGATTATGAAGACACTTCGAGCTTTTCTAATGCATTACCAGTGCCGGTGCACACCAGCGTTGAACAGGCAGAGCGGGAACTGATTTATAAAGCACTGCTCTCTCTGGGAGTAGAGATTCGGGATATGAAGCAAATATTATTAAACCTGAATCGAAATAGTCATCAAGTTATTCATGAAGAAGTCGAAGATGTCAATTATCCAGATGAGGTTCAACCCATTGAGGAGATGGAGAAACAGCTCATCAAAAGGGCGATGATCAAGTTCAAAGGAAATAAGAGGAAAGCAGCAAGTGCCTTAAAAATCAGTGAGCGCACTTTATATCGCAAGTTAAAGGAATATGAACTTGAAGAATTATTTTAGTCTCGTACTGTTATTATTGTTGCTTTCCTGCGTTAAGTATTCTTTTCGTGGGGCGCTTCCTTCGTATCTGGAGACTCTGTATATTGAGGATTTTCAGGATAAAACGAACTATCCGGGTGCCTGGGAAAGCTTTATGCAGCAAGTAACCAACTCGTTCATTGCTGATAATTCTCTGAAGGTCATTGAAGATGAAAAAGCAGCCGATCTGATACTGAGAGGAACCTTGATGTCAGTTCAGAGGAAACCGACCAGTATCAATCCACAGGAAGCCGTGCAGGAATATCAAATGGTTCTTTCAATTAAAACGGAGTGTTTTAATACTCACACTGAAAAACCCTTATGGTCAGAGACTATTTCCAGGTATGGTATTATTTCCGGTACAGCATTGCGGGATGAAATTGATAGCGCAATTTTAGTTGCAATTGATCAAATTGTTGAGGATATTATTTCCAAAACAATTGGTGCCTGGTAGAGTATAATTTTATATTTTATAAGTTGTTAACATTTTAAAGGGGAGCTTCATGTCCCAGTTTTTCAGTACTGAAAATTTAAAATCCTTCATACAACAAAATCCTGATTCGCTGGCTTTTGCTCACCTGGGTGCTCGCCTGATCGATGAAGGTGAATATCAGGGTGCAATTGAAATATGTCAAAAGGGATTAGAAAAACATCCGGATTACTCATTTGGTCATTTTATTTTAGGTACAGCTCACTATCATGTCAAGAATTACACCGATGCCAAAAAAGAACTGGAGAAGGCGCTTGCTTACGATCCCAATAATCCCCGAGCCTGGGAAATCCTCTCAGCGATTAATGAAATTCTCAATCTCAGTGATGATTCACAGGAAAGCAATCTTCAATCCTATTTGATAGATTTTTTGAATAAAGATGCCTCATCTCAATATGTCTTCGAAATAGATGCACCAACAATATCTCCTCACTCAGAAACCCAAACTGAATTAACGCAGGATAAGACACCTGAGAAATCTTTACCAGAGGAAGTTCCCCTCGAGAAGGATTTGGGTGAAATGATGGATGATGTTCTGGCAGGAAGTGAAGAAGAGTATGATTTTGATAAAGCCCTGAATGATGTTTTCAAGGATAAGGAAGAACAAGCAACCTTAGATAATGAAAGCATCGGGGAAGAAATTTCTCAAACCAAAGAGGATGCAACCTCAGAAATCGTTCCTTCTGACAAGGAAGATCTGGTAAGTGCCGAGGAATTTACTTCCGCCATCGAATCATTTTTTTCTAATTACGAGGATGAGGAAAAAAAGGCTGTGTCACCTCCAGAAAGACCGGTCGAAGATCAGATGGAGGTAAATCTGCCAGAATCCGAACAAGAATTAACTCCTGAATCTCTCCCATTTGAAGAGATCGATGATTCGGAAGCCTCTCCGGAGGAGTTTGTGGAGTTTGATGAAATAGGGAATGATGAGAAATCTTCCCTGACTCCCGAAGCAGATACAGATGCTCCTAAACAACCCGCTGAAACATCTCCCCCAACCAGCTCGGTTGATGATGAGTTTTTAGATTTTCAGACTTTTGTTTCCGATGTGATTAAGGATACGGAAGAATCGCCTGAATCCCGGGATTTGGATTCGAATTTAGAAAAATTAGCGGATGTGCAAGAGTCTGAGATGTCTGGTGAGAAAGCTGAAGAAGAACAACCTGTAAAATCCTTTCCGGAAGAGGAAATAGAAATTCCCGGAGAGAGCGATTTTGATATATCATTGCCCCCAGTTGAAAGTTTAACAGAATCCTCTGTACAATCATCAGATATGGCGGATGAAAGTTTTGATGAATCCTCGGAAGATAAAATCAGCCCGAAATTTTCCAAACCACCCATTCTGTCTCCCACGCTTGGAGAAATATATATTGCTCAGGGTCGATTTGAAGAGGCAATTGTTGTTTTTAAAAAACTGCTCGACAAAGATCCAGAGAATTCCCGCTTCAGACGAAAAATTAATGATTTACAGAATATTGTTGCCAAGAAGAAATTGGGATCTTAGTAGATCTGTCCCCAGGCCTTTAATCAGAATTAAACAGTGAATAAGATTTTTTATATAAAAGAAACTATTCCGACCTTTGTAAGGATTTTTTCCTTCATAGCTGCTTTTATTTTCTGCAATCTGCTCCATCATACCCTTTTTCCTTCTTCCTCTTTTTATGCCCAGGAAATACTGGTAAAAATGAATGGAAACAGTACTATCTATTCAGATACTGAAGGTTTTGCGCGCTTTCAGAATACCCAGCTTGATGAGCTTTCAAGAAAGTATCAACTTGTCTATCAGGGAGAAGTATTTAGAAATAGTATAACGAATCTGCAACCCCCTTTTCAGAATATTTTCAGATTAAAACCTCAGAATCAGGTGGAGTGGGTAACTCTTGTAGACAATTTGAATGAACATACGGAAATCTCCTGGGCAGAACATAATCATCCATATTCCCTTCATTTTATACCGAATGACTCCTTATTTCTGCAGCAATGGGCTCTGTCAGAACTTCAAATGGAGCAGACCTGGGATGTGGAACAGGGTGATTCTGCAATTATCGTTGGGGTGATTGATACAGGTATAGATTATAATCATGAGGATATTGAGGGTCAACTTTGGGTGAATCAAGTAGAAGATCTAAACCAGAATGGAAAACTGGATTCTCTGGATTTAAATGGTATAGATGATGACCAGAATGGTTACATCGACGACGTGATTGGCTGGGATTTCACCCATGCACCTGCCTTTCCTGATCAAGGTGACTATCTGACTCCCGATAACGATCCGATGGATGATTATCCGGGTGGCCATGGAACACCGGTCGCCGGGATCATCAATGCTGCAACCCATAATTTTTTGGGAATTGCCGGAATTGCGCCGGGAATTCGGGTCATGGCACTTCGCGCAGGAACTGCATCTGGTTACCTCGAAGAGGATGATGTGGCAGAGGCCATTATCTATGCAGTGCAGAATGGCTGTAAAATTATAAACATGAGTTTTGGAGATCTGGCATATTCCCATTTATTAAAGGAAGCGGTTGATTATGGTAGTTCCCAGGGGGTAATTTTTGTGGCATCTGCCGGCAATTCAGGAAATCAGGTATTACAATTTCCAGCAGGTTATGATAATACCTTATCGGTGGGTGCAACCAATTCAGATACTCAACTGGCCCCTTTTTCGAATTATGGATCAAAACTGGATTTGGTGGCACCCGGTCAGGATATCTTATCCACCGGGACTCAGAATTATTATGGGAATTATAGTGGAACTTCTTTTGCAGCCCCGATGGTTTGTGGTGTGTTGGGGCTCTTATTGTCACAGCAGCCCTTCGCATCATCAGAACATCTTATCGGGCAACTTCTGGCAGGGTGCACAGACCTGGGTACGCCGGGCTGGGATATGGGTGCGGCCGGCCTTGCGGCCGTATGGGCGCCCGAGAACACGCGTGACGCCCTGTTCGACGCAATAAAGCGTAAGGAAGTCTATGCGACGACCGGCCCTCGAATTCAGCTGCGCTTTTTCGGCGGTTTCGATTATCATCTCCATTGTGTTCCCCATGCCGTCGGCGCCAATCGCGGAAATCGGCACCGCGAATCCTTCTATTTCAAGTACCGTCGACCGACCGGCACCGATATGGCCATAGCCATTGAGGTCAAGGATGCCGACGGTGGTGCGGCTGTTCGAGCAATTGCCGTATAACTGCGTGTTTTCGACCAGGTGAGTTATTTCGGCGCCCGGGTCGCATTTTATCTCCAATTGCAGGCCGTATAAATCGGCGGCCGATTCTGTTTCGATGATGGTCTTTTCCCCATCAAAGACGGCCCGCAAGACGGATGGCGCGAGTTTGGGTGCGACGCCGTAGTTTTTGTCGAAACCGCAACAACCTTCAACCGGAGCCGGGCCGCTGTTGAAAACGAAGTTGATGAGATAGACGGCGTCGCCGATATTGACCTGGCCGTCGCCGTTGGCGTCCGCCATACACATGGGATCAGGCCCCGGACCGGAGTTGAAGATAAAGTTGATCAGAAAAACGGCGTCGCCGATATTGACGGCGCCGTCGCCGTTGGCATCGCCGCAGACATGGCTCTTGACCACGGCGGTCCAATCGGATGCGGCCAGACCGGCATCAATCGCCTGCACGGCACAATAATAAAAGGTACTCGAAATCTCATCGATCAACATCTCCATCAACTTGTTGATCCTTATGCAGTCATCCGGTTTGAAGGTTCTGATCTTCATCATGCTTTATTCCGATTTTAAAATACCAAGCTCATTTTGCTTAAGAGAAATCTCTGGTTTAGAATTTATTTTAAAATCCTCTTTGATCTTAAACAACATTTCAAAGGAATTTTTAAATCCCAACCTTCTCCCGTTATTTTCAATACAGTAAGAGATAACATCCACAAACGCAAAACCTTTCCATTCCATCGCCAGTTGGATGCTTTTCTGCAGATGGCTCAATTAATAGGAAGAACTTCTGGCATAGAAATACCGGGCATTGGAGGTTACGATCCCTTGAATATTTAAAGGATTATATTTATTTCCGAATACACTGGTCAG
>Ga0209536_100008568_pt1 | contig 15313 bp, 12 predicted proteins | sample DeeMarSeWOR28_12_FD_187461 | JGI IMG/M metagenome (GOLD analysis project Ga0209536, IMG submission 187461) | Marine sediment microbial communities from White Oak River estuary, North Carolina - WOR-2-8_12 (SPAdes) (version 2) | ecosystem: Environmental > Aquatic > Marine > Intertidal zone >...
CGGCGGCTGAACCTGAACTGGGCCTTTGAAGACAGCGACCTGCTGAGTAAATTATTCATGGAAAAAATGGCGGCCGTGGCACGCAGTTCAGGCGTCGAACCGGATATCGTGCACTGGAGTGGATCGACCAGGCTTGATGTTGATAATAAACCCGATGAGCTCGCGATGAAGCCATAAAGAGTTTTGTGACTTGGGAGAATTTTAAGCGACTCCGCCTGAAATTCGAAATACTAAATACGAAGCACGAAACAAAATCGAATGATCGAAATTTAAAATTTTTAAACTTGGACGAGATTCGGCAAATCAATTATTTTGCAGGTGTTCTTTTGTTTTGAACATTGAGATTTTCGTTTTTCGGATTTGTTTCGGATTTCGAAATTCGAATTTCGGATTTTAAAAATGATTGAATTCAACCAGACTTCTTTTATGCTCTCAGGAGATCGAACATTGAAGCCTAGAACCAACTTTACCGAAGAGGAAATGAAGGCCTTCGAGCCCGCGGAGAAAATCGGGATTGTGGCCAGCATCAGCCCGGAAGGGCTGCCCCACCTTTCTTTGATCACGTCCATCATGGCGCCCAAACCCGATCAAATCACCCTGGGCCAGTTCTGTGAGGGATTGAGCAAGCAGTATATCCAGCAAAATCATAACATCGCCTTTCTCATTATGACGATGGATAAAAAATTGTGGCGGGGAAAAGCCCGATGGACTCACCTGAAAAAGGAGGGTCCCGAATATGAACGTTATAACGAAATTCCCATGTTCCGCTATAACACTTATTTTGGGATCAATACCGTTCACTATCTGGATCTTATCGAAACTTCCGAAGGTCAGGACCTGCCCATGCTGCCGATCGTCATCTCTGCCATCCTCACCAGATTTGCAAAAAGCAGGGTGCCACCAGACAAAGCTGAACGAATTTTAACCCCCTTTGCCGAGAAGCTGTTCAACCGGCTCGAGTCGCTGAAATTTTTAGCCTATCTCGGCCCGGAGGGGTATCCGGCCCTTATCCCGGTTATCCAGTGCCAGGCGGCCGGCAGTCGACGACTGGCATTTTCTCCAATTGCCTTTAATGCTGAACTCAAAGGAATTCAAGCCGGCACACAGGTTGCGGTGTTCTGTCTGACCATGGGAATGGAAGATGTTCTCGTTAGAGGCACATTTCAAGGTTACCGGCGCGGGTGGGGATTAAAACTCGGAACCATTGACATCGATTGGGTCTACAACTCCATGCCGCCGGCCCATGGACAGATTTATCCGCAAGCTCCGCTGAGGGCCATAGTGGATTTTTAACTGGACAATCAAGCATGTAAACTTTTTACGACGCGCTGAATCTGTTCAAAACAATTCGTTCTGTTTATACCTGTGCCACAAAGCGGTTCACTTCGGATTCCGTCCCCCGCCCCATCTGAAAGGCATCTACAGGGACGTTTCGCATACCCTTCATCGTCAGGCATCCGAACGAATCAGTTTGAGTATATTGAATCCCAGAATGACAAACGGCCCAGGGAAATATTTGATCTCCAGGCCGATCCCGTGGAAAAAGAGAATATCATCAATACCGAGAGGGGCCGGGCGCTTGAAAAGGCGCTCAAGCAGGAGCTTGAGCGTTTGAAGAAAGAAACCGGCTATAGGTTTGTGTCACGAGGAGAGTTACTGGGGTTACCGCAAGCAAATCAATCCCGTTTCAATTCGATTGCCAGGATGATGAGGGCCGCCAACCAGGCAACACCGTATCCCCAAACCCAATGCTCCATTGTCTTCCCTTTCTAATTCGGCAATGTCTTTGGGCTCATTTCCGCCTGAAAAGGGCCCGCCTTCAGCGGGCGGGCTCGTTCTCTACCCAGTGCCCCACTTCCCGGCGGCATTGAGCCAAATTTGTGTTGGCGCGATGGTTGCTAGCTTTTAAACTTTCTTCTGAATATGGCCAGACTGACGAGTCCGCCGCCCACCAGCAGCATGGTCGCCGGCTCGGGGACCTGATGGGTTGTCTGGGCGCCACCCTGCTCTTCGGTTGTCAGCGGTTTGTATTCCGACCAGGAAGTGCGGGGTTTCTTTTGGACGGGTTTATGGAATTTCTGAATGTGGCCATTATTCCCCGACCGTGAGCTAAAAGCGTGCGCCTTTCCATCCGGCGTAATTTCCAGTGCAAAAGGCGCCAGTAAAATGGCAAGGCATACCGCTAAGACAAAGAAGTATTTTAACTTTGAGTAATCCATTTCAGTCCTTTCTCAGATTATCAGTCGTTAACCCATTGCGGTCCCTGACCTGTCAGCAGCAAAATATCCTTATTTTTTGGGGACCAGGAGATACCTGCAACAAGGGTGCCAACTTCTAAAAAAATGTATATATGCAGTGATATCAGAATGATAGATGCAAGGGACTGATAGCGGGGAAAAGAGAGGTTATGAAGAAAAGTAAATAGTGTTGGGAAAATAGTTACATATTATGCGCTTGCGGACAGGGTCCTGGCGTTAAAGCCAAACGCCGAATTTTTACAGCGGCTCGCAGGGCAGCCGGATGAACTGTCCCATTATCATCACCCACCCCGGGTGTATGCCCTGCAATTTTTTCACAGGGTTAACGCTGCACATGGTCAGTGAATGATTTTACGCGGTCTGAAAACAATTTGGCACAGGTCTGGCAGTAATGATGGGGGGTTTTCACATCGGTATGGGCTGAAGTGCGTTTGTGAATATGATCCAGAAATTTGGGCGTCGCGTACAGCTTGCCGCAGCCCTCGCATCGTTCCAGCGGATGTTTGCCGATGATTTCATCGCGAATTGAAATGGTTCTTACATTGTCATGGTCATCGACCTTGATCACATCTGTGGGGCAGATGTTGGCGCAGGTCGCACACCCGATGCAAAGCCCCTCGACGGGGGTGACAAAATTCATGCCGCCCCTCTTCTCCATTTTAAGGGCCCCGGGCCCAACGATTTCAGTGCAGACGCGGATACACAGCCGACAGCGAACACACCCATCGGGCGGAGGCCCCGGGTCTATGTCATATGCCCTGGCAAGCTCGAGGATGGTTTTGGATTGGGGTGCCATTTGAAGCAGGTTCTTAAAGGCTCTGGTCCTGGCACGCTTGACCGCTTCGCCCCGGGTTTTGACTGCCATCCCCTCTTTGACTTTAAGGATGCAGGCCAGCATGGTGATCCGTTTCCCGGTGGCGCGGCCCGGGACTTCTACCGCACACAGGCGGCAGGAGCCGGAAGGCTTCAGCGAGGGATGATAGCACAGCGTTGGAATTTGAACGCCATTGGCTCTGGCGACCTGCAGAACGGTCATTCCCTCTTCGGCCTTGTATTCGTGGTCATCGATGGTAATCTTCGGCATTGGCAATCCCCTCAATCCTGTGCGGCTTCATGCAGGTCATCGATATAGTCCTGAAGCGCATGAATTTCGTCCGTCAATAAATCAATCTGGCACCCGAGCACATCTTTCAGTGTCAGAACACGGATAATCTTGTCGTTTTCCATTACCGGCAGGTGCCGGATATCGGATGTCATCATCATATTGATAGCGGTTGTGATGTCGTCTGCTGGGGCGACTGTCATCAAGCTACCGGTGATGATGTCACTCAATTTAGTTTCCGCTGGCGGCAATTTTTCGGCGTGCAGATAATATCGAAATATATCCCTTGCGGTAAAGATACCGGCTGGATGGTCATCATCGGTCACAATCAATGCATCGGCTTTGCGGGCGGTCATCAGCTTGATGGCATCAGCAATGGATTGATTACTTGTGACCGTGCAGACCGGCCGGGAATGTTGTTTTAAAATGGTGAGCACATTCATCGAGACGATCTTCCTTTCCTGTCAAAGGTCGCCCGGTTAGACTCCCCTAAGCCGTTTTAAATTTGAAACAGCTCTTAGTCATCCAGAAGCCTCAGACAATCCTGGGGAAAGCGATGGGTTCCCTTGCCCTCCAGGCTTACCTCCACGAGCGCGTCGGGATCGTTTATGGTCGAATCCGGATCGGTGATAATACCGTGCAATCCGACGTAATCATCCATGTAACTTTCCCAGCTTTCGTCTGCTGATTTTTTAAAAATTTCTATTTTCTGACCGCGGTGAAAAACCATGTGATTTCTCCAAGTTATAATAATCAATGGATACTCGATATTCGATGTTCGATTCTCGATGAAGGACAGGAAATCAGAGCTTCCGAATGGCATTATCGAGCATCTGTTTTCAGTTGCTACCAGTGATCAGAAACCAGTTGCCGGCAGCCGGCAACCAGAGACCGGCAGCCTGAACCCTAAACCTTCTTCACCGGTGCATCGTCGACACCGAATGCGGCAGATGATTTCCGGGCGCAGGCATCGCAGATGCGGCGGTCATCTGAAATTTTGGCCACTCCAAGGGTTCGTTTCTGGACAAAATCGAGGTATTGGGCCGGTCCCAGCACGGCCCCGCAGCTTTCGCAGTACAATAGATCTTTCCGGTTGAGGACGGTTCCGCAGAGGCTGAGAATTCTTTCACCATCCCTGTCTTCGATTTGCATCGCGCCGGTGGGACAATTGGTGGCACAGGCCCCGCACAATATACACCGCTTCTCGGTATCTCTGAAGTCGGTGGGTACCGGATGGTCAAAGTCGAAATACCCCATCTGCAACGCGTTGACGCCCATTTTGTCCCGGCAGACTTCCACGCACCTGCCGCAGCGCAGGCAGATATCACAGCGCAGACAGCGCCGGGCTTCCTGGCGCACGGCATCCTCCCTGTAACCAAGCTCGACCTGGTCGAAAGTGGTCCGGCGGCGATCGATGTCCAATAAGGCCATCTTGGGGCGTCGTAACTTCATCTTATCGGCGGCGGATACCTCCAGATGGTCAATTCTTCCGCGTCGGGTCGGAACCGGCGGCATCTTGGGTTGGGGCATACCGGATAAATAGCGGTCAATGGAATGTGCCGCCCGCTTGCCGCCGCCGATGGCTTCGATAACGGTGGCCGGTCCGGTGACCGCATCGCCGGCGGCAAATACACCCTCCATGCCGGTCTCCATAGTGGCCATATTAACGTTGATTGTCTGACGCCGCGTCCATTCGACAGCTTCAGCCGATTTCATACAGCCGGTGTCTATCTGCTGGCCGATGGCGCAGATAATCACATCGGTGTCGATGGTAAAATCACTGCCTTCGATGGGCACCGGGTATTTGCGATCCTGTCCCGGCTTGCTGACCAGTCGGGCTTGCAGGCATCTCAAGCCCTCGACGCAGTTGTTGCTGCCGGCAATTTCCGTGGGCACCACCAGAAACTGGAGTCGGATGCCCTCTTCTTCGGCCTGTTCGATTTCCTCGGCATCGGCGGGCATTTCGGAACGGGTTCGACGATAGGCCAGCGTCACCGATTCACAGCCCAACCGCAGACAGGTTCTGGCCGTATCGATGGCCACATTACCGCCACCGATGACCACCACGTTGTTTCCCGGAGCCTGCCGCTCTCCCAGGGCTACCTTCCTTAAAAAATCGATGGCTTCAATAACCTGGGGAAATTCCGTTTCACCGGGCACCCCCAGTTTGAAGGATTTATGGGCGCCGATGGCAAAGAAAAAGGCGTCGAAACCCTCTGCTTTGAGCTGCTGGAGATTCGTGTCGCGTCCGAAACGGGTGTTAAACCGGAACTCAACCCCCAGGTCCTCTAACATGGCCACCTCCCGATCGATTACCTCCCGGGGCAACCGGTAGCGGGGGATGCCCAGCAGAAGCATGCCGCCGGCAACGGCCTGTTCCTCCAAAACCCTCACGCCGTATCCCATTAATGCCAGGTAATAAGCGGCACTCATACCACCGGGCCCGGCACCGACGATACAGACTTTCTTATTTTTGTCCGGCTCTTTGGGCGGATTCTTATAACTGCCTTCGGCCATGGCCTTCCCGGCCGCAAACCCTTTAAGGGTTTTGATCGATATCGGGGTGTCGATGCGTGCGCGAACGCACATGAATTCGCAGGGTCTGGTACAGACCAGGCCGCATACCCAGGGAAACGGGCAGTCCTTGCGAATGACATCCACCGCCTCGGCATCCCTTCCCAGGCCGATCAGCGTCACATAGGTCGGTATGTCCAATCCGGCCGGGCAGGTCATCTGGCAGGGGGCCGGTGCCAGGTTCAGGCAGTCACCGCCGGCACAGTTATGGGTCTCGATATGGCTGCTAAATACTTCCAGGTGCTGCGTCAGCACCGATTCAATCAGTTTGCCGATTTGGGTTGCCGATGCGGTCTGGCCATCCTGAACCAGTCTGGCGGCGAGGGATAGCATGGCCGACACATGTTGTTTATCGGCACCCCCCCAGGCCACATCCCTCAAAAGGCGCAAAACATCTTCCGACCGGCGCCTGTCCCTGGGATTGGTCAGACGACCGGAGTCTATAGCAGACGCCAGCTTGCCGATTAAATCACTGACCGGGCAAGTATCTTCGGGCATTTTCACCTCCATAGAAGCCATCTCAAAAAAAGGATTTTGGTTCATGATCAAGGCGGCTCCGAGCTTCAACCCGCAGGCATACTATGGTATGTCGAGGACTTGAAGCGAGGACCCAACGCCGAGTTTGGGCCAAAAGGCTTTCCCAGCATAGCTGGATGACCCATCTGATCTTATCCTGTCGGTGGGCCTTTTGAGATAGCTTCTAATCAAAATCAGCGACCAACCGGGCATGTCTTTCGCGGGTTGTTTTGCTTTTGGTCGACGGTTCACCAAAGTGAAGGCATTTGGTAACGCACTTGGTGACGCAGGCGGGTTGCAACCCCTGGTCGACCCTGTCCATGCAGTAATCACATTTTACGGCCTTGCCGGTTGCCGGATTCCACTGGGGGGTACCCCAGGGGCATGCCGTAATGCATGCCTTGCAGCCGACACAGAGTGCGTCATCCACGAAGACAATCCCGTCCTTGGGCCGTTTCTGCATGGCCCCGGTCGGACAGGCCGCCACACACCAGGGATCCTGGCAGTGAAAGCAGGGCATAAAGACATACGCCATGCGCGGGAGATTGTTGATTTTCTTTGGACCGACCGGGATAATCTGGGTCAGCCGGGGCCCGATGGGCAAATTGTTTTTGGTTTTACAGTGGGACTCGCAGCTGAAGCACCCGATGCAACGTTTGGTATCCTGGTATATGTAGTATTTGCTCATACCTCATCCTCCGAATTTCTAACTTTCGCTATATGTTGAGAGCTAATATTTTATATCACTGAGTTATTCGTTATTGGTTATTTGTTATTCTTTTCGGAGCTTCGTGATTCTGATACGCTGAATATCTTTTGACCAATTAACTGATAACGAATAACTTAACCTGCTTTTTCGACCTTTACGAAGCATTCCAGCAGGGAGTTGGCCCCGCCCACCGGGTCATAGACATCCAAAAGACCGGTTTCAAAGCGATAGTCTCCCAGCCCCCTGTTGTAACCCCGGGTCTGCCAGGGCACTTTGCGCCCGAAACCGTGGACCATGAATACCGATTCCGAATGAATGAATTCGGTTACATAGGCCTGAATGGTTCCCGAGTGACTTCCGTCCGATGAGGTCACCTGTACCCGGTCGCCATTGGCGATACCCAATTTGGCGGCTTCATCGGCGTTGATCCACAACTGGTTTTCCGGCATGATTTCGCTGAGGACCGGGTTGTTCTGGGTGCGGCCGTGGGTATGCACCGGACTGCGCCCAAAGGCCAGACGATAGTAACCCGCATCGGGTTTCCGGGGACTCTCATAAGGCTTGAAGGATTCTATGTCGCATTCCTGCAGCCGGCTGGAGACAAACTCAATTTTTTTCGAAGGCGTCTTGAACTTGAGATCCTTCATGCGATCCCACCATATCGGTTTGTCCGCCAGCGCGACCGAGCCCTTCTTATCGAAATCACTGACGCTGACGCCGGTGCCCTTGAGCTGGAATTCCCAGAACTCCTCCATATCCTTGAATTTGAAATACTCGCCGGCTCCCAGCCGTTCGGCCAGGGATTTGAAAATCCACCAGTCCGGCTTAACGTCGTTGCGGGGCTCGACGGCCTGTTTGCGCATCCCAAACGAAGGTTTCAACCCTTTGCCGGTTGTCAAAATACTTGATTTTTCCAGATAGGTTGCCGAGGGCAGCAGGACGTCCGCGTACCAGCCGGTCTCGCTGTAGTTGGCATCAATGGCAACCAGCAGGTCCAATTTGTCGAAAGCCTTTTTCTGAGCCTCCGGGTCCGGAAGGGATAGGAGCGGGTCATGGCGGAAGGCGATATAGGCTTTGACCGCATAGGGCTTTCCGCTGATAAGTGTCGGATACAGCAAATGCAGGAGTCCCGGCCCGGCATCGAAATGCTTGTGCTTCCAGCCGCAACCGTCAACCCGCTTTTCTTCCGGCTTGGGTATGGTGTCCAGCAGCGCATTGAGCCCCTTGGCACCCGCATCACCGGGGCCTTTTTGAAAGAACAGACCGCCGGGGGTTTCAAAAGCGCCCATCAACGCATTGAGAATGTAACTGGTTCGAACGGCATAAAACGAATCCGAATAGCGGGCGACCATCCAACCGGGATGAAAAATGACCGCCGGACTGTCCTGGGAGATTTCATGGGCAAACGCGATGATTTCGTTGGCTGGTATGCCGGTTTCCCCGGCCGCCCATTCCGGCGTGTAGGGAATCACAGATGATTCCAGCTCTTTTAAGCCGAGTACCCATTGATTCACAAATTCGGCATCATACAGTTTATCCCGCAGCACGGTGTGAATGATGCCTAAATTGAGTGCATAGTCCGTGCCGGGGCGAATGGCCCAGTGGCGGGTGGCTTTCATTGCGGTGCCGGCGGCCCGGGGATCGATGTAGGTGATTTTCCCGCCCCGGTCCAGCATGTTCATGATAGTTCCGGCCGCCTTGACCCGCAGGGATTCAAATACATTGCGGCCGTAGAGAACCAGGTGTTTGCAGTTACCGTAATCGTAGTTGAAGGTTTTGCGTCCTGAGCCAAAAAGCGAAAGGGAAGCGTGCTGAACGTTACGGGCGCAGGTGCAGTCATGGTTGAAATAGTTGGGTGAGCCGATGGCCCTCAGGAAACTGCGATGAATATCCCGAAACGGCCCCCCCCGGTCGCTAAGGGCAATGGCCCGGGCGCCGTGCTTTTTGATGATGGCTTGTAATTTTTTGCCGATGTAGTCCAGAGCTTCATCCCAGCTGGCTTTTTTCCATTTGCCTTCGCCCCGTTTTCCTTCCCGGATCATCGGGTACTGGGGTCTTTCGTAGTCGTAAAGCATGGCCAGACCGGCGGAGCCCTTGGCACAGAGGCGCCCGGCCATTCCCGGGTCATTCGGGTTGCCCTCGATCCATTTCACGACACCGTCCTCGATCTCAACCTTGATGGGGCATCTGACCGTGCACATCCCGCAGATACTGTAAACCGATTCTTTCATAACTGTGTCTCTCCTCCTGGTTCATTCAAATATTTGCTGTGTATCGATATTAAAAAAATGTTTGCAGTCTTGCAATCCCTAAAATCAACCACTTACAGCAATATTTATACCAGCTGCCGCACCGGTTCAAAAGCGGGGTACGTATCCCGCACCATCGCTAATTTTTCTTTTTATTTTGGATAGATATAAACCTAGGCATCCAAAATATAAAGCCCCGCCAAACGGACTGTATTCCCGTTAGGGTCCATAAACGCATAATTTTTGTTGCATCGCAAGAAAAATTATGCGTTTATGGGGACCAATATTGTCCGCCATCTATTCAGCCCTGGTGCTCAGCAGCATCATTTTTATTGCACTTTTGGATCCAAACCGCTGACGGCAGAGGAGCGTTTCAGAATGCTTGGCTGAAGAAAAGCTTTATGAATATACTATTAATTCAGTATATTAAAACTTTCATAGGGCGGGGTGAAGGATCAAGGTCGGATACTTGAACACTGGCATATTCATTGCTTAGGACTGAACTGTTTCCCGGTTACGGAAACGGTTGCCCCAGTCTATGCCCTTCAAGGCTTTGTATAATCCAACATAATGATTAAGGAGGAAGATATGAGGAAGCGTATTTTGGTATTTTGTTCAATTTTGCTGTTTTTTACAGTCTTTATTCCGCTTATGGGACCGACGGCTGCCTTTGCCGACCAGCTGTCGGACGCCATTGCCTCGGCGCCACAGGGCACCGAAAAGGGCCAGATTGACCCGAAAGCCGCCCCCGGCTACCTGGGTATCTCCGGTGCCCCGGAAATCAACCTGCTCGTCGGGTTGGTGTGGGCCATCTGGGTGGGCTGGATCTTCTCAACCGTAGGTGCTTTCGGCGGAATTATGGCCGGTGTCGGTCACATGACCATTTATGGATTGGGTGCTTACGCTAAAACCTTCAAAGACACCGCACCCGGTCTCAACAAATTCATCACCGACAGCATCCGGGTTTCCAACCAGTGGCTCGTCGGCCTTTCGGCAGCGGTATCCAGCTTCAACTACCACAAACAAAAACGGCTGGTGCCGGCACTGGGCCTTTTCCTGGGGTTGGGAGCGCTCTTTGCCACCCTGCTGGTGGTTTTCACGACCGCGGGTAAAATCAAATTTTCCCAGTACCAGGGCTGGTTCGGTCTGTGCGTTTTTGTCATCGGCGGGTTCATGATCTATGAGATGACGCCCAGGGGACAGGCCTCCAAAAAGGGCGCCCAGGCAGCTGCCAAGGCTTTTGAGGAAACCATGAAGTCCAAGGGCAAAATCGAGGATCAGGGCGTAAAAACCGTGAAGTGGAGCCTGGCCAAAACCGAAATCGCCTTTTTCGGCCAGACATTTTCCTTCAGCCCCATATGGGCCTTCGTGGGTGGTTTCTTTATTTCGGCCATCGCCTCGTTTCTGGGTATCGGCGGCGGATTTCTCTACGTGCCGTTTTTGACCTCGGTTGTCGGCCTGCCCATGTTCGTGGTTGCAGGTACATCGGCGCTTTCCGTCTTGATCGGAATGATTTTTGCCATTTTTAACTTCATGGTCCTCAAGGGCGTGATGGTATTTTGGCCGATGATTGGTGCCGAACTCGTCGGCATCTTTATCGGATCGATGATCGGCCCCAGGACCGGCAAGTATATTCCGGCCAAAGTGTTGAAGGGCATTTTTATCGCCCTTGCTATTTTCATTGGCCTGCGATACACGCTGAGGGGATTTTTCGGCATCAGTATCGTGTAAGCGTAACATAACATGCAAATGCCCGGGTTCCGGGTTTTACCCGGAGCCGGGCATCTTGCCGTATCATCTAAAATGAATCACCGCTATTTCAGGTGGCCCGACCCATGACAACCTTCTTTGCCAATTTTAACTACCATATCGACGGTTTTTTGATTTTCTTTTACCGTCTGACCGGCTATGCATTTGTGGACTATATCATCGGAACGATCTGTCTGGCCTTCATCTGTGTTGTCATCGGAGAGATCTCTGTTTCACTGGCGCTAAAATTCAATCGGCGTTACTTCGAGGAAATGAAAGAAGAGATGCTAACCAAGGAAAGGCTGTCTATGCATGCTTACAAGGCTGGGGATGTGGCTGGTTATAAGGCCCTGAACAAGGAAGCTACCGATGCCTGGGGCAAGCGGTTCTTCACCATGGTGGGATACTCAGCTGGAATCCTATGGCCCATACCATTTGCGATGGGCTGGATGCAAACCCGGTTTTCCGCGGTGGAGTTTGATATCGCATTCCCTTTGTCGCTGATTTTCGGTAAATCGGTTGGATATATTTTTACATTCATCCCGATCTATATTCTCTGCCGAATTGTGTTCAAATATATGCGTCCTCACTTGCCGTATTTTAAAGGAGTCCAGAAGATTCTCAATGAATACGACGCCGAGAAACCGCACTAACCGTCCTGTCGTTTTTCAGAGCGATACATAGCACCGGTGTTCCTCCATCCGCGAAACCCCTGGGGTGAGCGTTGCATGAGTCGATGAAGCGCGGATAGCGACCCTCGAGCTGCCGCAAATGGTGCCGCCCGCCGTGGACTGCAGCTTGACACCGCCGGTGTGGATAAAAATATTAGAGTCAGCAAATTAACCGTTAAGCGCACAAGAAATGAAATCGACCCAATTGCTTATAAGAACAGGATTGATCGGCGCAATTTTGGCCATAACCGAACCGGCTTTGGCGACCCAGGCCCACAGCGCCCCGGAAGGCCTTTATGCCCACCAGCTGGCCCATATTTTTTTCATCATCTCGATGGGGGTATTGACCTACTGGTTGCGGGAGAGAAAGCTGGTGCAGGCGGTCGGATGGCGCCATATTCAATATTCCGCTCTATTTTTCATCCTGTGGAATGTGGACGCCTTCTTCGTGCACCTGGTTGAGGAGCAGCTTGCCCTGATCGATATCCAACGTGTGGGTTTGTGGGAGATCAATATTACCAGTACCGCAAACTCACCGGTCCTTTTGTGGTTGTATTATGCGGCCAAGCTGGATCACCTGCTGTGCGTGCCGGCGTTGCTCTTTCTTTTTTTCGGTTTGCGGCGGTTGCTCAAGGATGCGGAAACCCAGACGACCCGGACGGTGCCGCCATGATCGTGAACTCCTTGCCTATATGGATCATCGACATGGTGGGCTCGATCCTGATGATTATCTTTTCTTTTCTGTGTCTCAACCTGATCGGCGCCCTCAGAAACCGCGACAAGAGCAATGTCATCTGGACCTATCTGTTCTGGGTTTGCCTGGGTCTGGCCGGTTTTGCCGTTTCGCGTTCAGCCGGCCACATTCTGAAACAAATTCTGGTCTTATCCGGCAATGAAAACCTGTGGTCGTTCATCCGTCCCTACAGCGGGGCGATCAATTCCTTGATGTTTGTCTTTGTGGCATCGGTTACGCTTTTCTTCGAGCGCATCTGGAAAATCTATCAGCAAATCTCCAGGGACAAACAGGCCCTGCAGGGTGTGCGCGATGAGCTGTTGTTTCTGAATCAGAATCTGGAGAGCCTGGTGGCGGAGCGCACCAAGGAGCTGGCGCTGTCCGAGCACAATTATCGCCGGATTTTTGAAGTGTCCCGGGACATGATCCTGGTGACCCGCCCTGACGGTACGATTATCAACATGAATCCGGCCGGTTACGACATCCTTGGGTTGGAGAAAGACGATGATTTCCCTTCCCGGAAGAACTTTGCTGATTTTTTTGTCCATGCTGCCGAATGGCAGGCGGTTAAACGTGCTCTCGAGCGCTATGCATTTGTGGCCAATGCCGAGGTCAGCTTTAAACACAAGGCGGATCATCAGATCCGGGTTCTGGTCAGCGCCAGCCGGGATGTGGGCTTCTCTGATAAAGAGGATACCATCCAATTTTTTGTCAGAGATATCGAGCAGCGGCGTCAGATCGAAGAGCAAATCGCCCAGGCTGATAAGCTGGCGTCCATCGGACAGCTTTCGGCCGGAATTGCCCATGAGATCAACAATCCCCTGGGGGTAATTCTAGGTTATACGCAGTTATTGATCCGCCATGAGGCGGCCGACACCGAAAAATATAATGACCTTAAAACCATCGAGAAGCACGTACGCAACTGTAAATCCATCGTGGAAGATTTGCTCAATTTTGCCCGCAGCTCCAAACCCAAGGAAGATGTTGTCCGCATGGATAAAGCCCTGGATGATGTCATCCATTTTATTCAGCAGCATGCGGGGTTGGATAACATTGAGGTTAAGCGGCAATATCTCCCGTCAGTGCCGGAGATGGTGTTGGATGAGAAAAAAATCAAGCAGGTCTTCATGAATCTCCTCATGAATGCCAAACATGCCATCGGCGAAAAAGGCACGCTCACCATTTCAACCGACTTTAACCCGGTGGAGGGCCAGGTTATTGTCCGAGTAGCCGACACGGGTCACGGCATCGAGGAAAGAAACCTGGCCCGTATTTTCGATCCTTTTTTTACCACCAAACCAACCGGTGAGGGCACCGGCTTGGGTCTTTCGGTGAGCTACGGAATCATCAAAAATCATGGCGGCGATATTCTGGTTGAAAGCAAGGTGGGCCAGGGGTCAATTTTTACCATCGTTTTGCCTCTGATCACCGCGAACCCAAGGGTAAACCATGCAAAAATCCATTCTTATCATTGACGACGAACGCGATATGCTTCAGCTGCTGAAGCGGAGCCTTGAGCCGGATATCAACTGCCGGATCCAAACGGCCCAATCCGGCAAAGAGGGGCTTCAGATACTTGCCAGGGAACCTGTGGATCTCGTGCTGGCCGATATCAAAATGCCCGCAATGGACGGTCTGGAGCTTTTGGAGTTGATCAAGCGGGATTACCCGGATCTGACCGTCGTTATGATGACGGCCTTTGGCGGAGTTGAAACGGCCGTTGAAGCCATGCGCTGTGGTGCCTATGATTTCATTACCAAGCCCTTCGACCACGAGACGCTGCTGGTTCGGTTAGAGAAAGCCCTGGAACGCAGCAGTCTGATACGGGAAAACTACCGGCTGCAGAGGGAATGTAAGGATCAGGAGCCCTTTCAGAAGCTGGTTGGCAACAGTGAAATTATGAGGCGTCTGTACGAAACGATTCAAATGGTCGCCAAAACCGATTTAACGGTTTTAATCACCGGTGAATCCGGAACCGGCAAGGAACTCGTGGCCCGGGCGGTGCATGATCTGAGTCGTCGCGGTCACAACAGCTTTGTGGCCGTCAACTGCCCCACCCTCCCGGAGAATATCCTGGAAAGCGAATTGTTCGGATACAAAAAAGGTGCCTTTACCCATGCGTCCCGGGATAAAATCGGTTTGTTTCAGGAAGCCCACCGGGGATCGATTTTTCTGGATGAAATCGGTGACATCACCCCGACCATTCAAACGAAGCTTTTGCGGGTTTTGCAGGAAAAGGAAATCAAACCCCTGGGAGATACCAAATCGATTACGGTCGATGTCCGCATTATCGCTTCGACCAACCAGGACCTCGAGGCCAAGATTAAAAGCGGCGAATTCAGGGAGGACGTCTATTACCGCCTCAATGTTCTGCCGATCAGGCTGCCGGCCCTCAGAGAGCATCGTGAGGACATTCCACTGATTGCGAATCATCTGCTGGAAAAGCATTGTCTTCTGCTGGACAAACCCCTTAAAACCCTTGCCCCCGAGTTACTGGACCTGTTCGTCAACAAAACCTGGGAGGGCAATGTCAGAGAGCTGGAAAATGTCATCCGGCAGGGCATCCTGTTTTCATCGACCAATGAAATCAACCCCGACGATGTCAATCTGGACAACAGGCAAAATCGCCCCTACCCGATTGAAAGCTTTGGCAACGATTTGCATTACAAAGTCGCCAAGGAGCAGACCCTTAAATCATTCAACCACAGTTTTATCGGTCGGCTGCTGGAAGCCACCGGGGGCAATGTCACCC
>Ga0209536_100008570_pt1 | contig 15312 bp, 15 predicted proteins | sample DeeMarSeWOR28_12_FD_187461 | JGI IMG/M metagenome (GOLD analysis project Ga0209536, IMG submission 187461) | Marine sediment microbial communities from White Oak River estuary, North Carolina - WOR-2-8_12 (SPAdes) (version 2) | ecosystem: Environmental > Aquatic > Marine > Intertidal zone >...
CGCCGGCGATGATCACCTGCAGGCCGCGGTCTGCCGCCTGCTCGGCATATTCGAACATCCGGTCGGGTGTCCGGTGCGCAGATACGACGCGCGTCTCGTAGGCGACGCCGAGGGATTCGAGCATTTCAGCGGCGTTTTTCATGGTCTCCCAGTCCGACTGGGAACCCATGATGATGCCGACAAGGACGTTTTCACTCACGGTTCGGATCCTGTGTGAACGTTAAGGAACCCCTGGAGGTTCTTCTGAATGGAAACCGCGTATTGTAGCAGTACAATAAGGCTATCGCTCAACGGACGGACGCCACCATGCCCATCGACGGTAAACTGCTGGAAATCCTTTGCTGCCCGGTCAGCAAGACTCCCCTGGTCCGCTTGCCCCCCGACAAGCTGAAGAAACTGAACGCGGCGATCGCCGCCGGTGAAGTCCAATACGTGCACGGCGAAGCGGTCACCGAACCCTTGCGCGAAGCGCTCATCACTGAGGACGCCCGCGTGGTTTACCCCGTGATCGACGAGATACCGATCCTGCTGGAGGAAAAAGGCATCGGTACGACCCAACTGCGGGAATTCTGACGTGGTTGACGTGGCGCTGCCGCCATTCGAGGTGGTAGCCGACGATGTGTCGCGTGCCCTGCGCGAGGACATGGGCGACGGCGATCGCACCGCCGACCTGATCCCGGCAGACATCGAATTCGACACACGCGTGATCAGCCGTGAAGCGGCAGTGCTTTGCGGGCGCCCCTGGTTCGAGGAGACCTTCCGGCAACTCGATCCGGCGGTCCGACTGCACTGGCAGGCCGACGACAGCGCTCTGATCCGGCGCGACCAGGAGGTCTGTCGCCTGCATGGGCCGGCGCGCGCCATCCTCAGCGGTGAGCGCACCGCATTGAATTTCCTGCAGACCCTGTCCGGCACCGCCACCCAGGCACGCCGCTACGTAGAGGCCGTGGCCGGTACCGGCGCCATCATCCTGGACACCCGCAAGACCTTGCCGGGACTGCGGCTGGCGCAGAAATATGCAGTGCGCTGCGGTGGTGCTCAAAACCACCGGATTGGATTGTTCGACGCCGTCCTGGTCAAGGAGAACCACATTTCAGCCGCCGGTTCGATTACTGAGGCGGTCGGGCAGGCGCTGCGGCTTTATCCCGGATTATTGCTGGAGGTCGAAGTGGAAAACTTCGAGCAGCTGGAGGAGGCACTGCGCGCGGGCGCTCAGCGTGTGCTGCTCGACAATTTCGATCGGCAATGCCTGAGAACCGCGGTTCAACGTTACAAGGGGCGCATCGAACTGGAGGCCTCGGGCGGAATCGATCTCCAGTCCGTCAGGGCGGTGGCAGAAACCGGTGTCGATTTCATCTCTACCGGGGCCATCACCAAGAGTGTGCAAGCCACCGATTTCTCGATGCGCTTCGTGGAACTGTAGGAGCGGCTTGAGCCGCGATTGAAGCTCACTGTGCAGGGAGGCTTCGGCTAGCTCCTACAGGAGCTTACCCGGATTGAAGATTCCGGCCGGGTCGAAGACACGCTTCACGCCCTGCATCATCTCGATTTCCGCCGCCGAGCGTACCCGGTTCAGCCACGGGCGTTTCAGCAGGCCGATGCCGTGTTCCGCCGAGATACTGCCGCCGATGGACTGGGTCAGGGCATAGGTTTTCTCGCTGACCTCGTGCGAGCGTGACTCGAACTCGGGCAGTTCCATCCCGGCGGGCTTCAGGATGTTCATGTGAAGGTTGCCGTCGCCGATATGCCCATACCAGACCACCTCGAAATCCGGACAGACCTCACGGACCAGGGCATCCATGCGCTGCAGGAATTCCGGCACACGCGAGACCCTGACCGATAGGTCGTTTTTGTAGGGCGGATAGTGGCTGATCGATTCCGAAATACCCTCCCGGTAGCGCCACATCTCGGCGACCTGTCGGTCATTCTGGCTGATCACGCCATCCAACAGCCAGCCCTGCGCCACACAACGCTCGAAGCCGGCCATCGCACGGTCTTCCTCAATCTCGGTCGGACAGTCGAACTCGGCGATCACGTACAAGGGGCACAGCGCGTCCAGCGGTGCTGGCAAGCCGTGCCCCGCACGCACATGGTGCAGGGCGCGGTCGGTGAAGAACTCGAACGCGGTCAGGGCCAGGTCCGCTCGCAGGACATCGAATACTTTCATCAGGGCGTCCATGCCGCCAACGCCGAGCAGCATGACCTTGCTCGGCAGTGGTGGGTCACTCAATCGCAGGGTGACTTCCGCGATCAGACCCAGCGTTCCCTCGCTGCCTATAAACAAGTGACGCAGGTCATAGCCGCTGGCGTTCTTGACCAGGCCGCGATTGCACTCCAGAACTTCCCCGCTACCGGTCACGACCTTTAAACCCGTGACCTGCTCCCGGGTCAGGCCATAGCGCAGCACCCGAACGCCGCCGGCATTGGTTGCGACATTGCCGCCGATCTGGCTGGAGCCCTCCGAAGCAAAGGAAACCGGGTAGTACAGTCCCTTTGCACGGGCCAGCTCCTGCACGGCAGCCGTAACCACGCCGGCCTCGACCGTAACCGTTCGGTCAATGGGATCGAAATCCAGCACGCGCCTCATCCGATCGAAGGATACGACGACTTCCCCGTGCGCCGCGACTGCGCCGCCGCTCAATCCGGTCCGGCCGCCCGATGGCACCAGTGGGATACGCTCAGCAGCCGCGCACGTGACCAGCTCACGGACCTGCCGAACGGAATTCGGAAACGCCACCGCGCAAGGCGCCGGCTTCCGGAAACGGGTCCAGTCACGGCCATGGCTGACGAGCACGTCCGCCTCGGTGACAAGGTGAAGGTCTGGACAGGCCAGTCGCAGGGCATCGGCGGGGCCGCTTGTCTGGTAATCAACCATGATTGGCTATCGTCCTGAATACGGGGTTTGCCCGGGGCAACCCACGCGCCGAGCGGGCCCGTCTGCGCGGGTTCTGCCCAATGGTGCCCGCGATGCGATAATGCGGTAGCATCACCGGCTTTGGACGGTGGCTGGCATCATGGCGCGCGAACAGGGAAACCACGTCGGAACTTACTCCCTCGACAAGTCAAAAATCAAGTTTCTGCTGCTCGAGGGTATCCACGAAAGAGCGGCCGAGGTCCTCCAGGGCCGTGGTTACAGCGAGATCGAACTGCTGCGCCGCGCGCTGACAGGCCCGGAGCTCAGTGAAGCGCTGCAGGGCGTGCATTTCCTTGGTATCCGGTCGCGCAGCCAGGTGGGAGCAGAGGTGATCGCGGCGGCCGACCGCCTCACCGCGATCGGCTGTTTCTGTATCGGCACCAATCAGGTAGACCTGCAGGCCTCGGCCCGCAGCGGTATCCCGGTCTTCAACGCGCCATTCTCCAACACGCGCAGTGTTGCGGAACTGGTCCTGGCCGAGATCATCATGTTGATGCGAGGCATCCCGCGCCGTAACGCGGCTGCCCATCGGGGCGAGTGGATCAAGTCGGCGACCGGGTCCCGCGAAATTCGCGGCAAAACCCTTGGCATCATCGGCTATGGGCACATCGGCTCGCAGCTGGGCATCCTGGCCGAAAGCATGGGTATGAACGTGGTCTTTCACGATATCGAGCACAAGCTGCCGCTCGGCAACGCAATTTACCGCCCGAACCGATGGGAATTGCTGCGCGAAGCCCACGTGGTCAGTCTGCACGTGCCCGAGACACCACAAACCCAGCGCATGGTGGACGCGGAGTTTCTGCGCGCCATGCGTCCGGGAAGCTTTCTCATCAACGCCTCCCGCGGTCAGGTCGTCGACATCGATGCACTGGCCGATAACCTGGAAAGCGGCCACATCGGCGGGGCCGCAATCGACGTGTTTCCTCTGGAACCGGGCTCGAACCGGGACACCTTCGAGTCACGGTTGCGCGGCATGGACAGTGTCCTGCTGACGCCGCATATCGGCGGCAGCACCCTGGAAGCCCAGGAAAACATCGCTTACGAGGTGGCCGGAAAGCTCGTCAAGTACAGTGACAACGGCACCACCCGCTCAGCAGTTAATTTTCCGCAGGTCTCGCTGCCGGATCACGGGAACGCGAGTCGAATCCTGCACATTCACCGCAATGAGCCCGGCGTGTTGCAGCGCATCAACGCCGTGTTCTCCGGGCGGGCGGTCAATATAGCGTCGCAGTATCTCGACACCCACAAGGACATTGGCTACGTGGTGATGGATGTAGAAACCGATGATCCGCTGTCCCTGCTCAACGAACTGCGCGAGATTCCCGCCACCATCCGCGCCCGCATCCTGCACTGACCCACAGCAGCCGGGTGCAGCCTTCTGCATTTCCTCTATAATGAGCGGCAAATGGTCAAGGCGCGACGCCATGGAATTCGCCTACGTTACCACCACCAAGCAGAGGAAAGTCAAAATGCTGGAACAAGCTGGTCCCAATCGCCCTGAATCTCCACTCCCCCTTCGCGCATTACTTTCATTGGCTCTGTTGCTCGCTGGCTTATCGACCACGGCGGTCAATGCTCAGTCGGAAGAGGGCAGCAAGCCAGCCAAGCTCTTCAGTACCGAGACCAGCCTCGAAGTGACCATAACCGCCCCATGGTCCACCATTGTGAAGAAGAAAAAAAACCAGAACCCGTACCCGGCAAAGTTGGAATACCGTGACGAATCCGGCCAGGTGGTGACGCTTGATTTGACCGTCGCGCGCCGCGGCATCAAGCGGCAGGAAGCCTGCAGTTTCCCGCCCATCCGACTGATTTTCGAAAAGGAAGCCGTCGCGGGCACCACATTCCGTGGACAGAAGAAACTGAAAATGGTCACGCACTGTCAGCGAGGCACCGACTATGATCAGTATTACGTCCTCGAAATGCTGGCCTACCGGATGTACAACCTGCTCACCGACTACAGTTTTCGGGTGCGTCCGCTACAAGTGACCTACGTGGACAGCAAGAATGACAAAGAGGTTGATACCAGATTTGCGTTTCTGATCGAGAGCCACAGCGACATGGCGAAACGCAACGATTTACACAAGATAGACATCCCGAAAATCAGTCACAGGCGGCTGGACCCAATGCCGACCGGCCTGTTCTCCCTGTACCAGTTCATGATCGGCAACGTCGACTGGGCGGCGCTGATCGGACATGACCCGGACGAATGCTGTCATAACGTCAAGCTGATCGGCCCGGAACCGCTGGGTGATGAGGATTTTGTCATACCCGTTTCTTATGACTTCGATTCAGCTGGCCTGGTCGACGCTGAGTACGCGGCGCCGCCGGACGGCCTGCCCATCAGTCGCGTGACTCAGCGTTTGTACCGCGGTTACTGCATTCACAACGATGAGCTCGAAGCGGCGCGGCAGCAAACCCTGAACGAAGAAAGCGCCATCCTGGCCCTGATCTCAAACGAAAGCCGCTTGACCGACAGGAGCAAGAAAAAAGCGCTCAAGTTCATGGACAAATACTTCGAGATTGCCAAAGACCCCGGCGAGTTCAAGAAAGAAGTACTCGACGAATGCCGTGGGAAGAAATAACCGGCGGCGCCGCCGATAAGCCAGCTTACAGGAAGTGCGTCATTCTGAAATGCCGCAGGTAGGAACAGCCGGGGCCGGCGGTTCTGCAGTTTCATCGGACTGGGCAGCTTCGGTGGCAGCTGCTTCGATCGGTTCCGCCGGCGGTTGCCGCAACTGATTCAGTCGCTGGCGCAAATAAGGATTGTCCGGCTTGATCTGAATGACCTGCTCGAGGTACGCGATGGCTCCGTCATCACTGGCCGGGAGCGGCAGTTTGGCTTCCTCGTAGCCGGCAAACAGGCCTGCGGAGGTTATTTCCAGGTAACCCAAGTGACCGCCGTAGGCGCGGGAGATTCCCGTGTCTATCATGATCACCTTCGCATCGTAGCGTGGCCAGATCACGCCGCTGGTCGGTGTATGCCCCACGGCGATATGCTTGATGCCATGCTGGGCAAGAATGGCGTCGACTGTTTCCGGTGTGGCCAAGGGCTCGACGCCTGACAGGCCGCGATACCAAAGCGGCCCGAAATCGTCCTCGAGAATACCCGCGTTGCCCGGCTCGAAGTTCTTCAGATGACTCCGTACATTCTCAGTCAATGAGTCCAGCGAGTTCTGGCAGTAAAAGCCGCTGATGCCGCCGTGCAGGAACAAGGTCTCGTTGATCCGGATGGCCACCTTGCTGTTGAGTACCCACTTCGCATACTGGCCGTCGGGGTTCCAGGCGGGGTCCCAGGCTTGACGGTGCTCCAGCCAACCCAGCGGATGCTCCATGTTCCACTTGTCCCTGAAATCCGCCGGCAGCGCAGCATACCGTTCCGGGTCCTGAGCTTCGATACGCGCCAGGTAGAGCTCGAAATACCGGTCCCGCAGCGCCTCTGAGCCGCGCGTTGCAAAAGCCGCATACTCCCCTTCAGAGACGTAACGCAAGTCGCCGTAGACGTTCATGGCTTCGTGATTACCGATCAGGCTGTGCACGCGGCCGCCCTTGCGCCGCGCCTGTTTATCGAGCCGGGTAATGTGTTCTATGATCTTGAGCGTGTCCGGACCGCGGTCCGGAATGTCACCGGTCTGCACCAGGTGCGCAGCGCCCCCCGCCCACTTTCCTTTACGGTCCACGATTCCCGCCGCGCGCAGCGTGGCCAGGTAGTTGTCGTAATCGCCGTGCAGATCCCCGACCGCGACAATGCGCTCCACGCCCTCCCACTGGTATTCGTCGATCTGGCGCACTTCAGCGTGTGCCAGACTGCTGAACACAAGGAATGCGAGAACCAGGTATTTCATTCGCATGCTCCGTTTAAGCGGCGTATGGCGCTGTCAGCCTCTGAAAACTCTGATAACCAGGAGACCGGCAAACCCTTGCATAGTTGATCTGCGGTTTCGTGAATCATATCGTGTTTACTTGAAGTTTTCCGGTGCAATATAGTGGAGAGCAACAAGGTCATCCAGTCTGGTCTGCCACTCAAGGAAAAAACAAGTCATGAAATCGCCACATATCATCATTTCGCTGCTCGCTGTCTCGCTGCTCGCCCTGTCCATGGCGGCGCATGCAAAGAAGCAGGAATTGCCCGAAGTTACGGAAGATGGCCTCCATCGGGTGCCCGACTCGAAACTGGCCATCGTGTACGCGGAGCCGGGCGCCAGCCTGGCCGGATACCAGCGCGTTCAGCTGCTCGATGCCTACGTCGCTTTCAGAAAGAACTGGGAGCGCGATCAACGCAGCGGTTCCGCCCAACCTCTGCGCGTTACCTCCAAGGATGTTGAGAAAATCAAGCTTGCGCTGGCCCAGGAGTTCCGCGAGGTCTTCAAGCAGGTGCTGGAAGAAGGTGGCTACCCGGTAGTCGACGAAGCCGCAGAAGACGTGTTGCTGATCCGCCCGGCAATCATCAACCTGGATGTCAATGCACCGGATACGCCACAGGCCGGAAGGACGATGATTTATGTTACTTCGGCGGGCGAAATGACGCTCTACCTCGAGGCTTACGATTCAGTGACCGGAGACCTGATCGCCAAGGCCCTGGATCGCAAGGCTGACCGTCGGAATGACGGCTTCTACACCTGGTCCAACTCGGTCACGAATCGGGCAGCCGCCCAGCGGATTCTGAAGGGTTGGGCGACCATTCTGCTGAACGCCCTGGACGAGGCGAAACAGGTGCAAAGCAGTACAAGCACCGCGGCTGCAAATAAGTCATAATGACCGCCTCGAATTTCCGTGAACTGTAAGGAGTAAACAAGAATGAATCTGAAAACCCCTATGCTGGCCGCAGTTGCATTAGTGATGAGCATGAGCGGCAACCTGTTTGCGCAGGGAATCGTCGAGACCGTCGAACAGGGATGCGCGAACGAGATTTCGACTTATTGCAGCCAGGTAAGTCCGGGTGAAGGCCGTCTGCTGGCGTGCTTTTACGCCCATGAAGACAAGCTGTCCGGCCAGTGCCAGTATGCCCTCTACTCGGCATCCGCCCAGTTGGACCAGGCCGTCTCCGCGCTGGACTACGTGGCGACACAGTGCCACGACGACCTGATGACCCACTGCGCCGAGGTGCAAGTCGGTGAAGGGCGGGTTCTCGAATGCCTGAAAGCCAACAAGGACCTGGTCAGCGCCGCCTGCACGACGGCCGTCAACGACGTTTTCAAGTAAAAACCTCGATGCCGGGGGCGAGGCTTTCGCCCCACAGCTTCAGCAAGACCGGCGCCCACGGCGCCGGTTTTTTTTGCACGGCGTACCTGAGCGGTGCTTTTTGCCCGACAGGCGGTCGGGGCCGTGAGTCAACACCTGATGTTCTTTGGATATACTATTGACGAAGAAGGGTATTTCGAAAATCGCTACGGATTGGCGGCTGGTGCGTCGCACTTGTTTGACGACACCGGAGAACTAAAGGGAACAAAACCGATCCGTAGGGGATGTATGAACCTTCAACAGCTGAACCATCCTGTGACCCGAGCCCGGGGCATCACTCTCGTCGAGATTCTGCTGGTCATCAGCGTGCTGGCCATCGTCGCGGCATTTGCGCTGCCGGCTGCCGATACCGCCGCCGCGCGGGCCGAACTGAAAGCCGCCGCTGAAAACCTGGAGTATTCGGTCGGCACAGCGCGCAATGTGGCCAGGTTGACGGAGTCGAGCATCAGTCTCGATATCGAGAGCTCGCCGGGTGATGAACCGCAGACGATCGCCTTTTCCTATCCCGGGAAGAAACCCGGCAAACGCGGACCCGACATCCAGCCGTATCGCCTGCCCGAAGGGATTGAGCTCATTTCCGACCTCGATCGCTTCGTTTTCGACCCGCGGGGCATGGTCGAACAACCCGGCAGAATTCTGTTAGTCTCCCGTGCCGACAAAGAGATCACCTCTGCCCTGGACATCAACTGAGCCACGCGATGCGGGGAATGAAAACATGAACGGATGCAATCAAACCAGGGATCGTAATCCTCGGCCTCCGCGCGGCATGACCGCGATCGAAGTCCTTATCGGACTGGCCGTGCTGGCCGTCCTCGCGCTGCTAGCCATACCGGGCTCTTCCATGCTGATTGAGAGCTACCGCCTCAAGACCGCCTCGAGCCACCTCGTCGATGGACTTTACCTGGCGCGGAGCGAAGCACAGGACCGGGCGAGCACCGTCAAGGTCTGCCCAAGTCACGACGGCAAGTCATGTCGGGCCGACGGCGACTGGAGTCTTGGCTGGGTGGTCTACAGCGATGGCAATGGTGATGGAGTGGTCCAGGACATCGAATTGCTCCAGGCATTCGAAGCGCCGGGTGGGCACTTGCGCATCGTCGCATCAGGGGCCACACAGAATACCGCCAGCTTCACGTCAGCCGGGTTGGTCCGCGACAATGGTTCGGCCAGTGGTGAATTTATCCTCTGCACCGAGAATTCCCGCGCCGCTTCTCGAGTCATCGCAATCGATTCGGATGGTTGGGTTAGCTTGGCGTCGAACGGCCACCTTGAGTGTGAAACCGGCTGAGCAGAGTGACCGTCTGACGCCCTCTCCCCAGCGCAGGCTCGAGCAGTCAGGCCTGCCTAGTCGAACAGACCGAACGGCAGGTAGTCCACGCGCCCGTCCTCTTCGATAACCTCGGCAGCTTTTTGCCGCACGAAGCCGTCGCCCCAACAGGCGGAAAAAAGCACTCCGCTACTCTGGTTAGGAAACAACTCGAGGCCGGACTCCGTGGCACGAACCCGGAGATAGTCTTCGCGTTGGGATGCCTTCTTGGCAAAGCGGGCAAAGCCGGCTACCGGGTGAACCATGGTATCGGCAACGCCCTGGCAGACCAGCAGGTAGGGGCGAGCGATCACCAGCAGGGTAACGAATACCGAGACCGGGTTGCCCGGCAGCCCTATGAATGGCTTACCCAGCACCTGGCCGAAGGCAAACGGCTTGCCTGGCTTGATCGCGATGCGCCACAGATCGAGACTGCCGAGTGACTCGACCACATCTTTGACATGGTCTTCCTCGCCGACGGAGACACCGCCCGAGGTAATGATGACGTCGGCCTCCTCGGCCGCACGCGTCATGCACTCGCGAACTACTTCAGGGCGGTCCCGTGCGACGCCCAGATCCACCACCTCGAAACCCCAGGCCGCTAACTGCCCCTTCATAATAAAACGGTTCGAATTGTAGATTTGGCCCGGGCCAGCCGATTCCCCGGGCTCCACCAACTCATCACCAGTGGAAAGTATCGCCACTTTCAGCCGCTGCCGGACGGATACCGACGCGACCCCCAGGGAGGCTGCCAGCCCAAGGTCCTGCGACCGCAACCTCTGGCCCGCGGAAAGGACTTTCTGACCGCGAGAAATGTCCTGTCCGCGCCGGCGAATGTTGGCGCCTTCCGGCGGACATCGCAGGATGCGCACCGACGCCGTTGTTCCCTCGCAGTGCTCCTGCATGACCACGGTATCGGCGCCGACGGGAACCTCCGCGCCCGTGAAGATGCGCGCAGCCGTGCCGGGCTCAAGTTCGCGGGGAACCGTTCCCGCAGTGACGCGCTGACTCAGCGGCAGAGGCTGCTCCGCACCGACCCAATCGCCATGGCGCAGCGCGTATCCATCCATGGCGATGTTGTCGGCCGGTGGTACATTGATCGTCGCGACGACATCGCCCGCCAGCGTGCGGCCGAGCGCATCAAACAGATCACATGGTTCACTGCCGACCAGGCACCGTGCCTGGCTCAACAGGGTCGTGATGGCTTCATCTACACTGAGCATGACTGCGCACTCTCACGGCGTGACTGAACCCAGCAGCTGGCCTGATCCAGCGCCGCCTGGTCATTGACGTTGAAAAAAGGCGGTGGGTCCGCAAGTGGCCAAGGGCACTCGGCAGCCCGAATCGTCCGCATGAACTGCTTGAAGCCCGACAACGCCCCTTGCCCGATCGCCCGCTCCAGGTCCGGCAGCAGGCTGCGATGCCAGATTGAGAAAGTGGGTTGCGGCACACCGGCATAGACTATCCCGGCACAGGGGGTATCCGCTTCAATGGCCCGGTTGTGCAATTTGGTCGCGAGATCCAAGGGCAGGAAGGGTGCATCGCACGGTACCACGAGCACCCAGTCATGGCTGTGGCCAAAGTGTCGCAGGGCAGACAGCAACCCACCCAGCGGGCCATGGTGTCCGGACTGCGGATCCGCTAGTTGCAGCAAGCCGAGGGCCTCCAGCGTAGCAGATGGCGTCTCTACGCTGAGCGCCAGCACGTCAACCTGGGGCCTGATGCGATCGATCACATGCTTAATCAACTGCCTGCCGTCGAGCGACACGAATATCTTGTTACGACCGATCATTCTGCTGGACCGGCCGCCAGCCAGAAGGATGCCAGCGATCGAAGGCAAACCCGTCAGGCTCCGGCCAGCCGCTGCACCGCGGCTTTTGCCGTCGGGTTGAGACCGGCAGCACCGGCCGCGTGATGCGCGACGATCTTCTCGCGCATCGATGGCGCCCAGAAACGCTGCAAGTGATCGGCGATCCGTTCAACGGCGTCATCATGAAATTCGAGGTTGTCGGCGATCTGGTTGGCCATCTTTACAAGGCTGTCGATTTCCTGCATCAGCTTGCCTCCCAAGCGTTGATACGTTCCTTGAAGGTATAGACGTTATGCCGACCCGGGCGCGCGAAGCCGACCAGCGTCACTCCGCTGCGCTCGGCAAATTCTACCGCCAGCGTGGTCGGGGCGGATACCGCTACCAGCAACTCGATGCCGGCAGCCGCTGCTTTGGACACCATTTCATAGCTGGCCCGGCTGGACACTACGGCAAAACCGCTCGACGGATCGAAGCCGGTGCGCAACAAGCTGCCGATAAGCTTGTCCAGCGCGTTATGCCGCCCGACGTCTTCGCGCAATTGGAGCACCCGACCCTCGCGGCTGCACCAGGCGGCGCCGTGTGTAGCCCCGGTGTCCGCCTGCAACGGCTGATGACGGTCGAGAGCAGTGACCGCTTGCTGCAATGCGGCATGTGTTACGACGAGGGTACGGCCGACGGGCGGCGGATAACGCAGAGCCTGCTCGATATTCTCAGCGCCGCAGAGGCCGCAACCGGTCCGCCCGGTCATATTGCGCCGCTGGGTGGCCAGCCGATCGAACCAGTCTGTGCCAATGGTCATGGCCAGTTCCAGGCCGCCCGGGCGCGGAATTACCCGGCAGCCCAGCAGATCGGCCGGGCTGCCGATCAAGCCCTCGGTAAGAGAAAAACCCAGTCCAAAATCCTCGAGGTCCGACGGCGTCGCCATCATGACCACGTGGGACATCCGGTTATAGGTCAGGGCCACCGGCACTTCAGCCGCAATGCGATCGTCGCGCGGTCCGGCATCGGGCCGGTCCTGGCGCCAATTGCTGACCGAAATGCGCTGCCAGGTGCTCATGGCCGGTGTTCAGGCTCGGGCCTTGTCCAGCAACTCCTCCTGGCGGCGGGCGAAAGCCTGGTACTCCTTCTGCCAGGCGGAAGGCTCGCTGACCTTGCTCACCTGCACCGCGGTGACCTTGTACTCCGGGCAATTGGTGGCCCAGTCGGAATTATCCGTGGTAATCACGTTGGCGCCGCTGGACGGAAAATGAAAGGTGGTATAGACCACGCCGGGCTGCACGCGATCTGTCAACACGGCACGCAATACCGTATTGCCCGCCCGGCTGACTACACCACACCAATTTCCTTCACCGATACCCCGCTCTTCCGCGTCAAAGGGATGGATTTCGAGGACATCCTCGCTGTAGAACTCCGAGTTGGCGGTGCGGCGCGTCTGCGCGCCCACGTTGTACTGGGACAGGATCCGTCCAGTCGTCAGCAGCAAGGGATACTTGCGGGTCGCGCGCTCGTCGGTCGGTACGAAGCCGGTGATGGCGAAATAACCCTTGCCGCGCACGAATTCCTCGACGTGCATGGTCGGCGTGCCCTCCGGCGCCTCGTCGTTACAGGGCCACTGGATACTCCCGAGGCGATCGAGCTTCGTGTAATTCACGCCGGCGAAGGTGGGTGTCAGGCGAGCGATCTCGTCCATGATCTCGGATGGGTGCCGGTAGTCCATCGGATAACCCAGCGCTTTGCTCAGGGCCATGGTGACCTCCCAGTCGGCCATACCAGCCAGAGGCTCGATGGCCTTGCGCACCCGAGAAATCCGACGCTCGGCGTTGGTGAAGGTGCCGTCCTTTTCAAGGAACGAGGAGCCCGGCAGGAATACATGGGCAAAGCGCGCGGTTTCGTTGAGGAACAGGTCCTGAACCACCAGGCATTCCAGTCCGCGGAGCGCCGCCTCCACATGCTGGGTGTTGGGGTCGCTCTGCGCAACGTCCTCGCCCTGCACGTAGAGGCCCTTGAAATGACCGGCCACCGAGGCATCGAACATGTTGGGTATGCGCAGCCCGGGCTCGGCCCGCAGCGTCACGTTCCAGTCCGTCTCGAACAGGTTGCGCACGGCGGGATCCGAGATGTGCCGGTAGCCCGGCAATTCGTGAGGGAATGAGCCCATGTCGCAGGATCCCTGCACGTTGTTCTGGCCCCGCAGCGGATTGACGCCAACACCCTCGCGGCCCAGGTTGCCGGTGATCATCGCCAGGTTGGCAATGCCCATGACCGTGGTAGAACCCTGGCTGTGCTCCGATACGCCCAGACCGTAATAGATGGCCGCGTTGGGTGCGGTAGCGAACAAGCGCGCCGCAGCGCGCAGCTCAGCGGCGGGTATGCCGGTGATGCGTTCCGTCATCTCCGGTGAATTCTGTTCGCCGGTGATGAACTCCCGCCATTTGAGATAGGCTTCTTGCTCGCACCTCGCGGCGACAAAATCGCGATCCTCCAGACCTTCGGTCACTACCACGTGTGCCATTGCATTGATGAAGGCCACGTTGCTGCCCGGCCGCAGGGCGAGGTGATGGTCCGCCTTGACGTGCGGCGAATTCACCAGTTCAATCCGCCGCGGGTCGACCACGATCAGTTTGGCGCCTTCGCGCAAACGTCGCTTCAGCCGGGAGGCAAAGACCGGATGCGCGTCGCTTGGATTCGCGCCCATCACCATGATCACGTCGGCGTGGGCCACGGAATGGAACGCCTGGGTTCCCGCCGATTCGCCCAGCGTCGTTTTCAAACCGTAACCGGTAGGCGAATGACAGACGCGCGCGCAGGTATCGACATTGTTGTTGCCGAAGGCCGCGCGCACCATCTTCTGCACCAGGTAGGTTTCCTCGTTGGTGCAACGCGACGAGGTAATGCCGCCGATGCTGTCAGGGCCATGCCGCTCCTGGATTTCGCGCAGGCGCCGGGCCGTGAATGCGAAGGCCTCGTCCCAGCTCACCTCGCGCCAGGGATCCTCGATGCTGTCGCGAATCATGGGCTGCGTAATACGGTCCCTGTGTGTGGCGTAACCGAAAGCGAAGCGCCCCTTCACGCAGGCATGGCCCGCGTTGGCCTGGCCGGCCTTGTCCGGCGTCATGCGGAGCACCGTGTCACCCTTCAGTTCGGCATGGAAGGAACAGCCCACTCCGCAGTAGGCGCAGGTGGTTGTGACACTGCGCTCGGGCTGACCCTCGATGATCACGGATTTCTCCATCAGTGCTTCGGTCGGGCAATGGTTGACGCAGGCGCCGCAGGATACGCAGTCCGATTCCATGAAACTCTCGAGTTGACCGGCGGTAATCCTGGAAGCGTAACCCCGGCCGTCTACGGTCAGCGCGAAGGTGCCCTGGATATCGTCGCAGGCGCGGACGCAGCGATAACAGACAATGCACTGGGCCGGATCGAAGGAAAAGTAGGGGTTGGAGGTGTCTGCCTCGAGCTCGCGGTAACCGCCTTCACCCAGCCCGTAACGGCTCTCCTCCACGCCCAGTGAAACGGCCACGTCCTGTAACTCGCAGTTGCCGTTGGCCGAGCAATTCACGCAATCCAGGGGATGGTCGGAGACGTAGAGCTCGACTACGTTGCGGCGCAACTCGTCCAGCCGCGGCGAACCCGTACGCACCTCCATGCCCTCCTCCACTGCGGTCGTGCAGGAGGCCGGATAGCCCTTGCGGCCCTCGATCTCGACCAGACACACACGACACGAACCAAATGCCTCCAGGCCGTCGGTGGCGCAGAGTTTCGGTATGGCGATACCGGCCTCCGCCGCAGCGCGCATCACGGAGGTACCCTTTGCGACCGTTACCGCTTGCCCATCGATGGTCAACGACACGGGTTGCCCGATTTTCAACGGGGTACCCATATCCTTCAAACTCAACCGTATCTCGTTCATTTGCCGACTCATTCCATTCAAGCATTAATTATGCATCATAACGAGCGCCGTGGGACCGGGCGGGGCTGGGTACCCCCTTACGGGAGAATCGGGCTGTCGGGAACAGCCGATTAGCGCACAGGGACGTCTTGAGCGTG
>Ga0209536_100008571_pt1 | contig 15312 bp, 11 predicted proteins | sample DeeMarSeWOR28_12_FD_187461 | JGI IMG/M metagenome (GOLD analysis project Ga0209536, IMG submission 187461) | Marine sediment microbial communities from White Oak River estuary, North Carolina - WOR-2-8_12 (SPAdes) (version 2) | ecosystem: Environmental > Aquatic > Marine > Intertidal zone >...
ACTTTGAAAGAGAAAATCATCCGTGCCTTTCCAAAAGAGAAAGTCGTACTGAAATGTCGGAAGTATCTTGAATCCTTTGTAAAAGCAGAAAATCCAAAGCTCAAAGTAAATCAACTTGACAAAGACGATTACCTGTTTATAAATGGAAGAATAGTTGCTCCTTCGAACTTAAACAATATTTTAAAGACTAAACCAAATGAGGAAAAAGTTTTTATTTCAAAAGGACAAGTAGTCGCAGCAAAACTTTTCCAAAAGAAAATTGAAACTCTGGAATTAGATAAAACTGAATTTATCGATACTAAGTTATTCATTAATATTCAAACAGAAGAAGTAGAAGTTGATTGTGCAAATTATTTGTGGGACTTGGTCTATTCGAATGGGAGAGAGATACAGAATGATTTTAAGATTTATACAAAAAGTAAATCTTCAGCAAAAAAGAAATTTGCAGGGGTGAATTTTGTAAACAAGAAAAATATTTTCATCGGAAAAAATGTTGAGATAAAACCCGGTGTAGTTCTCGATGCTTCAACCGGACCAATTTTTATTGAAAGGAAAGTAACGATTTTTCCGAATGCTGTTATTCAGGGACCTTTTTACATTGGCGAATCATCCAAAATAAAAAGCTGTGCAACTATTTATCCGAATGTAAGTATTGGCAAAGTCTGCAAGATCGGTGGAGAAGTTGAAGACACAATCATTCATCCATATACAAACAAACAGCACTCAGGATTTCTCGGGCATTCATATCTTGGGAGCTGGATAAACTTAGGTGCTGATACTAATAATAGCGATCTTCAGAATAACTACGCGACTATTAAAGTGCAAGTAAATGGCAGACATATTGATTCGGGAAGACAGTTTGTTGGATTGATGATGGGGGATCATTCTAAAACGGCAATAAACACAATGTTTAACACCGGAACAGTCGTCGGTTTTTCAAGCAACGTTTTTGGTGCAGGCTTTCCTCCAAAATATATCCCGTCTTTCGGATGGGGTGGAAATGAATCAATGAAAGAATATAAGCTCTCAAAAGCAATCGAAACTGCAATGGCAGTATTTGCAAGAAGAGATAAAAATTTTGACACTGAAGATGAAAAACTTTTTGATATTATATTTAATTTAACAGAAGAAGATAGAAGCAAGAGAGGTTATTAGTGGATCAGGAAACAAATAATACGGAAATGACAGTTGACTCACACGTTGTGAGAAATTTGTATCAGGGTGTGCGTGGACTCGCAATTAAAATTCTTAACAGGATAGACCGAACCGATGCTTATTTAGAAAGGATGCTCGATAACGAAATGAAAAGTAATGAATTAGCCGGACCGGACAAGGCATTATTGTACGAAATTGTCCATGGCGTTGTAAGATGGCAGGGTAGACTTGATTGGATCCTAAATGGTTTTTACAAGGGTACTTTTTCCAAAGCAATTCCAAATTTAAAGAATGCGCTTCGTGTTGCACTTTATCAAATATTGTTTTTAGACAGAGTCCCTGATTATGCCGCAGTAAATGAAGTAGTTGAATTTGTTAAAAAACTTCAGGGGCAAAAGCCGGCAGATTTAGTTAACGCAGTTCTTAGAAATATTATAAGAAGTAAAAATGCAATTAGGTATCCTAATCCTGAAGAAGATTTAGTCGGTTACTTGACTGCCTATTACTCACATCCATCCTGGATGGTAAAAAGGTACATAGCAAGATTTGGAAGAGAAGCCACAGAGAAACTTTTAATTTTTAATAATGAAAAACCTTATTTAACACTTAGAATAAATGCCTTAAAGACAAAACCAGAAGAGTTTAAAACCTTACTTGAAAATGTTAAATTAAAATATCATCAAGGCACCTACCTACCTGAGTTCTTTAAGCTACTTAATCTAACTAATATAACCGCCTGGGAATATTATTCTAAAGGTTATTTTAATATTCAGGATGAAAGCGCCGGGCTTGCCTGCAGATTGCTGGATGTTCAGGAAGGGTTTCGAATACTGGATATGTGTGCTGCACCCGGGGGTAAAACGGCTTACATTGCCGCATTAATGCATTCAAGAGGAGAGGTTGTAGCTCTCGATCGTTTCGAAAGTCGACTTAAGATACTGCAAAAAAACATGGACAGACTTAATGTGGATTGTGTTAGAACTACCGTTGCAGATGCTCTTGAGTATAAGAGTTTACCGTTTGACAGAGTACTTGTTGATGTTCCCTGCTCAGGTAGCGGAACTCTTTCTAAAAAACCAGACATAAAGTGGAAAAAGGACATATTTGATATCCGAAACCTAAATGTACTTCAATTAAAGCTCCTCAGTAAGGCAGCAAACTTAGTGAAACCGGGTGGAGTCGTTGTTTACAGCACCTGTTCAATTGAACCTGAAGAAAATTTTGAGATAATAAAAAAATTCCTGGAAGAAAATCCAAACTTTAAATTTGAAAGTGCGAAAGGAAAGTTCCCCGATGAAATAATCGATGAGAACGGATGTATCCAGACTCTGCCGCACGTTCATAAAATGGATGGAGCTTTTGCGGCAAAGCTTGTGAGGGTTTCCTAAAACTATTTAATTACAGACAACACTAGAAACTAATATTAAAGTAAATGTTAACTAAATTCGCCGAAGAATTAAGAAATGCTCGCCTTAAGAAGGGTATATCGCTTCAGCAGATGGCAGCAAAGACGCGAATCGATTTAAAATTTCTGGAAGCAATTGATAACGGGAACTTCGGTTTTCTTCCGGAATTATATGTGAAAGCATTCATTAAACAGTATGCGAAAGTTGTTGATCTTGATGAACAGGAAACAATAGACAGATATGAAGAAGCAAAAGCAGGTAAACTGATTGATAGTGATGAATCAAAATCACTGCTTGAAAAAAAGATTGAAATTGAAAAGCCGATCGCTGAAACAAAAGTGGAAGAGTCGGTCAAAACATTTAACGATGTTGATGCCAAAAAGAAGACCGAAAAGCCAAAGGATTTAAAAAAAATGTTCAGACTTATAGCTTACGCTTCAGGAATTGCTTTGGTTGTAGTTATAGTTTTTATTGCTTTATCCAGTAAAAGCTCTGAAATAGTGGTTGAAGAAAAACCATTTGAAAAAGTGCTTGAGGAAACCAAAGGTCGGTACGATGTTCCGGATAAGAGAGATGAATCATTAACTACAAATATTGAATCTGATAGTTTGATTTTACAAATAGCCAATGTTGATTCTGTCGATTCAGCATGGGTAATGATCATTTATGATGATAAAAGTGAAGAAGATTTTCTTCTTTATCCCAAAAGAACGAAAACGGTTGTTACATATGATAATTTTAAATTTACACTTGGTAACTCCGGTGTTATTTCTTTGATGCTGAATAACAAAAAATTAAGATTTGAAGGATTAAGAGGTTCAGTAAGACATTTCAAAGTCTCCAGGGATACTATTGAGAGGATCTATTCCCCTCCAATATTAAAAGTAGAGTGATATGACATCGTCGGTTGAAAAAAAAATTGAATCTCTGCGAGAACAGATCAGGGGACACGATTACAGGTACTACATTTTGGCACAACCTTCCATCAGTGATGAAGAGTACGATAAACTCTTAAAAGAACTTGAAAAACTAGAAGCAGAAAATCCAAAATTAGTTACGTCCGACTCTCCTACACAGAGAGTTGGAAGCGATCTTACGAAAGAATTTAAACCGGTTGAGCATAAAGTTCCTATGCTTAGCCTTTCAAATACTTACTCTGAAGATGAATTATTTGATTTTGATAGAAGAGTAAAGGATGGAATAAATTCTGGTGAAAAAGTTGAATATCTCGTTGAGTTAAAAATTGATGGTGCTTCTGTAAGTATTAATTATGTTAACGGGGTTTTAAGAACTGCGGCAACCCGGGGTGATGGAACCGTTGGTGAGGAAATTACAAATAACGTTCGTACGATTAAATCTATCCCGTTAAGAATTAAAAAGGATAAATCGATTCCTTATAAATTTGATGACTTTGAGGTTCGCGGTGAAATATTTATGAATTTAGATGATTTTGAGAGGCTTAATAAGGAGCGAGCAAAGAATGAAGAAAAAACTTTTGCAAATCCTAGAAATTCTACCGCCGGAACACTTAAACTACAAGATCCCAAGATAGTTGCAAAAAGACCATTAAATACTTTTTTGTATAGTCTTATTAGTCCTGATAATGAATTGAAATCTCAGGAAGAAAATCTTACAATTATTAAGAAACTTGGTTTTAAAGTTAACCCCCACTATAAAAAATGTAAAAATATAGAGGAGGTTATAAATGTTTGTCGTGAATTTGAAAAGCTTCGTGATGAGCTTGAATATGAAATTGATGGTGCTGTTATAAAAGTAGATTCTATTAAGCAGCAGAAAAAACTTGGGAGTATTGCTAGAGCTCCACGCTGGGCAGTGGCATTTAAATTCAAATCTAAACAAGCTTCAACTGTTATTAATGATATTGTATGGCAGGTTGGAAGAACCGGAGCGATTACACCCGTTGCAGAACTCGAACCAGTATTTCTTGCCGGTTCAACTATCAGTAGGGCTACGCTTCACAACTTTGATGAAATTGAAAGAAAAGATATTCGCAAAGGTGATACCGTTGTTATTGAAAAAGGTGGCGATGTAATTCCTAAAGTTGTTGAAGTAAATCTGTCAAAAAGGTTAAAATCAAGTAAAAAGACAAAACTTCCTGACAAATGTCCGGCGTGCAGTTCGAAACTGTTCAAACCGGAAGGGGAAGTTGCTTATTATTGTGAAAATGCTGAGTGTCCAGATCAAATAAAAGGAAGGATTGAACACTTTGCTTCACGGGGGGCAATGGATATTGAAGGACTTGGGGAATCGCTTGTAGAACTCTTTGTCAACAAAGGATATTTAAAAACTTACGGTGATATTTATAGCCTTAAAGATTTTAAAAATGAACTAATTGCTATTGACAGGTTGGGTGAAAAAAGTGTAACAAATCTCCTGAATTCAATTGATAAAAGTAAGGACAGGCCATTTGATAAGGTTTTATTTGCTTTAGGAATCCGGTATGTTGGTGCCGGTGCAGCAAAAAAACTTGCAGCTCATTTCAAAAACCTGGATGCTTTAATCGAGGCATCAGAAGAAGAAATAACAGAAGTTTATGAAATTGGTGAAAGTATAAGTAAAAGTGTAAAAAAGTTCTTTGGCGACAGTCATAATAAAAAAATCATTAAGGAATTGAAAAAGGTCGGGTTAAAGTTTAGTTTTGCTGATGTCAATGGCACTTTTGTGAGGGATAATTTCTTTAAGGAAAAAAGCTTTGTGCTAACCGGTTCATTAAGTAATTATACACGTGAAGAGGCAGAAGAAATAATAATAGGCTTGGGTGGTAATGTCACCTCTAGTGTAAGTAAAAAAACAAATTATGTTCTGGCCGGAGATAAGGCAGGATCGAAGTTGGACAAAGCAAAAACCTTAGGCATTAAAATTCTAAATGAATCCGAATTTATAGCAAAAATTAGTGAAGCTGAGTCAATATGATTGAAACATTAAAAAAGAGGGCAGCAAAATTTATAGTTAAAAAGAGAATTCCGGAGACAGATTTTCACCACAGGAATTTTTCTTCGGTGTTTACAAAAACTTATTCATTTCTTATCCTTATGCCTGCCAGCGAAAGAGATTTTAGACTCGTTTTTCCATTACTTGAATATTTAAAAGAACAAAGAAAAAATATTGTAGTGATGACATATGACTTCAGAATAAGTTTGCTTCAGCCGTACTTTAAAACAAATGCTATTGAGCATGGACTGAAAGATGTAACTGCATTTGATCTTCCCTCAAAGAGCTTACTAAATAAATTATCTAACATGCGTTTCGATGTACTAATTGATACAAACAGGGATGAAGTTATTTACTATAGTTATGTTGCTAAATCCCTCAATATACAAGTAAAAATTGGCTTTGTTCGTACTGATTCGGATAAATATTTTAATTTTCAGGTTGAAAACAAACAAAATGATCCGGAAATTTCTTACAAAAATCTGTTAGATTGTCTAAAAATGTTTTAGGATTTTATAATGAATTTTGAAGTTAAGAAAGAAAACAATGTTACAATTTTCAAGTTGAACGAAGAACGGCTGGACACGAATATTTCAGGCCTCCTGAAGGGTGAGTTTACAATGTTGTTAAAAGTTGAGGGAGCTAAAAAATTTATTTTGGACTTGTCGTCTGTTGAAAGCTGTGACAGCTCTGGATTGAGTGCAATCCTCGTAGCGAACAGGATACTTAACTCTACAAATGGACATATGCGAATCGCTTCTCCTTCGGAAAAGGTTTACTCTCTTATAAAAATTACTCAATTGGACCGGGTCCTTCCTGTGTGTGAAACAGTGGAGGAGGCATTTAAAGATCTTATGAAAGTTAATTAGTATTTTTTATTAGTGGCACCCTGCTTAGTTATCGGGTGCTTTTTTTATTTTAAATAAGAGGAGTAACTGACAGGTCTGATAACGTAAAAGCACAAAGATCTAACTATAATTTCTTTCCTCCACACAAGTCATTTACAGAATCATAAGCTTGAAGATATCCCATAGCCAATGCTTTTTTTAGATCAGCACAACCTCCATCTTTGTCATTTAATTTGTGCTTAAGCAGACCTCTTTCAAAGTAAGCTAATTCAAAATCCCGATTGATATCTATTGCCTGCGAGAATGAGTTTATTGCTTCCTCAATTCTTTCTTTTTCTTTGTAACATATGCCAAGGTCATAATGTGCCTGGGCAAAACCACTTTCGGCGTTAATATAGCTTTTGAAATTTAGTATTGCATTATCTGTTTCTTGTAATCTGTAATAAGTCATTGCACGGTAATAGAATGCCCCGGGTTCTTTTATTCTTAAATTGATTGCATCGGTGAAATCACTTATTGCGCTTTCGAAATTTTTTAACTGAAATTTAGTTAATCCTCTGCAAAAATAACCGATAGGATCTTGAGGATTTAGCTCTATTGCCAGGCTAAACTCTTCCAAGGCTACTTTATAGTCGAGGTTCACAAAATTTTGCACCCCGTTTCTTATAGAATTTTGGACTTTAAAATTATTTGTATCTATGTATGTTCCGAATCTCGAAATTTCTTCTTTGATATCTTTGGAGGGAAATATAGTTTTTATTTTAAGTGGTGTTTCTTTTTCCTTTTCTATCTCTTTTTTTTCTTCCTTTCGTTCTTCCTTTTTATTCTCCCCTTTTTCTTCCTTCTCATTTTTTTCTATTACTTTTTTCTCATCCTCTTCCTCCTCATCAATTTTAGCCTTTTTTTCTAACATCTTCTCAAGTTCTTTTCTTTCCCGGAGAGTTAACTTTGAGCTAAATGCTTTGTTTCGGCTATTAATAATTTTTATTACACCAAATACGATTAAAAGTAAAACGAGAATTCCAATTATATATAGCATTTTAATTCTTCAGGTTTCTTGTAAAACTGTTTGTTACAAAAGAAGTTCCAAAAAGAAACTAAGACAAAATTAGATAAAAATCTCTATTTTTTCATATATAATTAAGTATTTATTTGATACATACAGAATAGACTGTGATAATTTGTTGAAATATTTTACAATATACTTTAGAATCAAGGTATTCCAACACTTTTGGATTATATAATGTACGTGATTTTTTCCTTCCTCAAAGAAATATTTCATGGTAAATAATTATTGGCTACAAAATTAATTGTCTTTGAAATGGAAAAAAATAAATTAAAAAATATAAAACATATAGTCTCAGATATTGATGGTACACTTTTAAATGATAATGGTGAATTGGGATCAGAAAGTAAAAAACTAATAATGGAATTAATGAAGGAAGATATTTATATATCTCTTGCAACAGGGAGATTACATTCAGCCGCTACTGAAATAGCAAAAGAGCTATCACTCAACGGTTACATTATATCCCTTGACGGTGCACTAATAAAAAGCTTTAAGGATGATAAAACTATATTTGAATCATTTCTAAAAAACAGACATGTAGAAAAAGCAATTTCAATTTCAAATGATCTTTTAATAAATATTGTTCTTTGCCATGCTAAATCAATCTATTATACCGATTACAATTCAGTTATTCCTTCCTTGTTAAGTAAATATGGAGCTCTTTATAAACAAGTTAAATCTTATGAGGACTATCTATCAGGAACTCTGGAAATTGTATGTGCAAGTGATATGAAAAGCTCTATTAAATGGATGGAAGAAAGATTTAACTTTCCTTATTCAATAGGCTGTAGCACATCATATTTTCGTAGTAAGAAAAACGAAAATATTTTTTATCTTGAGATTAGAAAAGCAGGAAGCTCGAAAGGTAAAGCGTTGGAAAGACTATTAAGACATATATCGATAAAACCCGAAAAAACAGCAGTAATTGGAGATTGGTATAACGATATTACTATGTTTCAGACAAAAGCTGTAAAAGTTGCAGTTGCCAATGCTATTCCTGAATTGCAAAATAAAGCAGATATTATAACTGGTAAAACAAATAATGAGGATGGTACGGCTGAATTTTTTGAAATGGTTTTAAAATCAAAAAGGAATTAGTGATGAGTAAATCTGATGATAAAAAACCTGGCAAGGGATTATTCACAAAATTTATTATGGGTTTTGTGACAGTTCTTCTTATTGTTTTTATGTTTCCTAAAGGTGAATCAATTGAGTTTGAAGTTTCTGAGGGATCTATTTGGCTAAACGATGATTTAATCGCACCATTCAGCTTTCCAATAAAAAAGAGTGAGGAGTCGTACCGAGCCGAATTAGATGCTGCTACAAAAAGTGTATATCCTGTTTTCGTGAATGAAAATACTAATAAGCAAGTAAGCATTGAAACGTTAAAAAATTATAACACTTATTTATTAAGAATTTTAGATGAAAGTATAGAAAACGATTCCTCATCTGTTCCCAATCCTACCTTTTTAAGTGCCAATTCTTATTCGTACTTAAAAAGTATGCGAATGCGTGAAAGAATTTTAGTTAAGTCGCGAAGTCCGCTTATTAAAGATTTGTTTAAAGCTGCAGAAAATTCTCTTAATTCAATTTATAGTAAAGGTGTTCTGAGTATTGATTCTGATTCAAAATTTAGAGACAGCATAGCAGTTAGAAACGGAAATTTCGATATCATCGAACCTTTGAATAAATACCTCTTTCTTGATCAGGCTAAAAGCGAAATTGTCAGCAAAGTACAAAACACAGAATTTTCTAGAGATTTTAAGACTGCTCTTGCTGAGTATGCTGTTCATTTTTTATTACCTACAATTGTTTACAACGAAGAGCTTACTCAGGAAGAAACCCTGCAGGCTCAGGATAATGTTTCTAAATACACAGGAATTGTCAATGAGAATGAACGAATAATAGCAAAACATGATAGGATAACTAAAGACACGATACTCAAAATAGAATCCTATAAGGAAGCTAAAGGAGAATTAATTGGGCCGTGGGATATGATACTCCAGGCAATTGGTAAGTTTTTTCACATAGGTCTAATAATGTCTCTGCTGGTTACTTACCTGTTCCTTTTCAGAAAGCGAATATTTTATGATAATCGAAAGTTGCTCATTTTCGTAATTACCATTCTGTTTGTTTCATTTATTACTTTTCTTATTAGCCAGCTTAAGGTACAAGCCCCATTACAGTTTCTCATTTTCGTTCCAGCTGCTTCGATGATTATGACGATAATGTTCGACTCCCGTATTGGTTTTTATTCTACTGTAATTATTACACTTATTGCAGGTGCACTTAGGGGAAATGACTACACATTCATGGCAATTAACCTTATAGCAGGTGGGATTGCCGTCTATTCAGTTCGGGATATAAAAAACCGATCACAAATATTCAGATCCTTTCTTTTCATTTTACTTGGCTACATTCTTTCAATTTTTGCTTTCGGCATGGAACGTTTTGCTTCATGGAATAGTCTGGTGGTTGAGGGTGCATTTGCCACCACCAATGCTCTTGTAAGTCCTGTGCTCACTTACGGACTTTTAATATTCTTTGAACGACTTTTTAAAATAACAACTGATTTAACTCTACTTGAACTTTCTAATTTTGACAGGCCGGTGTTAAAAGACCTTGCTAGAAAAGCCCCCGGTACTTTTAATCATTCGATGACTATCGGTACGATAGCAGAAGCCGCAGCAGAAAAGATAGGGGCTAATCCTCTATTAGCCAGAATAGGTGCATATTATCATGATATAGGAAAAACAATATCTCCACAGAATTTTGTTGAGAATCAGCTGAATAATCAAAATGTGCATGAGAATCTTACTCCGGAAGAAAGTGCTAGTTTAATTTCACAACATGTTAAGGAAGGAATAGAATTAGCAAAAGAAAATAACCTGCCGCAGGAAATTATTGACTTTATTCCAATGCATCATGGCACAATGGTGATAAGTTACTTTTATGACAGAGCAAAAAAGATCTACGGGGAAGAAAAAGTTAATAGAGATGATTACAGGTATCCAGGTCCCAAACCTAACAACAAAGAAACGGCAATAGTAATGCTTGCCGATGGATGTGAATCAGCAGTCAGGTCAATTGATAATCCGGACCCTGTAAAAGTTGAAAACGTAATTGAAAATATATTCAAGGGCAGAATAGATGATAAGCAGCTAAATGACGCTCCAATTACTTTTAGTGATATAGCAGCAATGAAAGAAGAGTTCCTGAAAATTCTGCTGGGGCAGCATCATAAAAGAATCAAGTATCCCAAACAGGAAGAAACCGAAAAAGGAGTATCCGAAGAAGTTAAACAATGAATATTTTCGTCAGGGAATATTTAGCCATGCTAAAGCTGGAAAGAAACCTCTCTGAAAATACAATTGCTTCGTATAAAAATGATCTCTCATCTCTGATTGATTTTTTAACTGATTCCGGGATTAATGATCCTGCAGAAATAAAATCAAAAAATGTATCCGATTTTTTTAGTTTGCTGACAAAGCTTGGTTTAAGCAGCAGGTCTTCCGCAAGGTATTATTCGTCGACAAAGGGATTTTTCGGTTACTTGTTTTCTAGTGGCTACATCAAAATTAATCCTATGGAAAAAATATCAGCACCAAAAGTAAGTAAGAGTCTGCCAAACGTATTGAACATTAATGAAATAGAAAGTATTCTTTCCGGACCAGATGTGAGTAAAAAACTTGGACTTAGAGATAAAGCTCTGCTAGAAACATTTTATGCTTGTGGGCTGCGTGTATCTGAGCTAATCATTCTTAAATTATCTGATTTATTTTTGAGTGAAGAGATGATAAGAGTTTTTGGTAAAGGTTCAAAGGAAAGATTTGTTCCTATTGGTTCCTCGGCAATAAACTGGATTGAAGAATATCTGAAGAGCAGCAGACCATTGTTGGAGAAAAAAGCCAAAAGCCAGCATGTTCTGTTTTTGAATAACCGCGGGACAAAATTATCACGAATGGGAGTTTGGAAAATTGTGAATAACTATGCAACACTTGCTGGTATAAAAAAAGAGGTTCATCCACATACATTCCGGCATTCTTTTGCAACACATCTTTTGGAGGGAGGAGCAGACCTCCGTGCAGTGCAGGAAATGCTTGGTCACGTTGATATTTCCACAACGCAGATTTACACTCACATTGACCGTGATTATATAAAACAGGTGCATAGAGATTTTCATCCGAGGGGGTAAATCATTCAAAATGCTAATTTTATTTTAAACAGAATTCCTTCAAATCTACATCTTTAAAGACCACTTTTATTATCTTTAGTCTAATTAAACTGAAAATTGATGTTTCGATACTAATGAAATATATACATCACATTATAATCCTTTTATTTATAGCTGGACTGCTGATTTCTTCTTGTAATAAAACTGACAAAAATATTGAACAGACAAAATCCGTTGTAGAAAAAGACTCTACTTCAAATAAGGATCTAACTCATTTTCTTTTTCTGACCGAATGGTTTGGTAAAACAGGTGTTTATAAGTATGATCTCAGTAAGAAAAAATATTCACCTGTTTGGTGGCATCCGAGAGAAAATGTAGTAATGCTGACTTACAGACCAGATAATATGCCTGCGTATTTTTTTACTTCACGTAAAATTGGAACGAAGGGAAACTTCCCATTTTTTGAAAGAGTAAAATTATTCCGTATCTCCCGCAACTATTCAGAGACAATACAAATTGATAGGATTAAGGAGGGTTTGCAATTTACAACACGCTGGAATGATGATAACAATCTGGAATTTATTTTTACCTCTGTTGATAAAGTTATTTCTTCTTATGTAAATCAGTACACAAAGGTTTATGATTTCTATGGAAAACTTATTGATAGTAAAATTGAGACATTCGATATTGAAAAAAGTGGTTTCCCTTACCTTACGCCACCAAGGAATTCCACAATATCTCCCTCTGCTAAGTACGGTATCTCTGTTTTGAGTGATTCTGTATTTTTAAAAACAGCAGGAAATGATTCTGCGAAATTTATTACTGTTATTAAACATAGCTTGAATAAGATCAAATGGAATGAAGTCGAACAGTTTCTATTTATTTCTACATTAAATTTGAATAACGAGACAGTTAAAACTAAAAAACCTGAGACATCAGAATTAATTATCTATTCTCTCGCTGCCGATTCACTAATTGAAGTGTTTGGTGGTGCTGGGGTAAAGAACTTTTTTACGTGGGGTGATTTGTTGATTTTTGATGATGGCTTTGGCAAAAATTCCAAAATAAATATATATAACTTGGAAGAACTTAAAATTGTAGATATAGTACAAACCAAAGAAGGTTGTGGATTGGTTGTCATTCCATAATTATAAAAGATTATGAGTACGTATATAAGAATTTTAAAATATGTAAAGCCATACTGGAAGAACCTCATTCTTATTTTCATTCTTTCTCTACTTTATGCTGTTTTGAACGGTCTTTCAATTTATCTAGTCATTCCACTGCTTGAAACGCTCTTTCAGGAAGGTGGAGGTTCTCAGCAGGTTAGCACAACGCAGAATTTAGGAGTATCGTCATCACTCATTCCCGATTTTCTGGTTGATTTCAAGGATACTATAAGCCAGTGGTTCAGCAATTTTGTTTATACCGGTGACAAAATAGATATTCTTCTAAAAATTTGTTTCGTCATTCTGATAGTCTTTTTCCTTAAAAACTTGTTCGGTTATCTCCAATCTTACTTTATGGCTTATGTAGAATACTCATCTATGAATGATCTGCGCGATAAAGCTTACAGACATCTGCACAAGCTTCCTATAAGCTACTTTAAGAAGGAACGGGTGGGTAATCTTATTTCACGCTTTACTAATGACATTTCTAAAATACAGGATAGCATTTCAGCTACTTTCAGCAGTCTCATTAAAGAACCTTTAACGATAGTAGTATTTTTAATTATTGCGTTAAGTATTAGCTGGCAGTTAACGCTTTTTGCTGCGATAATACTTCCCGTATCTATGTTAGCAATTATGTGGATCGGACTGAAAGTTAGAAAGCAAAGTACACTTGTACAGAGAAAAATAGCTGATATAACAAGTGTATTGCAGGAAACAATTTCAGGAGTTAAGGTGGTTAAAGCATTCGGTATGGAACCATATGAGAATAAAAAATTTGTTAAGGAGACAAAGAGTTACTTAAAAACAGTTTTAAAGATTGTGAGAATCCGTGACGCTGCTTCGCCCATTACAGAAATGATAAGCATTATAGTAGGGGCTATAATTATTTACTACGGTGGAATACTGGTTTTGAAAAGCGCAACAATTTCTGCAAGTCTGTTTATGGGTTTTTTACTCGCTATCTTCCAGATGATGAAACCAATAAAAGACTTAAGCACTGTAAATAACAGAATACAGGAAGCTGGTGCTGCTGCAGACAGAATTTTTGAAATACTTGATACGGTCCCTGATATTAAAGATATAAAAGGTGCAAAAATTCTTGGTGACTTTAAGAAAACTGTTAGGTTTAAAGAAGTAAGTTTTAAGTACGAAGACTCGGAAGAATGGGTTCTTGATAATATTAATCTTGAAGTTAGTAAAGGAGATATACTAGCTCTCGTTGGTCCAAGCGGTGGTGGAAAATCGACTATGGTTGATCTGATACCAAGGTTTTACGATCCCATAAAGGGTAGTATTTTAATTGATGGAGAAGATATCCGTAATTACACGATTGATTCTTTGCGGAGTAAGATGGGGATAGTAACACAAGAAACTTTTCTTTTTAATTCTTCCATCCAGGATAATATTGCGTACGGTCTTGAGGACTATTCCACTGTTAAAGTTATCGATGCTGCAAAGGCAGCAAACGCTCACGAATTCATAACAGAAACACCTGATGGTTACAATACTATAATAGGCGAAAGAGGAGTAAAGTTATCCGGTGGACAGCGACAACGATTGACAATAGCACGCGCAATACTTAAAAATCCTGATATAATGATTTTTGATGAAGCAACTTCTGCTCTTGATAGTGAATCAGAAATACTGGTTCAGGAAGCAATTGAAAGGATGATGAAGAACAGAACTACATTCGTAATTGCTCACAGGTTAAGTACAATAAGGAATGCAACGAGAATACTTGTGATTGATAGAGGTAAAATTATACAAACCGGTACGCACCAGGAATTAATGTTAAAAGAAAACGGGTTGTATAAAAAACTTTATGAAATGCAATTCAGGGACAGTGATTGATGCCTGAACAGGATAATAAAACATATAAAATTCTTGATTGGATAATCCTTTCTTTCTTTGTGATCTTCATTTTAAGTTTAAGCAATTCCATTTTTGTAAACCAGATTGGTTATTTCGGAGCATTACTTTTCATTCTGGTAAAAATATTTCTCACGAGAAAAAACCAGTTTCAAAAAACGGGGCTTGAGCTTGCATTTGCACTCTATATGATTGCGGAAATACTTTCGCTTATTTTCTCAGATTACAAAGCCGAGGCACTGCAAAACTTTTCCAAACGGGCGCTGCTGATACCTATATTTTATACAACTATAACTGCAACTACAAGCCTTAAACGTGGTAAAACCTTTTTCAACCTTTTTATTATTGCATCTTTGATTACAGGTTTGGTTTACCTTGCTGTTTCCGTAAAATATTATTTAAACAACCAGTACGTTATCACACAATCAGGTCCCGATTTACTTCAGAATCCAATCACTACAAGCGAGATTATCAGCTTTGCTGTTTTATTCCTATTTGCTTTTATTTTAAATGAAAAAACAAATTTTAAGACGAAGCTTTTATTATATGCCGGGTTTGGAATTTCTCTTCTTACATTAATTGCAACATATAAACGAACAGGTTGGATGGGTGTCGCATTCGGTGTTGTTCTTCTGCTGGTTATTAAAAAAAAATGGGAAATTCTATT
>Ga0209536_100008572_pt1 | contig 15312 bp, 13 predicted proteins | sample DeeMarSeWOR28_12_FD_187461 | JGI IMG/M metagenome (GOLD analysis project Ga0209536, IMG submission 187461) | Marine sediment microbial communities from White Oak River estuary, North Carolina - WOR-2-8_12 (SPAdes) (version 2) | ecosystem: Environmental > Aquatic > Marine > Intertidal zone >...
ACCGGAGCGGGGTGGTAGGCCCCCGCTCCCAAGCCCCGCTGCCGCGAGGAATCCAAGAAACTTTATATGGTTTCAAAAAGCGCATCCTTATCCTCTCCCACCACTTCCGCGATCATTGATTTCTGATGATCGTCAGGCAGGTATCTCCCGTTAGCGATCATACTGACGGTGGCTTCATTGAGGCCCGACCTGTGCGCCACCTCTCGCTGCGTCAGCCCTTTCTGCCACAGTGTCAGTTTCAGCTTTGTTAGTTTCATATTCACGCCCCCTAAAAACAAAACGCCCGTTCAACGCCAAAAGAACGTAAAGAACCTTTGGAGATGGACGGGCGATTGTTACCAGTTATGTTACCTTCGCGCAGTGTCCGTTGAAATCAAGCAACTGGCGGTGCTTTATATTTGTAAATTCGTTTATATAATTTTTCCTGAAGTTTGTAAAGCGAATTCTTTGTAATCGCCCATGGGCGGTGGCTTAGCGGCGATTTAGTCTAATCATCAAGTCCTGCTTTAAGCAGAATTTCTACTTATTACAGACAGCAGATCGTAAAAAAGCCCCGCGTGGAACTGGTTGTCCCCTCGGGGCTTTTCGTGGTATAGATCCTTTGATTTTAAATGGGATTACGTTGGGGTGAACTAAAGTCGCTTTGTAGCGATATTCGAGCATTTTGAATCGGTTTGCAATCCGCCACACATTCTTGGCGGACCATGGGCACTTAGTCCGCCAGAGGCGGATTGAGATGGGTTCTAACAGGGTTACGGTCGGTTCATGAACTCTCGATTTTTCTTTTGCGCATCCGGTTTAACGTGCGCTCGACATATCGAATCAGCGGCTTTGGAAGCACCCCTCGATACACCTGCCGCGCGAAAAGCAGCGGCGCATGTTTGGCATAGCGCCACCGTAAGGCAGCACGGCGGTTTTCGGTGTGATCGAAAAGGTAATTTGCGGTCAAATGGTTGGAGGTCTTTGAAATGTTGAGCTGTTTTGAGAAGAGAAATCTCAGCAAATCCATGGGCGTCTTGCCTCTTTCCCGATCACCCCATGAATGAATCCCGACGATAAATCTAGCGTGAACATCGGCAAGAAACTTCGCCCCTCCCTTCAGCACCCGGTATTCGGCGCCTTCAACGTCTATCTTTACAACCGCCTTGCGGTCGGGATCGTAAAAATCATCCAGCATAACCTGGGGCACCTCGACGACATTGTAGTCATCGGCGCGTTCCGAAATGGCGAACACGCCGCCGCTGATGTGGGTTCCGGTCTTAAAGAACCTGGCCGACTCTCTCGAATCTCCGGCAATCGCATGGACCGCCTTGATCTGGTTAAGGCCTTCCTTTTCCCATTTAGCGCAATTTTGCTGCAGCTCGGCAAAGCGGTCGGGATCTGCTTCGATCGCATAAATGCGCGCACCCGATAATATTTTATTGGCGAAGTAAGTGTACATCCCGAGTGAAGCGCCGATATCGACAAACAGACTGCAACCCGCCAGCAACTCGGGAAGACGCCCGATCTCTTCTTTCTCGATTTGCTGGTCTCCGAAATAGGTTTTATACAGGTATGCCAAGGCGGCTTTGAGTTCTTCCGGTTTCGCTTCATCAGCCATCATTCGCTTTAATTCCTTTGTTTTCATAATTATTTGGAATTGATTCGACCTGGTTTGTATGGGCGGCGATATAAAGCGCAATGTACGATAGTGCCCCGAATATGAAGGTTGCGACAATCAGAACGCCGCGATCCACAGTGGCCATGAAAATCCCGCTGTCAAAACCATACCCGGTCAACTGGCTGACGATTCCCAGAAGCGTCTCTCGGAAGCCAATTCCACCGGGTGTTAAGACCAGTAAAGAAGTTGAAATCGCTATCGGTGCCATTAAAAACAGAACGATAAATGGAACGCGCTCGTTTAACAGCATGGAACTGACAAAAAACCTGAAGCTAAAGATCAAAATCTGCAGCAGGATAAACAGGCATGTTTTAAACATCAGCGCCCGGTTATCCGAAAACATCGCCAGGCTGCTGTTAAATACCTCAAATTTTCGCCAGAACCGGTTTTGCGGCAGCCGCTTGAAAAGAAACGTTCTCTGAAACCAGTGACCACCGATAGGTACCAAGACGAACCCGATCATCAACAGGCAAAAGCCGATATTGAAACGCTGGTAGGTAAAATGGATGTACCCGACGCAAAGGATTCCGATCAGCCCGGTTAAAACCGTCAGAAGCAAGAATCTGAAAACGATGATGCTGCCGAATTGTTGATAGTCGACATTGTAATTTTTTTTAAGGTAATGCATCCGATATATTGTTCCCAGTCTGAACGGAAGATGGTTGCCCAGAACGGACGCACAGATCAGCATTACGTTCTTAAACAGTCCGATTCTCACGCCTTGATAATCAAGCAAAAGCTTTGCCTGGAACGCATTTGCAAGCCAGGTTAAAATAATCAGAATCGTCAATATCAGCAAATAGGGTATTCTAATATCCAGCAAACTGCGGAAGATATCCCATTTGACGACAATAAAATAGACGTAAAAGCTTAAGATCGCTATATTAAAAAAGATGGATATCGCTTTTCGCATATTGCGGCCAGAACTCGGTGTTTAATTAATCCACGCCGGCTTCCAACGCATTCAGCCGGCTATTATGGATACATCACAACGGATTGAGTTTATCTTATTTTTGGATTTGCTTTTTCAACAGGTGGCATCAAAAGCAGGTTAATCGTTCCGGGGATCCGCCTGCCTTTTTGCCCGTGGAAGGCTGCGCCTCTCAAATCTCATCTGGCATATCTGCTCGGATATGAGGCTCATCATAAAAATGATGATTGAAGCCACATAGAGTAAAGCGCTCATATTCGTAAAACGACCCTCCGTGATGTAGGAATAGGCATACCGAATCGTACCCAGCACGAACATGACAAAACTTACCGGCAGAAATACCCGCATCGGTGAGTACAGCGTACAGATTCGAATGATAATCATAAAAAACCGGACACCATCGTGAAATAATCGAATATTGCTGGAGCCCTTGCGACGGCGCCGGGTGGTGATCGGGATGTATTTTATGCTTCTTCCGGATCTTAAAACCCCCAACGTGATGGTGGTCGGATAGGAATAGGTATTGGGAAGCAGATAAAGAAAACCGCGCGCGATTTCGGCTTTGACCGCCCGAAAACCGGACGTCAGGTCTTCTATGGGGAACTTCGACACATAGGAGCCGAGCCAGTTATAAATTTTATTGCCGATACCCCGGCCCAGCGACGCCTGGCTCCCTTTGCCCCGGGCCCCGACAATCATGTCGAACTCGGGTATATGCGCCAGCATTTTCTCAATATCATCGGGATTATGCTGGCCGTCGCCATCCATGAAAACAAAAATGTCGCCGGTGGCTTCGCGGATCCCGCTTTTAATGGCGGCGCCGTTACCGATGTTATAGGGATGGATGAAAACCCGCGCGCCGGCGTCTGCCGCAACTTGAGCGGTGTTGTCGGCGGAGCCGTCATCGATCACCACAATTTCAAAGTCCGGATAGCGCTGCTGAATCGCCTGAACCAGATCGGCAATGGTTTCGGCTTCATTGAATGCCGGAATCACAACTGAAACTTTAGCTTTTGTCATATCGAGTGAGATTTTTATATTGAGGTATGGCTGATCGCAATCGAAAAAAAGGCCTTATCTGGCAATCGACGGTGTCTCGATGTCCTTAATTATATTCTAAATTCGATAAATTTACAAGTAACCGGAATCCTTAATTTCATAGACATGGTAGACATCCGCTGAAAAAAGCAGGGTTGTTCTGGTTTTAAGGAAATCATAGAACACCCTGCGACTATCGTTGCTCAGATGATCAAAGATGAAATACTTAAAGTAATCCGAGCGGATCAACAGATGGGTAAAATCGCGCGACCGCAGGCTCTCCGCCAGCGCATCGCCTGAAGTCGCCGCGGCAATTAACATTTTAAATAAGGCGTCATTGGAAACCATGTCACGGTCGCTGTAATAAATGCGCTTGCCCAGATAGAGAGCCAGCAGACGTGTTTCAGGGGGTAAATCGCGGTTGATAAATTGCATGGCCGGATATTCATTCCTGTATTTTGTAATGTAATCGCCCCGCCCGATCCGGCCGCTTAAATAGTCGAAGGGTTCGACGTAACGAAACTGTTTGACGAGATAATGGGCATTGATGGTCAGCAGCCCGGCAACGGCGGCTGCCATCAATATCAGGCCGGCCCGCCGCCCGGCACCTGTCCCTTTCTGTTGGATAAAGGTTACGGTTTGGTTCAGTCCGAGCACCGACAGGATCACCAGGGGTGGAATAATGGGTGCGATGTAGCGAATGCGCATATCGACCTGCAAAAATGTGTATAAAAGGAATAGAACGGCGAAACTCAATAACGCCAGGTTTTCCCTTTTTTGTCGGTTCGTGAGTCTTTTAAACCCGATAATGGTTAAAAATGGGAGTAAAAACAGGTAGGGATTCAGCTTGCCGTCGAAATACTTGGGGTTGTCGTCCTCGCCCTGGAAAAAGATTCTGACCGGTGTCGTAATCAGCTCCAAAAACGTTTCGTCAAATACCCTTTTGCGCAGCGCAAAATGGCCGAGCCGGCTGCTGGACGATTCGAAGTTCTGTTCGGCCCCAAATCCCACGACCGGTTCGGCTTCCGCATCAGCCGGTTGAAAATCATTGAACGCTTTCTGGTACAGCGGGTAAACGGGATTTCCCGTCCAGCGCAAGTTGCGAATCATCCAGGGTGAAAATACCAGCAACGAAATCGACACGAACAGCGCCGCCGCCTGCAGGGCCCGCAGGGAAGCCCCGGCGGCGGTATTTTTTTGGAAACGATTCGTGCGGCTCGCACCGTCTTCGGATTCATCGGGTTGCAGGTGGGCCCTTAAATACAGGACGGGAATAAAGCAGGTCAGCAGGAAAAAAGAAATCAGACCGTTATATTTGGTGCCAAGCCCCAGGCCGCAACACAGACCGGCGATCACCAGATAGCGGGTTCGATTTCCGCCGGCGACCCATTTCAGGATGTACAGCAAAGCGGCCGTCGTAAAAAATACCAGCCCCAAATCGACATAAACCGTAATCGACAGCTTGAGAATCACCGGCAATGACAGAAACAAAAGGGCGCCCAGCAGACCGTAAAATGTTTTTGAAGTCCGTTCTTTTACGAAAGCAAATATCAGCCAGGCGGTCAGCAGCGCGAAAGCATAATGGATGTATTTGGGGATGATATCGTTGCCGAAATAAAGGCAAATAAAGTACAGTAAATCGAGGTTCATCGGATAGTAGGAAAACACGACCGCAGGTATTTCGGAAATACCGCCGGACCTCAACCACAGTTTCGGCACTGCCAGGTGGTGCGTCAAGGCATCCCTGCTGACCGGTGGGACCGCAGACAGCACCAGCACGCCGAGTACGAATACAAGCAGAACGCCCGCGATGAGTATTTCGAGCCGATGTTTAGCGATTATTCTATCCTTAATATTCCCGGTATCTTAAACCATATTACCTCAAGTACTTTTGCAACACATCGACCGGGATGCTGCCCTCATATACCTTACCATTAATCACAAAGCTGGGGGTTCCAACAATTCTAAGCTTCATGCCCTGCCAGATATCGTATGTCAATCTTTTGCGGATGACGGGGGCCTTGAGGGCCCCGACCAGAGCGGCTGCCGGAAGGCCGGTTTTTTGGGCGACCCGGTTGAGATCGATCTGTTGATGGTGTCCGCCGATCTCGAAAAGCAGGTCGCTCATCTCCCAGAACTTCCCGTTGGAGGCCGCATAGATGGCCAGCATGGCCATCTTTCCTGCGCCGACGTGAAAGGGCTCCTTGACGATCTCGTTGACCTCATGGTCCATGGGGTAATGCCGGTGGATCACTCTGATTTTTTGCTGCTGCCCGCCGAGGAGTTTTCGCAGGTACACATGCATTTTTTTGCATTGGAAGCACTGGTAGTCGCTGAACATTTCAATCTCGATCTGAGGATTTTCCGCGCCGAACCAGGCATGGCCATCGGTGGTCAACCCGTACGTTATCTCGGACGACAGCGGTTCGGGGGTCAGACGCCAGTATGACGGCAACAGCACAATGACCAGGATTACGGCCGCTGAAAATACGGCAGATCCCGGCAGAAATATTCGTTTCCGCTGCCACATAAAGCGCCAATCGTCCCGGATATTGCGGATAATCCCGCCGGAAGCAAACCGCCTGCGGATAAGCCAGGCAAACCATAAAAGAAAGAGGTTGACGACGTAAATCAGGATACACAGAATGCAATAGCTGCCGATCAGATATGCGGAAACAAAGGCCAGCGCGACACTGACGCCGTTGTAGCCGAGGGCCATTAACATGATCATGGACCACATGCGCCCATCCCGGCCTTTTGGCTGCCATGCAAAGGGCAGCAACAGTAAAATCAGCGCATACCCGATCAGCGCCCAGATGGGAACCGGAATAATAAAGATGGAATACGGCGACTGCGAGACCGTGTCGCAGTTGATCGCCTGTGAGATTGCGCAAAAGCTTTGATACTGTAAGTCGGTATAGTTTTTATAATGCGAGTAGGCCAGGTAAAGCGATACGATCAGTCCGGTGACAGCCAGCAGCAGTACCGGGATAAAATAGGCCTGAAAAGCAAGGGGTTTAATGGGTCGTTTTGTTCTCACTTAATTCGCCGAATCTGTCTATTTTGCGAAGGTATTGCGCCTGAATGCGTTCGATGAGCCGGTCATCTTTTCTCGGAATCAGGATATCGTTTTTATAGATTTTATAGGCAAAGGCTTTGCGCAGCCACCGCATGAGCTTGTCAGCGGGAACAATGGACACCATCATGTCCAGATCCGCATCGATGGTGGCGCTGTCCCCGGCGTCGATTTTGTTTTTAACCCGCCATAACAGGATCACACGATCCCCCGGTGACCTCCTGAGCGCCTCCCTGAAAAAAAGATCGGCTTTGCGGTAATCGCCGAGGGCATGGAAATTGGCACCAAGGTTTACCAGCAAATTCCCGTTGCGGGGCTCCAGCCGGATGGATCGCTGCAGCAGCGGCAGCGCTTCCTGCGGCCGGTCCAGCATCATGAGGACAACCGCCTTTAAGTTTAAGGCCGGAACAAAATTGGGGGTTTTGGAAAGGACATAGTTCAATTCGGACAGCGCCTCATCCAGTCTGCCGTCTTTGGCCATGACCATCGCCAAACGATGCCGGAAAATACCGCTGTTCGGATAGCTTTCAACGCATTTTTGCCAGTACTGCACGGCGCGCTTAAAATCGCCTTTGAAATGATAAATGCTGGCAATGTTGTTCCATACCTTGGCCTGCTGGGAAATATTATTGTTCGTGCGTCCGATGGCCCTGTGATAATACACCAGGGCGGAGTCGCGATCGCCGATACGCTCATAGTGGGTCATGGCCAGGTTGTGGTACGGCCGGCTCGAGCGCGGCGCTTTGGCCATGGCATCCTCCCACAGGTACTTTTCCGAAGTCCAGTCGATGTTGCGCACATAGGTTCCGGTCCCCAGGCCAATCAGCAGCAGCGGCACGAATCCGATCAAACCGTAATAAACAATCGCATTTTTGCCGCGGTAAAATCCGATCAACCGCTCCAGTCCGACCGCAATCGGCCAGAAAAAAAACATCATGGGCAAATAGTTACGATGTTCAAAAATAAGCTCGAGGGGAATGATACTGGATTCAATCGCATGGTTGAGAAAGAAAAATAAAACCGCAAAAGACAGGATCGGCCATTTTCTGAGTTTGTAAATGGCCAGACCGATGAGGGCCAATACGACCATAATGCTCGGCAGGGTCGTCCAGGGGTGAAAAAACGATGTTGAAATTTCAATGTCGTGTACCAGTGACAGGCGGTGCGGCGTCGGATAAAAAATCAGCGTCAGGTAGAACAGCAGGATCCTGGGCTGGGTCAGAAGCCGCTCGAACGGCGTAAACAGACGTTTTTCGTAGTTCAAAAAGGCCGCGAGATTACCGTCGTAAAAAATAACGGCCCCGCCGATCACCGTTGCGATCCCCATTGCAAGCGCGATTCCCGCAAATGTGAGGCGCACCTTTTTACGGCCCAGATCCTGGAAAAAGGCGGCTTCGACCAGAAGAAGCGAAACCGGCAGCAGGGCCGCATTTTGTTTGCTCAAAAACGCAGCCAAAAAACTCAGAAAACAGGCGGCATACAGCAGGACAGTTTTCCCTGTCAGAATTCCCGCACATCTGGCCTTCACGTAAAGATAAATGCACAGGACATAAAACATGGCGCACAAAGCCGCCATGCGCTGGACGATATAGGTGACGGCCTGCACCTGGACGGGATTGGCCGCCCATAGTGCGGATGCCAGCAGACTGATAAACATCACCTGCTTGCGGCGGTATTGACCGTTCAGGCGCGGCGTATCAAACAACGCCAGAAGGGTTATAAAAAGTAAATAAGCCGTCAATATGTGGACGGCGAGGTTGACCGCATGATACCCGAAGGGATCGTCTTTGCCCAGATACCAGTTGACCGCAAAAGTAGTCAGGGCCAATGGACGTTTCGGGCTACCATTCTCAAAAAAGGATACAAAGGGTTCGGCCACGGTGGACAGATGCGGGTAGCGGGCGTGGACCTGCGGGTTGGTGAGAATGTTGTTATAATCGTCGAAATGAAAGGGTACGTCAAAAGAGTTGCTGTAGGCTAAAAACAGCATCAGGCCAAGCAACACGAAGGCGCGCCAGCCCGATATTCTGGCAAGATATGATTCTTCCTTAGGGGTCATCGAAACGGCGGTTTTAAAATTGGTGATTTAAGGATCTAAGAATAAAGGGGGAACCGGAAGGCTCCCCCTTTCAGGTTTAAACAAGTATTCCTAAGAGATTATCCCCAGCCCGGGTCGTTGCCGGTATCCGTGCCAAAGTAGACCCAGTAGACTTCACTATCTACGGAGACATAGGGGCAGCGTCCGGCATCGTCGCCGACCCAGACGATGGCGCCGTTACCCGACGCCGTGATCGAGACTTCGCTTGTGTTATTCAAAACCAGCTCTTCAACCCTGGTCAGGTCATCCAGAGTCGGTATCTGGGTGTGATCCGGATCCGCAAAATAACTGGAAACCGCAGCCAGGATGTTCTGGGCATCCGTTTCGGATTTGGAGCAGTAGGCTTTGTCGCGGTAGCGCAGAAAGTTCGGAATCGCGATGGCGGCCAGAATACCGATGATGGCGATAACGATCATCAGCTCGATGAGTGTAAAACCTTTTGAATTGTTTCCTCTTAGCTTCTGTAGCATGTTGTAACCTCCCTTGTTTAATAGTTTGTTTTATTTTAACACTTAAAATTCGGTTTAATTCATTGGCGCATTGTTTCTTGGTTTTCCTGCCTCACCACCTTTTTCAATTGATCAATTTTGTTTGCCGTATACTGAAGCAAAAGCTGTGCCATGATAAATTTTTCCACAAAAAATTTATATGTATCTGATATTATGGTAAATACTTTTTGCGCCCATCATCTTCATAAAATATTCAAACTGTCAATTTTTGCTGATTTACAAATATTGGTCTGTACGCTGACAAAATTTGTCATTTACAACCAGAATGAATGCCCGGGTGTTGATATGTCGCCCGGAATGCATCTACATAGATTGATATCGGCTAATAATTCGATTTCTAAAGGAAAATTTTGGATTAAATTAATTGGGGAGCTGGTAATTTGTGAGATTGCCGTCCCGAGGATCTATATTATATAATTCTCCTCAAATGACCGGCAAACGCGCATGCCGGATAAACGCTTTTACTTGTCAATTCCCAGTTTATCGAGACGGTAGCGCAGGGAACGGAAGCTGATGCCCAGCAATTCAGAGGCTTTATTTTTGTTTCCGTTGCTGCAGTCAAGGGCTTTTTTAAGGTATCCCCGTTCGATCTCCTCGAGGATGGAATCCAGGGCGACCCCGCGGGCGACCTCATCCAGATCAAAGCGCCGATCCTTAAATCCTTCGATCCAGCGGCGCTTGTGAAGCGAGAGGGCCAGGCTGTCGGGCAAAATAATGTTGGTGGTGGAAAGCGCCACACTGCGCTCCAGTAGATTTTCGAGCTCGCGGATGTTGCCGGGAAAATCATATTTTTTAAGTAAATCGAGTGCATAGGACGAAAACTTGGTAATTTCCTTGCCCATTTCCTTCGAGTATTTTTCGAGAAAATGCTGGGCCAGCGCCCTCAGGTCGGCCTTGCGGTCTCTGAGGGGCGGCACTTTGATCTCGATTACATTCAAGCGGTAGAAAAGATCCTCCCGAAAATTGCCGTTAATCACCTCTTTTTCCAGGCTTTTATTGGTCGCGGAAATAATGCGCATATCCACGGAAATATCTTCGTTGCCGCCTACCGGCTTAAACACCTTTTCCTGAACCGCTCTGAGCAATTTGACCTGAATCGGCAGGCTCAATTCGCCGATCTCATCCAGGAAAACGGTGCCTTTATGGGCGATCTCAAAAAGTCCCTTTTTATCGCCGGTGGCGCCGGTAAACGCGCCTTTTTTATGACCGAAGAGCTCGCTTTCCATCAGCGTCTCGGGAATACCCCCGCAGTTAATGACCATAAAGGGCTGGTCACTGCGATCGCTTTCCTGATGAATGGCTTTGGCAATGACTTCTTTGCCGGTGCCGCTTTCTCCGGTGATGAGGACATTGGTTTTGGTCTTGGACACCTGCTCGATCAATTTATAGATATGGCGCATGGCCGGGCTGCTGCCCACGATCATGCCAAAGTGCAGGTTTTTTTTCAGTTCGACATCGAGCTGCTTTTTTTCGTGTTCAACCGACCGCAGTTCAATCGCCTTGGCAATCGTGGCCAGCAGTTCATCCTTGTCAAAGGGCTTGGGAACATAATCATAAGCGCCTTCGTTCATGGCCTCCACGGCTGTTTCGGTTGTCGCATAGGCCGAGATTAAGATGACCGCGTTGTCCGGATGGTGTTTTTTGGAGGCCCGCAAAACATCCAGTCCGGTGATATCGCCCAGCCGAATATCGCACAGCAGGAGGTCAAAATGATTCTTTTCCAGCAATTCGATCGCCTGCTGTCCGCTTTCGGCACAGGAGACCTGATAATTTTCTTTGGTCAGCATGTATTCAAGTAATTCGCGCATGCTGAGTTCATCATCGACAACCAGAATATGGGGAGACGCTGTGGCCATAATTTTATTCCAAATTTTTAGGATTTATAGCTTATTCGGCAATTTCGCCGTGAATCTTTATAGAAAATGTCTGGCGCTGAATTTATTCAAAGCCTTCCTCATAAAGGATCCGTCCGCCGACCATGGTTAAGACGGGCCGACCCCTTAGCCGCCATCCATCAAAAGGGCAGTTACGGCTCAGCGATTGAAATTTATTCACATCGACCACATAATCCGCATCCGGGTCGATAATCGTGATGTCCGCGGGCCGGCCCGGCTGCAGCCCGCCCGCAAGCCCCAGAATACGGGCCGGAGCGGTGGACATTTTTTCAATCAAGTCCGTTAAGGATATCACGCCCTCCTGCACCAGTTTTAACCCCAAAGCAACCGCGGTTTCCAGGCCGATGATGCCGTTGGCGGCCTTATTGAACGCAACCGCCTTTTCGCGGCTCGAATGGGGGGCGTGATCGGTGGCAATCGCATCAATGGTGCCGTCTGCAAGCCCCTTGCGAATCGCTTCGCGGTCATCGGCCGAGCGCAGCGGCGGGTTCATTTTGGCATGGGTGCCGTGTTCCCTGACCGCCTCATCGGTCAGCGTAAAATAATGCGGTGCCGTTTCGGCCGTGACGGAGACTCCCCGGGCCTTGGCTTCCTGCAAGGCCTGAACCGATTCAGCCGTGCTTACATGGGCAATATGAACCGGGGCTCCGGTTGATTCACTGAGGGCAATATCGCGCACTACCATGGCACTTTCACTGGCGTTGGGAATTCCGGCCAGCCCCAGCCCTGAAGCAACCCCTCCGGCATTCATTACCCCGCCGGCAGCCAGATTCAAATCCTCGCAGTGGGAAATCACAAGCAAATTATTGCTTTTGGCGGCTGTCAACGCCGCCTGCATCAGCCGGTCATCCATGACCGGATTACCGTCATCCGAAACCGCAATCGCCCCGCAGGCTTTGAGGCGATCAAATTCACAGATATGCCGGCCTTCCAGACCGACGCTGATGGCTCCTACCGGATAGACCCGGGCAAAATCGGCCCGGGCGGCGCGGCTCAAGATCAATTCGGTGATCTCGCAACGGTCATTGACCGGATTCGTGTTCGGCATGGCACAGATCGCGGTGAACCCGCCCCAGGCGGCTGCCCGGGCACCCGTCGCAATGGTCTCCTTGTGCTCATCCCCGGGTTCGCGGAGATGGACATGCATGTCGATAAAACCCGGACAGACTATTTTGCCGGTTGCGTCGATGGTTCGCGATTCCGGATCCGCGGCTCGCGATTCAGGTTGCCGGGGTGCAGATTTTTTGATCGGGGTGATCTTAACAATTTTCGCGTGCTCGACATGAAGGTCGGCCGTCGTGTCCAGATTGCCGGGGTCGATGACTCTGCCCCCCTGAATCTCTATTCGCAATGGAAGGTTCTCCAACTACAGCTCTTGAAAATTTTATAATATTTTGAAATTATTGTATTTTAGGTGATATTTTTCTTTATACCACTTACATGGAATCTGAGACTATTTCAAGATTCGGCCGAGCCGACCCCATCTGACACCAAAATTTTCCTTATCCCATGACCAGTAGATGATAAACGCCTTGCCGTTCAGCGCTTTATAATCGACAAACCCCCAGAAACGGCTGTCAAAACTTTCATCGCGGTTGTCACCCATCACGAATAGGGAGCGCGCGGGTACGGTTATCGGTCCAAAATTATCCCGGGGACGGACCTGCCCCGACAGGATGTGTGGATCCGTGTAAACGCCGTAGTCGTGATTGATCCGTTTTTTATTGACAAACAGCATTTTATCGCGAATCTCGATCTCATCTCCGGGAATGCCGATAACGCGCTTGATAAAATCCTTGTCGGGGTCGACCGGATATTTAAAGACGACGATGTCGCCCCGCTGGGGCTTTTTGAGCGGGACAATGTTTTTGCGCAAATAAGGTATTTTTATTCCGTATATAAACTTATTGACCAGGATGTGATCGCCGATTTGCAGGGTTTGCTTCATCGAGCCGGAAGGGATTTTGAATGCCTGAACAACGAACGTCCTGATGAACAGCGCAATTACAATTGCCACGAGAATGGCTTCAATATTTTCCCGCAGTACACCCTTCCTGGCATATTCGCTTTCGGTTCCGGTAGAGGTCTCTGATTTCAACTTGTTTGATTACCTTTCTAACTTCTTTGAATTTGCTCACGGGTCCTAATTAAATAATACCAGCGGTATAAATTGCAAGTCTTAAGATTAAATTTGCATAAAGTCCGGCCAGGACGTCATCGAGAACGACTCCGGGCCCACCGGCAACTTTTTTATCAAAGAAGCGGATGGGAAACGGCTTAAATATATCAAATGCTCTGAAAAGGATAAAACCGGCAATCGCGGTTTTCAGGTTAAACGGCATTCCCACAAAGGTGACGATAAGTCCGGCAATTTCATCAATAACGATCTCACCCGCATCCTTTTTTTTTAATACCTTCTCAGCCGCTCCGGCTATGCCGATCGCAAATAGAATAAATAGGATCGCGCCAATGACACCGAGCAACATATCGAGCCGGGAGATCAGAAAGCAGATCGGCAGACCGATTATGGTGCCAAAGGTACCGGGAGCAAAGGGAACGGTCCCGATAAAAAAGCCGGTAGCCAGAAACAGAACCGCTCGTTCGCGAAAATTCATTGCACGTGTCTATAACCTGACCTGCCGGTTGTCAAGCAGCAAAGGTATTTAAAGCCATAATACATAATCAGGTTTATGGCATTCATTGCAGATGCCAAAATCTAATCACGAAAAGCGGCTTCCCTGGCAATGGTATCATAGACAGCCCGCAGCGGTATATTCTTTCGAAGTGCAATTTCTTTGCAGGCTTCATATTCCGGTATCAAGCGCGTGTTGCCCTCCGCATCTCTGATGCGTTTGACCCGGACTTTCCCATATGAGGTGGTAATTGTCAGCTGATCCCGGGCAAGCAGCTGCCGCTGCGCATGGTAATACCGGATGCCCAGGGAGGTTGTTTCTGCAAGCAGGCGCCGGATGATATCGTCTTTGCGGTCTTCTTTGCACAGGACCTGGACCATGGTGCCGGGCCTGTTTTTTTTCATGTGAACCGGTATCCAGTAGATGTCAAGGGCACCGTCTTCAAAAATGCGCTCCATCAGGAAGCCAAAAAGTTCGGGATTCATATCATCGATGCAGGTTTCCAGAATAACGATTTGATCGGCCTGTAAACCACCTCTCAAATCTTTTTCAGGACCCACCGGTGTTCCGGTAATAATCCGCAAAAGATTGGGCCTGTCCTTCAATTCCCGTTGGCCGGCGCCATATCCTATTTTTTTTATGCGCATTTCCGGCAGCGAGCCGAAGGAATCCGCCAGGCAGGCAATAATCGCGGCGCCGGTCGGCGTAACAAGCTCGTGGCTCTCGCCGGATCCGTACACCGGTATGTCTTTAAGAATTTCTACTGTGGCCGGAGCCGGAATCGGCAGTCTGCCATGCTGACAGTCAACAAATCCTGATCCCAGTGGAACTTTGGACGCGGTTATCCTGTTGATCTCCAGCTTTTCCAGACAGAGCGCAGTGCCGACAATATCAACGATGCTATCGATACCGCCGAGTTCATGGAAATGAACTTCTTCCGGAGCGCAACCATGGATCCCGGCTTCGGCCCGGGCCAGCCTTTCAAATATATTCAAGCTGTTTGATTTGACGCTATCAGATAGGGGACAGGTCTCAATAAGTGACTTTATTTCTTTGAAATTCCGTGACTTTTTCGAATCACGGGTTTCAACATGCACCAGATTCGCGGAGATCCCGCTGCGATCAACGGGCGTTACCGTTAGTTGAAAGCCTTCCAAGGACAGGCGGGTCAGCTCATCCTGCAGCCACCCGGCCGGCACGCCAAGACCGATTAAAGCACCCAGGGTCATATCGCCGCTGATGCCGGAAAAACAATCAAAGTAAGCATGCATCGATTTTCAAAATCCTCTCAGATGCCTTCACTAATGCGTGTCGGACATAAAATATTGACAAAAAAGGCAATGGTTATAATATAGAGTTTTTATTGAATGCCCATTCGGAAGTGCGCAGCTGTCTGGTGAAGCTCCCGGACTTCAAATCCGGTGTGGGGCGCTAAAACCGTCCCGGGTGGGTTCGATTCCCATGCACTTCCG